>Ga0181529_10003488_pt1 | contig 17877 bp, 9 predicted proteins | sample PEATcosm2014_Bin_36_FD_119763 | JGI IMG/M metagenome (GOLD analysis project Ga0181529, IMG submission 119763) | Peatland microbial communities from MTU Mesocosm Facility, Houghton, MI, USA - PEATcosm2014_Bin10_30_metaG | ecosystem: Environmental > Terrestrial > Soil > Wetlands > Peat | place... | reverse complement strand
GTCGGCTTGCATCCGGCACCTCCGCCGTGCCCGACGAACTCCTCTCGACGCGGGAACCGCGCTGTACGCCCGCGCGGACCTGCCACCCTCGCGACGCCGCGGCGTACGGTCCTGCGCGTCCGCGCGCCGGATTCCCGAGCGGCGAGGCGCGGTGCTTGCGATGACGCCCGCTCCGTGATATTCGCGCGGTGAGGGGAGCGGCACGTTCGACGTGGCGATTATGCCGAAGCCTCGGTGCCTCGCGGATTCGCGTGGGGACCGCGCTTCTCACCTCCGCCGTCGCGCCGCCGCAGCGCACGGGCGGTGTACTCCCGACTGCGAGTCCGCGAACGCAGGACTCGTTGAGGCGCCCGCCCCGGTGCCCGCGCGGGCGCACCATGGGCGAGCTGGGCCCGACCACACAAACGTAATGCACCGGCGTGGCTCATGACGAGGTTGTCCGATTTCTCGTCTGTTTGTCGCTTTCCCTGTCGAAAGGAGATTTCTTGTATGCCAGAATCACCAATCGGCTCGATCGCCGCATACGCGGGACCGATCGATGCCGCTTTCGAAAGCGCTAACGGCTGGATGCTATGCGACGGAAGATCGCTCAACCGAACAGACCCAAGCTTCAGCCCGCTGTTCAACCAGATCGGATCTTCTTGGGGCGGGGACGGCGTCAACGCGTTCAATATCCCTGACTTGAGAGGCCTGTTCTTGCGCGGCGTCGATGTCGGGGCAGGGGCTGCTGGGTGGAACCCTCCCACGGCATTCTACGAGTGGCGCGCCACCCGCCCGGAGGAGCGCGCACGGTCCAGATCAACAAGACGATACATCCAGGCCGGATAACTCCGGGTTGACGACCCCAGAAAGGCGCTTCTCGCGTGAAAGTCAAGCCTTTGGCTTCCATGCATAAAGGACTAAAGATTACTGTTGAAGCCCCGCTATTGAATTGTGACCTGGACAGGGTTTGCAGCAACACCCTCAACAGTAAGCTGCACGTTGACGTTCCCGGATCCAGCTAGCTTCGCCGGGAGCAAAACGTTCACCTGATCGAGTCCCGAACCCGCGCCCGCGGATCCTGCATATGTCACGGTGGCCGCCACGCCATTGATCGTGACGGTCGTAAGAGCCGTTCCGCCTTCCGCAATCCCGGTGCCGAAGAGGACAAGATACGTGCTAGCGCCGCCCGTCCCGATCGCAATCGGGTTAGCAATAATGGCGCCGGAACTGTTGGTCGTGTAAACCGACTGGATGGTCTGCGCCCCGCCAACCGCAACCTGAACCACATCGGCCGCGGCCAGATTGGAGCCGTTCAACATCAGAAGCCCAGGAGCAACCGTAGCGATCTCGACGTTATTGGAAGTCTGTGTAACGCTCCCATTGGCTACTGTAACCTGCGCCGTGCCGGGGGCAACCGTGGCCGGCACCAGGAACAAGATCTGCGTCGGCGACACTTCAATAAGCGGTGCTGAGGTAGTCACGCCCGCCGCATCCAAAATCGAAACCGACGTACCGGAAACCGACGTCGGGTACGGCGCTGATGTCGTAGCCGTCGTGGTCGCCAGGTTCTGCCCGTTGGCAGTGGCCAGCGAACCGGGCGAAACGGCAAAGGCGGCGGGATTCGCCGCCGAAAGGATCAAGGGAACATTCACCGCGGGAGTCGATCCAACAGTCGGCGCCAGACAAACGCCGCGCAGCACTTCCCCGGCATTGGCGGTGCGCAGGACTGTGAATTTTTCGGTCGCGGCGACGGCGGCGCTTGTGTTGGCAATCACGTCCGTGATCGAAACCAGTTGATTCGGATCGGCACCCTGGTCGCCATTGGCGCTGACCGTCGAAGTGATGCCAAAGATGGTCGCGGTGCCGTCGTCATTGAGTTTACCCGCGATATTTCGTAGACCGTCCGGCCCCGGATTCAAAGCTGCGGGGTAGTTAGCGATACTGTACTGAGTGCCTAGGTTCAGGCCATTCTGCATGACGTACGCCAGCGTCCAGGTTCCGTTGTTGAGCACCCATTTCTGCAAGCCCGAAGTCTTGCTGGTTCCCGCGTTCTCCATGGTGCCGTCTCCTTCATCGCCCACATACAGCGTTGTCGCATTGGCGAAGAAGAGGCCGAACGGATAGCCCACTGGCTGAGTGGTGCTCTTGGCGAGGGCGTCGGGAAAACCGTTCAAAATGGTGATCGCGGCGCTGGCTGCGTTGGCAGGCGTGGGCAGGCTTCCTTTGTCGCCAACCTGATAAACCGTGTTGAATCCGTTGCCGCCGCTGCCTTTCGTCACATAAAGGGTGTTGTTGAAGATCGTAAGACCGCGAAAATTGTTATCCTTGCCCGCCTTATCAGGTGGATAAGGCAGACCGGTGACAGGGTTGATTACCTGGCTGATCGACAGGTCGCCGATCTGTATGGGCGGTGTCCCAAGGCTCTGTCCCGGTATTGCCATCTGGGCTCCCGCCGTGCCAATGATGTTTGTGGGCGTACCGGTCCCGTTATTGCTGTTGCCAGTCATGTAGTAGATCCCGTTGGCCAGAATCGCGGCGCGCCCGTTGTTCCCGCTGTATGAGTTAGTGGGTGTCACCTGGATGGCCCCATTCGCGCCCACCTGCACCACCGCACGGTAGTAGCTGCCTCCCGCCGGATTCGTCGGATCGTAAGCGTAGGGTGTATTTGCATTAGACACGTCGACCGTATTCGGAGGAGCGATGTACTGCATGTATGTGATGGCGGTTCCATCTGTCGACAGATTCAGCGCCACTTCGGATTTGGAACTGAAGCTGGTCGTGCCCAGGCTGGTCGGGATCGTCAGGGTGCTGACCAGCGTTCCGGCCGGCGTCAGCTGGTCCAGAAAGACCGGAGACGTCACGCCGAAACTTCCGTCCACGAGGTTGTTGTTAAAAACGTTGTTAGTGCTGGTCGTTGAGGCGTAGGCGCCGCTGTCAGTCGCCTTGGCCGCGTTACATTGCGTTGTGGCTGTCGCCGGACACACAGGCGGCAACGGCTGGCCAACCGCGAGCGTCGCGGCGCTGCCGCTGTAAAGGCTGCGACTCACTACGATATTACCGTAGGTGAAACCACTGAAAGTCTGGGCGCAGGCCGAACCGCTTAGGCCAAATGCGCAGAGTACGGAAATCTGTATGATCTGTCTTGACATGGGTGAGATTCTACAAAGAAAATGTGACGCTTGAACTACGAGAGAATGACGTTTTTGTCTCAACTGTGACCGAGTTCACAAGATCCTGTCGAGGAGCGCCCTGTGCCTGGTGGTTTAACACTCGCATTCCACGGAAGGTGGCGCCTGGACTTCCGAAGGTCCGGCTTCGGCCGCGTCCGAGCTGGGTTCTCAAAACTGCTTTTGCTTGGCCGGGCTCTCCCGTACCGGTGACCAGCGGAAGCCTGCCGCTACCGTCGGCTGGTAATACTCTCGCTGGATCATGTACTGCGGGCTACCCTGGTAGAAGCCGAACACTTCGTTGTTCAGATCCAGCCCGTACATCACAAACGTCAGGCCGTACGACAGCCGAACGCTTCCCTGCGCGTCCACTTGGAAATGCGAATAAAAGTAGATATCGCTCAGCGGCCCACTCACCCCGCCTGGCGTGCCGTCGGCATATTGGTAGCTATAGATGCTGGCCTGGTTGTACGATATCCCCACGCGTATCGAGACGCGACCCAAGTCGAAGGTTGGGCTGATGTTGAAGGCATTCGGCGACATTCGCAGCAGCCTCGGATGGTCCGATCGGCCCGGGATGCCGGTTGTGGCAGATGCCGTGTAGCCGTAGTTCGCCGACAGGCCAAGCCCGCGCAATGCCCCGGGCAGAAACGAAAAGTGCTGGAGGTAGGCCCCTTCGAATCCGGTGATCCATGCACTCCCGGCATTGACCGGTTGCGTCGCCAGGTAATTGCCCGATGGTCCGCCCGGGGGCTGATAGGCATCAAGCTCGAAGGTGCGCGTTATGATCGGGTTCTGCAGGTACTTGTAAAAATACCCCGCTGAAATCACGCCAAATGGGTTTAGATAATGTTCGAACAAGACGTCGATATCGTCCCCGGTCTCGGCTTTGAGATTCGCATTGCCGAAACTCACCGAGTACCGGTTTGCCCCGTTACCCGCCACGGTCCAGTCCAATGCCTGTGCAATGTCCTGCGGATCGGGCCGTGAAAGTCCCCTCGCATAAACGAAGCGAAAATAGCTGCTCGAACCGACCGCATAGCGGAGTGAAGCGCTCGGGAGGACTGTTACATAGGACCCCGAGAACGAATTGGGTGTTATGCTCGAACAGGTGCCGGTTTGACATGCGAAACTGCCGACCGAAAAGTTGGTCACGCTGTCGCTCGTCCCTTCAACGCGCAACCCCGCGATAAATCGAACGCGGCTCGAGAGGTCTATTGTGTTCATCACGTAGCCAGCGGTAACCTTTTCCACTAAATCGTATTCCGAAGGGTCCTGTCCAAACGTACTGCTGGACGTGAAGGCGCTCGGATTCGCATTCGCATAGGCCATCGCATTTTCGTAGGTCGCGTTGTAACCCAACTTGTAGTCGCCGCCATTATAGTAATTGTTGTTGGTCAGGCGGTTCGGGAAGGTCGAAAGCGGGATCGTGCCATTCGGCGTTAGTGTAAGCACGTATGTGTCGGCGAACTTGTGCTCGTTCCGGAATTTACCACCAATTTCTACCGTCGCCAGCCGCGAACCAATGTGATAGCGCTTGGCCCCCGCTCCGGCCGCCTGGAGATTCAGCTGTGCGGAATGCCCCAGGTCCCGGTTGATATTGCTCAAGACAAGATTCGAAGGGTTATACGCTTCCGTGTAGCACGCCGCGTTCCACTGTGGCAGGTACTGATTCGTAGTGGCGGCCTGATCGTATTGGCATGAGCTTGAACTTAGAGTGGAATTGAAAACCGCCGTCGAATAAGGCGAGTTGCCATAGAAAGAGCGCGAAGCGGACAAATCCCAAGAGAACCACGTCGTAGCTAGAGCGTGCGAGCCGCCGAGCATCATGCTCCCGACTCCGATGTCGGGATTCCGGAGCTGTGCGTTGAACGACGGCGGAGCCGTGCATGGGGCGGTTGTCGTGCCCGAGCTATCGGTCGCGCAGCCAACATTGGAAGGGTTGAGCAATTGAATTCCCGGCGTATTGTCCGTCAGCGAATAGACCCACCGGTCGCCGTAGTTTTTGAAATCCGAATAGAGCCAGCGGAAGTAAATATCGGAGCCTTGCCCGACCTTGTAGTCGGCGGTGCCGGCCAATCCCCAGCGCGACCGGAAATACTGATATTCGCGAATGTCCATCCCGTCTTTCCATCCCACCGTCGTGCCGTTGGACAGTGTCGCCACGTCGGGAACAGGTTCGATGTCGTCAATACCCCGCCCGTTCCAGTCACACGAGCCGCCGATCAAGATGCCAAACTGCTTTTCCGCTCCGAACCGCTGCCCAATTGTGCCCGTTTCCTCTGTGAGCCCACGCCCGTTGATGATCGGTGTGAAACCACCCATGCCGCTGAGCGAGATCGTGGGAAGATCGGTTGCGGTTTTGGTAACAAGGTTCACCGAACCGCCGATACCGTCCCCGTCCATGTTCGCCTGTAGCGTCTTGCTGATTTGGACCGACTCCACAATATCTGCTGGAATGGCATCAAACTTGATCTGCCGGACCCCCGGTTCCGGCGAAGGGAGGTTCACACCGTTGATTGTGGTGTTGGTGAGACGCGGCTCGGTTCCGCGGACCTGCACGTATTTCCCCTCGCCCTCGTCGCGCTCCAGGGTGACACTTGGCAGCCTACCCAGCGCGTCCGCCATGTTCGCATTCGGCAAGCTCCGAATAACTTCCGCCGGCAGCACCTGCATGATATTGTCAGCCGTCCGCTCGACATTAATCGCCTCTGCTTCGCCCGTCGCACGGGCGGTTACCAGAACCGTTTGATTCGCGGACTGGACCTTGAGCTTTGCATCGACATTTGCGGTTTGCCCCGCGGCAACATCCACGGACTTCTTAAACGTCGCGAACCCGACATAGCTGACCGTCAGCGTGTAATTTCCCGGAGCCAGGCCATTGATGAAGAACAGGCCTTGCTCGTTTGAAACCAAGTTTACGTCCTGTGACTCGAGCGATATTTGCGCGCCCCTGAGGACGGCCCCGCTTTCGTCCGTAACGCTTCCCGAAATCGCGCCCTTTTGCCCCTGCGCCACAGCGGAGATGGCGACAAGGACGGTAATTAAGACGATACACAGCGTACGCAACATCTTGCAGATCTCCTGGCACAAGTAGGAACCAACTCCGATTGGCCACGCAGAAGTACTCGCTGTCCTGAGATTATGCGCTTCCGCGGAGTCAAGACACTACGGACTGGGCCTTAGAGATACGAGCAGATTAGCGACCGCCGTTTTCAATTTGATGACGTTTGTGAGAGCCGTTTGCATCTCCAAGCTGTTTACATTCGCCGGACGAACCTAGCCATATGACCCTTCTCCTGAGCGAATTTGACCACTTGAGCAATCTCAGGTGTAACAAACGTGAATTACAGTTTCGTAAGTCAATCGACGATGTGGAGATGATTGACGGCGCGGAGCGCCAATCGCGGATTGGCTCGGGGCCGGCCCATCCGGTTGGCGTAGTAAGGACGCGGGTGAGTGGCGTTTTGACTACGACGTCACGGTTGAGACGGGAATCGCGGGCGCTGTAGACTTGGCCCATACCCCGACACCGAGGAGCCCCGCGGTTTCGTGCCGGCCGATGCCGGAGCCAGATGTGGGGGGAATTGAATTCGCTGGTTTCTACTGTCCCAGAATTGTCGGCTCGCAGACGAACTTTCATGCAACATCGCCGCTCCGCGCGGTCTTGCTTGTAACCGGAATTTTGTCGCGCTGTTGCGCATCTCTGACATTGCTTTGATAAGCTTGCTCGTCAATGAATTGAGAAATATCAGCCTAATACAAACTACCGTGCCAGTTAGAACAACGGACCATGCCAGGCCAGAATGTTAGTTTTCGTACTGAGTAAACGGGTCCTTTTTTCACTCTGAAGGGGGTAACACATGAGAAAGTTCTTCGCGATCTCGGTTCTGCTCCTGACTGCGGCATGGTCCGCCGCTCTGGCGCAAAATGACTTCTCGCTAACCGGCAACATCACACACGTCCTGCTGATCAGCATTGACGGAATGCACTCGCTGGATTTCACAAACTGCTCGGAGGGCCTCCCGTCGATCAATGGTGGATCATCGTATTGCCCCAACTTGGCGGAACTCGCTCAGTCCGGGGTCGTGTACGCAAACGCGTTGACGTCCCGCCCGTCGGATTCTTTCCCTGGCCTTGTCGCGCAGATCACCGGCGGCACACCCCGAACAGCCGGAGTCTACTATGACGTAAGTTACGACCGCGCGCTTTCGCCTCCGGCGGCGACTACGCCATACGGGATTGTGGGAGGGGTCAATCTATGCCCCAGCATGAGAGGAACGCAGGTCGGCTACGACGAGGAGATAGATAACGACTACACGAAACTCAACGGCGGCGGCGGTATCAACCCGATATACCTGCCCCGCGATCCAAACAACAACTGTGCGCCTGTGTATCCTCACAACTTCTTGCGTGTGAACACGATCTTCGAGGTGGTGAAGCGAAGTGGCGGTTATACGGCGTGGTCGGACAAGCATCCCTCTTATGACTTCGTGTTTGGCCCCAGCGGCGAGGGCGTGAGCGACTTCTATTCACCCGAGATCAACTCGATCCCGGTGGCGCTGCCCACGGTGCCAGGATGCAACCCGCTGCCGGACACGGGCGCGGCCACGTCCAGCAACGCATGGACGGACAGTTTCCAGAACATCCAGTGCTACGACAGCTTGAAGGTGCAGGCGGTCATGAACTGGATCAACGGCAAGACGCACGATGGCAGTTTCGGGGCGCCGGTCCCGACCCTATTTGGCATGAACTTCCAGGCCGTCAGCGTTGGCCAGAAGCTGGTTGAGAAGTCGATGAATCTCACGGGCGGTTACCTCGATTCCGCCGGGACTCCGCCTTCGCTCGTCACTGAAATTCAGTTCGTCGACAACGCCATTGGCGAGATGGCTTTGGCCATCGAAGACGCCGGTCTCGCCGATTCGACCGTAATCATCGTGTCCGCCAAACACGGCCAATCGCCGATTGACCCGAACCGCGTCAGCCGAATCCCGGCCGACGTTTCCACGGCTATGGCGCCCTCGGACGTACTCGGAGGCATAGGTACTGGCCTTGTGGGCGGAGGCTTGGTCGGGCAGGCCGACGAGGACGACATATCTCTGCTTTGGCTCACTGATCCCACCAAAGTCGCCAGTTCGGTAGCGACTCTCCAAAAGAGCGAAGCGGTGTTCGGTGGTGGCGAGATTTTCTGGGGCAATGGGCTCCAGTCGATTATTGGGAACCCCCGAGTCGATTCGCGGGTCCCGGACATCGTCGTCGCACCTAATGTCGGGGTGGTCTATACCGGTGGGACAAAAAAGGTCGCCGAACACGGCGGTTTCGCGTTTGACGATCGCAATGTCATGATGCTCGTGTCCAACGATCGGATCGTTCCGTCAGTCGTCAACAGCGAGGTCGAAACGCGCCAGATCGCGCCCACTATTCTGAAGCTGCTCGGACTCGATCCGGACGCTCTTCAGGCCGTTCGCAAAGAGGGCACCGCGGTTCTTCCTGCGCTGCCATACTGACCGCCGTTTATCCGAACATGCGTTGTCTAACCCACCAGGAGGAGAAGCGGCCGAGGCTTTTAACGAAGCGTCGGCCGCCTGCTTGTTTTGGAACTTCCGGCACGCGCCGTGAATGAGCTACTCGGGAGAGCCCCTAGATAAACCGCTCTATACCATCGAACATGAGCACGCGGAACTGGCCGGGCGGGGAAAATACTTCAGATAAGGGTTATCGGGGGCCATCTTCCGGGTCTTTCAGTTCGTCGGCACGGGAGGCGAACTTCGCCGCCAGTTCTGACCACGAGAGCGCCGCCGCAAGGTCCGCGCCTGCCCGCCATGCGGCGTACGCGTAGCTTTGGGGCTTCAGATGGAACCAAACTACCGGTCATCGGTAAGCCGCAGCCTGAATGCGATACAGCTCCGAGTACTGGCCGCCCTTGGCCATCAACTCATCGTGGGTGCCGAACTCAACCAGCCGGGCGCCGTCGAGGACGACGATGAGATCGGCCATGCGGACCGTCGAAAAGCGGTGGGAGACGAGGATCGTGATGCGACCGCTGCCGTTTTCGCCAGTGCGGCGCGCGGCTGCGGCGTAGTGCTCGAACAGCGCGTGTTCCGTTTCCGCGTCCAACGCGGCAGTGGGTTCGTCGAGGACCAGCAGCAGCGGTCGATCGCGCATGAAGCCACGCGCCAACGCGAGCTTCTGCCATTGGCCGAACGAGAGCTCGGCTCCGCCCGGCCACGTCGGACCGAGCTGCGTCGCGAGACCCAACGCCAGGCGCGCGACCACGTCGCCGGCGCCGGCGCGCTCGACAGCCGCGGCCACCGCCGGCTCATCGTCGATCCGTGGGACGTCGCCCAGACCGACCGTCTGCCCCGCGCGGAATTCGAAGCGGAAAAAATCCTGGAACGCGCCTGCCAGACACGCTCGCCATTCGCCTGCCGGCACGCGCGCCAGCGGCGTGTCGTCCACCAGGATCGAACCGGATGACGGTTCGTACATCTTCGTCAGTAGCTTGACCAGCGTCGTTTTGCCAGCGCCGTTCTCGCCGACGATGGCGACCACCGCGCCCGCCGGCAGCGTCAACGACGCATCGTCCAGCACTACGCGCGACGTACCGGGATACGCGAACGATACGTGGTCAAGCAGGATGCCGCGGTGCAGCGCGGTTGGAACCGGCCGGTCACCCGCGGCGGCGACGCCGGCCGCGTAGTCCTCGAGCCATGCCAGGCGCCGCGAGCCGTCCATCCAGAACCCGCGCAAGAATCCGATTTCGCCGACCGTGGCGCCGATGTACGCCGACAGCCGAGCACCGGCAGCCAGCAACAGCAGCACCTGACTGGCCGGCGCGCGGAGTCCGGACGACACTAACACTACCGCGCCGACATACGCCAAGCCGAAGATCGCCCACGCCAACGCGTGCCAAAACGCCGAGCCCCATCTGGCAGCCGACACCGGTCCGTACCAGCGCTCCCACGCCGCCCGGCGCTCTTCGATCAGGCGCGCGCCAATGCCGGTGACCCGCACTTCTTTCCCGGGTGGCGCGGTTGTAGCGATAGTGAACAGGTGGCGCGCCAGCCGGCCGGCCTGTGCGCCGCGCTCCTGCGCCGATCGCTCGACCTCGGGCCGCCAGGTCGACGTCAACACGGTCGGGACCGCGAACACCGCAAGCAGGATGAGCGCCGGGTGGATCGACATCAGCAGGGCCATGGTCACACCCAGCCGCAGGATCCAACCGAGCGTGGAAAACACCGCCACGTACATGTGGTCGAGGACGAACACCTGATTGCGGAGCATGGACAGCCGGTCGAGATACTCCGGTCGTTCCTGATGCGCGATCGTCGCGACCGATGCCTGCAGTTGCGCGACGTGGGATTCGAGCGCGATCGTCACCTTATCGCGGAAGCGGCGCTGCACGCGGGTGCTGAGGGTGCGCAGAAACCAGGTCGCGGCAGTCGAAACGGCGAGACCGATCGCCGCGCCTTCCACCATGCCGGGTCTGTGTGCGAGCACACCCTTCCCGAGCAGCATCAGCCACAACGCGAGGAGCGCATCGGGCAGCGCGGCGAGCTGCGACAGTCCGAACGATGCGACCATCAAGCGCGGCTCATGACGGAACCCCAGCTTGCACAACCGCCACATTGACGACAGCGCTGGCGGCAACGGCTCGATTGCGTGATCGCGCTCAGGAGAGGACGTCATACGTTGTACCCTCCTCGTCATCCGGGACGTTGAAACGCTGCGCCTGCAGATCGAACATCGTTCGATACCGGCCGCCGAGCGCCATCAATTCGTCGTGCGTGCCGTGCTCGATTACGCGGCCATGTTGAAGCACGCAGATGCGGTCGGCGTGACGGACGGTGGAGAAGCGATGCGAAATCAGAATGGTGGTGCAATGGCGCGTCGCCGCGAGCAGTCGATCGAAGATCTCCGCTTCCCCACGCACGTCGAGCTGCGCGGTGGGCTCGTCGAGCAGTACCACACCGGCGCCTAGCCTGACGGCTGCCAGCGCCCGGGCAAGCGCGATGCGCTGCCATTGGCCGCCCGATAGATCGGTGCCATCGGTGTAACCGCGCGCGAGCACCGTATCCAATGAGGCCAGGTTCGCCGCTCCCGCCGATTCGAGCGCGGCCAGAATGACGCTGTCCGGCGCGCCCGCCGGCGCCACATTGTCGCGCAGCGGCAGCTCCAGGCGGATGAAGTCCTGAAACACGGCCGCGACGCGGGACCGCCACGACGCGAGATCGAACTCGCGAATGTCTGCACCGTCGATCTCGATCGTGCCCTCCTGCGGATCGTACAATCGGCACAGCAGCTTGGCGATGGTCGTCTTGCCGGCACCGTTCTGCCCAACGATGGCGAGCGACGAGCCGGCCGGGATCGTGAGGTCCAAGTGGTCGAGGACGAGGGCCGCGTCGTCGCCAGGGGCCGGCGCGCCGGCGGGGTACGCGAACGTGACGTCGCGCAGGCGAATCTCGCGCGCGGGTGCGGCGTCCGCGCGGCGATCGCCGGAGTGCAACGCGCCGGCCGGGCGCATCGCGGGTTCCAGGCGCAGCACTGCGGCGACGGGGGCAGCCGCTCCATCAAGGGCCCAACTGAAGCCGCCGAAGGCGAGCAGCGACACGCCGATGGCACACTGCACATAGACCACGGCTTGCCCCAGACTGATGCGGCCAGCAGCGGCCGCAAACGCCAGCAGCCAGAACACCGCGACGTTCGCGGAGACGACCAGCAGCATGCTCCAGATCACTGGGCGCTCGCGTAGACGTGTGGCGGCGTACTGAAGCTCGTGCAAGCGAGTCCGCCGGGCGATGAATCGGTCGATGGTCCAGCCGGCCAAGCCGAACAGGCGCAGTTCCTTACTCGCGGGCGGGTCCACCGCCAGCCGGTAAGCATAGTCGGAATCGCGCTGCGCGCCGCGCACCTCCTCGGTGTTGCGGTCCCACCAGATCGCGCTTTCGCGCAGCAACCAGTGCGTCGCCAGCCATGCCCCCACGAGCAAAACCGGTGCCCACCAGGCGTACCGTGCGAGGATGAGGGCGGACGCAACGCCGCCGATCATTTCGACCATGCCGCTTGCGATGAAATCCATCGAGATCGCCAGCGGCGGCCCGGTCATGCCGAGGTCGAAGTCGCGCGCGACGGTGAGGTCGTTGGTCAGCGCGGGGTCCTCCAGGTGGCCCATTCCAGGCGGCCGCACGCAGGCCTCGGTGAGCCGGTCGTACAGCCAGGCGGCAGTGCGGTCGCCCAGGTTGGCGCTGACGGCCTGATGAATCGGGCTGAGCACCTGAAGCAGGACGAAGATGGCGCCCGTAACCGCAAGCGGACCGGCCAGGGAACCGCCGCGCTGCACGGCGCCGACCAGCACGCCCATGGCGATCGCGAACGCCGCCGGTAGAATCCCACGGAGCAGAAGGGCCGTCCACCAGGCAGCGGCCAGACCTAGGTCCGCCTTCGGCAAAACGCCGAAGAACTTCCACTCCTTGCGCTCGGTTAGCCGTGCGAGCATCACAGTATTCTGTCACAAGTGACCGCCCCCAGAAGCATAGAGCGATCCACTTGCGATTATGACGTCCGGCCGGGTCGACCCAGCGACTTGTTGTCACACTCCGAGCATCGCGTACGGTGCCAGTGGGAAACCGCGCCTCGGATTGCTCGACACCCAGGACCTATCCCCTATTGCGCGCAATCCAGCCCGCGCAAGCCAAGAAAAGCGCCGCCTCCGTAGTTGATCCAAACAACAGGAACGGGGGTCAGTACCAAGTTGACAGCTCCGTTTTCCGCCGAGCTCAGGCCAGGTCGTACCGATCCAGGTTCATCACCTTGTTCCACGCAGCCACGAAGTCCTTCACAAAGGTCCCCTTCGAGTCGTCACATGCATAGACCTCCGCGATTGCCCGGAGCTGGGAGTTCGAACCGAAAACAAGATCGACGCGGGTGCCGGTCCACTTCATTTTGCCCGTCGCGCGATCGCGCCCCTCAAATACACCTTCGGTAGAGGAGGCCTCCCACGTCGTACCCATGTCGAGCAGGTTGACGAAGAAATCATTCGTCAGCGTCTCGGGCCGGTTGGTAAAAACGCCGTGTTTGGACTGCCCGAAGTTAGCATTCAGGGCGCGCATGCCGCCGACGAAAACCGTCATCTCGGGGGCCGTCAGCGTGAGCAACTGCGACCGATCCACCAGCAGTTCCTCCGCCGGTGTCTGGTCTCCCTTCCTTTGGTAGTTGCGGAACCCGTCCGCGGCCGGCTCCAGCACGGCGAAGGAGTGCACATCGGTCTGCTTCTGCGACGCGTCCATGCGCCCCGGCGAGAAAGGAACCTTCACGTCGTGCCCAGCCTTTTTCGCGGCTGCCTCGACGGCCGCGCAGCCGCCCAGAACGATCAGGTCCGCCAGCGAGACCTTCTTCCCGCCGGACTGCGCGCCGTTGAACTCCTTCTGAATCGCTGCCAGCTTCTTAAGGATTTTCGCCAACTCGGCTGGTTGATTCACTTCCCAATCCTTTTGTGGCGCGAGGCGAATGCGTGCCCCGTTCGCCCCGCCGCGCTTGTCGGAGCCGCGGAACGTTGCCGCCGACGCCCAGGCAGTGGTGACCAGTTGGGAGATCGACAGCCCGGATGCGAGGATCGTGGCTTTCAGGGCAGCCATGTCCTGCTTCCCGATCAATTTGTGATCCACCGCGGGAATCGGGTCTTGCCATAGCTGGGGCTCGGCAGGAACCAGCGGGCCGAGGTAGCGCGAGAGAGGTCCCATGTCGCGGTGCGTCAGCTTGAACCAGGCCTTGGCGAACGCGTTTGCGAACTCCTGCGGATTCTCGAGGAAGCGCCTCGCGATCGGCTCATAGATCGGGTCCATCCTCAGCGAGAGGTCCGTGGTGAGCATGAATGGGGCGTGCCGCTTCGACGGATCGTGGGCATCGGGAACGGTGCCCGCTCCAGCCCCGCCCTTGGGAGCCCACTGGTTCGCGCCCGCGGGGCTCTTCGTGAGCTCCCACTCAAAACCGAACAGGTTCTCCAGGTAGTTGTTGCTCCACTTCGTCGGGGTGGTGGTCCAGGCGCCCTCCAACCCGCTGCTGATCGTATCAACGCCTTTGCCGCTGCCAAACGTGTTTTTCCAGCCGAGGCCTTGCTCTTCGATGCCGGCGCCCTCGGGTTCGGGACCGACATACTTGCTCGGGTCCGCGGCACCGTGGGTTTTCCCGAATGTGTGCCCGCCGGCAATGAGCGCAACGGTCTCCTCGTCATTCATCGCCATGCGGGCGAACGTCTCCCGGATATCGCGTGCCGCGGCGACTGGATCCGGCTTTCCATTGGGCCCTTCCGGATTCACGTAAATCAGGCCCATCTGAACGGCGCCGAGAGGATTGTCAAGCTGACGGTCTCCCGTGTAGCGCTCGTCCCCTAGCCACTTGCCCTCACGCCCCCAGTAAGTGTCGTCCGGCTCCCAGATGTCCTCGCGCCCGCCGCCAAAACCGAAGGTCTTGAATCCCATCGACTCCAAGGCGACGTTGCCGGCCAGAATCAGGAGGTCGGCCCAGGAGAGTTTCCGGCCGTACTTCTGCTTGATCGGCCAGAGCAACCGGCGCGCCTTATCGAGGCTTACATTGTCCGGCCAGCTATTGAGGGGCGCAAATCGCTGTGCTCCCGAACCCGCGCCGCCGCGACCATCGGCGATACGGTACGTGCCGGCGCTATGCCACGCCATGCGAATAAAGAGCCCCCCGTAGTGGCCATAATCGGCGGGCCACCAGTCCTGCGATGTCGTCATCAAGGCATGGAGGTCCTTGGTCACGGCATGCAGGTCGAGGCTCTTGAACTCTCGCGCGTAATTGAACTCCTTGTCCATCGGGTCCGACAGAGGGGAGTGCTGGTGCAGGATCTTCAGGTTTAGCTGTTTTGGCCACCAGGTCGCATTCGTCGGGGCCCCAGCTTGAGTGGGTCTGAACGGACACTTCGCTTCGGTTGACATGTGTAGATCCTCCTTCGAATTAAAAACAGCAACTGCGGCGAACTACGAACCTATCCTAGCGCGTTCCCTTCGCGCAATCGCCATCGGGTCCATGAAGTGTTTAGATGATCTGCCAGTAGAAAACTGGCGGATGCCGTATTGAGTATCCTCATCTAGTGGCCGCCCTGTTCCTGTTCCCAGATCCTCAGGCCCAGACGTTGCGCTCGCCAGGTCTTGACACGACCAGGGCCGTGGGCGACAGATTGGTGCGGAAACATGAGGCGCGATGTCCCAATTGTGGGCCCGGGAGTCGAATCCTGCGGCTCTGCATCGGCACCTCCTAGCGAAGAATGCCGATCTTCTTAGCACAACGCCGTGTAGCAACGTCTTCAACCGCTGTAAAGCCATGCCGTCGACCACCGGGTTTTCAGCCAATCGCAGGGTCGAACAGGACGCCTCCAGCATCCAGAGTGGTATTTCTAATGATTTTGCACGCTGAACCCGATCCAGTGCGCACCGTGCGACGGACCGGGTTCCTCGGACGATTATGCGATGCCCATACCGCCCCCCCAAACCACGGATGCCAGGGATACTGAACATCGCGCGGTTCAGCATTATGGGTTTTGTATTGACGAGTAGCATCACGAATTTCGGACGCAGCTCACTGGACAAGGACACGCCGAAACCACAGGCTGAGTATCGATGAGTCAATGACAGAGCAGATACAGCACGTTTACACGGGCTGGACAGAGACGCTATCGCGGGCGAAAGTACAACTCTGAGCATACGTTCCGCAATTGACCGAACCGGAACGGTCTGAAGCAACGTAATAGAAGCAGGGGGCCTTGGGATGGTCAGACTGCCTGCCAGTCCTACTCATGCTCCACGGACATATTGAATCTTGTGCTGACTGAAGATGATCTGCTGATTTGGTACCGGAGGTTGAGGCTTCCCGAATGCGCGCGTACGCTTATAGATTCGATCCGCTCATCTGAGCCGGTGCGGCGGGTTGGTGGTGGGTCCTCGAACGTTGTTGGACGCTATCCGAGTCGGAAAATGGGCCGAGTGATCCAGTTCGAAAGCCACCGAGTGGAACTGCCCTTTGTCCTCGAATTTGAGCATGATGCCAGCGTTATCGAATACTACGATCAACCTTGTCGTGCCGACGCCGCAATTCGCTGGATCGTCTCCCGGAACATTCTCTCAATATCTGCCGCGGCAAACACCGGAAATCCCAGTTGCTCAGCGAGAGCCTCCAGTTCGGGACGCCACGTCGGCGGGACTGCGAACTGCTGAGGAAAATCATGGGTAGCGCGCTCCTGAAAAACCCGCCGGGCTGATGCAAGAGCTGCTGCGTAGTCAAGCTGGCCGAGGGTTTCTATCAGGAGGATGTCCAGCACATCTCGGGCGCGGGTTGAGGACGTATTCGGCGCCGTGCATGCGTGAAGCTTCTGACCGACCTGTTCGCTCAGGCTGATGCACCTTACGGGCGAAGTGACCTTGACGCCCATTTCATGTAGCCCGGCAATTGCGGGCTCCACGAGATCAACAGTTGTTTTGGTAGTCGGTCCCAGATCCACTTCGACGGTCTGCCACGCACGAGTCCGGTGTTGAATCGCGACCTCAACTCTCACCGTGTCAGCGAGGTCCATCTCATGGACCTGCCCCTTGAGCCTGAAGGAAAACTGGTCGAAACCCAACCTCAAGGCCTGCTCAAAAGATCGGATCCGAGTTCTGCGGTCGCCATCCAACACAAGGTCGAGATCCTTGGTCGCGCGGGCGCGCTGAGCAAAACGCAGTTCCATCGCCACGCCGCCCTTAAGATAGTACCCCGCGAGTAGGCCTTCAGTCGTCGCCCGTTCGAGCACGCCGCAGATAGCCAGGAATGACACCCACCTCCGTAATCGCTCTTGATCCAGGCCCTGATCGCGCGCGACGCGGGCAAGGGTTTTCTCCAGCCGCTCGGAAGGTTGCTGTCGCTGTGTCATCGATTTCCGCTGTCCTGCTGTTGGACATCCGTCTCAAGGCTGCGGACATAGCCGTTGACGCGGCGGGTCAACCGTTGCGCTTCGCTGCTGTTGATGTAACCTTCACGGCGGGCGTCCGATATCGCTTGACGTACGACGCCGACTTGACCTGTGGAGGTCAACACATCCTGTACGGTTCGACCGACCGTCGTAAGGGGCAGCCCCTCGTGGAGCGTCACTTCGTCGGCCTGGAGATCTGCATGATGTACCTCAACCCATTTCGGGCGCACCCTACGGAGCCGGGCATTCCGGGGAACCGTGATGTGTACGGAAGCAGGGCTTGCGTCGGAAATCCCATATGCCGCCAGGGCAGTGGCGTGCGAAAGCGCAGCATTTTGTGGACCGTCATCAGCCTTGGCCCAGAGCACGGCCTCCCGATATTGAGAGAATCGACTCGAAGGAAAGTGCGGGATTCGGTAGACTCCGCGAGCGGCCCGCTCCAGTCGCCCGCGCTGCGTGAGGCGCGCGAGGACTGAATCCGCAATCCCTGCGTCTCTCGCCTGCTTTGCAGTCAGGAGGCCGTCATGTTCTTCGGCCAGCGCAACCAATTCATCGAATCGAGTCCTCGGCACAATCTCGATTGTCCCACTCGACGCGAGCGCATGTCAATATCATTCCATAATGGAACTATATTGACAAGACGGCCAAACCGAGCTATTTCGACGATAACCGCTGCGGAGCTTTTTTACCTTGATTACCTCATTAAGGCGGCTCTTGGAGAGCCACCATTGAAAACAGAAGACTTCCTTGACCAGAAAACAGCGCCTT
>Ga0181529_10003487_pt1 | contig 17878 bp, 12 predicted proteins | sample PEATcosm2014_Bin_36_FD_119763 | JGI IMG/M metagenome (GOLD analysis project Ga0181529, IMG submission 119763) | Peatland microbial communities from MTU Mesocosm Facility, Houghton, MI, USA - PEATcosm2014_Bin10_30_metaG | ecosystem: Environmental > Terrestrial > Soil > Wetlands > Peat | place... | reverse complement strand
TTCGCGCTTCAACTCCTCATCCTTTTCACTGTTGCGCCAATTCTCGATAATTTGGTTTTGCTTTCCCGCTGAGAATTCTCTCCAGCGTTCGCCAAAGACCTTGCGCATGGACTGCGCAGTGACGTTGCCTTTCAGATCTTTTGCCTTGCCGCGTTCCAGGTTGAATTCTGATGTCTTGGGCAGGCCAAGGTGCTGCTTGATCTTCGCAAAGCTCTGCGTTCCGTGATTCTCCAGCAGATCGAAGACGGCAGCACGTCCATCCTCATTCAATGGCAATTCGTTTCCGCCTTCTTTGATTAGTCGGAGGTCGTTGACTTTCTGCAGCAACCGGAACTGTTGTGCCAAAAGCGCGGCCCACGGCGCACGGCGTTTATCCGGTTCCAATTCGCATTTGCCCACAAGATGTTTCTGCGCCGCAACGGGCCTTTGAAAGAAAAGCAGATTCCAGATTCGGTCATGCAACTCCGGTGTAAGAAGATCCGCGTGGTATTCCTTTTGCTTGTCCCATATCATCTGGAACTCTTTTTCAAACATCTTCCTGCCGGTCCACTGGCGACGGACTTTAGGCGCATCTGGATCGAGGCTATGTGCATGCGGATCGAGTCCGGCAAGATACTCGCCAAGCGTCTGTGCGCCAGCCGCTTCGATAGCCTGTTCGAGTTCGTGGATTGCTGACTTGACCTGTCCCTGGTCTTCAGCGTCCTTCGTCTTTTTCTTGACATCCTTGCGATTGGATTGGAAGCCGCGACGTTGGCTCAGATGGAAGAAAACACGGCCAGTTCATCCAGCGCAAGTGGCTCATAGAGGGCTTTTTTGCGAAGCGCATAGAGCGGCATCTGGGCAAATGTTTCCTGATCCGCGCCGTTTCTATATCGATTTGCAAGAGTCACGTCGAGATTGTTGAGAATTCGATGCCGTTGCTCCGAACTGATTCCTGTTTCTGGAGTAGCGTCAGTTGGTAAAAGACCTGCCCCTTGCAGGACATCAAACAACTCGCGCTGCCGCGCCACGCGCCTGCGCAGTTGGCGGCGGCGCAACCTTGCTTCGCGACGCTCAACTGCCTTCGATTGGTCTTTTCCCTGCTGAATATCCAGCGCCGAACCATCCACGCCGGGTTCAAATATGCGGACGCCTGCGCGTATTAGTGAGGAGGGCCTCTCCATGGCATCAATACCAACCAGCGCCCATCCCAGCGAAGCAGAACCAAGATCAAGTCCCAGTACATACGGTTGGGTAGAAACACCACTTTCCGACATGAACGATCTCCATTGACTTCACAGACTCAATGCTGTAAAAAGTCATTAGTGTACTTGAGCGGCGATTGCCCGACTATTCTTAGTAAGCTTTCGTCGTAAGGCTCCGCTCAATGAGCGACCTTTGAACGCCCCGGAGACGGGGCGTTCTTGTTTTTGCTCGGATACACCTACCTATACTGTAAACCCAATCGAATCAAACATGACAGAGAATTTCCTGATCGTCCTCTGCTGAATCCCCATCTTTGCAGGAAGGATGCTCCGCCCTTCCCCCGCTGCGACCGCCGATGGTACTGGCGTTCTACGCTACCCATCCCAGCGGGGCCGTTCCTTCCCCGCAACGCCCCTCCCCAAATCCATTCGGAAGAGAACCTAATTTCTTCTTCGTTCAAGTGCCCCCGCTTCATGCGGCTTTATGGCAGAGGCGGTCGGAACCCGTCAAGGGTCTCCGCTGCGCTGCGATAAACGCGAAAAGCCGCGCCCTTGACCGAACCCTTCGCGCAAGTAATGGGTTTGCACCGAGCAGTAGATTGACGATCTTTGCTGCGTGTATCGGATGCGTTCCTGAACTGCGCGCGAAGCGATCGGAAAGCAAGAACGCTTTGCGCCGATTTTCTCTTTGGACGTTCAAGCGAAACGAACGTAACAAAGAATGTAACTAAAGTTGGCACATAAGCATTTTATGCGCTCCGAAAGCACCGGAAATGACGGGAAGTATCTGGGGCGTGAGAGCTGTAAAGTCCCATCATGTAGGCCATCTTTCATGAGCGTTATTCCTGATTGGAATAACGCTCTCCGTGGAATTCATTAGACAGATCGCCACTGCTAAACCAACCTATGAACTGAGTTGGGCACTACTGGGTTCTCTGGATCGAGAGAGTGAAGGAGAAGCAGCTGCATGAACACAATACCTGCAATTCAATCTGTGGGAGCAGGAGATCCACTTCTGACTGCAGAGGAGGTCGCGGCTCGAACGACGTTACCGGATTTTGCCTGGACTCGAAATGACCAATGCACTTCGACCCAGTGAGTTGTTTGGACTGAAGTGGAAATGCTTTGATGCCGCAGCTTCTTCGATCAGGATCGTGGAGACCACCTACAAGGGGAAGATTCGTTCCTAGGGCAAGACCAAGGGAAGTTTGACGACGATCCCGATTGCCTCCGACTTGGCAGAAGACCTTCAGGTATGGCGTAAGCAGTGCCAGGAGGACCAGCGGCAGAAGAAGCATTGGCATGGCCCAACCGCAAACGATCCCGAAGGGTTCATCTTTCCGGGGCGGAACGGCGGGTTCATCGATTCGAGCAACTACCGGAAGCGCGTGCTGCAAAGGTATGCCGAAGAACTGAAGCTGCCGAAACTGACGTTCAAGGTGATTCGACGCACTATCGCCACACTCGCACGCAAGAAGTGCGACGTGAAAGATGTGCAGGGCATATTGCGCCACTCGCGAGCGGCCACGACGACGGATGTCTATATGCAGCAACTTCCAGAGGGCGTACGAGCGACGGTCAACTCCATTCACAAGGAACTGACACGAAACAACGACAGTAATGGCGATGGAGGGCCGGAGGCAGGAAAACCGTCAGCGAAGAAAGCCAAAATTCTGAGCTTCAGCCAGAGGATGCCGTCAGGGATTGCTGCCGTAGGAGAAGGAAGAAACAAAGCAGTATTTGCAGGCCGTTGATAATTTGCTGCCAAAATGCTGCCAAGCTGGAAGGAGATGGGTGCTCCAAATGATTGATTTAATTGGTGGACCTGATCGGGATCGAACCGATGACCTCTTCCATGCCATACCCCCTATTAAATGTACTTTCAACAACTTACAGGCCGCTGGGGACTGCCAAACAACTCTGAAATACGCCGAAGGCGGATATTTAACAGGTGATTTTGCAGGCGAAGAATGAACAGGGCTTCTTGGCGTCAGATACGGCGGCAATGTTGCACTCTTGCTAGGCCAATCCGCGCCGGAGGGGTGCTCAACGCTCGTGCATGTCATCCCGCACGAAATAGCCAACCGTCGCGCGGCGGCGGAGAAAACCGTATAATACGAGCTATAACGAGTACAAGAGAACCAAGTACGTTTCCGGGCATACTGAGAGGCGAAGGGCGGGAAGCCACTTGCACGATTCAAGCAACGCAAGTGAGTCTCGGTAGTGCGCCCGACGTGTCTCATAGGGGTCTATTTCAGATGAGCGGAGTGGGCCAATTTGTCGTCTATTCTGTGCAGTGCCCGTCGCAGAACTGAATCGGTATAAACATACTTGATTTTTGGCTCTGTTGGCGTTAAGCGTTGATCACTGGAAGAATAGCTTCTGCTGTTTTTCTGGCCTTGCTTTTCGGGCCGCCCCGCTAGGGCCGGATTTTCAAGAAAGTGAGCTTTTCATGAAAAACATTTGTAATCTGCCCCTTCTTTTCCTTGGCCTTTGCCTCTCGGCGCTCGCAGAGGCACAAGCCGGTGTAACGTTGCTTGTAAAAACCGACATGGACTGCAACTGGAAGCTCGATGGGCAACCCATGGGCCTGCTCAAGGCCGACGACTCCAAGGTCGTTCCGGTCTTACCGGGCAAACATCTCATCCAGGCCGCTACCATCGATGGGGTGGTCAAAATTCGCACCAAAGTGGAGGTCGATCAGGGCCAGAAGATGGTCGAGATCCAACTGAAGAGTCAACACGATCAGAAACTGAAGATGCAACAAGCCGAGACAGCTAGAAAACAAGCCGAAGCCGAGGCCGCGCTGAATCCCACCTGGACCGACCCCGACACCGGGCTGATGTGGACCAAAAAGGACAACGGCTCGGATGTGAACTGGAACCAGGCCAGTGACTATTGCTCCAATTTGCAGCTTGCGGGCTACAGCGGCTGGCGTCTGCCCACCATTGAGGAGTTGCAAGGGATATATGATCCCAGCGTCAGACTTCAAGCAGTGTTTGATTATGGTGCTATCAATGTGCACGTAAAGGGGAATCTCCAGCTCACCGGATGGGACTGGAGCAGTTCTCAAGGAAAATCTTCGGAGTGGGCGTTCGACTTCAGTTTCGACAATGAGAATCGTGGCCCCTTCCCTCTCGGCTTCAGCTATAGCAGTCGTGCTCTTTGTGTGCGTCGTTCCGGAGAATGATGGCTGTGATTTTGATGCTTTGGTGATTTGGTCTTTTGTTTCTTCATTGTTGCCGGGTTCACTGATTCAGCACGTTCAGAATGGTGCTGTATATCTCAGCGCGCGATTCCGGATAGTTGAAATCATGGTTGTCCTTCAGCTCATATAACTCCACATCACGGTTGGTTTGGCTCATTGTCGCAAGATCTTGTGCGACGACTTTCATATTGTCCAACGTAACATCTTCATAAGTTCCATGGAAGATTAGTATATGCGGATGGTGTTCTCTGTCCATTACACCGGACAAATCACTCCCTCCGTGCGCTCCTACCATGGCCAGAATCCCAGGTTGTGGCAACCGTTCAATTGCCGTTCTTAAAGCTAGATCGGCTCCAGCGCTGTATCCGAACAGAACAATGCGCTTGTAGGGTATTCTAAGCTCGTTGTGAACATATTCGATTGTGGCCAGAACGTCCTCGATCTGGTTTTGGTCGGTTGCCTTTTTTTCATAGTCAATTCCAAACCCAAGAGAGCCTCGGTAATTGCAGGCGATATACGTTACCCCGTGCGATGTCATGATCTGAATCTCATCTTGCCAGGTTGGCGTCTCCTTTACATTAAAGGCATGCAGCCGAATAAGCGCCGATGGTGCAGCCTTGGTGTGTGCTCCTCTCCATACATACAGCGGCACTTTCACTCCATCGAATGAAGGAATCCAGTATTCCTCGGCGGAAACACTTGGCTGGAATGATTTTGAATATAACTCCGTCATCTTCATCGAGGCTAAGTCATACCTGTAAATAACCGGCTGTGTAGAACTGCGGTGCGTATAGACAAGGTATTGTGAATCCGGATCAACGATTTCTACCTGATTGTCGCCTCCACTTGGAACGTTTATATCTGAATCACGATGACCTTTCAGATCCAGAAGCCTGATCCTACGGTCAGCGTTATTCACAATCTCCACAGTGCAAAATTCTCCACTGGTTGCTACATGTGGATAATCAAGCTCATAATCAGAGTGATAGATCATCTGAATCACAAAAGGTTTCGGTCTGACTGTTTCAACCAGAAATGGGTTCACTGGATTACGCGTGATGACGACAAATTCTTTGCGCGCCCCGGAGTAAACAAGATCAAGAAGCTGGTTATCGTCCGGCAGATGGATATTCTGCACGACCTTACCTTTGACATCTATTGTCCGAATGACGTTTGGTTGTCCATGAGGGACATAGGCGATCTTCCGAGAGTCCGCAAGCCATTCAAAGATGTAGTCAACACCCTTTTCGATATGCACCAATGAATGGGGGTTCTCTGCATCGATAACCACCAATCCAACTCCACCCTCGACATATCCAAAATACCGCGAGTCAGGAGACCACTTCATATTTGGCTCGGCCTTGGCTGGAGGCGTTTCAATGATTTCATCGCGGCCAGTAGGAAGCCGCCACAGATGAAGGACGCGCCCGTTCTTGTGCCTGTTCTGCATGAAAAACGATAAGGCTGCGCTATCCGGTCTCCAACAGACTCTCATCGGATCATCAGCAAACGAAATCTCCGCGACGCGTTGATGCGACGCCAACTCAATCACCTCGAGACCAAAGGGGTTGCCGTCGGAATTCAGCGTACGCAGAAGAACCATCCTGCCGTCGGGCGAGATGCTAATTGGCTCGGGAAACCGCGCTCGGAACTCCTGCAGGATTGAAGGACGATAGGATGGGGCCGCGTGAAAGAGTATGCCAGGATCGTGCTGCTTACATCCAGATAACACGCCAACGATAAGCAATATGGCTGTCTGGCCGATTGCAATCATACCATAGGTTCTGTTACTCAGCACGGCTCCTCTTTCCTGTCATAGTCAACTGACTACTGTGTTCTTCTTCTGTCACCTGATTAATGCATTTGGAGAACTGCCTGAGTCGGAAACTGCTCACAGACTATGCTGAGGAGGCCCCCGGTTTCTCTCGTTACTGGTGATTGTTTATCTTCCGTATGTTAGGAAAAGACAGTCCGGTCGCTGCTGAATGTACTTCTCAGTTCCTGTGCATAATAGTCTCAAGGACTTTGCACTGATGTATTTCTGTCAGCGCTGCAGAACTTCTCTTGAGACGATATTCTTCTGCTCACATCCGGCGTCTCAACTCCGTTCTCACGAAGACTCTCCAGCCAAGATTCATCGCAAATCTCAAGCGGTCTAATATCGGGCGAAAGATACGAGAGCAACCCCGGAGGGACTAGATCATCGGGCACCGGAGCGAGTACGTGATACAGTCGCCACGACCGTTGGGCATGTACTGAACTCTCCGACAGTAGAAGAGTCTTTGCATACAAACGTTGGGCACTGTCCGGATTGCCGTCCTCGCGGTCAATTGAGGCAAGCATATTCGATGCGAGTCGGTTCGTTCTGTCCAGAAAAAGCGCACGTTCGAACTCCGTATGCGCCAAGCTCCTATCTCCGCGTTGGAGGTCCAATATGCCGAGGTTTGCCCAAGCATACGATAGATTCGGTAGCAGGCTCAACGCCTTCACGTATTCACTGTGCGCAAGCTCCTCTGTCCCAAGGGATGCATGTAGTTTGGCCATTGCGGCAAGGTGAATAGGGGATGCGGGAAAGGTCTTGACCAGATCACACGAACGCTCCACGACTACTTTTGCTGTGTCAGGGCTCCGCGCGCGCAAATCCGCGAAAAACTGTGAATCAAGAATTCGCGGCGACACTGCGATGGCGTACGCATACTGCTCAATTTCCTCGGCCTTCGATTTTCGTCTTTCGTAAAGCAGCCCTGCGCCGATCCTGCTCATTACATCATTCGGATCTACCTGAATTGCATGAGCGAAGGATTTTGCTGCCAGATCATTTTCGCCCCGAAATATCTCAACCCATGCGAGATCAGACCAGTACGAAGCATCATCTTCAACAAGGGAAATAGACGTTTTGTAGTCGCGCTCCGCAATTGCGAAGAGCAGGTCATTCGCTGCGGTTAATGCGGGCACACCGCCCCATAGATTCGAAGGCAGCGATGTCCCCATAGTTTCCTCTACTGTCGCCAAGCCGTCCGCAGCGTAGAACATAGGCTGCTTGGGTTCTATCTGAATTGCTAGCTTGAATTCCGCTCGCGCTTTGCGGTTATCTCCCGCCAAGAGCGCGTATGAACCGGTATTGTAATGTTTCTCGGCTCGCGCCAAGCGCAGCGAAAGAGTAAACGTAACACAGGACACTGCGATTGCCAAGTATGCGAGATGGCTGTTTAACATCCGTCGGCTCGCGCGTGAACTGGTGATCTCGGTATGTGAATTAGCATTCTGCAACAACGCAACAGTAACCCACGCGATGATAATCGTGAGTCCGTGAGTAACCATCGATGCATAGGTTAGGTCGTGCGCCATAAGCGCGAGAAGTCCTGCCGCCAAGAGTGCTGGATATGGCCAAAGGATATGCCTTTGCCGAGATGCTCGGCCAGCGATCCACAACGGGTACAAGAGAAAGATTCCGTAGGTCGCAAGCCCGCCTACTCCGCTGATCGTGAGAATCTCCAGTGGGCCATTGTAGCTGCGCGCAGCAAACGGAAGATCTGAATGAGCGAGTCGTTTTAGCGCCAAGATACCATCGGTGCCGCCACCATTCCAAAAGAGTGGGTGCTTAATAACTTCTGACGCCGATTCTCGCCAAATTGCCAGCCTTCCATCCGTACTGCGTTTCTGGGAAATCGTATCTTCGCCGCGTACCATTGCAACTATCGCTTTTTCAGCTCTCAGATATATCACGGTTGCGCTGCCAACAGTGCAAAGACATGTAAGGACAACAGAGATCCTCACTGCGGATACTGCCTTGCTCTTCACTGTCAGAATTGCGAATAATATGAGTAGCAGCCCCAGCGCCAAAAAACCCGACCTGCTAAAACTGAGAACCATGACTGCGGAAAGGCCGGCTGCAACGGCTGTGCTCACAATCCAGAAAGTTCTGTTCGGTCTGCGCTTTGCGGCAGATCCTGCTAGGGCGAATGGCAGAATGGAAAGCAGAACCGCTACTCCATCGTTCTTGGTGTACATCCCAGCGAGATGCAACGCGGCGCGGATGCTGGATAACGCGGACGGCGAAAACGTCTTGGTTGCGGCTTGTATGCTTTCAATCTCAAGAGGCAGCGTGGTAACAATGAGTAGCGCTCCGAATCCGACCATGAGCCAAGAAAGCAGTTTTGCTGTTGCAATCGGCCATCGAGAAAGCAGCCGCGTTGCGAAATAAAGGCACAGCGCTATCGCATACTGCCCAAGGTAATGGACGGTATTGGGACGCGCTCTGCTGGTGACGTATGTGGCGACTTGGATACAGACGTAGCCGATTGCAGCGAAATCTCCAGCATTGGCGCGGAATGCCCTGCTCTTGACACCCTTCAATCGCAGTCCTGTAATAACTCCAATCAGGATCAGCACAGAAATACCAATCCCGATGTAGGATTCGGAAAGCGTCGTTATCCAATTCAGCGTACTATACAGAACCGGCAATAGACTCACTCCTTGACATTCAGATTCTCCGCTTATTGGGCCTATCCGGGAGGCAACTGAACTACCAAGGTTCCCGCCCCCCCCCCGAAGCTCCGCTATTGAGCGGAGCTTTGGGGGGACACTACACGAAACAAGGTTCAGTTTGCCGAAGGCTTTTCAACATGATCTATGACATAGACATCCAGCAGCATCTTGTGCTTTTCTAGCTTCAACCCAAGCGCATCGAGCGACTGGGTGAGCGATGAGCCGCCCTGCGGATCAGATGGCAGCGTATCGGCAGCATCTCTGCCTATCGTCGGCCTTGGCGTTCCCAACGGGCAATCGTACGCTACCTGGTAATTACCTTTGATTCCGGTCTGATCTTCAACCTTGCGCATACCACTGCCCAGACAACCACTCAATCGTCCCGCCAGTTCTTCCATCGTCATCTTGCTGACTTCATAATGCGTGGCCCAACTTTCCTGATCGAACTTCACCGTTTGGGTTCCTCTTTTACCCCTATCGTGGGTGCTGGAGCCATCGGGGATCTTAGTTATCTCCGATTTCGCGTGCCCATTTCCGACGTTGCTATCTCCGGGTTTCAAAGGAGCATCCGTTTCAGGCTTCGCCGGATCGGGAAGGGAAGGCCTCAATTTTGCTCCGTGTTTACCAACAACCAATACATAGCCGTCCAATTCTTTTTTCTCAATGTGGAAAGCCAGTTTAAAGCGGTCTTTCAGAAGAGCCTGCAACATCTTCTTTTCGTATTCCTTGCCGGCTCCCTTGGGGAATCTGGCCTCAATGTCAAAGCTGTCTGCATTCGTCCATCCTGGGCCTGTGACTTGGAACTGATGGATACCGTAGGCGTAAGTGATAAGGGACTCTAATGTCATGGACCAGTAGGAAGCGCGTGCCTCGTAAACGTGAGCCCAGAAATGTTTAGGGTCAAAAGGATGGGAGGCATCCATGATAACTGGCTTTATCGTTGCTACCTCAAAAGACAGGTCAGTGGAAGTTGCTTGCGCGCTTGCGCGGAGTCCTATGCCAACCAGCGTGATCGCTATGGCGCATACGGCACAGCACGCGCAAAAAAGATAATTGCGAATACGTTTCACGAAAAGCCTTTCTTGCGCAGGAACACGTTCTGATTTGCGCGGGGCAATCTAGACAAGCTACTTCGTGCCTCATTGCCCCGCCAATTGTTAGCAAACCTCTCAGCGATACAATCGACTCCGGAAACTCATAGATTCAATCATGCCGAACAAGCGCATGAATTTATGAATTCACTTCTACTCTCCATGGACGTTTGCGCACTGGTCTGCGCATCCGGCCGCACAATCAGGGTAAACATTACCGCACGAGCGGTAGCACGATGCTTGTTCATCTGAATTGGCAGGTAGGCTAGCACAATAGTTGTCACAATCAGTCTCACCCTGATTGCAACCCTGGTCGCATGCGTAATAGCAATCCTCTTGCGCATCTGCATGAGCGATTCTTTGACTCATGGTAATCATCGAGACGACGGCTAAAGCAATGTAGGCGAATTTGAAAATGTTTTTCCTCATGGTGGTTCTCCTTGCAGACGCTTGGTCTGGGGGTGGGTGTTGAGTCGCGGTATGCGCAGCCCGGTCAGAGTTGGGACTGCACCTGTTTCTGGCCCGCATCGTCGAGTTTTCCGACCCAGGCCTTTTCAACCTTGCCGTGACTATCGACAAGGAGAAGCGTTGGCGTGCCTCTGACTCCCATCGTGTCGAGAGGCGCGGAGACGACTTGGAGAGATGGCGCGATCGAGGAGTGCACGTAGCTCTCTGCCTCGCTCTGCGGCATGGGTAGTACGATGACGAGATGGGTCTTGAGGCTGGCTGTCTTGGCAAGTTGGCGGTAGAAGGGCTGGCTCTCTTGGCAGAAGTGGCAGTTGGAGGAGACGGCGATCAGGAGAGTCTTGCCATGCTGCGGAAAGTCCACGCCGGGGAGGTGAACGGTAGTCCCGATCAGGGCTCCGGCCTGGGGCGACTGGGAGGCGTGATGACTCTCCCACCACTGGTTTCCCAGGAAACCAAGCAGGGCAATGGAAGTAACGATGACGGCGATATTAGCGATCAGAATCCAGGCGTTTCACAGAACAGGCCTCCAGGCGAAATTTAGACAAAAATCCTCGATGACACAGCAAGGCGCACTGCGGACGCTGCTGTTTCCAATGCTTGAAGAGACGTTGGGTTTTGAGAGATTGTCAATGATAACGCATCTTCGAACGCCTCCTCGTACTCACAGCAATGCATCGAGTCCCTTTCGGGTTTGAATCGCAGAAATGCTTCAGATGGACCGGTTTACAAACGAAAGTACTGTATCACAGCAGTCCGTATGAATGTCAAGAGATTCCTTTTGCCCGCAATCCTACGTGCTCAAAGATTACCGCCGGACAGGGGAGATGTTGACCGAGGTCGTGCGAAGGGTTGTAGAATCAGTGTTGCATCCAGCTTTCGGTTCTTTCTCTCAGTCTATATTTGGACTAGGACAGTCTGTATTTGCACTCGAGCGGAAGTCCCGGTTTTAACGTCAATCTAAGCAAAAGAGGACTTTCATGAAGTGTGCTTCCCAGTACTTTCCTAGGGTGTACTGTGTCGGATACGTGATTGCGATCACATTGTTGGGTGCAGGAGCCTGCGCAAGCGCGCAAAGCGCTTACACCACTACGGCTTTTTTCGTCGCGAATGCTGAGGATGAACACAATCACGCTTCAGCAAGAATCTTCTCGTGATTGGGAAGGTTCTTGCTGAAGTGTTGTTGAGATTGTAGAGTCTGCGGATCCTGAAATGAAAACGCGAAAGCGAATAATCAAGAAAATCCACTGTGCCGCTGTGATCGCTATTGCTCTGCTCTTATGCGCTGTGGCGCGAGCGAGTACGCTCCATGGTAAGGTCGTTTATGCAGGAAAGGCGCTGCCCGGCGTGCAGATTACGGCGCGCAGCGAAGATAAAACGGAAAGTGTAATCTCTGATAGCTCGGGTGTGTTTCAATTTGCCGATCTTGCCGATGGGAAGTGGAAGATTGAGGCCACCATTCAGTGTTTTGAGAGACTGTATGCCGAAGTCACTGTGACGCCAGAATCCGCGCCTTTGCAATTGGAGATGAAGTTGCTGCCTGCAGAAAAACTTGCCGAGCTTGCGCGGAATTCAGCTTCCTCCGCAAGCAACACACAGGAGCATCATGCGCTAGCGGAAGCGACTGGCAGTAAGGCAGTAGCGGCGGATGCAGCGCATGATGCAAGCACGCAAGGCAAAACGCCAACTCATAGCAAGGAAAAGGACAGAGGTGCTACTCAGGAGCAACAGGCGCAACAGACGCCTGCTGTTCAGTCCCACGAAGAGAACGAACAAGGCGCCGATGGTTTTCTGGTACAAGGAAGCGAAAACAACGCGGCGACGTCGATTTTTTCGACGAATGCGGCCTTTGGCAATAATCGCTCTGGAGGGCATGCGCTTTATACGGGCAACCTGCAGTTGAACTACGAGAATTCTGTGCTCGATGCGCAGCCTTACGCGCTGAGCGGGGTAAGCGAGCCCCGTCCTGCTTTCAGTAGATCATCGGGCGAAGCGGCGGTGCAGGGGCCGATCAATCTTCCGCATCTGATGCCGCGAGGTCCGACTATATATCTTGGCTATAATTGGAGGCGCGAATCCTCGGCGCCAATTATGAATGGCATTGTTCCAACGGCAGAGGAGCGCGCGGGTAATCTTGCAGGGCTCACGAATGCGTTGGGGCAAGCGGTCACGGTGTATAACCCTGTGACCGGCGTTGCATACGCAGACAATCAGGTTCCGGTAAGCTCTGAGGCAATTGCACTCCTGAAACTCTATCCGTTGCCGAATCTTACGAGCGTATCACAGTACAATTACCAGGCGCAGGTGCTCAACCAGTCACACGTGGACAGCGTGAATCTGGGTCTGAACGGGAAGACAAGGCGCGCCGGCTCCTTCTATGGGCGCTTTGCACACGACAGTTCGCGATCCGACAACACGAATATCTTCAGCTTTCGCGATCGCATGAATACGCTGGGCACGCGGGCGGGAATTGGCTGGAATGACTGGTTTCAGCGGCTCGGCATGTATTCCAATGCGAGATATGATTTCAGCCGTAGACGCAACACGCTGGCTCCGTATTTTGCCAATCTTGCGAATATATCAGGCGATGCAGGCATTGGCGGCAACGATCAGGCACCTTCGAACTGGGGACCGCCCTCGCTGAATTTCAACAGCGGTTTCAGTAGCCTGAGCGATGGCATTAGTTCAAACAACCGCACGCGAATGGACGCTGTGACCTTCGAGCTGGGAAAGTGGGGAAAAATTCACAACATCAGGCTCGGCGGCGATGTGAAGAAACTCGAATTCAATTATGATTCGCAGCAGAATCCGCGCGGAGCATTTACATTTACCGGCGCTGCTACTGCTGGTGCAGCAGCAAGCGCTGCGGGCGGCTCGGACCTTGCCGACTTTCTGCTTGGCATTCCCGATACGAGCAGCATCGCTTACGGCAACGCCGATAAATATCTGCGCCAGACGGAGTATGCGCTGTATTTCGACGATGACTGGCGCCCGCTGCAAAATCTATCTTTTAGTCTCGGTCTGCGTTGGGAGTACAGCGCGCCTATCACCGAGTTATTTGGCCGCCTCGTGAACCTCGACGTGGCAAGCAACTTCAGCGCAGTAGCGCCGGTCGTTGGCAGCAACCCAATAGGCTCGCTGACCGGCACGCACTATCCAGCGTCCTTGATCAATCCCGATTACAGCATGATCGAGCCGCGTGTTGGACTTAGTTGGCGGCCCTTGCCCGCATCGACGCTCGTCATTCGCGCGAGCTACGGCAAGTACGCCAACACATCAGTATACCCATCCATAGTGACGCAGATGATGCAGCAGGCCCCGCTTTCAAAGAGCCTGAGCGTGCAGAACAGCGCCTCCTGCCCGCTGACACTTGCGAATGGTTTTGTCCCGTGCGCTGCAACAACGGAAGACACGTTCGGTATCGATCCGAACTTTCGCGTGGGCTACGCGCAGATATGGAAACTGCAGGTGCAGTACGACCTTCCGCTTGCCCTACAGGTTACTACGACCTATCTGGGCACCAAAGGCACGCACGGCGCACAAGAGATTCTGCCCAACAGCTATCCGCTTGGCGTGGCAAACCCCTGCCCTACCTGCCTGGCTGGTTTTGTCTACGAAAGCTCGGGCGGAAACTCGACGCGCCATGCTGGCGAGGTGATACTGCGCCGCAGAATGCGCAGCGGATTTGGAGCTACAGCCGACTACACGTTTGCCAAGTCGATCGACGACGACGCATATCTCGGCGGGCAAGGGCAATCCGTAAGCGCAACAACGATTGCACAAAACTGGAAGGATCCACATGGCGAGCGCTCACTCTCGGCATTCGATCAGAGGCAACTTCTCAAGCTGCAGATGCAATACACGAGCGGCATGGGCATAGGTGGCGGCACGCTGCTCGGCGGTTGGCGTGGCCGCGCGCTGAAAGAGTGGACCGTGCTGTTCACACTCAAAAGCGGTAGCGGATTTCCGGAGACGCCTATCTATCCCGCAGCGGTTCCGGGTACAGGATTCACCAATATCCTGCGGCCGAACCTGACCGGCGCATCAATCTATACGAACAATGCAAACGCACGGCTCAATGCTGCGGCCTACACTCCGCCAACGGCAGGGCTGTGGGGCAATGCCGGACGCTACTCAATTACCGGCCCCAGCCAGTTCAGTTTCGATAGCTCGCTGGCGCGAACCTTCCGCGGGTATAAGAACACATCGCTCGACTTCAAGGTTGTCTCTGTAAATTTGCTCAACAAGGTTACTTACACAAGCTGGGACAACAATATCAGCGACTTGCAGTTTGGCCTTCCTGAATCTGCCAACAGCATGCGCAGCGTACAATTCCAGATGATTCTACGGTTTGAGAAATGAAACGTACGCTGGCGCTCATCGCACTTACGCTTGTATGTGTCCTTGCGTCGTTTGCGCAGCAGGTCGGCCAGAACAAGAATGCTGCCGATACCGATACTTTCACGCTTTCTCTGCATTCGAATCTTGTTGTGGAAGCAGTGACTGTCAAGGACAAGCAGGGCCATTTCATCCACGGACTGACCGCTAAAGACTTCCTGCTGCTTGAAGACGGCAAGCCCCAGGACCTTCGCCATTGCGAGTACCAGAACCTTGCAGACGCGTCCAAACCGCTCGCTCCGCTTACAGCGGACGAGGATAAAACCACCATCTACAAGAAGCTGGGGCGCACACAGATAGCGCAGGAGACGGAGAGGGACACACGTTACAAGGACCGGCGCTTGCTTGCGCTTTACTTCGATATGTCTGCGCTTGGCCAGTTCGAGAAGATGCGCGCTATAGAAGCTGCAATAGAGTTCGTGCGCACGCAATTAACCTCGGCGGACATGGTTGCGATTATGCGTTATGACGGCGGATCAGTCGATATCCTTGAAGACTTTACCTCTGACCGCAATCGACTGCTCAGCATCTTGCAGACTCTTGCCGTGGGCGAGAACAACGACTTTGCGGATGCTGGCAACTCGAGCAGCGAAGATACAGACGCGGCCTTTGGGCAGAACGATGCTGAGTTCAACGTCTTCAATACAGATCGTCAACTTGCCGCAATTCAGACCGCTGTCCAGATGCTCGGCCGCGTCAATGATAAGAAATCGCTTATCTACTTTGCTTCGGGCATCAATTTGAACGGCATCGATAATCAGGCGCAGATACATGCCACGGTCGATGCCGCCATTCGCGCGGGCGTTGCCATCTGGACAATCGATGCGCGCGGTTTGGTAGCCTCGGCGCCAATCGGCGATGCCTCGCAGGCCTCCACCGGTGGGCAATCGATGTATACAGGCAAAGCCTCGGCCTCCGTTGATCAGAGTTTCTCTCATTCACAGGAGGCACTGTATACGCTCGCTGCCGATACAGGAGGCAAGGCATTCCTCGACAGCAACGATCTTTCGCGCGGTATCGTGCAGGCTCAGCAGGCCATCTCCGATTACTACATCCTGAGCTACTACACCACGAACGCGGAACTCGACGGCAAGTTTCGCCGCATTCGCGTCTCGCTCGCGAACAATCAGGAGGCGAAGCTCGAATACCGCCAAGGATACTACGCTGGCAAGGAGTTCAAAAAGTTCAACGATGCAGATCGCGAGCGTCAACTGGAAGATGCGCTCATGCTTGAAGACCCTGTCACCGAACTGACCGTCGCCATGGAGATCGACTACTTCCAGATCAATCGCGCCGAGTACTTTGTGCCGATTGTCGTCAAGATTCCCGGGCGTGAGCTGGCATTGGCTAAGCGCAAGGGAGCCAACTTCACCCACATTGATTTCATCGGCGAGATCAAGGACCTAGTCGGTGGCGAAACCGTCACCAACATGCGCGACAGCGTCAACATCAAGCTCAGCGACGCAACAGCTGCCGAGCTTGCGCATCGGCCCATCGAATACGACACCGGCTACACCTTGCTGCCCGGCGACTACAGCATCAAGTTCCTCGCGCGTGATGACGAGACCGGGCGCATCGGAACCTTCCAGACCAATTTCTCAATTCCGAATCTCATTCGGGTGAAGGATAGCGTTCCCATTAGCGCCGTCGTGCTCTCAAGCCAGCGCGTGGATTTGAAGGACGCGCTCTATGACGCGGGGAAGGCCAAGACGCGCGCCAAAGACGAAGCATTCAACCCCCTGGTTCAAGATGGAAAGAAGATCATACCCAGCGTCACGCGCGTCTTTACCACCGGGCACAAGATCTCCGTCTTCTTCCAGGCTTACAAGGAAAAGAGCAGCGAGGAAGAGAATGCCATGGCAACAGCTTCAAAGGCCACAGCCGCAAATGCAGCGGCGCCCTCGCCCCTTTACGCCTTTGTCACGCTCTATCTGAACGGCAAGAACGTCTACGAAACACAACCCAAATCGGTCGTGATGCCTGCGGGCAATACTTTCAGCAAGCTGCCCTTCAGCTTCGAAATCGATAACGACAAGTTGCCCCGCGGCCAGTACGAACTTCAGATTACAGTGCTCGATCCGGTTAAGCAACAATTGTGCTACTGGCGAGCGCAGGTAGCGCTTGCTCCGTGAATGTGGTCTGCCCTGATAGGGGTAATAATCCAAAGCCCCATATTCTTCCCAAGCACCAACGCACGCAACAACTCCGGGACGACGTGAATCGCTGCGGTATTTTGGGGTCTTGGGAGTGTTCTGAATCCGCGCCGCGCTCAGACGGTGCCGCGCTGGATTCCGCCTGCAGCATGCACGATGCGGACGAACAATACCAGATTGAAGCACCATGCGATGGTGGTCGTGGTCGCTCGAAAGCCTTGCCCCCAATCGGCATTGGAATCTGTGAGCAGCCGATAGATATTTGTAGGTCCTCGCACCCGGCCCGCGGTCTGCTCCAGGATGAAATGACTCGTGACCGCGTAAATGCCTTGCCGTAGCCTGTGACGGATACCGCGAATCCCTCGCCGGCCTCCTTTTCTCCATCCCATTCACGGTTCGATTCGTTGAGATTCATTTGGGTTTCCTTACTTCCATGCAATGAATCCACCATTTTCCCTTGGCGATTCTTTCAAGCGAACTTCTTTGGGCACAATCGGTTGGAGTATGGTCTTCCAAAAACATATACATATACTGTAAGATATATCCGAACGAGGAAACCACATGCCCATTGCGAGGAAGGCCACAGCCCGACCAAAGCGCAGGATAGTTTCTCCTGTCGAGACGCGCACTCAGCTCCGGCTCACCGTCGATTCCAAATTCACCAAGAGCCATTTCAGCCAACTGTTTGCCGTGCTCAAAATCCGCAGAAAGAACGCCCTGGCCGAACACATCATTATGAGTTTCAAGAGCAAGGCCGCTCAAGCGCAGCTTGTTGCGTTCTACAACAACCAGTGGCAGAACATTCCATTTCAGAGTATCGACACCGCTTTCGTATTTCCTTTAACGTTTGAGATCGCCGATGAACTGGAAAGAGTTGGCGGAGAGATTCTC
>Ga0181529_10003486_pt1 | contig 17880 bp, 17 predicted proteins | sample PEATcosm2014_Bin_36_FD_119763 | JGI IMG/M metagenome (GOLD analysis project Ga0181529, IMG submission 119763) | Peatland microbial communities from MTU Mesocosm Facility, Houghton, MI, USA - PEATcosm2014_Bin10_30_metaG | ecosystem: Environmental > Terrestrial > Soil > Wetlands > Peat | place... | reverse complement strand
TGCGCACGTTGACGCGCACGCTGACCATCATGCCGATGAAGCCGGCGGCGGCCGAGAGGATGGCGCCGACGGCGAAGCCGATGGCCGTCTCCCAGCCCAGGCCCCAGCCCTGCTTGACGCCGAGCGCGACGCCGAGGATGACGAAGGCGACCGCCCCCACCGCCGTGATGGTGCGGTACTGGCGGACCAGGTAGGCCTTGGCGCCCTCTTGCACGGCGCCTGCCACCTCGCGCATCTTTTCGTCGCCCGCCGGCAGCGCCATCAACCAGCGAATGAGCAGGACGCCGTAGACCACGGCCACCACGCCGCAGATCACGGCGATCAACACCGCGTGTTTGAATACGAATGAACCCACCTCGCACGACTCCTTTCGATCTCGCCCCCGCCCCGTGCACGGGTGGCGGCGAGGGAACCCCCCTCAAGTCCGCTCACGCGGGTGCCCCGCGCAGCGGTGTACCGTTCTTCTCGGGCCCTACGTTCGCCTGTCGAGTCGGACTGCCGTCCTTTCTCGTCGCTACCGCGCGCGCCCGCTGGGGGTCAGCGCACGTACCTGCCTATCAGCAGGTCGAGCCTGGTCTTGGTCGCCGCGGGAATGAGGTCGGCGGGCGTGTTGATGGCCGTCTCGACTGCGTGATGACACGCGCAGTCGGCCTGCAGGTCGAGCGCCGGCACGACCTGGCGGACGATCGCCTGGGCCGTCTCGACGTTGCGCCGCACGTTGGACAGCACCTGTTCGAGAGTGACGTCTTCCTCACCTTCGTACCATACGTCGTAATCGGTGACGAGCGCCATTGTCGCGTAGCAGATCTCGGCCTCGCGGGCCAGCTTGGCCTCTTGCAGGTTGGTCATGCCGATGACGTCCATGCCCCACTGCCGGTACGTGCGCGACTCGGCCCGGGTAGAGAACTGGGGACCCTCGATGCAGACGTAGGTGCCGCCCTCGTGGATGGTCGCGCCCACGGCGCGGCCGGCTTTGGCGATGGCCGCCGCGACGTGCGGGCAGAAGGGGTCGGCGAAGCCCATGTGCACCACGACCCCGTCGCCGAAGAAGGTGCTGGGGCGCCCCTTGGTGCGGTCGAAGAGCTGGTCGGGCACGACGATGTCGAGGGGCTTGAGCTCTTCGCGCAGGCTACCCACGGCGCTCGCCGAGACGATCATCTTGACGCCGAGCGACTTCATGCCCCAGATGTTGGCGCGGTAGTTGACCTCGGAGGGCAGGATGCGGTGGCCGCGCGCGTGGCGCGGCAGGAAGGCGGTGGGAACGCCGCCCAGGTCGCCCACGAAGAACGAGTCGCTCGGCGGGCCGAACGGCGTGTCGAGCTTGACCTCGCGAGCGCCCTCGAGGAGCTCGTAGAAGCCCGATCCACCGATAACGCCGACTTTCGCCTGCCCACTCGCTGCGTTCACGAACAACCTCCGGATTGGTGTGCGGAATGATCGCGAGAGTATACAGGGTGCCCGACAGCCCTCAAAGTGCCTGCGACCGTACGAAGCGATCGTCGCCCGTCGCGCGACAACGACCAGCACCGATGGTAGCCTTTTGGGCAGCGGGCCGGCGGTCCGCCTGCGTTGCGCAGCGCACGTCCCCGGCGACGGAGGAGTGAAAGGTGCCCAAGAACAAAGTCCTACCTATCGAAGAGGCGATGTCGCACATAAAGAGCGGCATGAGCATCGCCATCGGCGGCTTCATCGGCCAGGGTGATCCGCTGACGCTCATCGACTACTTGAAGACGATGGACGTGAGCGACCTCACCATCTACGAAAACGACGCCGGCTTTGGCCAGCGCGGCACGGTCGAGCTCGTCAACCAGGGTAAGGTCAAGAAGATCGTGGCCAGTCATGTGGGCACCACCCCCGACATCGCCAAGGCCATGAACGAGGGCCGTCTCGTGGTCGAAGCCACCCCGCAGGGCACGCTCGCCGAGATGCTGCGCTGCGGCGGCGCCGGCCTGGGCGGCTTTCTCACGCCGACCGGCATAGGCACCATCGCCGAAGAGGGCAAGCAGGTAGTCGAGGTCGACGGCAAACCGTACATCCTGGTGCCGGCCGTGCGCTGCGACATCGCCCTCGTGCGCTCACACCGCGGCGACACCTGGGGCAACCTCATCTACCGCGGCACGTCGCGCAACTTCAACGGACCGGCCGCCATGTGCGCCGACTACGTGATCGCCGAGGTCGAGAACCTCTATACGATGGGCGAGCTCGACCCCGAGGCCATCCACACCTCGGGCATCTTCGTCGACGCCGTGGTGCGCGCCAACGTGAGCTACTGCACCGTCCGCGAAGCGCCGCTCGAGTCGGCCACAAGGAGCAAGTGATGGCCTCAGCCAAGCAGATCATCGCGCAGCGCGCCGCCGGCGAGCTCAAGGACGGCCAGATCATCAACCTGGGGATCGGCCTGCCCACCATGATCGCCAACTACGTGCCTGCGGGCGTCGACGTCGTCTTCCAGACCGAGAACGGCGGCATCGGGGTCGGCCCCGCGCCGGCGCCGGGCTGCGAAGACCGCGACCGCGCCAACGCCGGCAACCAGCCCATCAGCCTGATCGCCGGCGGCAGCTACTTCGACTCGGCGACCTCGTTCGCCATGATCCGCGGCGGCCACGTCGACGCCACCTTCCTGGGCACGCTGCAGGTCGACGAAGAGGGCAACATCGCCAACTGGATCGTGCCCGGCGGCATGCTGGCCGGCATGGGCGGCGCCATGGACCTCGTGACCGGCTCAAAGATCGTCCACATCGTCACCGAGCATTGCGCCCGCGACGGCAGCACCAAGCTCATGAAGCAGTGCACGTTCCCGCTGACGGGGGCCAAAGAGGCCGACGTCATCATCACCGAGCGCGCCGTGCTGCGCCGCTTCCCCGACAAGGGCTGGGTGCTCGAAGAGGTGGCCGTGGGCTACACGCTCGACGACATCGCCAACTGCACCCACCTGGCCTACACCGTGGCCGACGACGTCAAGCTCAACGCCTTCGGCGGCGACTCAGGCGACGCGTCGCGCTCGGTCCTGGGGCTCTAAGGAGCACCCAGGTCCGGCAAAGAGGGAGACCGTCAAAAGGGGCGGGGCCCGGTCGACAACGTCGACCAAGCCCCGCCCCTTTTCTTCTGCTCGCGTGGGGCGCGTGCGCCCTGCGCGGCGTGCCGTTCCGCCTTAAGCGAGTACGTTCTCGACGCGCTCGACGCCCGGCACCACGTTCTTGAGATGGCGCTCAACGCCGTGCGTGAGGGTCATCTGCGACATCGGGCAACCCGCGCAATGGCCCATGAGCCGTACTTGCACGACGCCGTCCTCGGTAACGCCGACGAGCTCGATGTCGCCGCCGTCGGCCTGCAGGGCTGGACGAATGTCGCCAAGAGCCTTTTCGACCTCTTCCTTCATGTGATTCACCTCCCCGCCTGGGTGGTGGCGACTGCCGAGTCGCCCGCCTCTGCGCCATGCCGGCAGGTGGCCAGCGCCTCGAAATCTGTGCGCTCGAGCTCGGCTTTGAGCACGTCCTCGATGCGCTGCCAGAAACTGTGAGTGCCGCATGGCCCGGAGTCGCAGGGCTGGGTGTGACCGTCGCAGCGGTGCAGTTCGAGCGGGCCGTCGACCGCCTCGAACACGTCGCGCACCGTCACGTCGCAGCGCGGCCGCGCGAGCGACACGCCGCCGCCGGTGCCGCGTGACGAGTGCAGCACGCCAGCGCGCACAAGGCTCTGGATGACCTTGGCCAGATAGCCTTCGGGCAGACCCTGGGCGGCCGCTATGTCGCGCGTCTGCACCACGGCGCCGGGCTCGCGCAAGGCGAGCTCGTAGACGGCGCGGACGGCGTAGTCGGCTTGTGTGGAAAGCTTCATGATCCTATTGTGGACCAAAAAGGCTTATTTGTCGAGTTGGTCACCGTTGGCCCCGTCCTCCGCCTTACAGAACGACGATCTCCTCAGGCGCCCGCGAGAGCCGGTCGACTCCGTCGGCGGTGACCGCCCAGGTGTTCTCGATGCCGATCGCCCCCACGCCGGGGAACACGAACTTGGGCTCGAGGGCGAACACCATGCCCTCTTCGAGCACGCGGTCGTTGGGCGAGAGCACGGGCAGCTCGTCCAACTCGAGGCCTACGCCGTGGCCGACAAAGCGCACCTGAGCCGGGCCGTAGCCCATGAAATGGGCCTCGAGCCCGGCGTCGCGCGCCACGGCGAGCGCCGTCTCGTAGAGGTCGCGGCAGGCCGCGCCCGGCCGGGCGGCGGCGGCAACCGCCGCCTGCGCCCGCAGCGAACAGGCGTAGGCGCTGGTGAGCTGCTCGGGCAGCTCGCCGAGCGAGAAGATGCGCGTGAAGTCCGAGGTGTAGCCGTCGAGCACCGGCACGAAGTCGAAGACGACCGGTTCACCGCGACCGATCGCCTTGAAGCTCACGCTCTGGGCGACCGCCGGGCTCAGGCCCATGCCGGCCAGCGGCGTGTCGAGGTACGAGGGCACGGCGCCGCTCGTGCCGGAGAGCACCTGACCGTAGAACATCTCGCTGTTGAAGGCACGCATGCGTACCACGCCCTGGTGACCAAGGGCGCGCGCCCGGGCTTCGACCAGCCCGGCGAAGGCGACTTCGGTCTGGCCCTCGCGCAGCAGGCCGGGGATCGCCCTGCAGACCTCGTCGCCGAGGGCCGCCGCGGCGGCGATGCGGGCGACTTCCCAGGGCGACTTGACCGCGCGCTGGGCCACGAGCAGCGCCCCCACGTCGGCAAACGACGCGCCGGGGAACTGGCGCTCGTAGCGGCGAAACTGGGCGACCGGCAGCACGTCGAGCTCGAGGCCGATGACCTGCGGCGCGCCGCCGCAGCGCCGCGCCACCAGCTCGCCGAGGTCGCGCAGGCTGGGCAGCGGCTCTACCGCGAGCGGCGACTCCTCGCGCGCGCGTTCGACCGTCTTGCGGGTGAACAGCACGGGCTCACCGGCGGCCGGCACCAGCAGGTGAGACTGCTGCACGGTGCCCGCCAGGTAGAAGAGGTCGGCGTTCTGCACGACCAGCGCGGCCTCGATGCCGGCGGCGCGCAGCGTCTTTTGAAAGGCGGCCAGCCTAAGCTCGACCTCGGCGGCCGGCACCGTCACGGCGCGCTGCTCTACGAACGACGACTCGCGGTCTCCTGCCTGCACGGGGGTCTCCTTGTCGTCGGCCCGGCGGCGCCGGGCGGCCAAAACCAGGCGCCTACAACCAGGGGATGAAGCTCGCCAGGGTGAAGGTCTGCACGCGCCAGAAGGTGAGCGCCGCGATCAGCGCGAGGGCCGCCACCGTGACGACGATGTCGCCGTTCGTGAAACGCCCGCCGGGGTGCTTGCGGCCGAGCAACATGTAGCCGCCCATGAGCGCGGTGCCGCCCACGAGCCCGCCGACGTGACCCTGCCACGAGATGCCGCCAAGGCCGAAGGTGAGCACCAGGTTGAGGATCAGCAGAAAGACGATCTGGCCCAGGATGGCGCGCGAGGCGAAGTCGCGGTTGCGGTTGATGAACGCGTAGAGGGCGAGCGCGCCGAAGATGCCGAAGATGGCCCCCGACGCGCCCACGGTCTGGCCGAACATCGGCGCCGCGTAGACGATCAGCACCGAGCCGGCGAGCCCTGAGATGAGATAGAGCACGAGGAACTTGACGTGGCCGAGAATGCCTTCGACGTACTGACCCAGTATCCACAGCGCATACATGTTGAAGCCGATATGGATGATATCGAGGTGCAGGAACATGACCGTGACCATGCGCCAGTACTGGTGCGACACGAGCACGTCGTAGGGCGCCAGCGAACCCATACGGTGCAGCTCTACGCCGCTGCCGGCGCCGGTGAGCGACAAGCTGCCGGCGCCGGTGACTATCTCGATCAGGAACACGGCGACGTTGATGGCGACGAGCGCCTTGGTCACCGACCAGCCCGAGCCGCCGCCCGTCGTGGCGCTGCGCTGCCAGCGGCTGCGCGTCTGCTGGCGGCTGACGACATGGGGACGCCCCGAGGCGCGGCGCTGCTCGGCCATGCACTCGGGGCAGCGAAAGCCGACTGCCGCCGGCACCATGCACTCGTGACAGATCGGCCGCCCGCAGTTCGCGCAGCGCACGCCGGTCTCGCGGTCGGGGTGGCGGTAGCAGTGCTCGACATCGAGATCGTCGGGCATGTGCACTTCGAAGTCCTCGATAGGTGGTGTCGTGCTCATGAGGGCGGCCGCCACTCTTGTGCCCGCGCCACGAGGTCGGCAATCCAGCCCTCTATGCGCACGGGGCGCATGGTGTCGCGCGCCACGACCGCGTGGCGGGTCGAACCGCTGGCGATCAGCGTGCCCGGCGCGCCGGCAGAGGCGCCGCCACGGGGAGCTGCCGCGTGCGCGGGTGCCTCTTCGGCCGCCGAGCCTTCGGCGCCTGAGTCGGTGGCCGCCTCGGCGACGCGGCGCACCTGGTAGCCGAAGCCGAACGAGGAGCGGCCGACGTGGTCGGTCCACATGGCGACGTCGAGCAGGTCGTCGACGTGCGCGGGGCTGTGGTAGGTGCAGGTGGCGTTCACGGCCGGTAGCAGCACGCCGCGGCGCTCGACCTCGGTGATCGGCATGCCCACGGCGCGCAACGACTCGACGCGCGCGACCTCGAAGTAGACGAGGTAGTTCGCGTAGTAGACCACGCCGGCGGCGTCGGTCTCTTCGTAACGGACCCGGATGGGAGTGTGGAACGGCCCGGCGGCCGGCGGCGAGTCATGCATGGTGGCGAAGTCTAGCACAGCAGCCAGCAGGCTCAGCGCGACGCAACCATGAACGAGTCGGACCCGGCCGGCTGTGCGCACGAGGGTCCGTCGCGCCCGCGCACGAGGCGAACCGAGCTCTCCCGTAAAGAAGGGCGGGCCCGGCTCTCCGTAAGGAAAGCCGGGCCCGCCCACCGTTCTTGAGCAGCCGCACTCGGCGGCCGTGCGAAAGTCGGTCTAGAAGACGACCTTGGCGACCTCTTCGAAGACGCCGAAGGCGTGCTCCATGTCGGCGTCGGTGATCACGAGCGGCGGCAGGAAGCGCACGCAGTTCCCCGCGCTGCCGGCGCCCATGAGGATGGTGTTGCGCTTGGCGGCCTCGGCGACGAACGCCTTGGCGGGCCCGGCGTCGGGCTCGCGCGTGCCGGGCTTAACGACTTCGATGGCGAACATGAGGCCCTTGCCACGCACGTCGCCGATGGCCGGGTAGGTCTGCTGCAGCTTCTTGAAGAAGCTCATGAGCTTGTCGCCCTGGCGGGCGGCGTTGCCCAGCAGGTCTTCGTCTTTCATGACCTCGATGGTGGCGTTGGCCGCGGCGCAGGCCACGATGTTGCCGCCGAACGTGCCGCCCATGGAGCCCGGCGTGACCTTGTCCCAGATCTCCTTGCGGGAGACGACGGCCGCGAGCGGCAGGCCGCTGGCGATGCCCTTGGCGACGGTCACGATGTCGGCGGTGACGCCGAAGTGCTCGTGGCAGAACCACCTGCCGGTGCGCCCCATGCCCGACTGGATCTCGTCGATCACCAGGTAGGCGCCGATCTCGTCGGCGATCTTGCGCAGCTCGCTGAAGAACTCGGGCGTCGGCACGATGAAGCCGCCCTCGCCCTGGATGGGCTCGACCACGATGCAGGCCACGTCTTCGCCGTAGATCTCGGCGCGCAGGATGCGGCGCAGGTCTTCGATGGCGTACTCGGTCGGGTCGAGGCCGGCCGGCGTGTGGAAGGGATCGCAGTAGCGGGCGTGATAGATGCAGGGCACCAGCGGCTGCATGTGGCCGCGGTAATGCACGACCGAGTCGGTCATCGCCATGGCGAGGTGCGTGCGGCCGTGGAAGGCGTTCTGGAAGGCGATCACGCCGGGGCGGCGCAGGGTGCCCTTGGCGAGCTTGACGGCGTTCTCGACGGCCTCGGCGCCGGAGTTGGCGAAGAGCACCTGGTCGAGGCTGCCGGGCACGATCTCGCAGAGCGTGTCGGCGAGGTCGAGCATGGGCTGGTGGTAGTACATGTTCATCTGTGCGTGGATCATGCGCCCGAGCTGGTCCTGGGCGGCCTTGACGACGCGCGGGTGGCTGTGACCGGTGTTGGCCACAGCGATGCCCATGCAGAAGTCGAGCCACTTGCTGCCGTCGGTGCCGTAGACCCAGGCGCCCTCGCCGTGGTCGATGGTGATGGGAGAGCTGTGCCCGATAAAGCCGGGAATGCGGGCCTTCTTGTCTTGCGCGACCACCGTCATGGGAACCTCCGCACCTGGATCGCCCTCCGGTTTGGCCAAACCGGAGAACCTTGCTGACTGCAACGAAACCCTGCGGCGCCACGGGCGCAACACATGCGGCGGCGCCCGAGCTCCAGCGACATCTTAGCGGCTCGTCCGTACCGCGATAGCGTCCCGTGCTGCCGCGCGAGGTGAAGACGAACGCACCGGTTTGGACGCCGTGTCCAAGGCGGCCCGCACGCCTCTCCGACTGGCCGCCCGGCGGCCCTTGACACCCATTTGGCCGCCGAGTACGCTGTGAATCCCTTCACAACGTTACGTAACGTAACCACGCACCACCTGCTGTCCGGCCGGCCCGTCCGTCAGAGGAGGATCATGGTCTCGCGCAAGACGATCGCTCGCATGAGCCTCTACCGACGCCTGCTCATCTCGCTGCGCGACGCGGGCACCAGCCATGTGTTCTCTCACCAGCTCGCCAAGCTCGCCGGCCTGACGGCCGCCCAGGTGCGCCGCGACTTCATGTCGATCGGCTACTCGGGCAGCCCCACGCACGGCTACGAAGTCGACAAATGCATCGAGAGCATCGGCGGCTTTCTCGACGGCCCCATCCGCCAGGACGTGGCGCTCGTCGGCGTCGGCAAGCTGGGGCGCTCGGTCATCGCCCACTCCGCCGGCCGCCGCCCCAAGCTCGCCATCGTCGCGGCCTTCGACAACGACCCCGCCAAGGTCGACGTGCGGGTCGAAGGCTGCCGCTGCTTTCCGGCCGCCATCATGGAATCGACGGTCCGCGACCTCGGCGTGCAGATCGCCGTGGTGACCACGCCGCCGACCGCCGCCCAAGAGGTCACCGACGCCCTCGTGCGCGCGGGCGTGCGCTCCATCGTGAGCTTCGCGGCCACGCCGCTGCAGGTGCCCGAAGGCGTCTCGGTCATCGACGTCGACATCACGGCGGCCCTCGAGACCGCCGCCTACATCGCCCGCGAGACGCCGCTCGAAACCGAAGCCGACGCCGAAGCCGAAGCCGAAAAGGCCGCCGTGCCGCTCATGCGCCAGCTCGACTCGCTGCTGGCCGGCGGCGAGGTGCGACTCGACGAGCTCGCGCGCTGCATCGGCGCCACCATCATCTCGGGCGAGTCGTGCCCGCAGCGCATCGTCGAAAAGATCTACGCCGGCGACCGCGTGAGCGACCTGCTGAACGAAGCCTCCGACCGCACCCTGCTGGTGACCAACCTCATGAGCCTGCAGATGATCCGCGTCGCCGAGCTCATGGACGTGCCCGCGGTCTGCTTTGTGAACGGCGCCTCGCCCGAACCCGAGATCGTCACCAAGGCCGACCGCGCCGGCACCACGCTCATGGTCTCGCCGATCGGCGTGTTCGAGACCTGCGGCCTCATCTACCAGTCCCTCACGGCCGCTCCGGCGACCCCCCAGTCGGCGCGGGTCTGAACGCCGCCGTGGAGCACGTCACCTACGACATCGAGGGCGGCGACTACAACGAGGCGGGCGCCGCCTCGCGCGCCATCAAGGCGCACCTCAAATCGATCGGGGCGCGCTCCGACGCAATTCGGCGCGCCATGATCGCTGCCTACGAAGCCGAGATGAACGTCGTCATCCACGCCCATCGCGGCCACCTCGACGCGGCCTTCGACGAGCGCCGCCTCGAGGTCGACGTGATCGACGAGGGGCCCGGCATCGCCGACTTGGAACAGGCGCTCACTCCGGGCTGGTCGACCGCCCCCGCCGAAGCGCGTGCTCTGGGCTTCGGCGCCGGCCTGGGCCTGCCCAACATCCGCAGCAACTCCGACGTCTTCGCCCTCGAAAGCGAGGTCGACAAGGGCACCACCGTCCATTTCACGGTGCTGCTGCAGCCTGAGCGCGCGGTCGCCCACCCAGTCCTGTCGCTGGCCGTCATCGCCGAGCTGTGCCGCGACTGCCGGCGCTGCCTGACGGCCTGTCCCACCAACGCCATCCGCGTGCGCGACGGCGTGCCGTCGGTGCTCGCCCACCTGTGCATCGACTGCACCTGCTGCATCGCCGAGTGCGACTCGGGCGCGCTGTGCCTGGCCGCCACGGCGCCCGACGCGCAGCGTCTAGGCGCCGCCTCGCTCGCCGTGCCGCCCGCCTTTCTCGCCGGCTTCGGCGAGCACGTGCCCGCCGCCAGCGTGCGCGACGCCCTAGCCCAGGCCGGGTTTGTCGACGTGCACTCGGTCGACGACTTCGAAGACGCCCTGCGCCGCGAGGTCATGGCCCAGGCTGAAGCCCACGAGCGCCCCTGGCCCGTGCTCTCGCCGGCCTGCCCCTCGGTCGTCGACTTGATCGAGCTGCGCTTCCCCTCGCTGCTGGCTCACCTGGCGCCCTTTGCCTCGCCCTGGGAGTCGCTGGCCGCCGCCGCGACCGACAAGAGCACCGCTTACGTGGTGTCGTGCCCCGGCCAGCGCAGCGCGCTGGCCGCGCGCGGCGTCGACGCCTCGAGCCGCGCCGTCGAGCCCGCCCTGCTGCGCGACCTCGTGCTCTCGCACCTGGCCGGCCGCCAGGACGGATCGGTCACACCCCTGGCCGCCGTCAAACCCGACGACGGGGTGCTGCGTGTGACCGGCATCGGCCACGTGATCGCCGTGCTCGAGCAGATCGAGAATGGCCTGCTCACGGCCACCGCGGCGCTCGAGCTCTTCGTCTGCGACGGCGGCTGCTTCGGCTCGCCCATGCTGGCCGACGATCCTTTCCTGGCCGAAGCGCGCTGGCCGGCCTCGGCCGCGCCCGCCGCGAGCGTGCCGCCCACCGCGGCGCCGCTCGAACCGTTCGCGGCGCGCCCCGGGATACGCCTCGACGCCGACATGGCCAAGGCCATCCAGAAACTCGCCCGCCTCGAGACCGTGCGGCGTTCGCTGCCCGGCAAAGATTGCGGTGCCTGCGGCGCACCCACGTGCGCGGCCCTAGCCGAAGACGTGGTGCTCGAACGCGCCGACGCCACCCTGTGCCCCTACCGCTCGACCGACGGAGGCTGAACAGAAATGAACCTGGAGACCATCGCTCACGAGCTCGGCCTCGAGCACCTGACGCCGGCGCTCGACGCGCCCGTGACCGCCGAGCTGACGGCCGGGTATGCCTCCGACCTGCTCTCCGACGTGCTCGCCAACGCGCCCGAGGGCGGCGTGCTCGTCACGCTCCAGGTGCATCTGAACGTCGTCGCCGTGGCCAGCCACGCCGAGCTTGCCGCCGTCATCTTCTCGTCGGGCCGCGTGCCCGACGCCGACGTGATCGCCAAGGCGGTCGCCGAAGACCTGCACCTGTTCACCACCGAGGCCGACACCTTCGAGGTCGTCGGCCGCCTCTGGGCACTGGGGGTATGCAGCGGCCGTGTCGCCTGACGACGTGAAAACCCTGCTCGCCGACTTTCATGTGCACACCGCGCTGTCGCCCTGCGGCGACGACGAGATGTCGCCGCCAGCGATCGTCGACGCCGCCCTCGCGGCGGGCCTCGACATGATCGCGGTGTGCGACCACAACGCCGCCGGCAACACGCGCGCCGTGGGCGAAGCCGCCGGCGCGCGCCTTGCGGTCATCTCAGGCATAGAGATCACCACGATCGAAGAGGTGCACGTCATCGGCCTCTTCCCCACCGCCGCCGCGGCGGCCAACGCGGCCGACGAGGTCTGCGCCACGCTGCCGCCCGCCGACGACGACTACACGCGCTTCTTCGGCGAGCAGTACCTCATGGACACCGCCGGCACGGTGTGCGGCAACGAACGCCACGCCCTCGCCCTGGCGACCTCGCTGCGCCTAGACGAAGCCGTCGCCCTCGTCAAACGCTTCGGCGGTCTGGTCGTGGCCGCCCACATCGACCGCCCCACCTTCGGCGTGATCGCGCAGCTCGGCTTCTTTCCGTTCGAGGCCGGCTTCGACGCCGTCGAGCTGTCGCGCTACGCGCCGGCCGGCTCGCCGGCGGCGGCCGCCTGCGCCGAGTACGGCCTGCCGGTCATGCACTCCTCCGACAGCCACTACCTCGCCGACGTCGGCTGCGCGACCACCACGCTCACCCTCGAGGCGCCGACCTTCGCCGAGGTGGCCCTCGCCGTCAAAACGGCGCAAGGCAGGGCGGTCGTCAATGCATGATCTCTCGCTCTACACCCTCGAGATGATCGAGAACTCGCTGCGCGCCGGCGCCGAGCGAGTCGCCGTGCGGGTCTCCATCGACTCAGCGCGCGACCGTCTGGCGATCTCAGTCGAAGACGACGGCCCCGGCCTCGACGTGAGCGCCGATCAGGCGACCGACCCCTTCTTCACGACCAAGGCCGGCAAGCGCACGGGCCTCGGCCTGCCGCTCTTTCGCGAGGCCGCCGAAGCCGCCGGCGGGCGCCTTACCCTGCAGCGCTCGCCCGCGTTGGGCGGCGTGGGCATCGAGGCCGTCATGAGGCTGTCGCACGTCGACCGCCCGCCGCTCGGCGACGTCTGCCAATCGGTGGCCGTGATGGCCGTCACCAACCCCCAGGCGACGCTGGTGCTCGAAGTCGAGGCCGGCGCCGAGAGCTGCCTGGCGCAGGGCGCCGAGCTCGCCGCCTTCGGCGCCGTCGCCGAGCGCTGCGCGGCCCTGCTGGCGACAGCCGACGACCCCACCACCATGCCGGCCACCCCGCCCGTCACAGACGAGCGTCACACACCCGACCTGTCCGATCCCCCGACGCACGACCTCTCCGGCCCAAAAGCACCGACAGCTACGACTTAGACGGTGGACTCTGTGGACTTACGACAGCAGCAAAGGAGCGTGGGATGACTGAAGTCTTGCAACAGTGCAGTTGCGAGGAGGCAAGCGAGGAGGAGCTTCTCGCCCGTCTCGACGACGTGATCGCGGGCTATAAGGACAAGCCGGGCGCCTTGATCCCGGTGCTCCAGCTCGCCCAGGGCATCTTCGGCTATCTGCCCGAGGTCGCCCTCAAGCACGTCGCCCTCAAGCTGGGCAAGCCCTACAGCGAAGTGGCCGGCGTGGTCGGCTTCTATTCGTTCTTCTCGACTGTGCCGCGCGGCAAGCACGTCATCAGGGTCTGCCTGGGGACGGCCTGCTACGTGCGCGGTGGCGTCGGCGTGCTCGACGCCCTGAAGAAAGACCTGGGCATCGACGTCGGCGGCACCACCGACGACCGTAACTTCTCGCTCGAGGTCGGCCGCTGCTTCGGCGCCTGCGGCCTCGCGCCGGTCATCATGATCGACGACGACGTGCACCACCGCGTCAAGCCGAAGCGCATCGGCGCCATCCTCGAAGAGTACGCAGTCGAGTCAGCCGAAGCCGAAAGGAGTGCCTGACGCCATGACCGAGAAGATCAAAAGCGCCGCCGACCTCAAGGTGTTGGCCGACAGAGCGAAGGCCTCGGTCGAGTTGCGTGAGGGGACCAAAGAGATCCAGGTGACGGTCCATATGGGCACCTGTGGCATCGCCGCCGGAGCGCGCGGCGTGATCGCCGCCTTCATGCGCGAGATGGCAGCATCGGGCGTCGACGACGTCACGCTGCGCCAGGCCGGCTGCGCCGGCCTCTGCGAGCAGGAGCCCATGATCACCGTCCGCGACGCGAGCGACACGCCCTACCGTTACGGGCTGCTCGACGACGCGAAGGTCAAGACGATCGTCACCGAGCACCTCGTCGGCGGCAAGCCGGTCGACGCGCTGCTGATCCGGTCGTAGGAAGGAAGCGGATATGGAGCAGTTCAGAAGCCACGTCCTCGTCTGCACCGGCGGCGGTTGCATCGCCTCGGGCGCGCTAGCCGTCAGCGCCGCGTTCAGCGAGGAGCTCGAAAAGCAGGGTCTGGCCGGCGAGGTCCAGGTCGTCGAGACCGGCTGCCTGGGGCCGTGCGCCGTGGGCCCGGTCGCGCTCGTCTACCCCGACGGCGTCTTTTACCAGAACATCAAGGTGCCCGACGTCGCTGAGATCGTCGAAGAGCATCTCCTCAAGGGCCGCGTCGTACCGCGCCTCGTGAGCACCGCCCCCGGCACCGAGAAGTCGATCGCCGAAATGCGCGACGTCGAGTTCTTCAACCGCCAGGTCAAGATCGTGCTGCGCAACTCGGGCCTCATCGACCCGCTGCGCATCGAGGACTACATCGCCCGCGACGGCTACGGCGCCCTCGCCAAGGCGATCACCGAGATGACCCCCGAGAGCATCGTCGCCGAGGTGCTCGCCTCGGGCCTGCGCGGCCGCGGCGGCGCCGGCTTCCCGACCGGCCTCAAGTGGCGCTTCGCCCAGCAGCAAAAAGAGGACACCAAGTACATCCTCTGCAACGCCGACGAAGGCGACCCGGGCGCGTTCATGGACCGCTCGGTGCTCGAAGGCGATCCGCACTCGGTGATCGAGGGCATGGCCATCGGCGCCTACGCGATCGGCGCCCATCAGGGCTACGTCTACGTGCGCGCCGAGTACCCGCTGGCCGTCGAGCGCCTGCAGTATGCCATCGACCAGGCCCGCGACTACGGTCTGATCGGCGACGACATCTTCGGCTCGGGCTTCGCCTTCGACCTCGAGATCCGCATGGGCTCCGGCGCCTTCGTCTGCGGCGAAGAGACCGCGCTCATGACCTCGATCGAAGGCCACCGCGGCGAGCCTCGCCCGCGTCCGCCGTTCCCGGCGGTCAAGGGCCTCTGGGGCAAGCCCAGCGTGCTCAACAACGTCGAGACCTACGCCAACATCAACCCCATCATCCTCAAGGGCTCCGAGTGGTTCGCCGCGACGGGCACCGAGAAGAGCAAGGGCACCAAGGTCTTCGCCCTGGGCGGCAACATCACCCACGCCGGCCTCGTCGAAGTGCCGATCGGCATGCAGCTCGGCGGTCCCTCCGGCGGTTGCGTACCCTACTGGCACCTCGACACGCCGGTCGACTACGAGTCGCTCCAGGAGCTCGGCGCCATCATGGGCTCCGGCGGGCTCGTCATCATGGACGAGGACTCGTGCATGGTCGACATGGCGCGCTTCTTCTTGGAGTTCACCCAGGACGAGAGCTGCGGCAAGTGCCCGCCCTGCCGGGTCGGCACCAAGCGCATGCTCGAGATCGTCGACCGCATCTGCAACGGTCTCGGCGAAGAGGGCGACATCGAGCGCCTGCAGGAACTGGGCGCCATGATCAAGGAGACCGCGCTGTGCGGCCTTGGCCAGACGGCCCCCAACCCGGTGCTGTCGATGATCCGCCACTTCCGTCACGAGTGGGAAGCCCATATCCTCGACAAGCACTGCGAAGCCGGCGTCTGCGCGACCATGTTCAAGGCGCGCTGCACCAACGCCTGCCCCGCCGACGTCGACGTACCGGGCTTCGTGAGCCTGGTCGGCGAGAAGCGCTTCGACGAAGCCCTCGTGCTGCATCGTGAGCGCAACCCGCTGGCCTCGATCTGCGGCCGCGTGTGCTTCCACCCCTGCGAGAGCAAGTGCCAGCGCGCCGGCTTCGACTCACCGGTCGCCATCCGTGGCGTCAAGCGCTTCATGACCGAGCAGGAGACCGTGGTCACGCTGCCCGAGGTCCTCGTAAGCGACGAGAACGCCAAGCGCAAGGTCGCCGTGATCGGTTCTGGTCCGGCCGGCCTGTCGTGCGCGTACTTCCTGGCCCGCCTGGGCTACAAGCCCACCATCTTCGAGGCCGCCTCGACCCCCGGCGGCATGCTCGTGCAGGCCATCCCGGCCTACCGGCTGCCCCGCGAAGAGCTCGGCCGCGAGATCTCGATGATCCAGGAGATGGGCGTCACCCTCGAGTGCAACAAGGCGCTCGGTCGCGACTTCACCCTCCAGGGCCTGCACGACGACGGCTTCGAGGCCGTGTTCCTCGGCGTCGGCGCCCCGCAGGGCTCCAACATCGGCGTGCCCGGCGAAGACGGCCAGGGCGTCACCGAAGCCCTGTCGTTCCTCAAGACCTACAACGTCGACGGCACGGTCGAGGTCGGCAAGCGCGTCGCGGTCATCGGCGGCGGCAACTCCGCCATCGACGCGGCCCGCACCGCCCTGCGCCTCGGCGCGGACCAGGTCACGATCCTCTATCGCCGCACGCGCGCCCAGATGCCCGCGTGGGCCGAAGAGATCGACGCCGCCGAGGAGGAGCGCATCGTGCTCCAGCCGCTCGTCGCGCCGGTCGAGATCGTGCACGACGCCGCCGGCAAGCTGGTCGGCGTGAAGTGCCGCCCGATGTCCCTGGGCGACTACGACTCGAGCGGCCGTCGCCGCCCGGTCGCCGGCCGCAACGCCGACTTCGTCGTCGAGTGCGACCAGGTCATCGCCGCCATCGGCCAGTGGCTCGACAGCGCGCCGCTGTTCAACGGCGTCTCGGTCGAGACCACCAAGAAGGGCTGGCTCAAGACCGACAAAGACGGCCACACATCGGTCGAGTGGATCTTCGCCGGCGGCGACGCCGCCACGGGTCCGGCCTCGGTCGTGGCCGCCATCGGAGCCGGCGAGAAGGCCGCCGTCTCTATCGACACGTTCCTCACCGGCGCCAACCATGCCTTCTGGCGTCGCGACGTCGCGGTCGACACCGCGTTCGACCCCGACGCCGATCCCCTCGAGACGCCGCGTGCCGTCGTGCCCGCCCTTTCCGCCAGCGCGCGTGTCGGCGGCTTCGACGAAGTCGAGCTCTCGTGGGCGGCCGAGACGGCCGTCGCCGAAGCGCGGCGCTGCCTGCGTTGTGACTACGGAAAGACCTGTGCCAAGACCGAGGTGAACCGCTGATGCCAACCCTCACTGTAGACGACATCAAGGTCGAGGTACCGGACGGCACCACCATCCTGCAGGCCGCCCGTCAGGCCGGCTCCAAGGTGCCGAGCCTGTGCTACCTCGAAGACGTGCAGACGATCGGCGCCTGCCGCGTCTGTCTCGTCGAAGTCCAGGGCGCCAAGGCGCTCGTGGCCTCGTGCGCCGCTCCGGTGGCCGAGGGCATGGTCGTCAAGACCAACTCGCCGCTGGCCCGCAAGGGCCGCCAGACGGTGGTCGAGCTGCTGCTGTCCGAACACGACGGCAACTGCCAGACCTGTGCCCGCAGCGGCGACTGCGAACTGCGCACCCTGGCGCGCGATCTGGGCATCGACCAGATCCGCTACGAAGGCGAGAAGACCACCAAGACCATCGACGACTCAACGCCCGCGCTCATCCGCGACAGCGGCAAGTGCATCATGTGCCGGCGCTGCGTCACGGTGTGCAACGAGACCCAGGGCGTGGGCGCCCTGTTCCCGCAGGGCCGCGGCTTCACGACCGTGATCGGACCCGCCTTTGCCTCCGATCTCTCCGACGTGACCTGCGTGCAGTGCGGCCAGTGCGCCGCGGTCTGCCCCGTCGGGGCCATCATCGAGCGCGACCAGATCGACACGGTCTGGCAGGCCCTCGACGATCCCGACAAGCACGTCGTGGTGCAGACGGCTCCGGCCATCCGCGCCGCCCTGGGCGAGGGCTTCGACTACGAGCCCGGCACCCTGGTGACCGGCAAGATGGTCGCCGCCCTGCGCCGCCTGGGCTTCGACGGCGTGTTCGACACCAACTTCGCCGCCGACCTCACCATCATGGAGGAAGGCACCGAGCTGCTCATGCGCCTGAAGGCCGCGCTGGTCGACAAGCAAGAGGTCGCCCTGCCGATGTTCACGAGCTGCTCGCCGGGTTGGATCAACTACATGGAGCACTACAACGCCGACTTCCTGCCGAACCTCTCGAGCTGCAAGAGCCCGCAGCAGATGTTCGGAGCGGTGGCCAAGACCT
>Ga0181529_10003485_pt1 | contig 17883 bp, 12 predicted proteins | sample PEATcosm2014_Bin_36_FD_119763 | JGI IMG/M metagenome (GOLD analysis project Ga0181529, IMG submission 119763) | Peatland microbial communities from MTU Mesocosm Facility, Houghton, MI, USA - PEATcosm2014_Bin10_30_metaG | ecosystem: Environmental > Terrestrial > Soil > Wetlands > Peat | place... | reverse complement strand
GCCCCAAGTGGGCACCCCGTACTCGGCCTGGTCGGCATTTGCATGCTGGTCGGCAGGCCGAGTGCCACTCGGCCGCAGGTTGCCAACCTGCCCCACATAAGACAGCGTGCGAGACTCAATCAATACCGGTGTCCGGTTGTGAGAATACTAAGTGGCATCGCGCACTCATGCGTGCCGGGCCCAGAGGGCACTTCGCCACTCGTGGCGATGCCTGGCGGACAACCTCGAAAACCGCGGGTGTTCGCCGACGGCCCCCGATTCTTTTACGGTTTCCGGGGGAGCGGCCGGCACGGCTGGACGAAGAACCGGCGTTCTCCAGCCCCCGGGTTTTCATCTGCTTTCGCGTGGCGCCGGCCCACGACCCGTCGTCTGTCCTACCCTATCGGGCGAAGTAGCCGGTTTTGGCGCGTACGGTGAGTCCGGCGTGCCTGGCGCGGATGAGGATTTTGTGGAACGAGCCGTCGCTGACCGGGTTGGTGGTGTGATAGGCCAGCTCGTAAGAGGAGCGCAACTGGTCGCCGATCTGGCGGAAGTGCGCGGCCAGGTCCTTGTCGCGCGCGTCGAAGTGCACGCCGCCGGTTTCGCGGGCCATGCGTTCCAGCACGGTGATACCGTTCTTGTTGCGCGCCGTCAGTTGGCCGTCTTTCCCGGTTTCGGTATAGCGTACGCAGAACAACACGGCATCGCTATGCTGGGCGATGTCGATGGCTTCCACTTCGTCGCGCGCGCTGGAATTGTCGTCGCCGTCGCTGAAAATCACCAGGGCTTTGCGGCCGGCCTGATTGCCGCTGAGCTTGAGGCGAACGGATTCGTAGACGGCATCGAAGAAAGCCGTATCGGTGTTGCTCGGACGAATCTCGTGGGGTCCTAGCTCGGGGAAGTTCGCGGATGTGAATTTGCCCTTGCCGCTGCGGTAGTGTTCGAAGTCGTCCAGCCTATCGACAATCTGCGCGGCGTCGGAAGTGATGTCCTGGGCCAGGCGCAGCCGGCTGGCGAAACACAGCAAAAAGACGTCGTCGCGGTGGCTCACTACAGTTTTGAGGAAGATCTGCAGATCTTTATGGTGAGGTTTGATGGAGTTGGCCTGGCTACCGCTGAAATCGGCTGCCAAACCGAGGTGCAGGGGGATTTCGGAAGCGCGGGCGAAGAAAGATATCTTTTGCGGAACGTTGTCCTCGAAGACCTCGAAATCGTCCTGGCCGAGGTTGTTGACGAAGTCGCCCCGGGCATCCAGGACGGAAAAGGCCACATTGATCAAATGGACGTCCACGCGGATGGGTTCCTGGCAGAAAGCGAGCATGGGCAAGAGCAGCGGCAGCCACCGGACGCGGGAGAAAGGGTTTCCCATATCAGTACTTTACGCTCCCGCGAGCCGCCAGGATGCGGACCTGTGAAACCAGAACGGCCGCGTGCTCATCTATACACCTTGAGGTACCATTACAAGGGTGCGGGCAGGTGCCGGGTGAGAGTCGCAGCGTTGATGACGGGGTTGCTGTGTGTGGGCTGGGCCGCCGGTCCGCAATATGACGAAGCGCGCAAGCTTTACGACGCGACGGATTTCCAGCAATCGCTGCGTCTCCTGAACGCCATTCCGGACAAAACCACCGACGCATACGCGCTGATGGGCCGGAACTACTACATGCTCGCCGACTTCAAGAGAGCCTCCGAATTGCTGGAGAAGGCTTTCACCGCGCAGCCCGCCAATTCCGACTATGCGCTCTGGCTGGGGCGGGCCTATGGACGCCGCGCCGAAACATCGGGGGTGTTCACCGCTCCGGGATTCGCGTCCAGGGCGCACCAGTACTTCGAGAAAGCCGTACGGTTGAATCCGCGAAACCTGGACGCGCTCAGCGACCTGTTCGAGTACTATCTGGAAGCTCCGGGGTTTCTAGGCGGCGGCATGGACAAGGCGCAGCAACTCGCCGGGCAGATCGCGCAGGTGGACCCGAGCGAAGGCTATTGGGCGATGTTCAAGCTAGCCGAAGAGCGCCGGGACTATTCGCGCGCGGAAGAGCAATTGCGGCGGGCCGTGGAAGCGGCGCCGCGGCAAGTCGGGAAGGTCATCGAACTGGCCCGTTTCCTGACCAAACAAGGGCGCTACCAGGAAGCCGACCAGAGTTTCGAGCGGGCGGAGAAAATCGCTCCGAACTCTCCCCGGCTGATGTACGCCAGGGCCGACCTGTACATCAAGACCGGCCGCAACCTGGACACGGCCAAGGCTCTGCTGGAACGATACCTCAATGCGACGTTGACGCCGGAAGATCCGCCGCGCGCGGAAGCTGTCAAGCTGCTGCGCAAAGTCAGGGGCGGGTAAGCGGCTCATGTTCCTCGGCGAAGCCGTACGTTTCAGCGCCCAGGCATTGCGCGCCAACCCGGTACGGAGCCTGCTCACGGGGTTGGGCATGGTGATCGGTACGGCGTCGGTGATCCTGGTGGTCACCATTTCCCTCACCAGCCGCGATTACATCCTGCAGCAAATCGAAGGCATCGGTTCGAACATCATCTTCGCCTACTACGTGTCGGGGGGACCGACTTCGCCCGCGGCCGAAGGCGACTATATCAAAATGCAGGACGTGGAGGCGGTGCGCCAGACCCTGCAGGCGGACATCGTGGCGGCCACGGGGGTGATGAGCAGTTTCGACCAGGTGCTGATCGGCGGCAAATTGCAGGACGTGAAGGTCAACGGCACCGACCAGGACTACCAGCAGGTGCGCAACATGGCGATCAGCTCGGGCCGCTTCCTGGACTCGAGCGATGTGACCGGCCGCGAGAAAGTGGCGCTGCTGACCGACCACCTGGCCGAGCGGATGTACGGCACGCGCAACGGCGCCATCGACCAGACCATCAAACTGTTCGGGCTGCGGTTCACGGTGATCGGGACGTTTCATGAGCGCGTGGAAACGTTCGGGCAATCGGAAGTGGAGCGCGACACCATCGTGATTCCGATTACCGTGCTGCGCTACTTCACCCCGGTGGAGCGGATCGACCCGATGTACGTGCAGGTACTGCAGCCGGAGACGGTGGAGCGCACCGCGGTGCAGGTGCAGAACCTGCTGGAGAGCCGCCACCGTCCGGGCGCGCGGTTCCACGTGGACACGCTGACGGCCATTCTGGAGGCGGCCAAAAACATCTCGCTGATCCTATCGGCGGTGCTGATCCTGGTTTCGGCGATCACACTGGTGATCTCGGGAATCGGCATCATGAACATCATGCTGGTGACGGTTACGGAGCGAACCCGCGAGATCGGCGTGCGGCTGGCGGTAGGGGCGTCGGCGAAGAAGATCCTGCTGCAGTTCCTGGCCGAGGCGATGATGATGAGCCTGTCGGGAGGCGCGCTGGGGATCCTGGTAGGGGTGGCGATTCCGCTCAGCGTCGGCCTGTTCGCGGACATCCGCATTCCGATTTCGCCGCTGGCGATTGTGGTGGCGTTCGGCGTTTCGTGCCTGGTGGGCCTGGTATTCGGGATTCTGCCGGCGAACCGCGCGGCGCGGCTGAATCCAACCGAAGCGCTGCGCTACGAATAGAACGCGGAGCTATTCCAAGATCGCCAGCAGTTCGCCCGCGGCCACGGTCGCACCTTCCCGCGCGCCGACCGACTGAACCCGGCCGTCGCGCTGGGCCTTCAGCTCGTTCTGCATCTTCATGGCTTCCACCACCACCAGCCCCTGCCCCGCCGTTACCGCGTCGCCGGGCGCGATCAGCACGCGAATCACCTTGCCGGGCATGGGCGCCACCACTTCGCGGCCGCCGTCGCCATGGCGGGCCGGCTGGCGTGCACGGCGGCGCGGGTCATGCACTTCGATCTCGAAACGGTAGCCGTCGATGGCGACGATCAGTCCGCCAGGAGACTCTTCCACGCGCGCGTCGTAACTGCGGCCATCCATGAGGATGGAGTAGACCCCGGGCTCGGGCGTCTCCACGTGCGCAGCGGATTCGGCGCCTTCGCCGAAACGGAACCGGCAATCCGGAGCGCGCGCCAGCAGTTCGATATGATTCTCCGCGCCGTCGATGGTCAGGTGGAGCTTCATCGCAACAGGCCGTCCCTTCCGGCCGCCAGCCACGGGCTCACACCCGCCGCCGGAGCCTCGCTCCGTTCTGCGCTCGCCGACGCGTATAGCGCCGCGGCCAGGGCGGCAACCGCCTGGAACTCGGCGGGCGCCGCGCGGGCGGTACGGCGCGCCAAGAATTCCTCGATAAATCCCGTGTGCAACCGCCCGGCGGCGAACTCCGCATCCTCCAGAATCTGGCGGAAGAATCCGATGTTGGTGCGGATGCCGCCCACGTCGTACTCTCGCAGGGCGCGAATCATGCGGTCGATGGTCTGGCCGCGGGTGGACGCCCACACTGCCAGCTTGGCCAGCAGCGGGTCGTACTCCATGGGCACCGTCCAACCGTCGTAGACGCAGCCATCCAGGCGAACGCCGGGACCCATGGGACGGGTCAGGCGCGTGAGCTTCCCGGGGTACGGAAGAAAATCGTTGTACGGGTCCTCGGCATAGATGCGGCACTCGATGGCGGCGCCGCGCCAGGCGACCTCTTCCTGCTGGAAGGGCAGGCGCGCGCCGGCGGCGATCTCCACCTGCAACCGCACCAGGTCGAGGCCGGTGACCAGTTCCGTCACGGGGTGTTCCACCTGCAGCCGGGTATTCATTTCCAGGAAGTAGAAGCGGCGGTCGCGGTCCACCAGGAACTCGACGGTGCCGGCATTGTAGTAGCCGGCGGCGCGCGCCGCGCGAATGGCGGCCTCGCCCATTTCGAGGCGCATCTCGGGGTGAGCGTCCACCAGCGGCGACGGGCACTCTTCGACCACCTTCTGATGCCGCCGCTGGATGGAGCACTCGCGCTCGCCCAGGTGGACCATGTTGCCGCGACGGTCGCCGATGAGTTGAATTTCGATGTGGCGGGGCCGCTCGATGAGCTTCTCGATATAGACCTCGGAGTTGCGGAAGGAGCGCTCGGCTTCGCTCGCGGCGTCGCGCAGGGCGGGTTCCAGGTCGCCTTCGCGGTCCACGCGGCGCATGCCCTTGCCACCGCCGCCGGCGACGGCTTTCAGCAGCACGGGGTAGCCGTGGGCGCGGCCGAACTGGCGGGCGTCTTCCAGGGTAACGGGGCGGTCGGTCCCGGGTACCACGGGCGTCCCGGCGGCGATGGCCACGCGGCGCGCGGACGTCTTCGAACCCATGGCCCGGATGGATTCGGCCGAGGGACCGATGAAGACGATGCCGGAAGCTTCGCAGGCCGCCGCGAAATCGCCGTTTTCGCTGAGGAAGCCGTACCCCGGATGGATCGCCTCGGCCCCGTGCTTGCGGGCGGCGTCGAGGATGCGGTCGATGCGCAGGTAACTCTCGGCGGAAGGGGAAGGCCCCAGGCGTTCGGCCTCGTCGGCCATGCGGACATGCAGTGAGGTGCGGTCGGCGTCGGAATAAACGGCCACCGTGGAGATGCCCATTTCGCGCAATGTGCGCATGACCCGGACGGCAATCTCCCCCCGATTGGCGATCAGGACCTTACGGAACATGCAGGGAATTGTAACAGGCCCGTCGAGTGCGCGCGCGGCTTGACCGCCGGAGAACAACACAAACGCAAAAATGGCCGCGGATGAACACGGATAAGAAAAACCCAAAAAACTGCTATTGGTTATATCCGCGTTCATCCGTGCCATTTGTGGGTTGGCTCTGGACGAACGGTTTCTAGCGGGCCGTGAGCGCGGCTAGACCACGCAGGACATTTGGCGGCGTCCGCTGGAACGGCCTCTGGGGCCGAAGCTTCGAACGTGCGGCCGGGTGGACGAAGGCATGACGATGACGGGAGCGGCGGTTCCATCGTCGCGGAGAACCTGACCCGATACGGCGCGCCGCGCGAGTTTGATTTTCAAGGTCCGCTCGATGGTGGCGATGTCGCTGCGCTCCATGCGGGTGGCGAAGGTGGAAGCGACGCCGCGGGTATCCATGCGGCCGGTCCGTCCAACGCGGTGAATGAAGTCTTCGGGAACCTGCGGAAGGTCGTAATTCACGACGTGAGCGATACCTTCCACGTGGATGCCGCGGGCCGCCACATCGGTGGCGACAAGCACGCGGTAGTACCCGTCCTGGAAGCCTTTGAGCGCCTGGTTGCGCTGATTCTGGCTGCGGTCGCCATGGATGGCGGTGGTCTTCACGCCGGAAAGCGAAAGGCGTTTGGAGAGCCGGTCGGCGCCGCGCTTGGTGCGCGCGAACACCAGAAACGAACCGGACTCCTCGCGCAACAGGCTTTCGAGGAGGCCCTGCTTGCGGTCCTGCTCCACTTCGTAAAGGAAGAGGTCCACCTTCTCGGCGGGCTTGGTGATGGAGCCGACTTCGATGCGCACGGCATCGCGCACCTGCGTGTCCACCAGGTGACGGACGGAACTTTCGAGAGTAGCCGAGAACAATAAGGTCTGGCGGGCGGCGGGCGCGGTTGCCAGAATCCGCTTCACGGTGGGGAGGAAACCCATGTCGAGCATGCGGTCGGCTTCGTCCAGGACCACCATGCGGACGGCGCCGAGGTTCACGAGTTGGCGGCTCAGGAAATCGTACAGCCGGCCCGGGGTGGCGATCAACACCTGCGCGCCCTTGCGAATGGAGGAGAGTTGCGCGCGCTCGCTCAGGCCTCCGACCACCACGGTGGCGCGGATGCCGGAACCGTGCGCCATTTTTTGAAACGTCTCGTCGATCTGCATGGCGAGTTCGCGCGTAGGGGTGAGGATGACGCCGCGGATGCCGGCGGGCGCCGGTTGTTTCTCAAGCAATTGAATTAAGGGCAGGACGAATGCGAGCGTCTTGCCAGTACCGGTTTGCGCGGTGGCAACCAGGTCGTTACCGGCAAGTGCCGGCTCGATGGCCTGGGCTTGCACGGGGGTGGGGTCGGTAAAGCCATGCTTTCCGAGATTGCGCTTCAAAAGCGCGGAGAGGGGGAGTTCTGAAAAAGTTTTCATCTATCGATTTGAGGAAAAGAGCCTGCGAGCCGACTACCGGCTAGGGGAGAAGGGGTTGCGGATCAACTTCCAATAGATCCCATTGTAGCAGCTTCGGGCGTGCGGGGTTTAAGGTTGGGGTCCGGCTTGGCCCGAACGGGCGGAATGGCGGTCCTATGTCCCCGATGCTCCGGCGCGGCAAACTGACGACTGCGCGAGCGATACGATGGCGAATGGCGGCGATTCTGCCTCGCCGCTCGGGCCGCTCCTTCACACTCGCGGTTCCGTGAGAGCGTGCAACGGCGGCATAATGGCAAGGTATGCGGACCCCAGTTGCTGTACTGCTCTTTTTGAGTTTGCTGCCGGGCTCGGCCCAGCAGACCGGCGGCTACCCGGCCCATTGGTGGACGGCGGTTCCCGAAGAGGGCAAACCGGCTTGGGAGATTCTTCCGCAAGCGGCCGGGCCGGGGGAAGTGATTCTCTCCAAGCGGAACGAGCTCGGCATCCTCTCCAACTTCGCCGCCACGCCGTTCACGCTGCACGGGAAGCTTTACGCCAGCGTGGAAGGCTTCTGGCAGACGATGCTCTATCCCGAGGGACCGGACGATCCACGCGCCAAAGCTCCCGGCACGGTCTGGGCGCATACCCGCGACGAGGTGGCGCAAATGACCGCGTTCGAGGCCAAGGACGCCGGCACGCTGGCCCTGGAGAACATGCGGAAGATGGGCATCGACTGGGTGACCTTCGAGGGAAAGCGCATGACGTACCGCTCGACGGCGAAGGCGGAGCACTATCGTTTGATCGTGGATGCCATGCGCGCCAAGCTGGAGCAGAATCCGAAAGTACGCGAGACACTGCTATCAACCGGAAACCTGACGCTGTTGCCCGATCACATTCAGGAAGCCGATGCACCACCCGAGTGGCAGTATTTCCAGATCTGGATGGAGATCCGGGGCGAACTCCAGCAAGCACGCGCGCCCAGATAGAATGATGCTGTGCGAACCCCTATTTACTCCGTGCTGGCTGCGCTGGCCGCCGGCTCCGTCGGTCTTTCGGCCGCGGTAATCGGCGCCAGCACCGGCGCGGAATCCCTGACGGCGAAGCGTATCGCCACATTGCCGCCGGCTCAACAAGCCGCCTGGATGGTCTATCTGGACCGGTCGATTCATCAAATGAAGGCCGACCGTGCCGCGCTGGACGCCGAGTTGAAGGCCACGGGACGGACCGAACCGCTCACGCCGCCCATTGGATTCTCCGCGCGCAGCACGCCCCTGAACCGGCCCGCCGAATGGTACGCCACGCCGGAAGCGCGCCGCGTCGCCGATATCGTCGTCTCGTTCCAAACGCCGGCGGGCGGCTGGAGCAAGAATCTGAATTTCAGCGACCATGCGCGCCGCAAGGGCGAGCACTTCGCCGGCAATAACATCTCGCATTACCTGGGACCCGACGATTTCGACGCGCCGCACGATCCTAAGTGGAACTATGTCGGCACCCTGGACAACGACGCCACCAATACGCAGTTGCAGTTTCTGGCGCGAGTCGCTTCGCAGGACGCGGCCAAGGGCGAACCCTACCGTGCGGCGTTCCTGCGCGGAGTGGAGTATCTTCTGGCCGCGCAATATCCCAACGGTGGATGGCCGCAGGTGTATCCGCTGGAAGGGGGCTATCATGACGCCATCACCTTTAACGACGGCGCGGTGGAGGAGTCGCTGCACCTGCTGAATGAGGTCGCCGAAGGTCACAGCCCGTTCGGCTTCGTGCCGGACGATGTGCGCAAGCGGGCGGCGGCGGCCGTGGATCGGGGCTTGGAATGCATTCTGGCCACGCAGATCGTGGAAAACGGGCAGCGCACGGTGTGGGGGCAGCAGCACGATCCGCTGACACTTAAACCGGTGTCCGGGCGCAATTATGAGCCGGCGGCGCAGTGCAGCGCGGAGAGCGCTTCGCTGCTTGAGTTCCTGATGGAACTGCCGCACGCCAGCCCGCAAGTCGTGAACGCGATTCGCGATGGGGTGGCGTGGCTGCGGAAAGTCGCGGTGCGAGACAAGGTTTACGTACGCGGTCCTCAGGGCGGCAGGCTGGCGCCGGCGACGGCCGGTGCGGCGCCGATTTGGGCGCGGTATTACGAGATCGGCACGGGCCGCGCGATCTTCGGCGACCGCGATAAGAGCATTCACGATTCGGTGACGGAGCTATCGCTCGAGCGCCAGCGCGGCTATAGCTGGTACGGCTCCGGCCCGCAGGCGGCGCTCAACCGCTACGAGGAGTGGAGCCGGAAGCACCCGTCGGCGGATGGTCCGGCACGGTAAAGAAGGGAGGCACTGCGGCGGACCGGAGAGCACGCGGTCAACCCGCCTGTCGATCAGCATGCAAATGCCGCCCAGGCGGGTTGACAACCTGCCCCAAATAAGGCAGTTATCGCACTTGCACGAAGTGGCCGTCGCGGTAATCGAACAGATAGTCGGCTTTGGCGATCTCTTGGGGAGGCAGCGGCGGGTGATTGACGGAGATCGAGAGAGTGTGGTCGCGGAACCATAACTGGGCGATGAAGACCATGTCGTAGTTCCCGAGCGGGTCGTCGAGGAAGACTATCGCGCTGTTAGGACGGACATGCGGATTCAGTAACTTCAGTTGCTGGATGCCGCTCCATGTCTTAGGCCAGCAATCGGCGGTGATGGGATCGACGTTGTCCTTCTTGAGCTGCGCGTTCTGGCGGACCCATAAGACCAGTCCGACGGCTATCAGGGCGGCCGCCATCCACGCGCGCGGAATGTGCCGGATCACCGGCTCTTCGGACAGGAAGGCGGCCACGGCGCCGGCCAGATCCACGAAAACCGTGGAAACGAAGAGAGCCCACGCGACCATAGGTATGTAGAAGCAACCCTGCGCCCGGCCGATCAGGAACTCGATGGGCAGCGGCGAGACCAGTAAGAGGAGAAAGGCGAAGCGCAACACCGGGCGCGGCCGGCGCCAGGCCAGATAGAACATCAGGACCCACAGGATCGCGACGCGCTGGTGGTCGAAGTAAGCCCACTTCTCGAACAGGTCGCCCAGGGACTGGATTTGGAACGCCCATACGCGGGCCATCGAAAACTCGGGAATGTACGCGGGATTGTGGATGACTCCGCTTCCCCACACGTTACCCCAAAGGAACAGCAAATTGAGACAGATTCCCGCCAGGACACACCGGCCTTGCCGCAGCGCCCAACTGGCGACCGCGCGGGGCCGCCAGGAAGCGGGCGGGTGATAGAGCCACTCGTAGAACAGGATCATTACGGGCAGCGTCACGGCCATTTCCTTGGATTCGAGCGAGAAGAGAGAGAGGCCGATGAACGCCGCCGCTTGCCGCCAGTTGAGAACCCGGCCGCTTTGCCGGACGCGGACATAGTAGAGCAGCGCGGCCAGATAGAAGAAACAGCAGAGGACATCGTACACGAAGGCGGTATTGTAATAGAGGTTATTGACACCTACGTGGTAACAAGCGACGAGGGCGGCGATCCACGAGGCCCACTCGCCGCCTCCCAGGCGGCGCGCCAGCGCATAGATCAGGAAGACATTGGCCAGGACGAAGAGCAACATCGCCACGCGGAGCGGCACCGGGTTAAAACCAAACGCATTGAAGACAGGGAGCAGAAGCCAGTTGGGCAGTGGGCGATAGAACGGCATCCAAGGCAGGAAGGGTCCGAAGATTACCTGCCAGAGCGGCAGACTCCAGGCTTTGGCGATGTTCGGCATGTCGTCGGACGCGAAGTGGGTGCCGAGCGACGGCCAACAGAAGTAGATGAAATACGCTGTCAGCGCGAGGGCCAAAGCCGGGGTACGCCAGCGCGGCCGGACGGTATCGGAGGAGGTTGCCATCTTACTTCTTCTTTGCCAGAACGACCGGTGCGACTTGTTTCACACTGAGCCCTTCGAAGTAACTGCGCAGCGTCGCATACTCGCGCGCGGGGACGGTGACGCCACGGACCTCCAGCGACTGTTCGAAGAGCACATCGCCGCCGTCGGCTTTCCAACTGGCCTGGTAGACGGCGAAGCGGCTGTCTAACTTGACCGGGTCGGGCAATTCATCCACGACGTAGCCGGACGGGAGCTTCAGGCGCACCGAGTCGCGGTACATTTCGGCGGCGAGGCTCACCGGCATTTTCCGCTCTGCGGCGGCAAAGACATAATCGTGGCCCAGGGCCAGGCCGCCCGGTTTGACGATGGCCAGGCCTTGCACCAGTTGCGCGAAGTGGTCCACGCCGATTTCGAGGGTCAACTGCAAGTGGCCCTCCTCGATGCGGCCCGACGTGGCCACCTGTTTCACCGCGACTGCGCCCATACGGTTGGCCAGCGGGCGCTCGAAACTGCGCCGCAATTCGTCGTTGCCGCGTTCCGTGACGAGGCCCTGAATGGACGATGCCGCCTGCCCGAAGTAAGTGCGCGTCACGTGCGCGTCCAGGCGTCCGGATGCGTCCAGCGAGGCTTCGACGGCGGATTCGATGCGATTGCTGGAAGCCGGGGTCTGGGGCGTTTTCAGCAGGCCGCCATCCGGCCCCGCGATCACCAGGGCGTTGGCCGCCTGTTCGCGCCGCGGAAGATCGCCCACGGGGGACACCGGATCGGTGGGGTCGAAGATCAACAGGCGTCCCAGGCGCGGAAAGTCGGCAACCGTGGGCAGGACCGTTTCGGGAGAGACGCGAACGGCCACGATGGCATGGTTGAACTGCAGCGGAGACGGCCATTCCGGCCGCACGAAATGGCGGTCGGTGGCGTGGATCACCAGCAGGTAGGAGGGGATGCCGGCCGCTTTCAGCAGGGCCCGCATGAGCGTGGCCTTGTCCTTGCAATCGCCGTAATTCTTGGCCAGCACATCTTCGGCGCGATGAGGAGTGTACCCGCCGCCGCGCGTGAGATTCATCTGGATGGAGATGTAATTGGTGCGCTGCACGAAGGAGGCGATGGCGCGGATTTTCTCGACCTCGGACTGAGCGCCGGCGGTGATTTCGGCGGCCTTGGCGCGGACGGCTTCGCCCGGGTCGGCGGGCGGATCGACGAAGGCGGTAAGCCAGGACGAGACGTCGGCCCAGTCTTTCAGCGCCTTGAGCCCGGCCTTGTTTTCGCCGGCGGGGAAATAGGAAACGCCGAGGCGGGGAGCCAGCGCGCTCAGATTGGGACCGTACCGCTCGGTGGCGATGGCCGGCAGATTGTGCAGTTCCCAGGTGTAAGTGGTTCCGGCCACTTGCGGCTCGAAGGCTTCGTGGTTGAAGACGCTGGCGCGGGCGTCCCACCCTGGCGGCAAGGAAAGTTCGAAACGCGAGACATCCACCGGCGCGCCTTCCTGGAACCGGTAATCGTATTGCGTGAAGATGGTCTTCTCTTCTTCGGCCACTTCGTATGCGAACACCGTTCCCGGCGGCTTGCCGGCGCCCAGTTCGAGCACCTTGGCGCGCGACTCGTTGTAAGTCTCGTTCATGGAGAGCGCGATGTCGAGAATCAGTTCCTTGCCGAGGCGCGTCACGACTCCATCGGGCGCGAGCGACCAGCCTCGAAACTCGCGGATGCGGCCGGTTTTGGCGTTGTACGAGCGGGTGGCGGAAACGGGGCCGGAGCCGGGTTGAGCGATCCGAATGACGCCGCGCTCGCGGATGGAGAGCATGCCACCGGCATCCACGGCGACGGTTTCCTCGCGGAGCAGGACCACGGTCTTGACGGCAGTCGAGTGTTTGGACGGCGGCCGATCCACCGCCTGCCGCGCCCAATCGGGCAATGGCTCGGCGGCAAACAGTCCGCCGGCCAGCAGTAACAAGAGCGGCAGTGTCACTGCGAGGCTCCGGCGCTCTCCGCGGATGCCGCTTTCAAGGTGATGACGTGGCTGTCGCGATCGTGAATTTCGTCGAATGCCAGTTTGAGCTGCGGGTAGGACTCGCGCGGGAATACGAGATTGCCCTGCCGGCCGAACGTGAGAACCCGAGTGGCGATCAGCCGGTTGCCGCCCTGCACCGTCATCTTGATGGCGTAAGCGCCGAGTTTGTCGAAATTCATCGCGCGCGGCACATCGCCGCTATCCAGAACGAAGCCGGCGGGGAACTGGATCTCGATGCGGTCGGACTCCGTCCAGGCGTGGTGGAATTCGATGGCGTGGCGGCGCTCCGTGGAACTGAACAGGGGCGCGGCGCCGTGTTGGAACAGCAGCGGCTGCAGGAGGATTCGCTTGGCGGTGCGTTGCGCATAGCCGGGCATTTTGACGTGGTAGCGCACCTTCAGCGGCTTCTCGGCATCGTCCAGGTTTTCGATGACGATCTTGGACATTTCCGCGGCGGCGAACATTTTGCGAATGGTCCCGCGCACCACTTCGCGCTGGCTGCCCTCGGACCTTCCCGACATCTCGCCGCGCAGAGTGGAGGCCGCATGGCCGGTGTACGACTCCTCCACATCGCCTTCCAGACTCCCATCGTCGGCCAGCGTCATGTGCGCGGCGCGAGTGGTGGCGCTCAGTTCCGGCGGCGAAATGGGCGACTGGATCAACCGCGGCAACTTCGGATCGGTCACCAGGACCACCACGCCCTCGTCCCGCCACGGAATCATAGTAGGCGGCAGCGTAGTGCCACCCACGTCGTAGAGCTTCCACGAATCGCCGATATGCACCGCCATATTGGTCCGGTGCAGGAAATAGACGTCGGTCAGTTCCGGGCGGAACTGCAAGCTGTTGCGGTCCGCCAGGTATCCGGGGCGCGCTTCCAGGCCGGCGCAGGACGCCATGGCCGCGAATACCACGTTCAGTTCACTGGACGTCGCAATGCCGCTCTTGAGAACCTCGACGGAGGTCCGGTGGCCCTTGCGGAGTTCTTCCGCGATGCGCTGGCGTTCGGCCGCAGTAACTTGCCGGCTGGAATACTCGCGCAGATTCTTGTGGATATAGCGGATTAGCGCGGCCGCCTTCTCCTCCTCGCCGGAGACGCCTTCGGTGGCCGCCGCGGCGGCGCGTTTGATCTCGTCGTTGATCTTGACGGGTTGCTTCCACTCTTCGTAGATTCGCTTCCCCTCGTCGGCCCAGTATTTGCCCGGTTCGCGCGTCCTGCCGTCGTAATAATAGATCAGCGCCCATGGCCTGACGTTCGGTTCCGCGGGCATCATCGGCTCGGAGTGGAAGGCGGGAACATTCTCCACCGTCAGGGAGTTGAAGCCGTTGGGCTCCAGCTTGAGCGGAGGCGGATCGGTATTGAACACACGCACGGCCATCTGCAGCCCGGGGCGCGACAGCGGCTTTACGTAGTAAGTGACGCGTTGCGCCGGAAACTCCCGCTGTAACTGGAGATGCATATAGAGGTTGACTTCGGGGCGCACTTCCTTCCAGCGGTATTCCACAATCACGCCGGGTTCGACTCCCGGCATGGCAAACGATTTCGCCTTCACGCGGATTCCGCTGGCGCGCAACAGTTCCCGTTCGAAGACGGCGTCTTTGGCCAGTTCGAGCACGGTTCCATCGGGTTTGATAGTGCGGGCGGCGAGGTTGAGGATGTTGATTTTTTCTTCGAAGGGAATGTCGAGGGTGGCGGCCTTTTCCTTGCCCTTCTCGTCGAAGACCTTCAGCCGAACGTAGTGATTCAAGACGCGCTCGTAGCCCCGTCCATCGCTCGATAGCTCGTCTTGAACGTGGATAGTCCAGAAGAGCGCTTCGACGCCGGCATTCTTTTCCACGACGGGAGAGGCCAGGCTTCGCTCGGCATCGGTGACGGGAAGCCAGGTTGTATCGATAGCCGCGCGAGACTGTGCCGCCGCGGGCAGAGCGGCCAGGAGAAGAAGGAGCAGGGACCGATATGCCATAAGGATGGCCGCCATTATAGAAACTTTCGCGGCTCGATGGGGTGGGCGTGCCGCGTCCCGGCTCATCGGGACACCCGCCGGTCCGTGCATCGCTCGCCAGGCATCGAGACGAGTTTCGATGCGGCACGGACGAGTGCGTACGCCACTTTTCCCACAACCGGACACCGGTGTCGATTAAGTCTAGCCCGCTGTCTTATGTGGGGCAGGTTGAAAACCCGCCCCACAGAAGCGCTACAGCTTCATGCGTTCCAGCTTGCGATAGAGCGTCTTGCGCTCGATGCCCAGGATCTGCGAGGCCTTGCTTTTGTTGCCGCCGGTGGCGGCCAGGACGCGGCGGATCTGCTCCTCTTCGGCGTCGGCCAGGGTCTCGACCGGTTTGTCGCGCGATTCCATTACGGTGAGGGCGTTGCGCACGGCGTCGGCGTCGATGCGGTCGGCCAGAATGGTCAAGCGCTCGACCAGGTGCTGCAACTGGCGGACGTTGCCGGGCCAAGTGTAGTCCTGCAGAATCTTCAGGCCGGAATCCATCAGTTTCACGTCGCGGTTGTACTTGCCGTTGTACTTGTTGGCGAAAAAGCGGGCCAGCAAGGGGATGTCGCCGCGCCGTTCGCACAGCGGCGGGATGGTGATGCGGACGGTATTCAGGCGATACCAGAGATCCTCGCGGAACTTCTCTTCATCCACCATGCGCTGCAGATCGCGGTTGGTGGCGCAGATCACGCGCACGTCCACTTCCTTGGAGCGCGAGGATCCCACCGGGCGGACTTCCCTGCCCTCCAAAAACCGCAGTAGCGCCACCTGAAAATTGGGCTCGATCTCGCCGATTTCGTCCAGGAAAACGGTCCCGCGGTTGGCGGCTTCGAACACGCCCACGCGGTCGCGATCGGCGCCGGTGAAGGCTCCGCGCATGGCGCCGAACAGTTCGCTCTCGAGCAGAGTAGGCGCGATGGCGCCGCAGTCCACAATCTGGAAGACCTGGTTGGCGCGGCGGCTGTTGCGCCAGATCATGCGCGCCACCAGTTCCTTGCCGGTACCGGTTTCGCCTTCGACGATCACGGTGGCGTCGGTGGGCGCCACGCGGGCGACAATCTTGTAAATCTCAACCATGGCCGGCGAGTTGCCGATCATTTCGGTCTCGGGAAGTTCTTCCTCTTCGGCCTCGGTCTCGCCGCCGTTGCGCGCGGCGAGGGCACGCCCGACGGCGTTGAGCATCACGTCCAGGTCGAATGGTTTGGCGATGTAATCGAACACGCCGCCGCGGGTGGCCGCCATGACAGTCTCCATGGTGCCGCGGCCGGTCATCAGAATTACCGCACAGCCGGGGTCCTTGCGCTTGGCGGCATCCAGGACGTCGAGCCCCGTGCGTTCATCGATATAGATATCGGAAATGACGATCGGATAGGCCGCATCGGCGAGCCGCGCAATGGCCTCGCCGGTGGTGGAAACGGCGTCCACGGCGTATCCATTCGACTCGAGGGCCGTCTGGATGGTGAACTGCAGTGCCGGATCGTCTTCCACTAATAATAGTTTCTGCATTAAGATCGTTCCGCAACCATGGCTGGCAAAACCAGCGTGAAACACGAACCCACCCCCGGCTGGCTGGTCACGTCGATCCGCCCGCCGTGCTGTTCGACTATCTGTTGGACGATGGACAACCCGATTCCGGTGCCCGCTTCGCCCGATTCTTCGGCTTTTTTTGTGCGATAGAACTTCTGGAAGATCTGCTTGACTTCCTTCTGGTCCATTCCAATGCCCTGATCCTTCACGGCGATCCGGACATAGCCATCGCTACCGTAGCCGGAAACTGTAACTTCAGTTTCGCGGGGTGAGTATTTCACTGCGTTTGTAAGTAGATTGTAGCAGGCATATTCCATCAGTTCGCGGTCGCCGGTAAGGTGCAGATCGGCGGCGATGGGCTCCAAGTTGAGCGTGATATGCTTGCGCTCGGAGAGCGGCCGGGCGCGCTCCACGCAGATGTCCACCATGGGCTTGACGTCGATGGTCTCGCGCTTCAGTTCCATCTGGCCGGCGGAGAGCCGTTCCACGCTGAGGAAAACCTCCACCATGCGGGCCAGCCGCTTGGACTCGGAGTTGATGAGCTGCGCCACCTGCTTGCGCTTCTCCTCGGTGAGCGGATAGCGGGAGATCAGCTCGCTCGATCCCTGGATGGCGGAAAGCGGCGTGCGCATTTCGTGCGTCACGAACTGCATGGCCTGCTGGTAGCGCGTGCGGGAGGCCCGTTCGATGTGCCAGTTGCGGCGGACCACCAGGTAATAGTAGGCGGCGGCGATCAGGAACGAAAACCAGGCTACGGAAACGGACACCGAGTATGGAAATACGATGCGCGCCTTGAAGAACAGGTAGGGCACGAACAGCGAGGCGGCCAGAATCGCCATGCCTCCGGCATAGGCCCACCATCCCGGCAGGTAGCGGAAGGCCAGCCCCATGCCAATCGCGATGGCGAGACACACCAGAAACTCGACGTCGTGGCGGACATCCGTCAGAAACAGGCCCTGGGCCAGCGTCTCGAAGGCATTGGCATGAATCACGATGCCGCTGGTTTGGGTGTCGGGGGAGATCGGCGTGGTCAGGCGGTCGTGCAGTTCGGTGATGGCGGTGACGCCCACGAAGACGACTTTGCCGGTGAAAACGCCGGCCAGCGTGGGATCGTCGATAAGGCGCTTCAGCGACACGCGCGGGATGGGCTGCATGAACGGCGGCGGAGGCAGGAATTGCACGCGCATCAGGCGGCCGCTGGTTTCCGAAGCGCGCGGGCCGCGCAGCAATCCTCCCTGGTAAGGGATCGGGACCAGCGCGCCGCCGACGTCCAGGCCGGCGCCGTCCTCGGTGAATTCCTGGATTTGCGCCCCGCGGCTCAAGCGGAAGGCCTCCAGCGCCAGCGCCCAAAGGCGTGTGTGACCCTCGTGTTTTTCGAGGGGGATGGAGCGCGTGACCGAATCGTTCCGGTCGGGAGCGGCGTGGACGTGGCCGATAGCCGCGGCGCAATGCTGGAATTCGGGAAGCGGCATGTCCCACCCGTCCTGAAGCTCGTCGGCCGAGAGCACCAGGTTGGGCGTCGCGCAAAAGGCTTTGGCCAGGTCGGCGTCCACTTTTGCCGAGGCGCCCTTGTCCGCCAGGATTACGTC
>Ga0181529_10003484_pt1 | contig 17888 bp, 5 predicted proteins | sample PEATcosm2014_Bin_36_FD_119763 | JGI IMG/M metagenome (GOLD analysis project Ga0181529, IMG submission 119763) | Peatland microbial communities from MTU Mesocosm Facility, Houghton, MI, USA - PEATcosm2014_Bin10_30_metaG | ecosystem: Environmental > Terrestrial > Soil > Wetlands > Peat | place... | reverse complement strand
GCGGTTAAGTTTTTAATTTTATGCGTTCACGTCATTCAATCTGGATTGTGCCCGGCCTGCTGGTGTTGATGGCAGGCGGATGGCTCTTGTGGTCGCACGCCCATCGCGTGAAGGTGAAACAATCCACGCCGTCGTTCGCCGGCGTGTTTCATCCCGGCTCGACCGCGCCGCAACTGTTCCATCCCAGGGGCGCGACGACGGTTTCCGCCAATGCCAGGTCCGGCGCTGCGGCGGCAAAATCCAATCCGTTCGCCTATCGCCTGAGCAACACGGGCAAGACCATCGGCGAACTTGTGAACGACCGCCGCGCCATCCTGCTGGAGAACGCGCTGATTGACACGGGCGCGAAGCTGGATTTTTCCATCCCCAAAAATTTGCAGGCGCAGGGCGATCCCGGCGCCTACATCGTGCAGGCGGACGGGCCTATCAGCCCCGCGTTCCGCGCGATGCTCGCGGCGGCGGGCGCGCAGGTTGTTTCCTACATCCCGAACGACGCCTATCTCGTCCGCATTTCATCGGGCGGCGCAAACATGCTGGCGGCGAATCCGCTGACGCAGTCTGTGCTCCCCTACGAGCCGTATTACAAGGTGCAGTCGCCGCTGCTCGCGTTCGACCAGAAGCCGTTGCCGCCGGACGCCGTCTTGAATCTCGGATTATTCGCTGACAATTCTGCGGCGACGATCCAGCAGATTGAAAAACTCGGCGCGACCATCGTGTCGGAGGACAGTTCGCCGTTCGGCCCCATCGTGCGCGTGCAGCCGCCGGAAAACTGGACGGCGCTGGCGCAACTGCCCGGCGTGCAGGTCGTCGAGCCAAGCCACACGCGCATAATCGCCAACGATTTGTCACGCGTGACCACGGGCGTGGCGACGAACACGCTGACCGGCACGAATTACCTTGGATTGACGGGCAAGAACGTGGTCGTGGAGGTGAACGACACGGGCATTGACGCGACGCATCCTGATTTCAGCTTGATCGGAAACCCGCAATCACCCGGCACCGTGCCTCCGAGCCGCGTGTTCGGCGCGGCGGGAAACCTGGTTGACACGGCCGGCCACGGCACGCATGTGGCAGGCATCATCGCGGGCAATGGCAGCATGAGCATCACGCCCTTCAATGTCGGCGCGGCGGCACAGGGATCGGTTTCAAACGCGGATTTTCGCGGCAAGGCGCCGCTGGCGACATTGTTCGCAATGGACCTGAACGATTCCGATCAGACATTGCAAGAGGCGGCGGCGCTGACAAACGCGCTGATTTCCAACAATAGCTGGGGCTACGGCGGCGACACTTTCTACGACCTCGCGGCGGCGAGCTACGACGCGGCGGTGCGCGATGCTTTGTCGGAAACCACCGGCTCGCAGCCGGTGCTGTTTGTTTTCGCAGCAGGCAATGACGGCCATATCGGCAGAAATGGTGCCAACGGCGACGACAGCGGCGGCGAAGGCACGCCGGACACCATTTCATCTCCCGGCACGGCCAAGGACGTCATCACGGTCGGCGCGCTGCAACAGTTGCGGAACATCACGAACCTCGTCACGCCGTTGGACAGCACCAACCCGGTTGCCGTGTGGCAGGCGGGGACAAGCTCGAGCACGGCGGTGGCGGATTATTCGAGCCGTGGCAACGTCGGCATCGGCACGGAAGGAACCTACGGGCGGTTCAAGCCGGACGTGGTCGCGCCGGGGTCGTTTGTGATCTCGACGCGTTCAGCGCAATGGGACGAGCGGGCGTATTACAACCCGACCAATTATTATGACGACTATTTCGCCGACCAACTGGTGGATACCAATGCACCGACCTATTATAATTTCCCGCGTGTCGTCCAGAACAACACCGCCTATGTCAGCATTCAAGTCTTCGCAAATGCCCTGTCGCCAAATCCGTTCCCGACAAACATGCCGATTTATGTTTCGTTGAACAATTATCCCGCCCCGCCGGATACGACAACGTATGATTTTGAGGATCCCAGCCCGGTGATGATTCCGCCGGACGGTGTTCCCGACGGCCAGACATATCTCCAATCCATCATCGCCAATTACGGCGGCTTCAATTTCGCGGTGGCCGACCCCACGAACAGTCCCATCCATTACGATCTGCAAACGGAAATGGCCACGACCAACGATCTGGGGAATTATTTCACCATCTTGAGCAACCTGAACAACTCGATCAGCGGCGACCCGGACTCGACCGTCAAGCCGCATTACTACCGTTACGAATCCGGCACGAGCATGGCGGCGGCGGAAGTGTCGGGCATTCTGGCATTGATGCAGGATTTCTTCACCAACACGCTGCAAACCACGCCCAGCCCGGCGCTGCTCAAGGCGATGCTCATCAACGGCGCGAGGCCGACGGGATTTTACAAGCTGCAAGTGGACAACAACATCAACATCGAAGGCTGGGGGCTGGTCAACCTGCCCAATTCCATCCCCTCGACGCTCACCAATTCCGCCGCCAGCACCAACAGCTCGTTTTTCTTCGTTGACCAGAGCACGACCAACGCGCTCGCCACGGGCGACAGCCGGACGTATAACATCTCCCTCTCGCCCGCCGCAACGGCGCAGCCGTTGCGCCTGACGCTCGCGTGGACCGACCCGCCCGGCAACCCCGTCGCCGCCATCAAGCTCGTCAACAACCTTGACCTGATCGTCACCAACACGGAAACCACGAATGTTTATTTCGGCAACGACATCGGCACCAACAAGGTTTTCAACACGCCGGAAAACCCCACCAACCCCGTGCCCAACGTGGACGCCATCAACAACGTCGAAAATGTTTTCCTGCCCGCGAGCAGCGGCACGAACTTCACGGTCGTCGTCCGGGGCACCGACGTGAATGTCAACGCCGTGACGTCGCAGTCGAACAACATTGTGCAGGATTTTGCGCTCGTCATTTCCAGCGGCAACGGAACCACCACCAACGGCTTTTCCATCACCGCAGGACCGGCGCTGTCGAACCCCACCGGCGACCAGCGTGTGACCATTGTCACCGGCACGAACGGAGCGCCGCTGATGAACCAGATTGTCGGCGCGAGTTCGCCGCTGCTCGGCACCAACACCGTCGGATTCACAACCAATTCAGTTTATGATGCGGGTGCCATGGTCACGGTGGGACAGACAAACCAGTGGCATTTTTATGTCGTCACAAATTACGGCTCGGCCGGCTTCATCTACGCGGCGTTCGTCACGTTTTTGCCGGAGACGCTTTCAATCCCGCGCGAAGGCGTCTTCGCCGGTTCCGACGCCAACTCCACGCGGCCCCAGGCGGACATTGACCTTTATGTGGCAAGCGGACCGAATGCTTACTTATTGACGAACTTGGATCTGAATGTGATTGCCAACTGCATCACCAACCCGCAAGTCGGCGCGTCGGCAGGCGGTGTATTCAACGGCGCGTCCCTGAGTCCCAATGGTTCGGAACTGGTCGTGGACACCAATTCCACGCCCGGCCAGGTTTATTATGTCGGCGTCAAGTGCGAGGACCAGACCGCCGCCGAATACGCCTTCCTTTCAAAGTTCAGCAACAAGCCCTTCAGCACCACCGATTCCGCCGGCAATGTGTATGCGACATTCGACCCCGTCAACATCCCCGACGGCGACGCGACGCATCCGGGATATACCGACACGGTTGCCATCGCTTATTCCACCGTCCCGGTTCAAGTCCAGCGCGTGGTTGTGACCAATATACTGACCCAGCAAAATGCCGGCGACCTGGTAATTTCGCTCAACGGTTCCGGTTCAGGCGGCGCGGTGAGTCCTGATGTTTTGTTGAACCATGATTCGCCTAACTCGCCGGGCGTCTATACCTACGTCTATGATGACAGCGGCCAGAACGACATCACCAATTCGCGGCCTTCCGACGGGCCGGGAAGTCTGCAAAGCTATGTCGGGCAGAATTCTTCTTACTTTATTTTTACGTTGCATGTGGCGGACAACGCTCCCGCCTTCATCGGCACCAATCAGGGCAGCCTGATGATCCAGCCGCACCAGCCGCTCCAAAACGGCGTTGTTGTAAGCAACCTTCCCCCGGGCCAGTGGTTCTATGATTACGTTGCCGTTCCGCCGGGCGCGACGAATCTTACGATCACACTCACCAACCTCACTATCCCGCTGTCATCTCAACAGCCGTTGCAGCTCTACATCAAATTCGGATCGCAACCGACGACGAATAATTACGACAAGATGATCACCATCAACAGCGGCACGCCATCATGGAACGGCTCGCTGACCATCAGCCTGACCGACGTGCCGCCGTTGCAGCCTGGAACCTATTATGTCGGTGTCTTGAATCCGGCGACCAATACTTTACCCCAGACATTTTTCCTTATCGCGACAATCCTTCCGGTCAATCCATTCGGGACGCCGGTGGATTTCGGCGCAAGCGGTCCGGTGCCGTTGCTGGATGACGCGGTGACGATTTCTTCCAATTCAAGCATAGCCATCAATACCAATTTGCCCATCGTGTCGGTCAACGTCGGCATCCGCGTGGATCATCCGCGCATCTCGGACCTGGTGTTTCATCTCATCAGCCCGGACGGCACGCGCGTCCTGCTCATGGAAAATCGCGGCGGCGACACCACCAACGGCGCGGGCGCGACGATTGTCGTCACGAATATCTTTTCCGGCACGGCCACTGGCGGCCCGGCGGCGCAGACCAATTTCTATAATTTGGGTGAAACCGCCGGCACGGTTCCGATCACCTACGACATGTTCACCATTCCAGACCAGATGACCGTTTATTATTCGACGAACGCGACGCCGGCCAATTTGATCACCAATTTCTTCACCAGTTATAACGGCACCATCAACATCAGCTTCCCGCCTACGGGCGTTCCGGCCACGTCCACATACCTGACCGTCGTGATGAATGAGACGAACCATCCTGCGAGCACGGCATGGACTTACACGATCGGCGGCGTGCAGACGAATTATCTTTACCTCATGTTCACCGACGACACGAACCTGACGACGACGCCCATCAAATACGCCGTGCCGCCGTTCGTGCCAAACACGGCGTTCAGCAACGCGTGGTCGGACAGCTTTGAGACCTACCCGACGGGCATTTACAGCCCGACGAAACCGTTCGGCGGCTGGACCGTGCGGACAAACCAGGTGGCCATCGTCACGAATCCTCCGGCCTACACCGGCACCAATTCCCTGTCGCTCATGGACGGCGCGGTTTCCTACACCCTGCCGACGGTGGCCGGGCAGAAATATACCCTGCAATATGCGCAGGGCAGGCTGCCGTTCACCGGGTTAATTGTGGCAAACGCCAAACAAGCGGAACCTGTCGATATTGGTCAAGTTTCGAAATTCGACTTGAATGGAAACGGTTCCATTTACAATAACACCCTGATTTTTCCGTATTCGGTGGCATTTGATAATAACGGCAATCTGTATGTGGCGGATGATTCAGACAATACAATTTACAAATTCACGCCGCCGGGCGCAAATGGCGTCGTTTTTGCCACCGCCGCCAGCGGCCTATATCAACCTCAAGGTCTGGCATGCGACAGCAGCGGCAACCTCTATGTCGCCAACGAAGGCAACGGCACGATTTACAAATTCACGCCGGGCGGCGTTGGAACATTCTTCGCCAATGCCGGCAGTGGTAACATCAGCAGCCCGGATGCGCTGGCGTTTGACGGCAGTGGCAACCTCTATGTTGCAAACTATGACGATGACAGCGTCAATGACGGCAGCGGCTATGGCACGATTGAGGAGTTCAAGAACGCAAACCCAAATAGTGCCTTCTATTTCGCCACTTTCACGAACGGCCTGGAAAATCCTGTTGGTCTGACATTTGACAACACCGGCACCAACCTTTATGTGGCCAATGACAACGCGTTCGGTATCGTGGGCAACACTATTCTGGAATTCTCTCCGCCAAGCACGAATGTAACGGTCATTGCAACTTTGAACCAGCCTACTGCCCTGGCATTTGATAACAATGGCAATCTTTATGTGACGGACATTGGCACGCAGGCGATTTACAAGATTGCAAACGGAGCACCAGTCGCCGGGACGCCACCCATTTTCGCCGCGAACGATGCCAATAATTATTTGAATTCTCCCGAAGGTCTGGCCTTTTACACTAGCAACTCCGAAGAAACGAACAGCGCCAACTGGCAGCCGCCGGGGCTTTCGACTTTCACCGCTTCGCAACCAAATATGCCATTGGTTCTGGATGCTTCCGGTGGCGGATTCGTAGCCAACAGCGACAGTGTGGTGACTAATGTTTTTTCCGACATCACGCTGTTTGACGAGTTTTCGCTGACCGCCGTCCCGACCGATCTTTATTATCAGCCGGAGCAATCGCTGTCCGCCCTGGCCGGCACAAGCCCGGAGGGCAACTGGCAGTTGGAAATCCAGGACGACCGCACCGGCGCCACAAACAATACCGCGCTCGTGAGCTGGGAATTGCAGTTCATTCTTGACAACACCAATGCGCTGCCGGGCACGCTTTTCGGCGGAGCGGGACAGACCAACTTCATCGGTGCGGGCGGCATCGCGTGGTATCAGGTCACCGTGCCTGCAGTTGCGAATTATGCCACAAACCGCCTGAAGTTTTCCAGCGCGCCGGTGAACGTCTGGTTTGATACAAACAGTCCTCCGACGACCAACATACTGTTTTTGCCGGATATTACTTATCCAAGCGGAACAAACGGCTCCGTGTTGTTGAGCACCGCCGGCGCGTCGCCTTTGGAGCCGTCGCCGAACATCGTGCCCGACGAAACATATTATCTCGGCGTTCAAAATACTAATAGCTTCACCATCAATTACGCCGTTGAAGTGGATTTTGACGCAGGCAATGTAAAGACCCCCGATCACTTGATGTTCACCAGCGCCGTGCGTAAGGCCAGCGGCATCGGGCTGCAATGGACGGCGGCTCTCGGTGCGCAGGTTGAGGTGCAATGGTCGGACGCCCTCACGTCGCCGATGCAATGGAACACCATCACCAACCCCGCCGCGACCACCAGCAACGGCGTGTCCACGTTCACGGACAACGGCTCGCAGTCCGCGCCGCTGGGCGCGCACCGCTTCTACCGGCTCGTGCAGTTGCCGCCCGCGCCTCATCAACTGCACCGGTAATCTCATTTCTCACCGGGGTCCTGCCAGCCGCAGCATTTCTGGCAACGGTGGGTCAATTTGATGCAGCGTCGAGCCTGTGGCTCGAAATCGGCGCACAGCGCCGACACTACAATAAATCAAATTGATCCCCTGCCCTTGCCACTCCTTTTTTGCTTTTCGCAAAATTTTTGTGTAAGCTTGCCGGTTGTCTGATTCAAACAATTCGCAACTGTGAGCAAGGAATTCATCAAGATCGGCGGCGCGCGCGAGCACAACCTGAAAAACCTCACGCTGCAAATCCCCCGCGACAAGCTGGTGGTCGTCACCGGCTTGAGCGGCAGCGGCAAGTCGTCGCTCGCATTCGACACCATTTACGCCGAGGGCCAGCGCAAATATGTCGAGAGCCTTTCCGCCTACGCGCGCCAGTTCCTCGACCAGTTGCAGAAGCCCGACGTGGATTTCATCGAGGGGCTTTCGCCGGCGATTGCGATTGAGCAGCGCAGCTCCGGCAGCAGCCCGCGCTCGATCATCGCCACGACGACGGAGATTTACGATTACCTGCGCCTGCTTTACGCGCACATCGGCCAGGCGCACTGTCCCGAAACCGGCGTGCCGATCTCCACGCAAAGCACGAGCGACATCGTGGACAAAATCCTCGCGCTGCCGCAAAAAACCAAGGTCATGCTGCTCGCGCCGATTGTGCGCCGGCAGAAAGGCGAGTTCCGCGACGTGTTTGAACGGCTCGCGCGCGAAGGATTTGTCCGCGCCCGCGTGGACGGCGAATTGATGGAGCTGGGTGAAAACATCGCGCGCGTGAAACTCGACAAGAAAAAATTCCACAACATCGAGGCCGTGGTGGACCGGCTGGTGATTGACGACAAAATCCGCGTGCGGCTGGTGGATTCGGTGGAAACGGCGTTGCGCTGGGGCGAAGGCGTGATGTTCACGCTGCATCAATTGCCGGAGGAGTCCAAAGTCCAAAGTCCAAAGTCCAAGGCCGGCGAAAATTGGATCGAGACGCTCCACTCGAACAAAATGTGTTCGCCCGCGACCGGCAAGAGTTTCGATCCGCCGACGCCGAAGCATTTTTCCTTCAACGCGCCCGCCGGGGCGTGCCCGGTCTGCCACGGCCTCGGCCAGAAGATGATTTTTGACGAGGCGCTCGTCGTGCCGGACATGGAACTGCCGCTCGAAGGCGCGATCCAGCCGTGGCGTCGCTCCGGCAAGCGCATGAACATTTATTACAAGGCCATGCTGCGCTCCATCGCCGGGCATTTTAACATTGATCTCGCAACGCCTTACAAGAATCTGCCTGAAGATTTCAGAAAGGTTTTGATGAACGGCTCCGGCGGGGACGACGTGGATTTCAATTTCTGGCGCGGCGGAAAAACCAGCACCATCTCGCGCCCGTTTGAAGGCGTGCTGCCCAACCTCGAACGGCTCGCGACGGAAAGCGAAAGCGAATTTGTCCGCAACCGGCTCAAGCAATACATGAGCCCGCAATTTTGCGACGCCTGCAAAGGCAGACGGCTCAAACCGGAAATTCTTGCGGTCACGCTTGGAAGTGCGGAGTGCGGAGTGCGGAGTGCGGAACTCCAAGCACGCGCCCGTATTCCGCGTTCCGCGCTCCGCGTTCCGCACTTGAAAATTCCCGGACTCTCCATCATGGACGTTTGCGCGTTGTCCGTGGAAAAGGCGGATGAATTTTTTGCCGCGCTCAGGCTGACGGAGTTTGAATTGAAAATCGCCGCCGAAGTCATCAAGGAAATCCGCGCGCGGCTCGGCTTTTTGAAAAATGTCGGCCTCGGCTATCTCACGCTCGACCGCGAGAGCGGCACGTTGAGCGGCGGCGAGGCGCAGCGCATCCGGTTGGCGACGCAGATCGGCGCGGCGCTCGTCGGCGTGCTTTATGTTTTGGACGAGCCGAGCATCGGTTTGCACCAGCGCGACAACGACCGGCTGCTTGCGACGCTGAAAGGCCTGCGCGATCTGGGCAACACGGTGCTCGTGGTCGAGCATGATGCCGACACGATTCGCAACGCCGATTACATTTTGGATTTGGGGCCGGGCGCGGGTGTTCACGGCGGCGAACTGGTGGCGGCGGGCACGCTGCCGGAGATTCTCGCGGCCAAAAAATCGCTCACCGGGCAATACCTGACGGGCGAACTTTCCATTCCGGTTCCGAAGAAGAGAATTTCTCCGACGGAAGAACGCGGCTGGCTGGAAATCGTCGGCGCGACGGAAAACAATTTGCAGGACATTGACGTGCGGATTCCGCTCGGCACGTTCACCTGCGTCACCGGCGTGAGCGGCTCCGGCAAGAGCACGCTGGTGAGCGACATTTTGCAGCGGGCGCTGTTCCGAAAATTTTACGGCTCGAAGGAAAAGCCCGGCGAACACCGCGCGCTGAAAGGATTTGAAAATCTCGACAAGGTCATCGTGATTGACCAGTCGCCGATTGGGCGCACGCCGCGCAGCAACCCGGCGACCTACACCGGAATGTTCAACCACATCCGCGATCTGTTCGCGAAGCTGCCGGCGGCCAAGGTGCGCGGCTACGAGCCGGGGCGGTTCAGTTTCAATGTCAAAGGCGGTCGCTGCGAAAAATGCGAGGGCGACGGCGTGCTGAAGATTGAAATGAATTTTCTCCCGGCGGTTTATGTGACCTGCGAGGCGTGCAACGGCAAGCGCTACAACCGCGAGACGCTGGAAATCGCCTACAAAGGTAAAAATGTCGCGGACGTTTTGGACATGACCGTGGAAGAAGCCGTGACGTTTTTCCGCGCGGTGCCGAAAATCTTTGATCCGCTGCTGACGCTGGCGGAGGTCGGCCTTGGTTACATTCATCTCGGGCAGCAGGCGACGACGTTGAGCGGCGGTGAGGCGCAGCGCGTGAAGCTGGCGACGGAATTGAGCCGCCGGGCGACGGGAAAAACGTTTTATATTTTGGACGAGCCGACGACCGGCCTGCATTTTCACGACGTGGCGAAATTGCTGGAAGTCCTGTTCCGCCTGCGCGACGCGGGCAACACGCTGCTCATCATCGAGCACAACCTGGACGTGATCAAGACGGCGGACTGGATCATTGACCTCGGCCCGGAAGGCGGCTCCGGCGGCGGACAAATCATCGCGGAAGGCCCGCCGGAAAAAATCGTCCGGTGCGCCGCGAGCTTCACGGGGCAGTATTTGAAGGGCGTGCTGCCTTGAACAGTTGAGATTTCCGCTTTTGTCATTGCGCCGCGTCGTTTAGATTCAGCGCATGGCATTTTTAAGGCGATGGCTGTTGATTTTGTCCGCGCTCGTTCTGGGCTGCGGACAAATGACCGCCGCCGGCACCCGTGAAAACCGCGATTTCGCGGCGGCGATCGGGGCGTTTCAGGATGGGATGTGGAGCCGCGCGGAAACAGGTTTTGACTCGTTCAAAAACAGCTACCCGGATTCAACCGACACGCCGCAGGCGGTGCTGCTGCAGGCGCAGGCGGAATTCAAGCAGGGAAAATTGACCAATGCCATCACGCTGCTCGCCGACACGAACAACCTGGCAAAGGCCGGAAACCTGGCCGACCAATACTTTTACTGGATCGGCGAGGCGCAGTTTCAAAACAAAAATTATTCCGGCGCGGCGACAACATGGATCGCGCTCGACCAGAAATTTTCCGAATCGCCGTTGCGGCTGCGGGCCGTCGTGGGCGCGGCGGCGGCCTATGTCCAGTTGGGCGGCTGGCAGCAGACGGTCGCCCTGCTTGAGGAAACGAATGGCGTGTTTCAAGGCACCGTGCGAATGGATTCCGCGAACGAACTGGTCTCGCGCGGACGTTTGCTGCTCGCGCAGGCGAAGTTTGCGTTGAAGGATCTGGCCGGGGAGTTCGCCGTTTTGGCATCGCTGAATTTGCAGACCCTCAAGCCGGACTTGGACTGGCAGCGCGCGTATCTCCTTTACCAGAACAGGGACGCGGCGGGCGATTCCGACGCGGCGCTCGCGGCGACGACCAACCTGCTGGAAATCGCCCGGCTCAAAAATCCCGGCGGCTTGTTAGCCGAAAGCGTGGCGATGCACGCGGGCGCGCTGGAAAAATCAGGACTCACAAACGAGGCGATTGCGGCGTATCAGGAAAATCTTACAAACAGCGCATCGGCGGAACAGCAGCGTCAGGCGGTTTTGAAGGTCGCGGAACTGGCCATCGCGCAAGGACGGCTTCCTGTCGCGACAAACGCGCTGGAGACGTTTCTCGCAGGGTTTCCGGGTTCGGCGGCGGCGGATGTCGCGGTGCTGACGCTGGGCGAATTGCAATTGAAAAATTACGCCGCGCAGCCGACGTTCGCGACGAATGATTTGCTGGAGGCGCAAACCAATTTCGACCAGTTCATCGGAACGTTCACGAACAGCCCGCTCCTCGGCAAAGCGTATCTGGACCGCGGCTGGTGCGAATGGCTGCCGGAAAAAAACCCGGGAAGCTCCGGCGACTTTGCAATGGCGGTGGAAAAACTGCCTTTCTCCGAGGATTTGGCGGTGGCCAGGTTCAAGCTGGGCGACGCGCTGTTCGCGAAAGGCGATTTCGCGGGGGCGCGGACCAATTACGAGGCGGTGGTGGACGACTTCACGAATTTTCCCGACGTCGGCGAGGAGCTCGGCGCGCAGGCACTTTATCAACTGCTGCGCTCGTGCCTGGAATTGAACGACGTGGGCGGCGCGAGCAATTCGCTGGCGCGCATCATCAAGATTTATCCGCCGAGCGACCTCACCACCAACAGAATCCTGACCGCCGGCATACTGATTACCGGCGAAGGGCTGACGGATCTGGGGCAGCCGGCAAATGCGCTGACGTTGTTCCAGAAGTTCAAGGAATTGTCACCCGATTCGGATCTGCTGCCCGAAGTGGATCTGGCCATGGCGCGGGCTTACGAGCAGGAACACGACTGGCCGTCGGCCATCGGCGTCTATAATGGATGGCTGAGACAATTCGGGACGAATGCGACATTGCTGCCACAGGTGGAATACGCGCAGGCCTGGGCCAATTTTCAGGCGGGCGACGAGACGAACGCCTACGATTTGTTCACGAATTTCATCACAAAATTTTCCGCGAACGGGCTGGCGCCCGTGGCGCAATGGTGGGTGGGCGACCATTTTTTCCGGACGGGCGACTTCGTTGGTGCGGAAAGAAATTACGAATATGTCTTCCAGAACTGGCCGGAGTCCCAACTAGCCTACCCGGCCAAAATCATGGCCGGACGCGCTGCCATGGGGCGCGGCAGTTATCAGGACGCAACCAATTATTTCACGAGCCTGACGGACGACACGAATTGCCCGCCGGACTATGACGCACAGGCTTTGTTCGCCTACGGCGACGCTTTGGTGCAAATGCCATCGCCGGACACAAACAACCCGCTGGCGAATTTCAACCTGGCGGTTGCCGTGTTCAAAACAATCTGCCAGAAATACCCGGCAGACGGATTTGGCGCGCGGGCATGGGGCGAAATCGGAAATTGTGATTATCAATTGGGCGACTACGTTTCCGCCACAAATGCCTACTCTCAGGTTTATTTCAACACAAATTCCCCTGCCGACATTTCGGCGCGCAGCCAGGCTCAAATCGGTTCCGGCCTGGCACTGGAAAAAATGGCCGCGACGGCGACCGGCACGAACCAAACGGCATTGCTCGACCAGGCGCTGGACAACTACCTCCTTGTGTTTGACGGGCAAAATCTGAGAGGCGCCGAGCAATCGGATCCATGGTGGCTGAAGGAGGCGGGGCTTCATGCCGCGCCTTTGGTGGGAATGTTGAACGATGTGAAGGCTGAAAAGCTGTTTTACAAAAACTTGGAAACAGCGTTGCCACAACTGGCTGATTCCATCGAAAAGAAGATCGCCGCCCTGCCTCCGGACAAAAATTGAATTGCTGCGGCATTTGACATGCGTGCGCGGCAAGTCTAGCTTCAACCGAGGAAACAAATGACTGAAACCATCACAACCGAATCCGTCGTGGGTCTGACGCCGCGCGCCGCCGAGGAATGCAAGTCATTGCTCGCGCTGCCGGAAAATGCGGGCAAAAATTTCCGCGTCTATGTCGAGCAAGGCGGCTGTTCGGGAATGCAATACGGCATGGTCTTTGACGAAAAGCGCGACGGCGATTTGAGCGCAGAGCAGCACGGCGTGCAAATTGTGGTGGATCCGGTCAGCGCGCAATACCTGCGCGGCACGGTGGTGGATTTCAGCGACGCGCTGGTCGGCGGCGGTTTCAAGATTTCCAATCCGAACGCGAAGCAGAGCTGCGGCTGCGGAAAATCCTTTGAGGCTTGAGCGGATTTGATCAACCCGCGCAGGCTTAACAACGCCGTTCCGTGCGATGCGGAACGGTTTTTTTTCTACAAATTCAAATCCAGTTTTTCTTTACTAGCCACATTTTGACGAGCTGCGTCAGGCCGACGTAGCAAAGCAGTGTCGCCAGCAGAATCGGCCAGAATTGCCAGGGCAGCGGGACGAAGCGCAGCCCGCTGGCAATGGGCGAATACGGCAGATACGCGCCGACGGCCATAATAAGGATGGTGGTCATTGTGAGCTGCCAGCTCGCGCGCGATTGCACGAACGGGATCAGATTGGTGCGGATGACGTGGATGATGAGGGTCTGTGTCATCAGCGATTCGACGAACCAGCCGGTGTTGAACAGCGCGGCGGCGTAGGTGTGGTCGGGATCTGCGGCGTGGGCGAACCGCGCGGCAAGCTCCGGCGGCGGCACAAGCCCGGCGTGGTTGCATTTGAAATAAAACCACATGACGCAAAAAGTCGTGTAATCGAAAATGGAGCTGATGGGACCGATGAAGATGATGAACTTGGCGATTTCGCCCATCTGCCACGGGCGCGGCTTGGCGATGTATTGCGCGGTGACGTTGTCCGTCGGGATCGGCACCTGCGAAAAATCGTAAAGCAGGTTGTTCGTGAGGAGCTGGATGGTCTGGATCGGCAGGAACGGAAACCACGCGCTCGCTCCAAGCATGCTGAACATGTTGCCGAAATTGGAACTCGCGCCCATGCGGATGTATTTCATGATGTTCGCGAAAACCTTGCGGCCTTCGAGCACGCCCTCCTCAAGCACCATCAGGTTTTTTTCCAGCAGGATCATGTCGGCGGATTCCTTGGCGATGTCCACCGCCGTGTCCACGGAAATGCCCACGTCCGCCGCACGCAGCGCAGGCGCGTCGTTGATGCCGTCGCCCATGAATCCGACGACGTGGCCTTTTTTCTGGAGCGCCTGCACGACGCGCTTTTTGTGCGCGGGCGACAGCCGCGCATAAACGTCCGTGCAGTCAATCACGTCCGCCAGTTGCGCGTCCGTCATTTTTTCCACGTCGTTGCCGAGGATGATTTTTTCGGCGTCAATGCCGACCTCGGTGCAGACCTTGCGCGTGACGAGGTCGTTGTCACCGGTCAAAACCTTCACTGTCACGCCGTGCTGGCGCAGCGCGGCGATGGCGGTTTTGGCGGAATCCTTGGGCGGGTCGAGAAACGCCAGGTAGCCCGTCAACACAAGGTTTTCCTCGTCGGCCTTGGAACACAAGCCGCGCTTCTCCATTTTTTTGCTGGCGATGGCGAGCACGCGAAAGCCGTCCTCGCTCAGGGAATTGACCTGCTCGATCAGATTGCCGACCAGGATCGGCTCCATCTCGAAAATTTCACCGGCGCTCTCGAAGTGCGTGCATTTTTTGAACACGGATTCCGGTGCGCCCTTTGTCAGCAACTGGCACTGTCCGTCGGCGCCTTCGACGACCACGGACATCATGCGGCGTGAAAAATCGAATGGAATTTCGTCCACCTTGGAAATTTTTTCGACACCGAGTTCGCGGTGCAGCTCGGAATATTTCAAGACAGCGCGGTCCAAGACATTTTTCAGGCCCGTCTGAAAATGGCTGATGAGATAGGCGTCGCGCAGGACCTCCTCGCTTTCGTTTTTGAAAACGTCGCAGTGGATTTCCAGGATGACATGGTCAATCGTGAGCGTGCCGGTCTTGTCCGTGCAAAGCACGTTCATCGCGCCGAAGTTCTGGATGGAATTGAGTTTCTTGACGATGACTTTTTTCTTCGACATCGCCAGCGCGCCCTTGGAAAGGCAGACCGACACGATCATCGGGAGCATTTCCGGCGTCAGGCCGACGGCGATCGCCAGCGCGAAGAGAAATGTTTCCTTGCCCCAACTGTGCTTGGTGAAGCCGTTGATGAAAAACACCATCGGCGACATCACCGCCATGAAGGCGATCATCAGCCACACGAATCGTTTGACGCCCCTGTCAAAGGCCGTGTCCGGCTGCTGGGCGGCGAGGCTGCTGGCCATCTTGCCGAAATACGTCTGCACGCCGGTGGCCACAATGACCGCCGTGGCCGCGCCGCTTTCCACGCTCGTTCCGAGAAAACAGAGGTTGGTATGTTCGATGATGGAAATGTTCTGTCGCGCGTCGCGCACGTCGGTTTTTTCCACCGGCAGCGATTCGCCGGTGAGCGTGCCCTGGATGACGAACAAATCCTTCGCGGAAATCAAGCGCACGTCGCCGGGAATCATGTCGCCGGCGGAAAGCTTCACCACGTCGCCGGGCACGAGGTCCTTGAGCGGGATTTCCTTGGGCTGGCCGTCGCGCAGCGCCGTCGCCGTGACCTTGATCATCGCCTTGAGCTTGGCCGCCGCGCTGTCGGCCTTTGTTTCCTGGATGAGACGCAGCATCACCGCCAGCACAATCATCCCCACCATCACCGAGGCGCCAATGTAGTCGCTCGCCTCGCTCGCCGTCGCAAACGTGATGGTGGCGATGACGGCCAGCAGAATGACCAGCGGATTGCGCACGGCCACCCAGAGCCGCAGCAGCCAGCCGTGCTGTTTTTCCTGCGCGACCTCGTTCGGGCCGTATTGCTCCAGGCGCGCGGCGGCTTCCGCTTCGCTCAAGCCCGACGGCGAAGTGTTCAACTTCTCAAGCACAGCGGAAGTTTCCTGCATCGCGGCGTCGCGGACTGAATCGGAAGCTTTTTGGTTCGCAGAGTTTTTCGGATTGGACATAAATCAATTATTGCGAAAATTTCGGGTGTAAAATACTACGGACGAAATTCGTTTGCCAGCTTTGGCTCGTTACTTTTTTGAAAAATGAATTTCATCGGCTTGACGCTTCAGGCAAAGCGTTCTAGTGTTCAAATTGTTCGGGGAGCCAAATCACCTGTGGGTGACGCTGAGAGTTTGACGCGCGAGCGCCAATGACCCGTGAACTTGAACCGGATAATGCCGGCGCATGAATTACAACTCTCTCCGGCTTTCCTTCCACAAAATTATGATCGCGACCAAAGAATCGTTCGAGCCGCACAGCAGCGAGCAACTGCCGGCCAGCAAAAAAATTTACGTCGAGGGCGTGCTGCACCCCGAAATCCGCGTGCCGATGCGCGAGATTGAAGTCAGCGACACCAAATCTTACACCGGCGCGATTGAGAAAAATGCGCCGGTGCGCGTCTATGATTGCAGCGGGCCGTGGGGCGATCCGGCGTTCACCGGCACTTCCGACGAAGGCCTGCCCGCGCTGCGTCGCGACTGGATTTTGAAACGCGGCGACGTGGAGGAATACGACGGCCGCGAGGTGAAGCCGCAGGACAACGGCTATCTCTCCGGCAAGCACGCCGAGTTCGCCAGCGCGGCGGAGAAGAACCGGCTCGTGGAGTTTCCTGGCCTCAAGAGTCAGCGCCGTCGCACGCTCCGCGCGAAGGCGGGCAAGGTCGTTACGCAGTTGCAATACGCCCGCGCCGGCATCATCACGCCCGAGATGGAATTCATCGCCATCCGCGAGAACATGGGAATTTCAAATCTCAAATCTCAAATCTCAAATCTCTCCGGTGACATCGTCCGCAACCAGCTCGACAAGCAGCACGCCGGTTCGCAACAGCTCGCCAGCAGCGAATTCACGCCGAGCGTTTTCAAGAAATTTCCCCAGCGCATCCCGAAGGAAATCACGCCCGAGTTTGTCCGCAGCGAAGTCGCCGCCGGTCGAGCCATCATTCCGGTGAACATCAATCATCCGGAGAACGAGCCGATGATCATCGGGCGCAATTTCCTCGTGAAGATCAACTCGAACATCGGCAACAGCGCCGTCGCGTCGAGCATCGAGGAGGAAGTGGAAAAGATGCGCTGGTCCATCAAGTGGGGCGCGGACACCGTCATGGATTTGTCCACCGGCAAAAACATCCACGCCACGCGCGAATGGATTTTGCGCAACTCGCCCGTGCCCATCGGCACCGTGCCGATTTATCAGGCTTTGGAAAAGGTCAATGGCCGCGCCGAAGACCTCACCTGGGAACTCTTCCGCGATACGCTCATCGAGCAGGCGGAGCAGGGCGTGGATTACTTCACCATTCACGCCGGCGTGCTCCTGCGTTTCGTGCCCATGACGGCGAGCCGCATGACGGGCATCGTTTCGCGCGGCGGCAGCATCATGGCCAAATGGTGTCTCGCGCATCACAAGGAGAATTTCCTCTACACGCATTGGGACGACATCTGCGACATCATGGCCACGTATGACGTTTCGTTCTCCATCGGCGATGGACTTCGCCCCGGCTCGATTGCCGATGCGAATGACCGCGCGCAATTCGGCGAACTGGAAACGCAGGGCGAACTCACCAAACGCGCGTGGGCCAAAGGCGTGCAAGTCATGAACGAAGGCCCCGGCCATGTGCCCATCCACATGATCGAGGAGAACATGGTGAAGCAGCTCGAATGGTGCGGCGAAGCGCCGTTCTACACGCTCGGACCGCTCACCACCGACATCGCGCCCGGCTACGACCACATCACCAGCGGCATCGGC
>Ga0181529_10003483_pt1 | contig 17889 bp, 22 predicted proteins | sample PEATcosm2014_Bin_36_FD_119763 | JGI IMG/M metagenome (GOLD analysis project Ga0181529, IMG submission 119763) | Peatland microbial communities from MTU Mesocosm Facility, Houghton, MI, USA - PEATcosm2014_Bin10_30_metaG | ecosystem: Environmental > Terrestrial > Soil > Wetlands > Peat | place... | reverse complement strand
GAGCGTCGTGGCGGCGAATGCGCGCCACAGGCTGTCGGGCAGCGGCGCTGCGCCGTCCGATTCGACCGCGGCTTCGTTCGGCGCAAAGCGAATTTCGGCGCCGTGCACGCCGGCGGCGCGCGTGCGCAATGGAAGGAACAGCCGATCGAGATCGGCGAGCGTGCGGCCGGTGACGATCGCCAGCGCGCCGCCGAGCGAGCGTTCGAGCCGGGCGATCGTCGCGACGAGTCCGTCGGGCACCACGACCCGATCGGGCGTCGCGGCGATGTCGAGCAACGTCCCGTCGACATCGAGGAACAGCGCCGCGTTCTGGAAATCAAAATCGTCGGCGGCCATCTTCGGAAAGTGCGAATTCATCATTGCGCCCTTTCTTTGGCGCGGCCCATGGTGCCTGCCAATGTGGCGATTGTCTGGCGGCGGTCTGGAGGCTCGGTCCGCCCTCCCCGCATGTGGAGGGCTTGCGCGTCTCGGGCTCGTCGTCGCGACGCTTCAGATATAGTGACGGCGGCGCAGCCGGGAGACGAAAGATGACGAAATCGTCAGCGACGCGACGCGAATCCGACAGTTTCGGCGCGATCGAGGTGCCCGCCGAACGGCTGTGGGGCGCGCAGACGCAACGCTCGCTGGAGAACTTTCCGATCGGCGACGAGCGTATGCCGCGCGCCGTCGTCCAGGCGCTCGGCCTCGTCAAACAGGCGGCGGCGCTGACCAACGAAGAGCTCGGGCTGCTGCCGCCCCCGCTGGCGCAGGCGATCGCCGCCGCGGCGGCGGACGTCGCGGCGGGAAGCCACGACGACGAATTTCCGCTCAAGGTCTGGCAGACCGGCTCGGGCACCCAGACCAACATGAATGTGAACGAGGTGATCGCCAACCTCGCCAATGAAAAGCTCGGCGGACGTCGCGGCGACAAGTCGCCGGTCCATCCCAACGACCACGTCAATCTCGGACAATCGTCGAACGATTCGTTTCCGAGCGCGATGCATATCGCCGCCGCGCTGGCGATTCATCGCCGCCTGCTGCCGGCGCTCGCGCGCCTCGGCGACGCGCTGGCGGCCAAGAGCGCCGCCTTCGCCGAATTGGTCAAGATCGGCCGCACCCATCTGCAGGACGCGACGCCGATCACGCTCGGCCAGGAATTCTCCGGCTGGGCGGCGCAGATCGAGCTCGGGCGCGCGCGGGTCGCAGCGACGCTGCCGGGTCTCTACGCTTTGGCGCAAGGCGCGACGGCGGTCGGCACCGGCTTGAACGCCGATCCGCGTTTCGCCGACGTGTTCGCGCGCCGCGTCGCGGCGCTTGCCAGCCTGCCGTTCGTCTCCGCCGCCAACAAGTTCGAAGCGATCGCGGCGCACGACGCTTTGGTCTTCACCCATGGCGCGCTCACGAGCCTCGCCGCGGCGCTCTACAAGATCGCCTGCGACATCCGCCTGCTCGGCTCCGGCCCGCGCAGCGGCTTCGCCGAGCTGCGCCTGCCGGAGAACGAGCCCGGCTCGTCGATCATGCCCGGCAAGGTCAATCCGACCCAGGTCGAGGCCTTGTGCATGGTCTGCGTCCAGACGATCGGCAACGGAACGATCGTCGCCTTCGCCGACAGCCAGGGCCATCTCGAGCTCAACGCGCTGAAGCCGCTGATCATCAACGCTTGCCTGCAATCGATCGGGCTCATTGCCGACGCGGTCGACAGTTTCGCCACCCGCTGCGTCGTCGGCATCGAGCCGGACCGCGCGCGGATCGACGAGCTGATGCGCCGCTCGCTGATGCTGGCGACGGCGCTGACGCCGGCGATCGGCTACGACCGCGCCGCCGCGATCGCCAAGGCGGCGCACCACAACGGCGCGACGTTGCGCGACGAGGCGCTGAAAGCCGGCGTCGACGCAGCGACCTTCGACCGGCTCGTCCGCCCGGAATTGATGGTCGGACAAAGGCAGACCCCGATTAGTCGGATTAAAGCGAAGTCCTGAGCAGAGCGTCGCGCTTCCGCTATTGCTTTGAGCGACTCCGGGGCCGCGGAACAATTGCAACCCGGGAGAGGAGAGACACGTCCCGAAGGTTACAAAAAGACGCAGCGCCCGCCGCAGCTTCCGAGTTACGGTTAGTGCCTATTGTGTCGTCTACGCGCCGACTCTGTTCAAAGCATACAAAGCGGGAAGAGTTGAAAGCGCATCTTTTTCTGGCTGTCGGCTTTGTCGCACTGATCGCCTCTGCGGCTCTTGCCGCTGACTTGCCGACCGCGATTTATTCATCGACCTCTGCGCCTTCCTGCCGGCGATCGGACTGCTGACCGAATTCCTCCCCGACCTGCGCTCGCGCCGCCTGTAAGGACAAGTCCTCACGCCTCGCGCGCGCTCGCCTCGGGTTCTTCGTCGAGGGCGAGCGTGGCGAAACTGGCGAGCCAGTGCTCGCCCATGTAGTCGACCGACAGATGCGGGAGGCCGGCGGCCAGATGGCGCGCCGAAGCTTCCTCCATCGCGAAGCGGCGCGGATCGTCGGCAGGCAAGGCGGCGGCGAGCGCTCGCCAGCACCAAGCCCGGCTGAGATTGAGCCCGTCGAGATGGGCGATCTTGCCGTCGGTCCGATCGGCGACGCTCGCCGGCCCGAACAGGGTCGCCGGCCGCCCTTCGGCGATTCCCGGCAAGAAGCGATCGAGCCACGGCCGGAACGTCTCCGCAGGCAGGAGACGCCGCATGCACTCGGCTTCGATCAGGGCGGGCGACAGGAAGTCGTCGCCGCCCGGTTCGCCCCAGGCCGGGCAATCGGCGTCCTCGCCGTACCAGCGGCGCGCCGCTTCGAGCAGAACCGCCGCCAGCGCGCGATCCTCCGCCGCCGCCGCGTAGTCCGCCGCCAGCCGCAGGCCGAAGGCGGTGTTGAAATGCGCGCCCGACCGCACGGGATAGGTCGCAATCGGCAGAAATTGGCAAAATCTCCGCGCGAGAAGGCCCGCGAGCGGCGCGAGCGCGCGCGACCAGCGCTCCTCCCCACTCGAGGTCAGTTCCGCCGCCAGTTTGAGCAGCCAGGCCCAGCCATAGGGACGTTTGAAGCCACGCGCCGTCGGGGCGGCGAAATAGGCGCATTCGCCGGCGACCGCCTCGGGCGTGAACTGCTCGTCAAACAATGCGCGAATATCGGCGCTGCGATTCATGTCCGGAAAACGGCGCAACAATCGCGCCAGCAGCCAGTGGCTGTGGACGCAGGAATGCCAGTCGAAGCTGCCGTAGAAGATCGGGTGCAGCGCGCGCGGCGTCGCCGCGTCTTCCGGCCCGGCCAGCGCGTGATCGAGATTGTTGGGATATTCGCGCCGGACATGGCCGAGCGCGAGATCGGCGAAGCGCTCGGCGAGATCCAGCGTCAGAATTGCGGCAGTCATCGTGGCGCCTCAGGGGGTTGCGGGCTTTTTTTTCCGCCGCGTTGCGCGGCGCGAACCACAGGCCTTTTTAGCGCGCCTGCGAGGCAGAGCGCGAGACCCCAAACGGTCGCGACCCCGTCGGTCCGAAAGGGCGGCGACACAATTGCGCCACAATCGTCAGAGACGAGAATGAACGTTCATTCTCGGCGAGATCAGCATGACGACCGCGCCGGCTTCAGAGCGCCCATCCCTCAACCGTTCGTCCCAAGACCTTGCAGGCTTGGACCGTCCGGGGTTGGACCTCCCTGCTCCCGAGCGCCACGCCGATCACGCGCGCCGCGATCATATCGCCGCCGCCGCCGAGCGCGCCTTCGTCCGCCATGGCTTTCACGCCGCGACGATGCAGCAGGTGGCGGAAGAGGCCGGCATGAGCGCCGGCAACCTCTACCGCTACTTCCCCTCCAAGGAGGCGATGGTCGAAGGCATCTGTCTGCTCGATCAGCGCGACCGCGGCGCCGCGTTCCATGCCCTCGCCTACAGCGGCGACGTGCTCGGCATGCTCGAGGCGATGCTGCGCGACAACCTGCTCAACAAGCCGCGCCACAAGGCGGTGATGTTCCTCGAAGTCGCCGCCGAGGCTGGCCGCAATCCGCGCATCGCCGAGATGATGCGGACGAACGACGCCGAGGTGATGGCCGGCCTCACTCATCTCATCGAGACCGCCAAAGCCAATGGCGAGGCGGTCGCCACCCTTGATGCGTCTTTCGCCGCCAGCCTCATCTTCACCTACGTCGGCGGCCTGTTCCGCCGCCGCGCGCTCGACGAGCGCTTCGACGTCGAGGCGGAGGCGACCATGACCATGGCCCTGCTGCGCGCCCTGTTCGCCGGCGCGATCTCCACCTCTCGTTCTCCGGAGACGACCTGATGCGCCGCGTTCTTGTCCCCTCGCTCGGCGCCGTCGCGCTGGTCGGCGGCCTCGCCGCCGCCCTCGTCGTCGCGCCCTGCGCGCCGCCTTTCGCCGCGCTCGCCGGCTTCGGCTTCGGCCCCGCGCATTGCGCCGGTCCCCGCGCCGCGGAAGCCCCGCGCGCGGTCGCGCCGCCGACGGAGACCGTCGTCGCCGCCCTCGATCGGCCGTTCGTCGACCGACTGTTCGTCTCCGGCACGCTGGTTGCGCGCGAGGAGGCGCAGGTCGCGGCGCAGATCGACGGCCTGACGATCGTCGAGATTCATGCCGAGGAAGGCGATTCCGTCGCCGCCGGCCAGTTGCTGGCGCGGCTCGATCGCAGCCAGATCGACGCCCAGATCGCCCAGAACGACGCGGCGACGGCTTCCGCTCGCCGATGGCGATCGCGGCGATGGGCGGCCTCGCGGCGTCGACCTTGCTGTCGCTCGTCTTCGTGCCGGCGGTGTTTACGCTGATCGACGACCTCGGCGGCCTGATCTGGCGCGTCTTCGGCCGCTTCGTCGGCGAAAGGGACGAGGCGACCCACCCGCGCCCAGTCGCCACGCCGGCGGAGGAAGAGATCGACCTGTCCGCGCTGCCGAGCCCGGCGGAGTAAGCAAGAAGGAATTGTCGTCGCGCTGGACGCCGCCTTCGCGGGCGAAGGCGGCGAGCGGGAATCGAGCCAAATGACGGAGTCGATTCTATTCGCTCGGAAGCTGCTCTTACGTGGGGTTGCGCCATACCTCCCTCCACCGCGCTTCGCGCGGGGGAGGGGGACCGCGCGGAGCGCGGTGGAAGGGGCGGCCACTCGCTGATTGAGACAGAAATGAAGGCGACGGCGACGACATCCGATTTGTTCGCCGCGCCCTTCAGACGGATCTCGCTTCGCTCTCTCGAAGGCCGACATTGCCAAAGTACCGTCCGCGCGCCCATATCGCGACGTTGACGAGCGCAATCATCGCCGGCACCTCGACCAGCGGGCCGATGACGGCGGCGAAGGCGACGCCGGAGTTGATGCCGTAGACCGCCACCGCGACAGCGATCGCCAACTCGAAATTGTTGCTCGCGGCGGTGAACGAGAGCGTGCAGCAGCGCGAATAGTCCGCCCCCATGCGACGGCTCAGCACGAACGACAGCGCGAACATCACGGCGAAGTAGACGAGCAGCGGGATGGCGATCCGCACTACGTCGCCGGGGATCGCGAGGATCAACTCGCCCTTGAGCGAGAACATCACCAGGATGGTGAACAGCAGCGCCGCCAGCGTGATCGGGCTGATGATCGGCACGAAGCGGCTATGATACCACTCGCGCGAGACGAACCGCAGCATGACGACGCGCGTCAGCACGCCGGCGACGCAGGGAACGCCGAGATAGACGAACACGCTCCTGGCGATCTGGCCGATCGAGATGTCGACGACCGATCCGGTGAGCCCGAACAGCGGCGGCAGGACGGTGACGAAGAACCAGGCGTAGACGCTGTAGAACAGAACCTGGAAGATCGAATTGAAGGCGACGAGGCCGGCGGCGTATTCGGTCGAACCCTTGGCGAGGTCGTTCCACACCACCACCATCGCAATGCAGCGCGCCAGGCCGATCATGATCAGGCCGACCATGTATTCTGGCTTGTCAGGCAGGAAGATGATCGCCAGCGCGAACATCAGGACCGGCCCGATCAGCCAGTTCTGGACCAGCGACAGGCCGAGCACTTTGACGTCGGCGAAGACGTCGGGCAGCTCCTCGTACCGCACCTTGGCGAACGGCGGATACATCATCAGGATGAGGCCGATCGCGATCGGAATGTTGGTGGTCCCGACCTGGAAGGAATTGACTGCCTGCTTCACGCCGGGCGCGAAATAGCCAATAGCCACCCCGAGCGCCATCGCGGCGAAGATCCACACGGTGAGATAGCGGTCGAGGAACGAAAGACGGCGGGCGACGGAAGTCATTTCGGCATTCTCTGGGCGGCGCTCATGCGAGCGCCTTGGCCATCACCGGCGCCGACGAAGGGCAAAGCCCGGCGGCCTGGCGGGTCGAGAGAATCGCCGCGGGGGCCGAAGCGCGGTCGATCGCGGCGAAGCCGAGCCGCTCGAAATAGGCCTTGGCGGTCGTCGTCAACAGGAAAGCGCGCGTCGCCCCCAGCTCGCGGGCCTCAGCCAGCGTCGCTGCGACGACGGCGCGCCCCAGGCCGGCGCGACGCCGCGTCGGCGGAACGACGACCGAGCGGAGCAGCGCGTCGGCGCCGTAGAGCTCGAGCCCGGCATAGGCGACGACCTCGCCCTTGTCGCGGTACGCAAACAGCCGGACGCCCGGTTCGCCGAGATCGCCCGACGGCAGGCCTTCGGCGTCGAGCAGCTTCGCCAAGACAGGGCGATCCTCCGCGCTCAGCGGCTCGCCCGGCAGCGCGATGGCTGCAGATGAAGTCATGGTTTTGGTCCGCTCGCGGCGCCCGTCGCGCCGTCAAGGCGCCCAATGTCGCGCAGCTTCGCTTTCAGCGACAGCGCGTCGAGGCTCTTCAGCGGCAGAGCGACGAAGGCGGCGATGCGGTTGCGCATGTAGCGGAACGCCTGGTTGAACGCGCGCTCCTTATTGATGTCCGTCCCTTCGACCGCGGCGGGGTCCTCGATCCCCCAATGCGCGGTCATCGGCTGGCCTGGCCAGACCGGACAGGCTTCGCCGGCCGCGCTGTCGCAGACAGTGAAGACGAAATCCATCTTCGGCGCATCGGGCGCAGCGAACTCGTCCCAGCTTTTCGAGCGATAGCCGTCGACCGGGTAGTCCTGCGCAGCGAGGACTTTGAGCGCAAAAGGATTGACGACGCCCTTGGGATGGCTGCCGGCGGAAAACGCGTTGAACCGTCCCGCTCCGTCCTTGCGGAGGATACTCTCGGCAAGGATCGAGCGCGCGCTATTGCCGGTGCAAAGGAAAAGCACGTTAAAGGCGCTGTCAGACATTCGCAGCCCCACTTAGGCGCAGCAAGAAGACGCGTCGAGGCCGACGACAGTCTTAGCGGTCAGGCCCGGCTTCCTCGCGCGCACGAAGGCGCTCATGAACCTGCCGTCGACGGCGGGCCCGATCGCGTCGAGGTCGACGCCCATGCCGGTCAGGAACTCTCGAGCGTCTTCGACCCGGTAGACCCGGGTCGGCTCTACGCCGATCGAGTCGAAGCCGGCGGCGGCGAGCTTGCGGCGATACTCCTCCTCGTCGAGCGCGCCGGCGATGCACCCAACCCACAACAACATGTCGCGCCGCAGCGCCTCGGGAACGTCGCCGCGCGTCACCACGTCGGAGACGGCGAAGCGCCCGCCCGGCTTGAGGACGCGGAAGGTCTCGCGGAGCACACGGTCCTTGTCGGCGGACAGGTTGATGACGCAATTGGAGATGACGACGTCGACCGAATTGTCGGCAGCGGGATGGCCTCGATCTCGCCCTTGAGGAACTCGACGTTGTCGGCGCCAGCCTTGCGCTGGTTGTCGCGCGCCAGCGCCAGCATCTCGTCGGTCATGTCGAGACCGTAGGCCTTGCCCGTCGGACCGACGCGGCGCGCCGACAAGAGCACGTCGACGCCGCCGCCCGAGCCGAGATCGAGGACGGTCTCGCCCTCTCTCAGCTCCGCCAGCGCGGTCGGATTGCCGCAGCCGAGCGAAGCGAGAACGGCCTTCTCCGGCAGCATGCTTTTCTCGGCTTCCGCGTAGAGGTCGGAGGTGATCGGGTCGGCGCCGGCGCGCGCGCACTCACCACAGCCGCAGCCACAGCCCGTCCCGCTCACCGCGCGGGCGGCGGCGGCGCAACGGTCTCTCACGGCTTCGCGAATGTTCGCTTCTGACATGACGGCCTCCTCAACTAACAGGCGCAGGTGATCGCCTCGGGGCGGATCGCCTTGTTGCGGGTGCAGCACTCGGCGAACAGGAAGGCGACGATCTCCTGCAGCGCCGCGGTGTTCGCGGTGTAGCGAAGGAACGTGCTTTCGCGCCGGACGCTGACGAGGCCTTCGTTCTTCAGCTTGTCGAGATGATGCGACAGCGTCGACGGCGGGATGGCGAGCTCGGCGCCGATCTCACCCACGACCAGCCCTTCGGGATGGGCCTGCAACAGCAGCCGGACGATCCTGAGGCGCGGCTCGGCGCCGAGCGCGCCAAGCATGTCGGCGAAGCTGGCGATCTGTTCGAGATCGGGAGTCGGCATGGTCCCCTCTTCCATATTTCGATAATCGTGGAATTATCGAATGTCAATGCGAAGCGCGGCGGAGCGCTCAGCTTGCGGAAGCTTGGGGCCTTCGAGAGAGGGGACCAATGGCGTGGGTCAGCCTGATCCTTTTGGCGCTTGTCCTCTGGGCGGCGTGCGGAGGCGTCACGCCATAGGGCGGCGCGTGTGGAGCCTGCAGACGACCCTGGTCGTCCACCTGCTGGCGGCGGCGGCGCTCGCCTTCGCGGCGGCCGCCGTCCACAAGCTGCTGGCGCCCGACGTCGACGCGATCGCGAGGGCCGCGGCGATGACCGGCCTGATCGTCGCGCTCGACGCGCTGTGGTGGTCGCCCCGCTGTTCGAACACAGCTATGCGATGTTTCGCAGCGCGCTGGGGACGTGGATTCCGTTTGCGGCGATCTTTCTGGCGTCCTGGGCGGCGGGAGTGGTGGTCTGACGCCTCAGGCCGGCGCGACGGCGCTCGCGCTTGCCCGCGTCGACAGCGTCAGCCTCTGCTCGCTCGCCGCGACTTCGCGCCCCGCGCCGTCGACCAGCGCGACGCGCAGGGCCTCGCCGGTCGCGCGCGACCGCATCGCCGCCGGCGGCGGTTCGCCGTCCGCGAGCCAGAGGTCGCCCCACTGGGTCAGCGCGACGAACGGCAGGCGCAGCTCCGCCCCCTTCGGCGTCAGCCAATATTCGGGGCGCGCGCGCCGCCCCGGCTCGCGATAGTCGCGCCGCGCCAGCAGGCCGGCGGCGGTCAGCCGTTTGAGCCGATCGGCGAGGACCGTGCGCGGCGCGCCGAGCTCGGCGGCGAAATCGTCGAAGCGCCGCACGCCATAGAGCGCCGAGCGCAGGATCAGCAGCGTCCAGCGGTCGCCGATCACATCGAAGGTGCGCGCGAGATGGCAGTCCTGCGGCGGCAACGGCGAGCGGCGCGGCGGCGAATTTCGCGACATGAGGAGCCCGGCTGAGTTCTTGGTCCGGATTCAGCCTGCCGCTTTATGGTTAACCGGCGCTTAACAGCGCAGGGCGACCACGCCCCGGCGATGTCCGCTAGAGCGGCCGGCGGACGACAATGTCGGTGTGGACGAAGTCGTCGCCTTTACACAGCAGCGGCTCGTCCGACCACCGCGCCAGCGCATAAGCGAAGCAATCTCCAAAATTGAGTTGGGCGGGATGTCCGCCGCCCCTGCCGTAGTCGCGATAGGCGGCGCGGGCGATCTTGGCGTGCTCCGCCGTCACCGCCTCGACGGCAATCTCCGCCCTGGCGACGAGATCGTCGAAGCGGCGGCTCGCGACTGGCTCCTTGGCCGAGTCAATGACGATCGCCGCTTCGAGATAGTTGGCGGCCGACATGCGGCGCGCGACCGCGCGGTCAGCGAGCGCACTGGCGAAGAACGCGGCGTCGGGCTCGTTGCACAAAATGGCGAGAACCGCCGACGCGTCGACGATCATCGCGGCAGGCCGCGTTCGTCATAGAGCAGATCGCCATGGGCGACCGACCGATAGGGCTCGCCGAGGCGCTCGGCGCAGTCACGACCGATGTCGAGAAACTGGCGCGCCAGATCGTTCGGCGCCTCGACGCGCTCCAGACGCTCCTGCAACGCCCGCGTGACGGCTTCGGTCAGGCTCTCGCCGGTCAGACGAGCGAGCCTGCTCGCCAGCCGATGCGCTTCCTTGTTCTTGATGTTGAGAGACATCTACCATTCCTCCGCACCATTCTACCATACTACCATAAGGTACGACAGACAAGTGGCGAATTCCTCGTCCGCTCCCGTGTCAGATTGCCTGGTTCAGCTCTGTGAACAGCGCCGGCAGGGCGGCGATGTCGTCGACGACATGGTCGGCGAGCGAGGCGAGTTCGGCGCGATCGGCCGGACCGCTCAGCACCGCCACCGCCAGCGCGCCGGCGGCGCGCGCCGCTTCGAGGTCGTGGCGCGAGTCGCCGACCATCGCGATTCTTTGCGGCGCGACGCCGAGCTGGCGCGCGAACGCGACGACCATGCCGCAATCGGGTTTGGCGCCATGGCCGGAATCGTGGCCGGCGACGAACTCGATCGCCTCGCCGAGGCCGAGCGCTTCGATCTGCCGGCGCGCGCTCGACTCGGTGTCGTTGGTGGCGACGCCGAGCCTCAGCCCCATCGCCTTGAGCGCGCCAAGCGCCGCCGCCGGCGCGCCGATCGGCGTCAGCGCCTTCAGCGATTCGACCTCCGCCAGCGCGTCGATCTCGCGCTTCAATGCGGTTATGTCGCTGCGGCCGAGCGCTTCGCCCCACAATGCGCCGTAGCTCGCCGACGAGCCCGAGATCAGCGGCGAACTCGGGGCGAAGCGATTTTCGTCGAGCAGGAAATGCAGCTTCTCGGCTTGCGCGCGCATCAGCTCGGGATCGCCGCCGGCGAGCGTGTGGATGATGGCGTGCGTCGCCGGGCCCCAGGTCGCATCGAAATCGACGAACGTGCCGTCCTTGTCGAACAGCACGCCGACGATCGCTGGCGAAGGAACGGACAAGGCTTTTTCCCACGGCGCGCCGGGCGGCGGCTTAAATCGCCCTTAACCGATTTCGCTCAACTTGTCGCTGTTGGCCGCCGCCCGCGGCCCCGCGACAAGCGTCGAGTGTTCTCCATGCGTCAAGATCTCTCCGCCACCCCGGACGTCGTCGAAGTCCCGGCCGGCCGCAGCCGTCTGTTGTCGCGGCTCTATCGCGACGTCGGCCTCGCCGCCGTCGCCGCGGAGCTCGACCTGCCCGCGTCCGCATTCGACCTGGAAGTCGGCGAGGCGGTGGAGCGCGGCTCGCGTTATCTCGCGCCGCGGCGGCTGCTCGACCTCGCTTCGTGATCGCGGCGATTACGTCCCCCGCTCACGCCGCCCGCCACTGAAGCGCGCGCATCACGCCGCGCAGCTCGGCGAGCCCTTTCAGCCGGCCGACGCAGGAATAGCCGGGATTGACGCCCGCCTTGCCGATGTCGTCGGCGAGGAGATGGCCGTGATCGGGCCGCATCGGGATTTCGGCGTCGGCGCGGCCATCGCGCCGCCGGCGCGCCTCTTCTTCGAGCAGCGCCTGCGCCAGCCCCACCATGTCGACGTCGCCGTCGAGATGCTCGGCCTCGACGAACGACCCGTCGGCCTCGCGCGCGACGTTGCGCAAATGGGCGAAATGGACGCGCGGCCCGAATTCGCGCGCCATCGCGACGAGGTCGTTGTCGGCGCGCGACCCGAGCGAACCGGCGCACAGCGTCATGCCGTTGGCTAAAGTCGGAACGGCGGCGAACAGGGCGCGATAGTCGGCGGCGGTCGAGACGACGCGCGGCAGGCCGAACAGCGAGATTGGCGGATCGTCGGGGTGGATCGCCAGCCGCGCGCCGAGCGCCTCGGCGACCGGCGCAACTTCGGCGACGAAGGCGAAGAGATTGGCCCTGAGGTCGGCGGGCTCGAGCCCGGCGTAGGGACGCAGAGCCTCGGCAAACCCTTCGCGCGTATATTCGGCCTGGCGCGCCGGCATGCCGCCGACGACGTTCTTTTCGATCGTCGCGAAGGCCGCGTCGTCGAGCGTCGCGCGGCGAGCGCGCGCCGCGGCGAGCGCGGCGGCGGAATAGTCCGTCTCAGCGCCCGGCCGCTTGAGGACGAAGACGTCGTAAGCGACGAAGGCCGGCATCTCGAAGCGCAGCGCGAGCCCCTTCGACGCGGTCGGAAAGGCGAGGTCCGTCCGCGTCCAGTCGACGACCGGCATGAAGTTGTAGCAGACGGTCGCGACGCCGGAGCGAACGAGGCTCTTGAGACTGTCCTTCCAGGCGTCGATGTCGCGCCGGTAAGGCCCCTCGCGCAGCTTGATCGCGGCGGAGACCGGGATCGACTCGCAGACGTCCCAGGTCAGACCCGCCGCCTCGACGACGCGCTTGCGCGCCGCCACGTCGTCGTCGCTCCAGGCGCGGCCGTCGTAGATGTGATGAAGCGCGGTGACGATTCCCGCCGCGCCGGCCTGCTTGGCGTTGTCGAGCGTGACGGGATCGTCGGGGCCGAACCAACGCCAGGTTTCACGCATGATCCAGCCTCCGCGAGCGCCTCGGCTCAGGCGATGGCGGCCACGATGGCGCCGATGATCACCGCAATGACGATGCCGCACACCACCACGGCGGCGGTGTAGGCGATCGACTTGTCTTCTGGCGTCTTCATCAGCGTCGGCGCGCCGAGCCAGAACAGGTAAAGGCCATAGAGGCCGAGGATTGCCAGAATGCTCAGGCTGGGGATGAGCGAAAACACGCCGACAAGCCAGACCGGCGTCATCGAATAGACCGCCAGCTTCAGCGCGTTCGGCTGGCTCTTCTGGCCGCCGAAGGTCGGAGCGAGCCCGTCGATGATCAGCGCCATCACGTAGACCATGACGAAGGCCAGCACGTAATAGACGACCGCGCCAACGACGCCGGAAACGATTCCGACCCGGTAGGTTCCGACCATCGGCATGTTCACGCCGACGATCGACATGCCGATGAAGCGACAGACCGCGGGAATCGCCGCCAGGATCGCCACATAATTGGTGAAGAGAAATTGCGGATCGCCGGGCTCGCCCTCGATCGCCGCCCATTCGGTCTTCGGTGTCAGCAGAATGGCTTTGACGCGCTCGACCAAATTCATGAAGGCCTCCCCCTCGCGCCGGCTGATTCGCTCTCGAGCGGCCGGATCGCCATGTTAATCCCGGCTCGGGCGCGGCGCCAACCGGGAGTGCGGCAGGTAGTGGTCCAGTTTGAAAAAGACAGCTAGAAATCGAGCTTCGGGTGTTCGGCTTTTTCCCGCGCCGCGCGCTTGAACGCCGCGCCGGTATCAACAAGCGGAATGGCCGGCTTTTCGCCCTTTAGCGCATCTTCGATCGTGATGATTTGAAGCCGCGGATATTTGCGCCCGCCAAGCTCATAGAAGCCTGTGGAGGCGGCCTCGGCGATCATGGGATGTGTCGGCGGCGCAAGCGTCAGAAAGACGCCTATGGGCGCTTTCTCGCGTTCCAAGACGCCTTTGAGATCGCGGATCATCGGGACGCCGACATGCTCGCCGCCTTTGACACTGACGATGGCGCGTTCTGTCGTCTTCGCATCCGAGCGGAAATAAATCAGGCCATCGATTCCGCTGTCCGCGCCCTTCTTTTTCCCGCCGTAGGGCTGCGCATCAATGAGCGAAACTGCCCACCATTGGAACTGATACTTGTCGCGGATGGCGAGGTCTCGCGCACCATCAATGTCTTTCGGCGTACCGTGAACTTCGAAGGCGATTCCGGGGAAGGCGTCTTTCAAACGCCGTTCGATCAAGGAAACGGCAAGGTGCGTTATGTCGATGCCAATCCACTGGCGGCCGAGCTTTTGCGCAGCGTGAACGGCAGTTCCGCAACCGCAGAATGGATCGAGCACGATGTCGCCAGGATTCGACGACACGGAAATGATGCGTTCCAAAAGAGCAAGTGGCTTTTGCGTCGGATATCCAAGCCGCTCGGCCGCTTGCGCTCCCAATGCTTCTATATCCGTCCATAAGTTATCAGTCGTAATACCGGGGTCTTCGCCAGGACGAACTTTTCGACGCGGAATTCCCGAACTTGTCCAGAACATATCACCACGAGCATCAAGCGCAGTCAATTTGCTCTTTGTCATGCGCCATCCCGAAGGACCGGGCGTAAACTTTTTGTATGCGTATACGAGATTTGGTCGAACTCCCATTGATGAAGACCTTAAAAGAGGTCCACTGTAATACGGGCCATGTTCATCGCTCAAATTGTAACGCTTTTCGGCTTCTTCGTCGTCAATCGCGGTTTTTATACGACTTAAATAGAACTTGTAATCATTGCTTTTCCCGTAGAAGAATATGGTGTCGGTAGAATTGCCAAATCGACGCGCTTCAAACTGTGATCCTTTTGGACGGCTATATCTGCGCCATATTATTTCATTGATGTATTGCTCTTTGCCAAACACGCCATCAAGAATTATTTTCAAATAATGGCTGGCCGTCGGGTCGCAGTGAAGATAGAGCGAGCCGGTCGGCTTCAACACGCGATTCAATTCGATCAAACGAATTGCCATCATGGCGAGATAGGCCATCATGTCGTTCTCGCCGAGAAACGAGCGCACGGCGCGAAGCATGTCCGCCGCGTCCGTTTTGCCGGATTGCATGACTTGATCGAAGGCACCTTCGGCTTCCGGCCCCCAATGCCAAGTGTCTTCGAACGCCTCTATCTGCGCTGGTGAGTCGACGCCAGTAGGCGATTTGAACAGCACGTTGTAACTGGCATTTGAGTTGAAAGGCGGATCGAGATAGATGAGGTCGACGCTTTCGTCCGCGATGCTCGCGGGTAACACGTCGAGGTTGTCGCCATAATAGAGCGCGTTCGTCACGACTTCGCCGCCTCCCAAGCCTCTAGCACGGCCACCATATCAGACATTTCCCAAAGCTTGGAAGTGACGCCGGCCGCCATCGCCGGCGTGACCCTGAGAGTTTGATGGATGCGCACGAAATTGTAGTGCATGAAATAGATCGCCATCATGTGCGCATGGTTTTCGGCCTTTTTCGAAAAGGCGTTCGTGAGCCTCGTCATACGCCGATTGCCCATGCGGATCGACAGGTTGCTGCGCTCCACAAACGACGTTGAAATGTACTTCGGGTCCGGCTTGCCTTCGATCGGGGTCTTGCGAGCGCCAGTGCAATCAGCCGGGCTGTAGCGGCCCTTGGCGCTTTCCGAGGTCGGTCCGTACAGCTTCACAAGCTGCGCGTAGTCGATATCGCCGCCGAATGCGCCTTCGACCGCCTCCAAATACGCCTTGTGGCCGTCGCTCGTCAGTTGGACGCGATTGGCGAGGCGCTTCGCCAGATCGTCCATGAACACTATCGCCGCGTCGCTGTCACGGCCGCCGACATAAAACGAGGTGACAAGCTTCGTTTCGGCGTCGATCCCAACCCAAGTCCAAATGTCGCCGGCGCCCTCGGGCGCGGCCTTCGCCGTCGCCACGTTCTTTTGCTTGGCGTAGCAAAATGCCCAAGCCTCGTCGACCTGGATGCGCTTGCACGGCAGGTTCACCAGCGTGCGATCCTGATACTCGGAGAAAGCCTGTCCAGCGTCCTCTAGGAGCTTAAGGAGCGTGGTGCGGCTAATGCCGGTAAGGCGAGTGATAGCGCGCAACGCAATGCCTTCCGCCATCATTTGGAGGACTGTGGCGCGCTTCTCGTTTGGGAGCTTGTTCATAGGCATGATAATGCACCATCATGCCCGATCGGTCAAGCATAATATTACAGTTAGTGCGGAAAACTTGTCTTTCGACGGAAAATCGTATATGGCGTCAGCCGCGCCGCCAAGAGGGCTAGTCTCGGCGGCGCGGCTGCGTGCCTACGGTTTTTTACCGCGTTCTTTACGCAGCGAGCACCTACCCTTCCCCGGACAGGTCCGGTGTAAGAGATTTAGCGGAAGCCAACCGCCATCACGGGCCAGAAGTCGCGAACTTCTGGCCCGAACTCGTTCAAGAAGGGGGGAGAACATAGAGGTCTCCTTCCTTCCCAAGTTGCTTATCCTCGCACATTCGCCATGCCGCAGGTCCTACGGATGAACTCTTCAGGTGGGGCCACCACTTCTGGCGGATGAAACTCGCAATATCCTTGGGCGCTAAACCAACCACCCCTCGCGTCTTAGCGTCACGCAACGCGGTGCGGATCATTTCGTTCGTTGTCGGAGTGCCGGCCGGCTTCCGGTGGACGGCAGGGCGGCGCCCCTTCGCCTTGCGCGGCGTCCGGGTATCCGCGCGGCCGTTGCCATCCGTATGAGCGGCCCCGTTAGGCTTTAAGACCTGCGTCTGAACGCGTTCGGCCTTCTCGTCGGCACCAGCTTCGTTTGGGGCTTCCTTGGCGTACCGTTGATACATTTCTATGAACGAAGATAGCCTGTTGCGTTCGTCTTCCCAACGTTGGCGATCGGCCGCAAGGCGTTGTTCCTCCGCCTTTGTGATATCGATCTTACGATCACAATCGGCGAGGTCTGCCTTTGCGCGAAGGATAGCGTTGTTTTCCGTTTCGGTGTTCATCGTGACGCGGCTTGATATGAGGGACGCCAGCCCATCTATCATATCATCGGCCGGTCGCCAAGCCCCCGTCCATATGCAATAGCAATATCAGACAAAATACCAGTAAAATCAATTGATTGAGAGAGTAAGTCATTGCCACGCGGCATTACTTTTTGTGCCAGCGCGTTTTCGCGGCCTCTTGCGCGATCCGTTTGCGTTCGGCCGGCGTGAGCGATTCGGCGCGTGCCCGTCCGCCCTTCAAGCCGCCCTTACGGCCAAGCTCGACGGCCGCGGCGTTTTTGTGGGGATCAACGACGCGTTCCGACGCCTTGTCTTCGACCTGGCCGGTGAGAATGTCGCCGATCAACTTGCCGAGTTGGACGGGATCGCGAGGGCGTTTGAGGCGGATGGTTGTCATGCCGGAATTATCGCATGAAAGCTGCGCCGGCTCAAAGGCGCGTCAAGCCGCCCCGAATCCAAACTGGACCACTACCGTGCGGCATAGGCCCTTGACGAAATTTCGCCGACGGCGGCTCGCGCCGGGGACCTCAAAATGAGAGGGGGCGCCCAGCCGCCGCGCTGGTCGCCCCCCGTCGCTTGTTCGCCCTCGCGGCGCGTTCTTAGTGCGCAGCCGCCTTCTCGGCGCCGATGCCGGTCTGCGAGCGCACGTATTGCGCGTCGAACGCCGCCTGCTCCCGATTGGCCGCCGCCGATTTGTCGGTGATCGAGAAGAACCAGCTGCACAGGAACGCCAGCGGCATGCTGAAGATGGCCGGCGAGGTGTAGGGGAACCAGGCGCCCTCCTTGGAGAGGCCGAGCACCGCGACCCAGATGCCGGGGCTGAAGATGGTCAGCACGACCGCGCAGATCAGGCCGACGAAGCCGCCGATGAAGGCGCCGCGGGTCGTCAGCCCCTTCCACAGCATCGACAACAGCAGCACTGGGAAGTTGGCGCTGGCCGCGACCGCGAAGGCGAGACCGACCATGAACGCGACGTTGATCTTCTCGAACAGGACGCCGAGCACGATGGCGACAATGCCGAGCACGACCGTGGTGATGCGCGACGCCCGCACTTCCGCCGCTTCGTCGACCCTGCCGTGGCGGAAGACGCTGGCGTAGAGGTCGTGGCTCACCGCGCTCGCGCCCGACAACGTCAGGCCCGAGACGACGGCGAGGATGGTGGCGAACGCCACCGCGGCGATGAAGCCCTTCATCAGATCGCCGCCGACCGCGTGGGCGAGATGGATCGCCGGCATGTTGCCGCCGCCCAGCAGGCCTTTGGCGATGTCGCCGCCGACATGATAGATCGCGTTGGGTCCGACCATCACGATCGCGCCGAAGCCGATGATGAAGGTCAGGATGTAGAAGTAGCCGATGAAGGTGGTCGCCCAGAACACCGACTTG
>Ga0181529_10003481_pt1 | contig 17892 bp, 14 predicted proteins | sample PEATcosm2014_Bin_36_FD_119763 | JGI IMG/M metagenome (GOLD analysis project Ga0181529, IMG submission 119763) | Peatland microbial communities from MTU Mesocosm Facility, Houghton, MI, USA - PEATcosm2014_Bin10_30_metaG | ecosystem: Environmental > Terrestrial > Soil > Wetlands > Peat | place... | reverse complement strand
GTGAGAAATCACCACAGGATGAACGGGAGCCGTCCGCCCGCGGGGGAACCGAGAGATCGGTTCCCCCACTACGACATCTTTACACCACCAAATGCCGCTTTCTTAGAGATACAAGGATGACAAACGGAAAACAGGCAACGACAAAATGCGGGGGTCCTTCGACTCCGCTTCTCGCGATAAGACTGCGAGAAGCTACGCTCAGGATGACGGAGTTCGTTATATGTGCAGTGTGCTCAGGATGACAAGCAAGAACAGGCAACCGCGGAGACACAGGCAAAGGCACACCTTTCAACTGGCTGCTTGCTGCTGACTGCTTGCTGCTGACTGCTTACTTCTGACTGCTTGCTTCTGACCGCTTGCTGCTTGCTGCTGACTGCTTGCTACTGGCCGCTGACTGCTTGCTACTGGCCGCTGGCCGCTTGCTGCTGGCCGCTCACCAGAGGGAATAGTTGCCGCGGGCGATGATCCAGAGAGCGAGCAACAGGTTTGCCGTTGCATGCGCGGCGACGGCTTCTCCCAGCCGGCCGCGCAGCCTGGCGACGAGGGCGAAGACCACTCCGGCGAGCGTACCGGCGAGCCACATGCGGCCATGCAGGATGCCGAATGCCAGCGAACTGGCAAGTACAGCAACCAGGCTGAGGCTGCCGAGCGGGACGCTCTCGACATTGGGCGAGATGATGCGCCGGGCGATGTAACCGCGAAAGGCGAGCTCTTCGGCGAGCGGGACGGTGGTGACGGCGGCGATGACGCGGGTAATGATCCATGCGGCGCGCTGGACGTGGCTGAGCCGGGCCAGGCCCTGGGCGACGCCGGTCAGGAGCACTCCGTTGGAGGATGCGGCATCCCTGCCGATCGCTTGGTCGATCGCGATCCAGAGAACGAAGACCAGGACACCGGCTGCCGGACCGAGCCATCCAAACCGCCAGTCCATGCGGAGGTATTGGCGGCGGTAGGCGAAGAAGACAGCAAGGGCCGCGATGAGACGGATCGGGTAGAGCCATTCAAAGCCGTTCGAGGCGGCCTGGGCGAGCAGACCCGCGGCCAGGACTGCAAGCCAGGGCAAAAGATAGACCGCGGCGAGATTGGTTGCCGCCAGAGGGCTGCCGCTGACCTGCGGGGCTGGGGATGGGACCTCTGCCAAGGCGGGGCCGGACTGACGAAACCAGGCGACGTTGTTGACCGTGAGCAGGAAGGCCAAGGCGACGCAACTGAAGAGAATCCAACCGGCCTGGGAGTGGAAGCCTCCCAGCGCGACATCGGGATAGCCTGCATTGCCAATTGCGATGAGGCCTGCGAGCCGCACCAAGTTCAACAGCCAAATGAGGAGAAGCGAGAGGGGAACCAGCACGATGGCGCGGGCAAGCCGCAGTTCGCGGCGCGCGTAGAGGAGCCATCCCACGGTGAGGCTCAACATGAGGGCCAGTCCCTCGACGCCGGAGCACTGGTCCGCAATGATGATGGAAAAGGCGCGGGTGCCGACCATGTAATGGGTGGAATCCCGAAAGACATCGGGGTAGAAGAGACCCAGCAACAACTTCACACCGCGGAAGGTTGCCGCCTGCATCCGGTGTCCGAGCCATGAATGCGGACTGTCCCAAATGGCAATCAGGAGGCTGCGCAGAGACATCATCAGGACATCGCACATCGCTGCCAGGCCCCATGCGTTGCCCAGACTTTGAAACAGGCGCAGGGGATTGGGGAGATGGATCAACGCACCGCCAAGGGTGACGGGCAAAGCGACGAGCAGGCCGTACCATGCGGCCATGGCCGCGCGATGGAGCGCAGTACCCGACGTTGCGGAGTGGGCGAGGAAGAAATCGGTGGCGATAAACAGCAGGAGAGCGGAAGCGTGAAGCAGTGCCCAGAGCTTGTGGAGAGGGGCGACGCTCCAGGGCAAGGCCTTCAGCTTGTCTCTGGCAAAGAAGAGCAGCGCGACACAGAAGAAGATGGTTGAGGTGGTGACGGTGCGCGCCTGCAACCAGCGATAGGGGAGTGGATTGAGCGTGACAGGCTGGCCCAGGGCCGTGTAGCCGCTATGCCCCTGCAACCAGCCATGAGGCAGCGTGGTGGCGAGGATGCATTCGGCCATGAGAATGCCGGCCGTCCACCAGCAGCGCGAGTAGATGGAGTTGCCGAGGACTCTCGTCCACACGCCTCTGGCGACGATGGAAGACTCATCGGGCGGAGATTGTATCTTGCTGGACAAGACAGTGGACTCTGTATAAGAGCTTAGCGCGGCTTAGAGTTTGATGCGGCTTATCGCTTGACGCGACCCCGGATTACCAGGATGGCGCCGCCGAGAAGCGCAAGCGCTGCCGTACCCATCGCAGGATCAATCTCTGGGGCACCCCCGCCACCTGGATCTGGGAACCCCGCAAACGCAGTATGGCTGGCAATCGTGACGACTGCCATTACCGCGAGAAGATTGCGAAGGCTCTTCATGAGAAAGTAACCCAGAGTTTCTTATAGCAGAAAAATCAGCAAACCAACAAAAAAAATTTGCTGGCGGCCTGGTTGTGTGCTGCTTCAGGACAACTGCAGTCACTCTACAACGAAAGCGGCAAGTGAGATTTACGCAAGCCAGGATGGGACGGGCTGGCAGGGGTCCGGGCGGAGCCTGGCAAACAAATCCGCGTTCTGTAAGAACTGATGTCCTCGCGGCCCAGGTGGATGCAGGAGATGCAAACAAAGGCGAAGTCCGGGGAACCCTCCGGCACGGGGTTGAGGGGCGGAATGACGAGCTGACAACACGCAACTGACACTTGAAGATGGAGTTATGGGTTGCTGCTGAGGGAACGGGTGGAGTTGGCGAGCTGGGGGGATTTGGAGTCGAAGTAGTTGCTGTCCCAGAGCGCGCGGTAGAGCTGGCCGGTGATTTCGGCGGCTTTGGGGCCGAACATGGGACGGCCACCCTCAAGGAAGACGACGGTGACGATGCGGCCGTTGGGGGTATCGGCGTAGGAGGCGAACCAGCCGAAGCGGGTCCCGTTGTTGGAGCAGGTTCCGGTCTTGCCGAGGACGGGGAACTCGCGGAAGCTGGCGCGCAGGGAGCGGCCAGTGCCGTAGTCGACGGTGCCCTCCATGCCGTCGCGCATCTCCGGGATGAGGGGAGCGATGTCGAGGGTGCGCTTGACCTTGGGCTGGAAGGAGGCGATCTGGCCGGGGGTCTCGGGGTGTTGCAGGTAGTAGAGGGTGCCACCGTTGGCGATGGCCGAGACCAGGGCACCAAGCTGGAGCGGGGTCATGGAGATGCCCTCGCCGAAGGAACACATGCGGCCGACGCCACCCTGCGCGGCGGGGAGTTCGTTGTCGGGATAGACGCCGAGCTGCTCTCCGGGGATGTTGTATCCGGCGAGCTCACCGAGGCCGAACTGGTTGGCGTAGTATTTGACGCGCTCGAAGCCCATCATGCGGCCAAGGGTCTCGAAGTAGGGGTTGATGGAGTGGGCGAGCGCTGGGGTGAGGGTGAGGGTGTAGTGTCCGCCGAGGTTGACCGGGGTGTCGCGCTTGATGAGTCCCTCGTCGAGCGCGGCGAGGGTGACGGCAAGCTTGATGGTGGAGCAGGGTTCGGCACCGCCGGAGAGGGCGAGCTTCTGGTTGACCATGGCCAGGATGCGGCCGTTGGAGGGATCGATGGCCAGCGCGGTGCCGTTCAGGTTGCCGAGCGCCTGGATGGCGGCTGCTCGGACGACGGGGTCTTCGCCGGCGGTGGAGTCGCCCAGAGTGAGGGTGTCGGTGAAGGAGCTGGCAGTGAAGCGCTCGACTGGGCCGCGGCGGCGACTGCGGCGGAGCGCCTGAAGCGCTCGCGTGCCGCTGATGGTGCGCATGCTGTTGGTGAACCGGCGGTGGGCAGACGGGGCGATCTGAATGGCGGCGCGGGTGGTTTTGGCAGCGGCCCTGGACGAAGCAGTACTGGATAGTCTGGATGCTACGGTTCTCGACCTGGCAACTCTGGATGCGACAGCTTTGGACGCGGTGGTTTTATGCGCCGCCTTCGATGAAGAGGGCTTGGCCGCGGCGGATGCGCGGGTGCGGGGGTGCAGGGGGGTGGGGTGAGAGAGCGCCATGCACCGCAGGGGAACGCTCAGCATCGCGAGTGCGAGGCATGTGGTGAAGCGAGCGTTGCAGTGGAAGTTCAGTGCCATCCGTATGTTTCTCCGAGGTTGGTTGGAGCTTGTATTCTCAATTTGTCGCGTGCGTCGATCCGTGCTCTCTCTCCTTAAGCAATTCTCTTGCCTGATTTATCGACGATTGTTGCAATTCTCTTGTTACTTCTATAAACCCGATCCTGGGACAAAAGTTCAGATGGAGGTTTGCGAGCAACCACTCCAGACAAGTTCCTCAAGACGCATTCGACGCTCTACTGAACCACCGGGATATAGTCCGGAGGTGTTATCCACGCGGCTTGCGGGTGCCATCTTCTGGTGCATTGCGACCTGCTTTCTCTATTTTACGGGAGTTCGGTCGCAGGTTGGGCGCAGCACATTAACCCCTTTCTTCTCAACGGGGCCTGGCAGGCCCGAGAGTCAAATCCAGCGGTTCTGGCCTTCAACCGGCTGCGGAAAAAGGCTTGATTGCTGTTTCTGGCAAAAGGCCCGGGGCCGAAGCCCCACGCTCCCTCCGGAAGGCAAAAACGTGAGTTTTTCCGCAGCCCGTGAAGCCCCCTGCTCCCTCCCGAAGGCAAAACCGGAGTTATTCCGCTACCTGTTCAACCTCGTTCTGGCCTGAAAGACGACTTGTACGAACCAACTCAACATCAACAAAGAACTCAATGGCTGTGGCGGAGGAAGGCCGGAATGTCGAGCTCATCGGTCTCTGCGGGCTCCGCATGAGAGGCGCTGGCGCCGGCGAAGAGACGCGCCTCCGGCGCGTACTCCGCGGGAGTGTGCTCCGGCGCGATGGGCCGTGACTGGGCGCGCTGGAGCTGTGGGTTGAAGCTATAGTCGCGCGCGTCCGGCTCGGACGGATTGGGAGCGGCAGGATTGGGATTGACTGGATTGGATGAGACGGGACCGGGAGAGACGGGGGGGTGCAGGCGGACGCGGGGGGTGCGGAAGAACTCGTCGTCGAAGACGGAGGCGGCGACGGGAAGCAGCTCCGGCTGGCGATCGGGGTGGGGATTGGATGAGCTATCGAACTGCGGACCGGAGTATTCGTCCTCGGCGAGCGGAGCGGGGGTGGTGGAGGGAGTGGCGGAGTCTGAATCGCAATCTACATCGGGGACTAAGTCCGCATCGGCATCGGATTCCAGATCTAGATTTGGATCGGATTCAGAATCGGGATAGCGTTCTGAATCGGCATCGAGGTCAAACTGGCCCTCTTCGTTGGAACCGGAGTTGGGTTCGGAATCGAGGTCAGGACAGGAGTCAAGCAGGACGGTGGTGCGTTCGGCGAGGCTGGACGCGGCGGAAGCAGTGATTTGTGCGGCGGCTGGCGTGGGAACCGGCAGCGAGGAGAGTTGCGCGGCCTCGACCGGGTGCTGGGCGCGTGCCTGGCGGGCCTCGCGAATCTCGCTGGCGAATCGCGGTGCGGCGTCACGCGGCGTGTAGCCCCGGCCCCAAATGGGAACCTCTTCGTCGGAGGACATCAGGGTGGATTCGGCCAACATGCGTGCGCGGCGCTCTGGCATCTCCTGGCGGAAGCCGGTGGCGATGACGGTGATCTTGACTTCGTCGCCCATGCGCTCGTCCTGGACGGCACCGAAGATGATGTTGCAGTCCTCGTGGGCGGAGTTCTGGATGACCGTCGAAGCCTCGTTGACCTCGGTCAGTTTCAGACTGCTGGAGCCGGTGATGTTGATGAGGATTCCGCGCGCTCCGTCGATTGCGCCGGCTTCGAGCAGCGGGGATGCCATGGCGGCGAGAGCAGCGTCCATGGCGCGGTTCTCGCCCTTGCCGCTGGCGGTGCCCATGACGGCGTATCCCATGCCAGCCATGGTGGTCTTGACGTCGGCGAAGTCGCGGTTGATGACGCCGGGGATGGTGATGATGTCTGAGATTCCCTGCACGCCCTGGCGGAGAACGTCATCGGCGATGCGGAAGCTCTCGAAGAAGCCGGCGTCCTTGGCTACGGCAAGGAGCTTTTCGTTGGGGATGACGATGAGGGTGTCGACCGAGTCGATCAGCTCTTGCAAACCGCGCTCGGCCTGCATGGCGCGGCGCTTGCCTTCGAAGGCAAACGGCTTGGTGACGACGGCGACGGTGAGCGCGCCCATCTCGCTGGCGAGGGACGCGATGACTGGGGCTGCTCCGGTGCCCGTGCCACCGCCGAGGCCGGCGGTGACGAAGACCATGTCCGCGCCTTCGAGGGCTTCGATGATCTTGTCGGAGTCTTCGAGGGCGGCTCGGCGGCCGATGTCGGGGTTTGCGCCGGCGCCGAGACCGCTGGTGAGCTTGACGCCGAGCTGGAGCTTGATGGGAGCGTTGGAGAGCTGGAGGGCCTGTACGTCAGTGTTGGCGGCGATGAACTCGACACCCTCGACGCCGGCGGCGATCATGCGGTTGACGGCGTTGTTGCCGCCACCGCCCACGCCGATGACCTTGATGCATGCAGCGCGGCGAGCGTCGTCCTGATAGTGGATGCGGAGATCGTCTGCGGGTTCGGACATGGATGCTGCTCCCTCGTAAAAATGCTGCGCCGAATGCTTCAACTCACCTTCCACCCTTGGCAAAGAGCGCGAAGGATGGGGCACGCACATTCAAGACTGTGAAGACGCTGCTGTGGCACATCGACAGGCTCAATTCTGACATTGCGGGGTAGGGGATGAAACGAGCATGTGCGCGAATGAACCACGCTGGGTACTTCTAATTTTTTGCCGTGGGGAAATTGCACCATTCCTACAGCATCGCCACCAGGCTAGGAGCCACACATCTCGATTTTGAGATGTGGGATGTAAACTTTCAGCGAATCGTATCTGCCCCTGAACAGGAGTGCAATATGCGAATGGCCCTCACCAAAAAGCGCGGGCTGTACCTGTTGGTCGTAATCTGCTGCGCCGTGACGATCTATTTCTATCCATTCATGTCCTCATCCATAACGTGGATGCGGCATTCTCACTTTCGATATGAGAATCGCACCGAGGTGAAACTGCCTTACCGCTGGGTCGCAGGCGAGGGCGGCGGGCTAGTATTGGAGAAGCCACCAACCACAATCACGTCATTCACGTCGTATATGTTTCGATCAGTTGTGTTTCGATCAGGCATGATCTCGTCCGACGTGTTTCAGAATACGAGATTGTCCGTTAGCGATAGTGGGCCGAACTTCAAACCAGACGATCAAGGACGCGTGAGGGTGTTTCACGCCTTTCGTCTCGCCGAGACGAGAGACACGCCGGACGAATTAACCTATCCATTCACCTCAGCATGCCTGCTCTGTTCGCCTATAAACAAGAGAACTACAAAGCCTTCAGATATGTTGTTCATCATCTGTTACTCTTCTGACTTTCGCTACTCACTCGAATTCATGGGAAGGGAAAAGGATATTCGAGAGGCGAGCGAGATTGCGAAACAAGTCGTTCGTTAGAACTCGGGACGAGTGCCTCAACATTTGCGAGGGTGACCAGAGGGGGAGAACGCGATGGCGGTTGCGAAGCTGACGGTGGAGGTTGCGATTGCTCATGCGCAGTCGATCAAGGACCGGCGGCAGGTGGTGCGCTCGCTGAAGGACAAGCTGAGGCACGGGTTCAATGTGTCGGTGGCGGAGCTGGACGACGCCAGCCTGTGGAACCGGGCGACGCTGGGAGTGGTGGCGATCTCCGGCTCGACGGATTACCTGACGGGGCAGATGCGGGAGGTTGACGACGCGCTCGCCCGGATGTGCAATGGACTGGGGGCGGAGATTGTGGACTCGTGGGTAGAGATTCTGGCGGAGTAAGCAGCGCGCGCTTTTGTTATGCTTGGCTGTTGGACGAGAAGGTTGCTGAAGACATATGCCTGAACAACGAGCCAGAACGTACCACCGGAACCGCGTGGCCAGCACGTTCTCGGAAGAGATTGGGGCGATGCTGGAGGGGGAGCTCTCCGATCCGCGGATTGCGCCGGGCTATGTGACGGAGGTGGTGCTGGCGCCGGGCGGCAAGAGTGCACGCGTCTTTGTAGCGGTGCACGGAAGCGAGGCGGAGGAGGAGTCGACGCTGGCCGGGTTGATGGCCGCGCGGGGCTACATCCGCTCGGTGCTGCGGGAGCGGATGGGCGTGAGCCATGTGCCGGACCTGACGTTTGCCATCGACCGCACGGAGCGGCTGACCGGACGCATGGACGAGCTGTTGGGACGGCTGCGCAAGCGCGACAAGAGGCGAGAGGAAAAGGCCGCGAAGGCGGCCGCGCCGAGCGAGGGATGAGTCTGGTAGCCTTGTTTGGCCCATGCTTGTCCGGCCCATGCTTGCATGGCCCATGCAGGCTTTGCTGGCGATGGAACTTCATTGACTGAAACTCCACAACCCGTTGTGACCGATGCAGGAACGCGCAACGCGGCGGTGGCGTGGCTGCGCGCGCAGGGTCTGCGGCTGTGGGGCGAGTCGCCGATGGAGGTGGTTGTGCTGCTGCTGGCGACGACCCTCCTGCTGTTTTATGGATTGGTGCCGATTCTGGGCGGCGACCAGATCGGACTGGTGGGAGCCGATGAGCCGCGCTACGCGCAGATTGCGCACGAGATGCTGGAGGCGCACTCGGCGGTCTGCCATGAGCTGCATGCCAAGATGGTGCCGCGCAGCCTGCGGCCCCAAGACATTGCCAACTCGCTGCGCTGTATCGACGGCGGGATGGTGACGCCGATTCTGTATGGGCATCCATGGCTGGAGAAGCCTGCGCTCTACTACTGGCGCGCGATGAGTTCGTTCAAGGAGTTTGGCGTCTCGGACTGGGCGGCGCGGCTGCCCTCGGCCTCCGGCGCGTTTCTGCTGATTGCAATGATCTTTGTGCACATGCGCCGCTTCCGGCCTGGAGGCCAGTTGGATGCGGCGCTAATCACTGCGTCGTCGGTGGCGATCATCGGGTTTGCGCGCGGGGCATCGACCGACATGCAGATGGCGGCGCCGCTGTGCATCGGGATGCTGGGGTGGTACGCATGGTACGAGACGGGGTTGAAGTTCTGGCTCTTCGACCTGTACTTCTTCGGTGCGGCGGCGACGCTGGCCAAGGGGCCGATTGCGCCGTTCCTGGCGCTGTGCATCATTCTGCTGTTTCTGGGGCTGCGGCGGGAGTGGACGGCGCTGCGGCGGACGATATGGATTCCCGGCGTGCAGCTGTATCTGGCGATGGTGCTGCCGTGGTACATCGCGGTGCAGCGGGAGAACCCGACGTTTGTGGAGAAGTTCTTCGTCGAGCACAACCTGGAACGCTTTGCGACCAACATCTACCAACACCATCAGCCGGGGTGGTATTACCTGGCGGTAATGCTGGTGGGCCTGATGCCGTGGACCGTGATTGCCATCCGGGCGCTGGTGGCAGCGATGAGCGCATCGATTGCCGAATGGAAGGTGAAGCTGAATCCGAAGTGCTACCTGGGGCTGCCGCGCACGGGCGATGCGTTTCCTGAGTTTCTTGTACTGTGGGCGCTGTTTCCCATTGTGTTTTTCACCTGCTCGAAGTCGAAGCTGCCGGGATACATTCTGCCGTCGATTCCTCCGCTGACGATTCTGACGGGCGACTATCTGAACCGCATCCGGCGCGCAGGGCTACCGCGGTGGCTGCTGTGGTCCCATGCGGCGGCCTGCGCTCTGGTGGCGTTCGTGATTGTGCTGGCGCCACAGCACATGGTGTACGACACGCTTGTGCCGCCGGCGCGATGGCTTGTGGTCGCGAGCGCGGCGGCGCTGCTAGTGTTCTTCGCTGTAGTCAAGACAATCCAACTGGGAGGCATTGCGCAGGTGCGCAACGCGACGCTGATTCCAGTGCTGGGGGCTCTGGTGTTTCTGCTCGGCTTCCATGGCAAGGACCTGGATCTGAACTATTCTGCGCGGCCGCTGGCGCGCGAGATGCAGCAGAAAGCGCCTGAGGTGCGGGTGGTGGCGGTGGAGGGCGTGAAGCGCGACATGGTCTACGGACTCGCCTTCTATCGCAACGAGCAGCCGATCGAGTACTGCGTGGACGGCGTTCCCGCGGATGAGCATCTGCTGGTGGTTCCAGCCAAAGACACGCCCGCGCTGGCGCCTCTGCTGGCCGGGCGCGTCTATCAGCAGATCATCGAATACCCGGCGCGGGGTTTGCAGGTGTACAAGGTCTATGCGAAGCCGTAAGCCTGCGAAGTTATTTTCTGTGCGCGGTGTACGGATGAACTTCGACTGCTATATGCTCGACCCTTGTTGGATCGAGAGTTGAAGACGCAGGTGCAGGGGAAGGGCCATGGCTAGCGTGCCGGTTGCATCCGAGATAGAAGTACTCGACCTGCGGCACTTCTCCGCGCGCCAGCTTCGGCCATTGCTGGAGCGCGAGGCTGACACATGGCGTGAGCGCCTGCGCTGGGACTACAGCAGCTCGACCGAGCTTCTGCTGCAGTATCTGGAGTCGCGCATTCTGACCGGCTTTGTGGCGCTCGACCGGGGACGCGTGTGCGGCTACATCTTCTGCGTCTATGAGGGGACGAAGGCGGTGATCGGCGACGCATTCGCCGCAGGCCACAGGACGAGGAGCGACGCCGACGCGACGCGGGCCCTGCTGGTGCCGATGCTGGAGATGCTGCGGCACACGCCTGGAGTCGATCGCGTGGAGTCGCAACTGCTGCTGTACGAGGCGGGCGAGTTTGCCGATCTTTTTTCCGGGCCGGAGTTTACGGTGTACCCGCGGCTGTTTCTGGAGTACGCGCTTGACGGGCGTGGTTCGGCGAAGCTGAGGGAAGCGGCGGCGGCGGATGCGGCTGGTCTGCCTGGCGTTGGGCCAGAGCTGGCGCTGGCGCAGTGGACGCCAACCGACTATCAGGCCGCGGCCGAGCTGATCCATGCCTGCTATGTGGGCCACTCCGACGCGCTGATCAACGACCAGTACCGCTCACTGCACGGGTCACTGCGGTTTCTGCACAACATTGTGCGTTTTCCTGGATGCGGCATCTTTGAGGCGAGCTTCTCCTGGATACTGCGCGAGCGGCGAAGCGGCGCGCTGGTGGGCATGGTGCTTTGCTCGCGGGTGGGCGCGAAGGTCGCGCACATCACGCAGTTGTGCGTTGCACAGGCGTATCGCGGCCACGGGCTTGGTCGCGGGCTGCTGGAGCGGAGCGCGAAGAGCCTGCGGGCCGCGGGCTTTGAGGCCATCACGCTGACCGTGACCGAGGGCAACGAGCAGGCGGTGAGGCTGTACGAGCGGTTTGGCTTTACGCTGCGGCACCGCTTCGACGCGATGGTGCTGGAGACGCAGTTCAAGCGGCAATGAGTTCCGATCGGGATCGCCGCCTGCGCCAGCAGAGGAGCCAGACCAGGAGGCAGAGCGCGCAGGCGCCGGCGGTGTCGAGCAGGACGTCGATGGGTGAGCCGGTGCGGCTGGGGATGAAGCTCTGGTGGAACTCGTCGCAACTGGCGACGATGGCGGTGGAGACGATGGCGAGCAGTGTGGAGTTGAGACGCCATGAGAAGAGGCGGCGCGGCGCGCGGCGGTCGAGCGTGTGCAGCCATGCGTGGAGAAATGCGAAGGCCACCAAGCCATAGCCGACGAAGTGCCCGGTCTTGCGCAGGTAGTGGTGATAGAGATCCCATGAGCTGTCCTGGATGGGTCCAAACCAGCTCTGGAGGATGGGGCGCAACCAACTGCTTGTGTTCTGAGACGAGAAAGTATCTGTGGACTCGACGCAGATGATTGCGATAGCGAGAACGATGGGAGCCCACGTGCTCAACCACCAGCGCCAGCCTTCATGGGAGGATGGCGACAGCGATGGCTTATAGAAAAAAACTGGACGCATATATAGCATTTCTCCTGTTTCGAATACTCCGGAAAAGTTTAACAAAAGCCGGTTTTCTTGAGGAAAAACGGCACAAGCAGTTTGTCTTCAGTGAAGACGCCCAGGAGAAATGTTTTATTGCAATACCCCGTTCTACTCTGCGTGGTAGTTGGGGGCCTCGCGGGTGATGATGACGTCGTGGACGTGGCTCTCTCGGAGGCCGGCGTTGGAGATGCGGATGAAGTGGGCGTTGGCGTGTAGCTCCGGGATGGTACTGCAGCCGAGGTAGCCCATGCCGGAGCGGAGTCCGCCTACGAGCTGATAGACCATGGCCTCCAGCGGGCCGCGGTGAGGCACGCGGCCTTCGATGCCCTCGGGGACGAACTTGGCGAGGCGGTTCTGGCCTGTGGTTTCGCGGGCGGTGAGGTTTTCGCGTTCGGTGCTGGCGGCTTCGGTCATGTCTTCGGCGCTCTGGAAGTAGCGTTCGCCGGAGCCCTGGGCCATGGCGGAGAGCGAACCCATGCCGCGGTATGCCTTGAAGCTGCGCCCCTGATAGAGGATGGTCTCTCCGGGCGACTCGTCGACGCCGGCAAACAGTGAGCCGATCATGACGACGTTGGCTCCGGCGGCGATGGCCTTGGTGACATCGCCGGAGTACTTGATGCCGCCGTCGGCGATGATCGGGATTCCGTGCTTGGAGGCGGCGCGCGTGGCCTCGGTGATGGCGGTGATCTGCGGCATTCCGGCTCCGGTGACCATGCGGGTGGTGCAGATGGAGCCGGGGCCGATGCCGACCTTGACGGCGTCGGCGCCGGCGTCGATGAGGGCCATTGCGCCGTCGTAGGTGGCGACATTGCCGGCCAGGAGGTCGGTGTCGGGGAAGCGCTTCTTGACCTCTGTGATGGCCTTGAGGACGCGCGAGGAGTGGCCGTGGGCGCTGTCGATGGCCAGCGCGTCGACGCGCATCTCGATGAGGGCGGCGGCGCGTTCGAGGAAGTCGCCTGTGGCTCCGATGGCCCCGGCGACGCGCAGGCGGCCCTTGCTGTCCTTCGATGAGTTGGGATACTTCAGCTTTTTCTGGATGTCCTTGACGGTGATGAGTCCCTTGAGCTCGTAGTCTTCGTTGACGACGAGGAGCTTCTCGATGCGGTGCTGATGGAGGATGAGCTCGGCCTCCTCCAGCGTGGTGCCGACGGGGACGGTGACGAGATCGGTCTTGGTCATCACATCGTCGATGGGGATGTCTGTGCGGGAGACGAAGCGCAGGTCGCGGTTGGTGAGGATGCCGACCAGACGGCCCTTGCGGGTGACCGGGACGCCGGAGATCTTGAATCGGCGCATGAGTTCGAGGGCGTCGGAGATGGGCTGCTCGGGGGTGATGGTGATGGGGTCAACGATCATGCCGGATTCGGAGCGCTTGACCTTGTCGATCTCGCCGGCCTGCTGCTCGACGGTGAGGTTGCGGTGGATGACGCCGATGCCGCCCTGCTGGGCCATTGCGATGGCCAGACGCGACTCGGTGACCGTGTCCATGGCGGCCGAGATGAGCGGAGTGTTGAGCGTGATGCTGCGGGTGAGCTGGGTCTGCGTGCTGACCTGGTTGGGTACGACCTCGCTGTAGGCGGGGACGAGGAGGACATCGTCAAAGGTCAGAGCTTCCGGGATAGGAGAGGTGATCATTTTTTCCGTTCTGGCTGGCGGCTGCGCGGGCCAGCACGCGGCTGCGCGAGCTGGATTTCTGTGCCGGGTTTGTTTGATTGTAGGCTGGCGGGGCGCTTCGGGCAAAACCGGAGCAGGGAGGGCAGAGCGGAGCGGGAGTTCAGTCGGTCAGGGGGATAAGGTCGATAACACGGATTTAGACACACTCGGCATGGTGCGATTCGGGAGCTGGCGGAAGGATGGAATTGTATTTTCATGGGTTTTGGCGTATCTTGAAAGAGCGAACAAGTTTGTTCCGCTGTTCGGTAAGGAGCCGTGTGCGCACCGGTGAAATGGCGGAAGAGATGAGTGGGCGAAAGCCCACTTTTTGTTGCTCCAAAGACGGTTTGGTCAGCACGGTGCAAAGTTTGTGGTTGAAAGGGACGCAGGGTTGAGGCTGCCGAGAGTTCCTCGGGATTCTTCGTTCCGCTCAGAATGACAGAGAACGCATAGGAATTTATGGCATTGCAGATGGATGAAATTCGGCGTCTGGCAGAGCGGGTTGCCGCATCTCATCATCTGGAGGTTGTGGAAGTGGAGTTTGGCGGCGGCGGAAAGTCGCGCGCGCTGCGGGTTTTTGTGGAGAAGGATGCGGCCGAGCGTGCGAGGTTGAAGGCCCGCGCCGAGGCTGGAGAAGTTGAAGACCTGCCGAAGGGCGTTCCGGTGGAGTTGCTGAGCGGCGTGACGCATGAGGATTGCGCGGCGTTTGCCACGGACTTTGGCACGCTGCTGGATGTAGAGGATGTGGTTCCGGGAGCGGAGTACACGCTCGAGGTTTCTTCGCCGGGACTGGAACGGAGGCTCTCGCGCGCGGAGGAGTTCGCGCGGTTTCAGGGGAGCCTGGTGAAGGTGAAGACGTTTACGCCGGTGAATCGCTGCCGCGAGTGGACGGGACGGTTGACAGGGTTTGAAGACGGCGTATTGAGGATCGACCTGGCTGCAGTGAAGCAGAAGGGGAAGGCAAAGAAGGCAGCGGTTGCCGAGACGATAGAGATTTCGCTGAGCAACGTGGAGAAGGCAAATTTAGTGGTTGAGATTTAGCGGCAAAGACAAGAGCGGAATGCGGGGGTCTCTCCACTCCGCTTCGCTCCGGTCGAGATGACGGATTCGTGAACTGTTGGTTGCTGGTTGCAAGCTGAAGACGGATTTGAAGGTGAGTGAAGCGATGGCGAGTGTTCTGTACCAGTCGATCGAGACGTTGAGCAAGGATAAGGGAATCGAGCCCGAGATTGTGGTGGGCGCGGTAGAGGATGCGATCGCGCTGGCGACGCGCAAATACTACAAAACGCAGGAAAACATGCGCGCGGAGCTGGACAAGGAGACGGGCGAGATTCGGGCGTACGTCTTCAAGACCGTCGTCGAAGGGCCGGAGCAGGTGGAGGACGAGATCAACCAGTTGACACTGGAGCAGGCGCGCGCGCTGGCACCGGAGGTCGAGGTGGGCGGCGAGCTGCGTTTCTACAAGGACACCACTCCACTGGGACGGATTGCTGCGCAGATGGCGAAACAGGTGATCTTCCAGAAGGTGCGCGAGGCAGAGCGGGACACGGTGTTCCTGGAGTACAACCACCGCGCGGGCGAGGTTCTGAACGCGACTGTGAAGCGGCTGGAGCCGATGGACGTGATCTTCGACCTGGGCAAGGCGGAGGCGCGGATGCCGAAGCGCGAGCAGAGCCGGCTGGAACAGTTTGCAGTGGGCGAGCGGGTTCGCGTGGTGTTGCTACGGGTGGACCGGGCTGCCAAGGGGCCGCAGGTGATTGTGAGCCGCGCGGCGCCGGGGTTGGTGCAGAACCTGTTCCAGAGCGAGGTTCCGGAGATTTATGACGGGACGGTTTCGATCAAGGCGATTGCGCGCGAGGCGGGCGAACGGACCAAAATTGCCGTGCAGAGCCGCGACAAGGACGTCGATCCGGTGGGCGCCTGCGTGGGGATGAAGGGGATGCGCGTGCAGTCGATCATCCGCGAGTTGCGCGGGGAGAAGATCGACATCATCGAGTACTCGGACGAGATCACGACCTTCGCGGAGAAGGCGTTGCAACCGGCGAAGGTGAGCAAGGTATCGATTACGAATCTGGAAGAGAAGCAGATCGAGGTGATCGTCGACGATACGCAGTTGTCACTGGCGATTGGCAAGAAGGGGCAGAACGTGCGGCTGGCGGCCAAACTGCTGGGCTGGAAGATCGACATCAAGAGCGAGGAAGAGAAGCGGCAAGAGGTCGAGCAGCAGATGCAGGAGATGGGCGGCGGCACGACGACTCCGGTAGAGCAGATCAAGGAGCTGGGCGATGCGATTCTGGAGAAGCTGATTGCGGCCGGGATTACCACGGTCGAGGAGCTGGCCGACATGACGCCGGAGCAGTTGGAGGAGATACCCGGCATCGGCGAGAAGACGCTGGAGAAGATTTCGGTTGCGGTTCGGCACTACTTTGGGCAGTACGAAGAGGGCGAGGAGCGGCCAGCGGATGCCGAGGTGACAGCCGAGGCGGCTGCGGATGAGTCCGCGGCGGAAGCTGCGGATGAGTCTGCGATTGAAGCCGCGGCGGAGGATGGTCTCGACGTGACGGGCGAGGATATTCCAGAGGAGAAGACGCCGGAGGAAATTCTGGCTGCGGAGGCGGGCCCGGGCGGAAAGGCCAGGAAGGTCCGCGGCAAGTCGACCGAGGCGATTGCGGATGCGGAGGACACGGAGTCGGAGAGCGACGCAGTGAGCGAGGCGGACGCACGCGAAGAGACGATTGAATCGAAGAACGATGCCGTGGACACACTTGTCGACGAGAGCCAAGAGGTCTCCGACGAGAGTGTCGAGACGGATGGAAACAAGCGTGGCTAGCGGTTCTGGCCACATACGCAGGCAAATTGCCTGGATCGCAATCGGCAGCTTCGAGGATTGCGATTTCGGGGATAATAGAGTTGGACTAGATTCCTACTTCGATGAGGCTGATATGAACAGCTAAGCGCGCAGGGGAAACGAAAAGGGACGGATGAGCAAAGTTCGAATCAACGATCTGGCACGGGAACTGGAAGTGAAGGCCAAGCCTATTCTTGAGGCGTTGGTCTCACTCGGGTTGGATCCAGACAAGAAGAAGACGCACTCCAGTTCGATCGAGGCCTATGAGGCCGAAAAGGTGCGCGACTATCTGAGTGGCCACCGCGGCAGCGTTGCGGCGACGAAGCCGCCAGTAGAGGCCAAGCCGGCCTTCAATCTGGCAAACATCTCGAAGCCGGGCGATGCTGTAAAGGCGATTCTGGCGCGGAAGCAGGCCGAAGAAGAGGCGCGCAACCCGCTACTGCGCCGTCGTCCCGCGCCCGTGGCCGCTCCAGCAGAAGCTGCGACCATCAAGAGTGCGCCGGCCGCCAAGCCGATCTTGCGGGCGAGTGCCCCGGCGGCTCCCGCGCCACGGCGGATTGTACCCTTGCCGCGGCAGCACGCCCAGATTGTGACACACGCGGCACCGCCGCCGGCGATTGCGAGCAAGCCTCCCGTGGGGCCTGTGATTGCGCGTCCGCCCGTGGTGGTTGCTCCCCCGCCCTCTACCCATGCAACACCTGCGCAGCCTGCTGCGACCTCCCAGCCGGCCGCAGCTAAGACCCATGCACACGCTGCGGCGGACCACCCGCCAGCGGTGGCGACTCCGGTGGAAGTTGCAGCGGCGCCCGCGACTGTCAAACGTGTAAAGGCTGCCGCTGTACCAGTTGCTGCCGCTCCTGCGGCGAAACCAGCCGCAACCGCGACTTCGGTTGCTGCCGGCGCAGAGGCTTCAGCGGAGTTGCCCGCTGCTTCGTCGATGACGGCGGAACACAAGACAGACGGCGCGGACCAGAAAACTGTTGAGGCGACCGTTGTTGCTGCTGTTGCCGGGCCTCCAGCTCGGCGCGTGGTGATGCCTCAGACCGGGCCTCGACCGATCTATAAGGCTCCGGCAGGCGCTGCGCACGGCATCCAGCGCGGGCGCCCCATCTTCGAGCGGCCACGGCCAGGGGCCTCAGGCGCTGCCGGCTCACATTCACCTTCAATGATGGCTCCGGGCGCACGGCGGCCGATGCATCCGACGCGCACCTACCCCACGGGGACAGGCGCGCCTGGGCGTCCGGGCTATACGCCGGGCAGCGCACGACCGGGCTTTGGCGCACGACCGGGCGTTGCCGGTGTAGCTCCCGGGCCGGGTGAACATCCCGGCGGGATGCGGCCTGCGGCGCGCCCTGGGCAGCGGCGCGGAGGACAGCGCTACGAGAAGACCAAGGAAGGCCCGATGAAGGGCTTCCAGCCGCCGCCGCGCTACGGCGGAGCACAGCTCTCGCGGGAGCCGTTGCCGATTACGAAGACCATTACCG
>Ga0181529_10003480_pt1 | contig 17899 bp, 14 predicted proteins | sample PEATcosm2014_Bin_36_FD_119763 | JGI IMG/M metagenome (GOLD analysis project Ga0181529, IMG submission 119763) | Peatland microbial communities from MTU Mesocosm Facility, Houghton, MI, USA - PEATcosm2014_Bin10_30_metaG | ecosystem: Environmental > Terrestrial > Soil > Wetlands > Peat | place... | reverse complement strand
TCCGCCGCGCCGCGGTGGGCGTTGCCTGGGCGCTCATGCCCACCGGGCGGCGCTCATGTGGGCACCACCTCGCCCAGATCGCGCTGCCGCGAGCCGAAGACCACGACCAGCACGCCGGCGACGACGATGAGCGCGCCGCCGGCGATGGTCGAGACCGTGGTCGCCTCGCCGAGCAGCAGCAGCGCGTAGATCGGCGCGCTCACCGGTTCGAGGTAGCCCAGAATCGAGGCGTGCTCGACGCGGATGCGGCTCAGGCCCTCGACGTACAGCACATAGGGGATGGCGGTGCAGGCTACGCCGATCACCAGGACGACCGCCAGGTCGTGGCCCGTCAGGTGGTAGCACGAGCGGGCGAGCTGCCAGAAGGCGAGCGGCGCCACGATGACGGCGTCGATCGCCATCTCCGAGAGAGCGATCGTCACGCTGCGCCGCGTGCGGGTGAGGAACTTGGCGGTGAGCGCGTACCCCGCGTAGAGCAGGCCGCTGGCCACACCGCAGACGATGCCCGCCACCGAGAGGCCGCCGGCGCCCAGGAACCCGGGCAGCAGGATGACGAGCATGCCGGCGACGGCCAGCCCGAGCGCCGGGTAGACGATGCGGTCGGCGCGCTGGCGCAGCAGGCGCGGCGCCGCCAGGGCGACGTAGACCGGGCCCGTGAAGAACAGGAACATGCCGATCGCCACGCCGGTCAGCCGCAGCGCCAGAAAGAAGAGCAGCAGCGTCGAGGAGCTGAAGAGCCCCATCAGCAGCAGCCAGCCGAGCGTGCGCCGGTCGCGCAGCTCGGCGAGCATGGGCCGCCGGGCGAACACCGCGGCGACCAGCACGGCGCCGATCACCATGCGCGCCTCGAGCAGCGTGCTGGCCGGCATGGTCGTCATGCGCACCAGGGCGCCGAGCGAGCCCCAGACGAGGTAGCTCGCCCCGACCAGCACATAGCCCCGCGTGTCGCGCCGCTCGGCCGGCATCAGTCGACCCCCCTGCGGGGTGCCCCGAGGGACGCCCGCGGCGCCTCGGCGCCCGGTCCGGTCAGGGCGAAGCCGGGCAGCTCGGCCTCGGCCTCGGCGGCGCCATAGCGCACCACGATCACGCCGGCGCCGATGATCAGCGCGCCGCCGGCGATGGTCCACCACGACGGCACCTGGCTCAAGATGACGAGGGCGTAGAGCGGCGCGCTGACCGGCTCGATGTAGCCCATGATGGCGGCGTGCTGCACCTTGATGTAGTGCATGCCGTCCATCACCAGGCTGAAGGTCAGGGCGGTGCAGACCACGCCCAGGAAGGCGGCTATGGCGAAGTTGCGCGCGGTGAACTGCGAGGCGCTCGCCTGCGCCAGGCCGATCGGCAGCAGGATGACCGCCGCCAGCACGCTCATGGCAAAGACGATCGTGGTGGCGTGCACGTCGCGGCGCCGCAGCTGCTTGCCGCCGATCAGGTAGACCGTGTACATGAGCCCGGCGACCAGGGCGAACAGCAGGCCCGAGGCCGTCAGCTTGACGCCCTCGCCGGTGAGGCCGGGCACCAGGATCAGGGCCATGCCGGCAAGGCCCACGCCGAGCGCGGCGTACACCGCCTTCTCGGTGCGGCCGCCCTCGAGGTGCGGCGCCACGAAGGCCACGTAGAGCGGCGCCAGGTACGACAGGAAGATGGCCACCGCCACCCCGGTCTCACGGATGGCGATGAAGTAGCTCACCAGGTTGGCCGCCAGAGCGACGCCGCAGACGAGCAGGCGGATCGTGGTGCCGCGATCGGCAAACAGCGCCTTCCAGTCGCGGCGCGCGGCCACCACCACGCCGAGCACCAGGGCGGCGAACACCATGCGCGACGCCACCAGCAGGCTCGCCGGCATCGACGACCAGGTCACGAACACGCCGATCGAGCCGTTGATGAGGCAGGCTCCCAGGGTCTCGCTGTAGCCGCGCAGGCGCTGGTTCACACCGGCACCTCAGCCTGCGCGCGACCCAGGGAGACGGCGTACACGCCGGCGCCGATGATGAGCGCGCCGCCCAGCCAGGTCCACAGCGGCGGCCGCTCGCCGACCAGCAGCAGCGCCCACAGCGGCGAGGTGACCGGTTCGAGGTAGCCGAGGACGCCGGCGTGCGCGACCGGCACGAAGCGCAGGCCGTCGGTGAACAGGCTGAAACACAGCGCCGTGTAGACGAGGCCCATGACCGCCACGATGCCGGCGTCGGCCGCGGTGAGGTGGTAGTGGCCGGCCGCGGTCTGCCAGACGGCCAACGGCGAGACCAGCACGACCGTGCAGAGGCAGAAGAACAGGGTGAAGGTGGTGCCGCGGATCGCGCCGCCGGTGCCCTTCATGAGCAGCAGCGCGGTGGCATAGAAGCCGCCGGCGGCGATGCCGCAGGCCACGCCGGGCACGATGTTCGGCGAGCCGGCAACCCTCAGGCTCGGCACGACGACCAGGACCATGCCGGCCGCCGCCACCGTCACGGCGATCATGTCGCTGCGCTCGCGACGGGCGTGCAGCACCCAGGGCGCGGCGAGCGCCACGTAGACCGGGGCCATGTACTCGAGCGCGACGCCGATCGTCACGTTGGCCAAACGGATGGCGGCGAAGTAGCAGAGAAGCTCGCCGGCGACGGTGCAGCCGATCAGGACAAGCCGCCAGAAGTGGCCCGAGCGGCGCACCTCGGCGACGCCGCCGGTGAGCACGAAGAAGGGGCCCAGCACGAGGGCGGCGAGCGCCATGCGCGCCACCAGCAGCAGGCTGGCCGGCATCGTCGAGATCTGCAGGAGCGCGCCCGAGGTGCCAAGGATCAGCGAGGCTATGCCGATCTCGGCGTAGCCGCGCGAATGCCCGGCGCGCGACGGCGCCGAGACCGCGTCGATGGTCACATGCGCCCTCCTCGGCGTTTCCTTGCGTCAGGCGAAGCCCAGCTCGGTGGTGAACACTTCGTGGAAGCCGCGGTCGGTGGCCAGGTCGAGGAATTCGACCTGGCCCGCCAGCTCGCTCATGGCGTGCCGCTCGGCGACGTCGATCAGCGCCATCTGGGCGCCCACGCCGGCCGCGTTGCCCACGAAGGCGACCCGCTCGCGTGGCACGTCGGGCAGCAGGCCGATGGCCAGCGCGTTGTCGACGTCGAGCTCGTTGCCGAAGGCGCCGGCGACCAGCACCTGCTCGAGCTGCGCCGCTTCGAGCCCCGCGGTGGCGAGCAGCAGCTTGCAGCCGGCGGCGATGGCCGCCTTGGCGAGCTGCAGCGAGCGCACGTCGTGCTGTGTGAAGACGATCTCGCCCTGCGGCCCCTCGGTGAGCAGATACTCGAGTCCGGGACCGGTGGCGCTGCGCCGCACGCGCGCGTGGGCCTGCATGCGGCCCGAGGCGTCGACGACGCCGGCCGCCACGAGGCCGGCCAGCAGATCGACCACGGCCGAGCCGCACAGGCCGAGCGGCTCGCGGCCGCCGATCGTGCGCAGCTCGCCGGGCTCGCCGTCGGCGCCGATGGTGACGCGTTCGATGGCCCCCTCGACGGCCTTCATGCCGCAGGCGATCTGGTAACCCTCGAAGGCCGGTCCCGAGGCGCAGCTGGTGACGACCACGTGGCCCTCGTCGACCAGGGCGATCTCGGTGTTGGTGCCGATGTCGATGGCGATCCGCGGCGCCGTCGCCTGGACGAGCCGCGTGGCCACGATCACGGCGAGGCAGTCGGAGCCCACGAAGCCGGCGATCGGCGGCGGGAAGTGCACGCCGCCCTCGGAGTTCATGTCGAAGCCCAGTTCGGCGGCGCGCAGGGTGAGCGGTTCGGCCAGCGCCGGCGCGAAGGGCGCGCCGCCCAGACCCACCGCCGAGACGCCGAGGGCGAGGTGGTGCATGGCAGTGTTGCCCACCACCGTCATGTCGTAGAGGTGGCGCGGGGCGATCGCCTGGCGCGCGCAGAGCACGCCCAGCAGCTCGTTGACGCCGCTGCGGACCGCCTCGCGCAGGTCGTCGCGGCGGCCCTCGTGGATGGCCTGGGTAAGCCGGCTGATGACGTCTTCGCCAAAGCGCATCTGGGGGTTCTCGAGCGCCTGCTGGTCGATCTGCCGGCCGCTCTCCAGGTCGAAGAGGTAGGCGATGATCTTTGAGGTGCCGATGTCGACCGCCACGCCGTAGGCGTGCTCGTCGGCGGCCGCCGGCTCGACGTCGATGGGACGCCCGTCGTAGCGCGTGACGGTGGTGCGAAAGTCGCCGTCGCGCAGGGTCTGCGGCAGCTCGCGCAGCACGCCCAGGGGCAGCGCGTCGGCGCCCAGCGCGGACAGCAGCCGCGCGCGGTCGGAACGCGCGTCGGCCAGCGTAGGCGGCTCGAGCGTCACGACCTCGCGCACGACGGCCGGGTGCGGCGCGCCCGGGTGCAGCCGCGAGGTCGTCAGGATCTGGCGACGGCCCTGGGTGGCGCGTACCTCGATGCTGACGCGGTCCGACAGCGGCGTCACCTGGCAGGCCAGGCGCCAGCCCTGCGCCAGCTTGCTCGCCGGCACCTTGCCGCGCTCGATCTCGTTGGGCTCGCTGAAGCTGCCGGCGCCTATGCGCACCAGGCACTTGCCGCAGGTGCCGCGACCGGCGCAGTCGACCGGTACGTCGACCGCGCCGCTCGTGACGACTGCGAGCAGCGTCTCCCCGCTCGGGATCTCGACGGTCACACCGATGGGCTCGACGAAGACTTTGGTCATGGGCTCTCCCGGGTGACGGGCAGGCGGCGGCCCTGTGGCCGCCGCCTGCCCTCCCTCGTTTTGCGTACGCTCGTGCGTGAAGAACGACTCGTTTTGGCTGACGAGCTAGTCCGCCAATGGACTACGTTGGTGGCGCTCAGGCCTGCGTGGCTTCGCCGCGCGCCTAGTCCGCCAATGGACTACGTTGGTGGCGCTCAGGCCTGCGTGGCTTCGCCGCGCGCCTAGTCCTGCATGCGCGCTTTGCGGAAGGCGATCTTCTTCAGGCGCTCGTCCCAGACCTCGCTCAGCGTGGGGCCGTGGTCGTCGAACATGCCGGCGACGCCAAGGCGCTGGCGGTGCGCTTCGCAGTCGGGGCAGTGGCACTCGGTGGGGACGTAATCGTCGGGCTCGGTGTACTTGCTCACCACGCCTTCGTAGTTGCGCAGGATGACCCCGCCCGGCCCCTGGCTGATCATGTACTGCGGCATGACAGGCGTCTTACCGCCGCCGCCGACGGCGTCGATGATGTAGGTCGGCACGGCAAAGCCCGTGGTGTGGCCGCGCAGGCTCTCGGCGATCTCGATGCCCTTGGCCACGCTCGTGCGGAAGTGCGCGGTGCCCTCGGCGAGGTCGCACTGGTAGAAGTAGTAGGGCTTGACGCGGGCCGCCACCAGCTTGTGGCAGACGCGTTTCATGATGTTGGCGCAGTCGTTGATGCCGCGCATGAGCACCGTCTGGTTGCCGAGCGGGATGCCGGCGTCGGCCAGCATGGCGCAGGCCTTGATCGACTCGGGCGTGAACTCCTTGGGGTGGTTGAAGTGCGTGTTCAAGAAGAGCGGGTGGTACTTCTTGAGCATCTCGCACAGCGCCGGGGTGATGCGCTGCGGGCAGACGACCGGCACGCGCGAGCCCAGACGCACGATCTCGACGTGGTCGATGGCGCGCACGCGCGCCAGGATCTCTTCGAGCTTGTCGTCGGACAGGACCAGCGGGTCGCCGCCGCTGATCAGCACGTCGCGCACCTCGGGGGAGCGTTCGATGTACTTGATGGCGTTGTCGAGCTCGACCTGCGGGATGGCCTGCTCGGTGCTGCCCACGCGGCGCCGGCGCGTGCAGTGCCGGCAGTACATCGAGCACATCTCGGTGACCGTGAAGAGCACGCGGTCGGGGTAGCGGTGGGTGATGTGCGGCGTCGGCGAGTCGACGTCTTCGGAGACCGCGTCCTTGATGTCTTCGGGGCGCACGATCAGCTCGGCCGGGGTGGGCACGGCCTGCATGCGCACCGGGCAGTTCGGGTCGTCGGGGTCCATGAGCGAGGCGTAGTAGGGCGTGACCGACACGCGGAACTTGCCCATGCAGGCCTCGAGGTCGGCGCGCTGACCGTCGGTCAGGTTGAGCACCTGCTCGAAGTCGGCGATAGAGGTGAGGCGGTGGGCGAGCTGCCAGTGGTAGTCGTTCCACTCGTCGTCGGACACGTTCCTGAAGAGGTCGATATCTTTCCAGTGGCGTGGCGTGGTCTGTACGGTCATGTCGTCTCCTTGCTCGCGGCGCCCCCCGGCGATCCGCGGTTTGGCCCATGGCTCCTGTGCTGCCGGCCCTGCGGGCCGGCCGGCGGCCGACGTTGACGCGGGCCGCCGCTCACGTGCTGGTCACGACAAGGTCTAAAGTCCTGCTTTGGCGATGATACGCCGAAGGGTCGCGCGCTTCTCGGCGTCGAGCGGCGGCACCTTGCGACCCAGGCACACCTCGTCGGCCAGCGCCGCCGCGCGCCCCGGCGCGCCCGGGCGTCCGTCGCGCTCCCAGGCCTCGAAGGCGCTGCGATCGAACAGGCGCGGCCGCCAGACGTCTTTCATGTGGCGGCGTGTGTGGCGCTGCGCAAGCGCGTTGCCGCCGATGCCGATCGCCGCGATGGTCTCGAGGGCGATCGTCTCGTCGTCGACCGTGATGCCGGCCCCGACCGCGGCGACGTTCGACCAGGTCTCGGCGTCGAGCACGAGCTGGGCCGGCGCGTAGACGCTGCCCTCGTCGCTCTGTCCGGCGCCGGCCAGCAGCGCCGCGCCGCCGAGCGCCGCCGCCAGGGCAAAGGCGGTGCCGTCGGCGGCGGCCAACCACTCGTCGGCCGCCGGGCGGCCCGGCGGAAAGCCGGCCGCGATGGGCAGGCCGGCGTGGCGCGCGAGCTGGGCGAGCTGGGCGAAGGTGGCGACCCCCGCCGGGCCCAGTCCGTAGCCCGGAGCGTGCTCTTCGATGAGCGCCGGCAAGGCGGGCATGAGGTAGGGCGAACCCGGCGCGGCGAGCTGCTGCGTCGCGCACGCGGCCAGCGCGGCGGCGTGCAGCGCGACCAGGGCCGCGGCGCGGTCGGGCAGCGGCTCGCCGCCGCGCAGCGGCGCCGTGAGAAACCCACAGGCGAGTCCGGCGCGCGCGCAGGCAAGCAGCGGGTCGAGCTCGGACTGAGCGACGCTGTGCGCGACCACACCGAGCGGCGGCCTGGGGGCGTCGGCGCGGCCGCCCAGGGCGTCGGCGACGGCGATCACGGCGGCGGCCTGGGCTGCGCTCAGGGCGCCGCACACCAGCACCGGCTTGGCGGTCGCGGCCAGCACGTCGGGCAGCTCGGTCAGGCGCCGAGTGGGCAGACCGACGGCCGCCACCTCGGGCAGGGCGTCGGCGAGCAGCGCGGCGGAGGCGACATCGGGGGCGGCGGCCAGGGCGGCCAGCAGGCCGCCGCGACCGCCGCCGACCACGACGTCGCGGTCGGCTGTGCGACCCGGCAGCGCGAACAAGGCGGGCGCCGTCGCCAGGGCGCGGCGCACGAGGGCCTCGGGCAGGCGCAGGCGGCCCGTGGCGGCGTCGGCGCTCGCGCCAGCCGCGACGAGCAGCTCGCGCGCCATCGCACCCGCGACGGGCACGCCGCGGCCCGCCAGCAGCTCGAGGGCGGCGTCGTGCAGGCGCGCGACCTCGTCGGCGGGGAGCGGCGCGTGGCGCAGCCCAGCCGGGGCAGTGGTGGTCGGTCCGGCGGTAGGCTCAGACACGGGTCCTCCCTTTGGCCTTGTTGACGATCTCATCGGTGGCGCGACGCGCCGCGTCGCTCAGCGTGAAGGCCGGCGGCTCGTGGCGCAGGGCCTCGCTGCGCGCCCGGACGCGCTCCTTGAGCGTAGTCGCTCCGGCGGCCTGCCAGTGCTCGAAGCCGTTGCGCTCAAAGAGCGCCGGCGACCAGAACTCGCGACCGTGCTCGCGCGTGTGAGCCAGGTCGGCAAAGCTGCCGCCCGGACCCACCGCGCAGATCTCCTTGACGGCGAGCGAAGCGCGGTCGGTGCCGACCTCATGCATGAGGGCGCGCGCGTACGAGACGAGCTCGTGGCCCAGCACGATCGTCTCGAACGAGCTCTGCAGGCCCGCTTCGAGGTAGCCGACGTCGTGCAGCAGCGTGGCTCGTGACAGCGCCCCGAGCACGGCCGAGATGGCCGCCTCGGCGGCCCACTGTTCGTCTAACAGCTTGGCGTCGGACACGGCCGCGTAGGCGAAGCTCGGCAGGCCGTAGAAGTGGCACAGGTCGCAGGCCGCGGCGTTGCCCAGGTAGAGCTCGGGCGCGCCGAAGGTCTCGAGGGCCGTGTGCCGGTCGGTGGTGCCGCAGCCCACGCCCAGCACGAACGGCGCGCCGCCCGCGGCAAGCTGGTGCACGACAAGCGCCGACAGCACCTCGGCGTTGCCCACGAGGACGGTGCCGGCGACGCTGGCCGGCGCGCTCACGCCGGCGACCGGCGCTGGCGCGTAGACGAAGGGGATGTCGGCGCGGGCGCAGACGATCATCTGGCGCAACGCCTCGGCGGAGTGCGCCAGAGGCGGCGCCGAGAGGGCGTAGCAGGCGAAGCTCTGCGCCGCGCCGCAGATCGCCGCCAGCTCGGCCATGAGGGGCAGCGAGTCGGCGTCGCGCACGGTGGCCAGCAGCGGCTTGCGCGTGCCGGCGAGCATGGCCGCGAAGCGGGTGAGGTCGTCGGTCGCGGCGGGCGTGTCGGCCGGGCGGCCCATCGACATGACGAAGTCGATGCCCGGCAGGCGCTCGCACAGGGCGGCCATGCCCTGCACGTCGGCGGTGGTCGCCGGGCGGCGCTGGCCGGAGTCGGGGTCGCGCACGTAGTCGCAGTCGGGCCCCGTGCCGAAGAAGCTGCGGCCGTCGGCCAGGTCGATGCCGCCGCCGTCGGTACCCGCGCGCGAATTGAGCACGAAGCGCCGTGGCGCCGATCCCAGGGCGCCGTCGACCAGCGCCGCGGGAATGCGCACCCGCGTGCCCGACACGCGCGCCCCGGCCGCGGCGAGCAACTCGCGAGCCGGCTCCCAGGGCACCTCGACGCCGGCCTCTTCGAGCAGCGCCAGGGTAGCCTCGTGGACCCGCCAGCAGGCCTCGTCGTCCCAGACTACGAGGCGCGCCCCGCTCACGGCGTGGCGAGCTCCGCGTCGGCGCGCGCCACGATGCTCGCGAGCTCGACGACGACGTCGTCGGGCAGGGGGGCGGAGCGGTAGTTGGCGAGGATGTCGTCGGCGATCGCGGTCGCTGAGTCGAGGGCGCCCTTCTTGCCCCCGGACAGCCAGACATCGTAAGGCGTGCGGTCCCAGACCGTGGGCCGCCAGATGTCCTTCATGTGGCGGCGGGTGTGCTTCTCGGCAAGGTAGGTGCCGTTGGGCCCGACCTTGCCGATGAGGTCGACGGCCAGGGTGTCGTCGTCGACCACCACGCCGCCGGCCACCTTCTGCACGATGCCGTAGATCTCGCTCTCCATGATCAGGTGCGGGTAGCTCAGGATCTTGGAGCCGTTCAGCAGGCCGCAGCCGTTCATCATGTCGGCGCAGGTCATGACACTCGCGAAGGTCGACAGAGAGTCGTCGACGGCGGCCTGCCAGTCGGGCTCTTTGGCGCTCGTCGCCATGGTGCCCATGGCCATCGGCACGCCGTAGAAGTGGGCGAGCTGGGTGGCGCCGGCGGCCAGCAGGTAGTCCTCGGGACCGGCCGTGTAGCTGCCGGTCTTCAGGTCCATGGCGCTGGGCGCGCCCGAGAAGAACGCCGGGCAGCCGGGGAAGGCGAGCTCGAGCAGCACGACGCCCGACAGCGCCTCGGCGTTCTGCACGACGAGGTTGCCGGCCAGCGTAGCCGGGCCGGTGCCGGCCATGAGCGGCATGGGCATGAAGCCGCTCGCCAGGCCGTGCTCGGCGGCCACGAGGTTGGCCTCGAGGTTGGGGCCGTCGTGGCCCAGCGGGTCGACCGCGCACTGCATGAAGCTGATGATCGGGCGGCGGCGCAGTTCGGCCGTGCCGCCGACGATGGCGGCCGCCATCTCGACGAGCAGCCGCGCCGGCCGTTCGCCCACGGTGGTGACCGCCTGGTAGTGCTTGCTCGTGTTGGTGAGCACGGCCTCGGAGTCGTGCAGGGCCTTGCTCGCCGGCGGCACGTCCTGCGAGGTGACTACCGGGCCCCAGTAGTAGCTTACGTTGGGCAGGGCGTCGACGAAGCGCGCCGAGGTGGCCGCGTCGGCTTTGGTCGACGGGCGCTTCTCGCCCGTGTGGTGGTCGTAGACGGACACGCCGCTGCCGTCGTTGGACAGGTAGCAGTGGGCGCGGTCGATCACCATGTCGCAGTCGGGATCGCGGCCCGCGAGGAGATACTGCTCGGGCACCCGGCCGACGGCCTCCATGACGACCTTGCGGGGCAGCCGGGCGACCTCGCTCGAGCGGTCGATCGTGCAGCCGTTGCGCTCGAGGATGTCGAGCGCCCTGGCCGACGGGAAGCGGATGCCGACGTTCTCGAGGATGTCGAGCGTCGCTTCGTGGATGCGCTCGAGGTCGCTGCCCGAAAGGACGTCCCAGTGAAGGCGGGGGGCGATGGGGTTGATCCGTGAAGTCAAGGGCAGCAACCTCGCAGGTTCAGAAACTGGCGGACGGTCGAGATGCGAGCATCGGCCGCCGCGGGGCGCGCGGCGGCGGGCCGGACTAGAGCCCGGCGGCCCTGCAGATCGCGCTGATGGAGGCGGCTACCACAGTCGGAGTCTATCAAACGGCGCCCCCGCGGCAAGCCGCTGCCGGGGGCACGCACGGCAGAAGAGCCCCGCCGCGCCTGACCATTCCGGCCAGTCACGACGACTGAGCATCGGCGCGCGCCACGATGGCGGAGAGCTCGGCCGCGAGGTCGTCGCCGAGCGGGGCGGGGCGGTGATCGGCGAGGATCCCGGCGGCGATCTCGGCGGCCGTGTCGCGCGCGCCGGGGCGCCCGGCCGCCGCCCAGGTGTCGTAGGGCGAGCGGTCCCACACGGTCGGCCGGAAGAGCTCACCGGCGTGGCGGCGTGTGTGATCGTCGGCCAGGTAGGTGCCGCCGTGGCCGACGCGCCCAATGACGTCGAGGGCGAGCGTCTCGTCGTTCACGACGATGCCCCCGGCGAGGCGCTGCACCATGCGGTAGACCTCGAGCTCCATGACGAGGTGCTCGTACGACAGCGTGCGCGAGCCGTCGAGCAGGCCGCAGCCGCTCAGCATGTCGGCGCCGGCAAGAGTGGCCGTGGCCGTGGAGAGGGCGTCGTCGACGGCCGCCTGCCAGCCGGGCTCCCGAGCGCCGGTGGCCATGGCGCCCATGTTGACCGGCAGGCCGAAGGAGTGGCCGAGCTGCGTGGCGGCCGCGGCCAGGACGTCGTCTTCGGGGCCGCCGCCCGTGTAGCCGCCGGTGCGCAGGTCCATGACGCTGGGCGCGCCGGCGAAGAAGACCGGCGCGCCGGGACTCGCGAGCTGCAGTAAGACGAGGTCGGCGAGCACGGCGGCGGCATTGACCGCGAGATTGCCGGCCAGCGAAGCGGGCGCCGTGCCGCAGCCCAGGGTGAGCGACAAAAAGCCGCAGGGCACGCCGGCCGCCGCGCAGACGAGGCCGGCCTCGAGGCTCACCGCGTCGTTGCCGAGCGGATCGACCGGACAGGCGATCAGGCTGAGGAGGGGCCGGCGGCGCAGCTGGTCGGCGCCGCCGCACAGGGCGGCCGCCATCTCGACGAGCAGGCGCGTGGGGCGCTCGCCGACGCAGGTGACGGCCTGGAAGTGCTTGGTGGTGTTGGCGAACACGGCGGCGGCCTCGTGCAGGGGACGCGAGCCGGACGGCGCGTCGCCGGCGGCGACGATCGGCCCCCAGGCGAAGGCGACCTGGGGCAGCGCGTCGCAGAAGCGCGCCGAGGCGGCCACGTCGGCGAGGGTCGACGCGCGGCGCTCGCCGCTCACCGGGTCGATCACAAAGACGCCGCTCGCGTCGTTCGACAGGTAGCTGTGGCGCCCATCCAGAGGCAGGTCGCAGGCCGGGTCGCGCCCGCAGAGGGCGAAGCTGGACGGCGCCGCCGCCAGGGCCGCCTCGACCAGCTGCCGCGGCAGACGGGCGATCTTGCGCGGCCGGTCGACGGCGGCGCCGTGGGCCGCCAGGATGTCGAGCGCCGCGGGCAGAGGGAACCGCACGCCGGTCTCGGCGAGCACGGCAAAGACGGCTTCGCGCAGGCTGTCGAGCTCGCCGGGCGCCAGCACGTCCCAGCGGCGCATCGGACTGATGGGGTCGATCCTCGTCGGCAAGGCTCGCCCGGGGCGCTTACTGCGCCGGGTAGGTGCCGGCCTTCACCATGGCGAGCGCCGCGCTGAACGACGGCACCGCGGCGGCCGGCGCCGCGCTCACATTCAGGCCGTCGTACCACTTGCGCGACAGGGCGGCGAGCGAGCCGTTGGCGCGCATCGTCTTGACGGCGGCGCTCAGCACAGCGACCAGGTCGCTCTCGCCCTGGCGGGTGGCGAAGGCCTGAGGCTGGTAGAAGAAGCCGGTGTTCGAGACCGCTATGTGGGCGCCGCCTGCCTGCTCGCTCTTGATCGTCGTGTCGGCCGTGAGGTCGCCGGCGAGGCGGCCGCTGCCGACGTCGGCCAGCGCGTCGGCGTCGCTGCCGTACAGCGTGACGCTCACGCCGCTCGCCGCTTCGAGAAAGCGCTGAAAGGTCGTCGAGGCGCTGGCGCCGATCGTCTTGCCGCTGAGCTCGGCGAGCGACGTGACGGTCGGCCCGCCGGCGGGCACCGCGACCTGGGCGATCGAGTAGGCGTAGGGCGCGGCGAAGGCGAGCTTGCGCGACGGCTTGGGGTCGGTCGTCATGGAGCTGATGGCCACGTCGTAGCTGCCCGCCTTGAGGGCCGCCGGCACGCGCGCCCAGTCGAGCTCGCGGATCTCGACCGTCTTGAGACCCATGATCGAAGCGACCGCGCGCGCCACATCGACGTCGAAGCCGCTCCAGGTGCCGCCGCTGTCGACCGTGCTCTGCGGCGCGAACTCGGGGTCTTCGCCGACCACCAGCGTGCCGCGAGCGGCGATCGTGGCGGCGAGACCCGTGGGTCGATGGCCGAGGATGGCGGCGAAACGCTGGGTCGCGGTCTGCGTCGACGCGGCGCGCTTGTGGCCGCAGGCGGCAAGCAGGCCCGCGGCGGCAACCAGCACGAAGATCGTCGCGACCGCGGCGGCGCGGCGGGGCCGGCGCGTGGTCATCTCAGCCGGCCACCAGGCGTCGCAGCTCGGCGTCGAGGTCGGGGGCGAGCGCGGGCGGCACGTGTCGCGCCAGCGTCTCGCGCGCCGCCTGGCGCGCCGCCTGGCGCGCGTCGCTCGAGCTGCCGTCGGCGCCGCAGAGCCGTTCGGCGACGCGGCGCGCCGCGTCGCCGGGGCCGGCGCCGGTCGTGGCCGCGGCGCGGGCGGCCGCCCGCGCCGCGGCCGTCACCTCGGTCCCCAGCATGAGCTCTTCGAACGAGAAGATGCGCCCGCCGGCGACCATCCCTACGCCGGTGATCATGTCGACGCCGGCGAGCATGGACAGGTAGGTCGTGGTGACGTCGTCGATCACCGCCTGCCAATCCGACTGCTTGGCCGCCGAAGCGTTGACGCCGCATTGCGTGGGCAGTCCGTAGAAAGCCCCGACGTTGCCCACGGCCGCGCCCATGAGGGTGTCCTCGGGGGCGCCCCCCGAAAAGTCGCCGGTGCGCAGGTCCATGACGCTCGGGATGAAGCAGATGAACACGGGGGCGCCGGGGATCGCGGCCTGGATGGCGCAGACGCCCGAGAGCGCCTCGGCGATGCCCACGGTCAGCGAGCCGGCCATGGTGAGCGGCGTGGTCGAGCCGCCCTGCGGCATGGTCACGAAGCCGATCGGCACGCCGGCCTCGGCAAAGGCCAGGCCGGCGTCGAGCGTGCCCTCGTCGTGGCCCAGCGGCGTGATCGTACCGAGCAACGCCGAGATCGGCGGCGCGCGCCGCACGGCTACGTCGCCGCCGGCGATGGCGCGCGCCATCTCGACGGCCACGCGGGCCTGCGTCTTGTCGACGATCGTCACCGTCTGCACGTGCTTGCCGGTATTGGCCAGCACGTCGTAGATCTCGTAAAGGCCACGACGCTCGACAGGCCGGTCCTGCGCGCTCACGGTCGTCCAGCAGAAGTCGACCTCGTCGAGGGCATCGACGATGCGCGTGATGGCGACCGCGTCGGCGGCCACCGTGGGCCGCTTCAGGCCGCTGTCGAGGTCGTAGATGTCGGTGGGGCAGCCGTCGGTGGTGAGCAGCGAGCCGTCGCCGGTCACAAGCGTGCGATTGGCGCGCGCGCCCAGCGTCAGGCGTCCCGGCGCAAGGGCGACGAGGTGGCGCACGACGTCGGCGGGGATGCGCACGACCTGGCCGTCGGCGTGCGCGCCGGCGGCGACCAGCGCCGCCCGGGCGGCGAGCGAGGGCACGGCGATGCCGATGGTCGCCAGTACGTGAAGGGCCGCTTCGTCCAGACGCTCAAGGTCGCTGGCGGAAAGGACTTCGAGACGTCCCGTCGCCTGGGGGGTCGGCTGTCGCACTCGCGTACCTCTCTCGGTCGACTTTTGCTGGTACCGGTGTCGGTCTGCTGCCGCTTGCAGCGGGGTGGCGGCCGGGCGCTGGCCGGCGGGCGAGGATCGCCCCATTGTCGCTTTCAGACGGCGATGGCTGCAACCCTGGCGCCGAGCACGGCGAGCAGGTCGGCGCTGCGGATCTTGAGCATGGTGGTCGTCGTGCCGCCCCCGCAGTAGACCACGGGCAGCTCGAGGATGCCCGGATCGGCGACGATCGGCAGGTCGGCCGCCAGGCCGCACGGCGGCAGGGCCCCGGGGCGGTACCCGGTGAGCGCCACGACCTGGGCCGGCGGGGCTGGAGCCGCGTCGTGGCAGCCCAGCGCGGCGGTGAGCCGGGCGTCGTCGACGCGGGCATCGCCGCGTACGAGGCACACTACCGGACCGCTCTCGGTCTCGAACACCTGGGACGTGACGACCTCGCGCCGCGAGACGCCGAGCAGCCCGGCGGCACGGCGCGCGGTGCCCGACAGGGCGGGCAGATGGATGATCTCGTGCGCCACGCCCTGCTCGAGAAGATAGTTGTGGACGTCGCTACAGGACTTCATGCGTCCCCCTTGGGCGGCCCGCTCACTGTACCACAGCGGCCGGGGCCGACTGTTGCCGCGCAGGGCGCTCCTGCCTACGATGAGGGCATGCATGAGCGCTCGAAACGGCAGCGCCTGGGCCGGCGCGCGGCCAACTTGTTGCTGATCGTCGGCGGGCTGACCATCGCGTTCCCGTTCTGGTCGGCGGCCTACACGCACTACCAGCAGCGATCCCTGAGCGCCGACTACCGGCGCGCCAGCGCGGCGTTCGCGGCGGGCGCGCAGCGCCGCTCGACCCTGGCGACCCCGCTCACGCCGGCCCTGAAGGCCCGCCGCCTCGCCGCCCTGTTCGCGCGCGGCCTCAAGCCGGGCGAGCCGATCGGCCACCTCATCATCCCGCGCCTTTCGTTCAACCGCATCGTGGTGCAGGGCAGCACCGGCTCGCACAGCCTCTGGCCGGCCAGCGACGCGTCGTACCTGCGCGGCGGTCCGGTGCACTACGGCATCACGCCGCTGCCGGGCGCCGGCGAGCCGTTCGCCGTGGCCGGCCATCGCACCACCTACAGCGCCCCGTTCTACAGCCTGAACGTGCTGCGCAGGGGCGACCGCATCGTGGTCGCCACGCCCTACGGTCGCTTCAGGTACGCGGTCGCCAAGATCACGACCGTGCTGCCGTCGGACGTGGGCGTGCTCTACGACCGCGGCTACGCCCTGGTGCTCACCACCTGCACGCCGCCCTACAGCGCGAGCCACCGGCTCGTGGTCTGGGCGAGCGCCACCGGCTTCACGCTCAACTAGGCCGGCGATCGACTGCGTCGTCGTCGCTCAGGCATGCGTGACTTCGTCGCGCGCCTAGTCGACGACAGTCCCTGGCCGGGTGCGCCGCGCCGGGTGCGGCAGGCGAGGTCGGCTCCGTGCGGCCGTCCCGCGCTGGCCACGCTCGCCGTGCCACGACGAGCGCTTTACGACGGAAACGGCGGGCGCTCCGGCCGCGAGCCTTCGAGCACCATGACGGTGTAGGGGTCGCCCACCCGGCCGCCGGCGTGGCCCGACGGCACGAAGACCAGGCCGTCGGCCTGCACCATCGAACGCAGGATCCCCGAGCCCTGCGGCCCGGTGGTCGTGAAGTGCCAGGCGCCGGCCTCGTCGCGCTGCAGCAGACAGCGTCGCACCTCGACCCGGTCCCTGGTGGCCTTCACGGGTTCGGCCGCGACGGCCGTGAGCCACGGCCGCCAGATGTCGCGGCGGCCCTGCAGGGCCAGCAGCGCCGGACGGATGTAGAGCTCGAACGTGACCATGGCGGCCACCGGGTTGCCCGGCGCGCCGAACACGAGGCGGCCCTCGCGCACCCCAAAGGCGGCCGGCTTGCCCGGCTTGACGGCTACTCCCCAGAAACGGCTCTCGACGCCGAGCTCGGCTTCGACCTGCTTGACGAAGTCGTAGTCACCGACCGAGACGCCACCCGAGGTGATGACGACGTCTTCGTCGAGGGCCCGCGTGACCAGCCGGCGAGTCTCGGCGGGGTCGTCGACGGCGATGCCCAGCAGTACCGGCTCGCCGCCCGCCGCGAGCACCTGGCCCCAGGCGGCGAACGAGTTGGAGTTGCGGATCTGGCCGGGTCCCAGTGGCCGGCCGAGCGACACGAGCTCGCTGCCGGTGGCCAGCACGGCGACCCGCGGGCGGCGCGCGACCGAGAGCTCCTCGACGCCGATCGAGGCGAGCAGCCCGAGCTCGGCGGGTCCGAGCGGCGCGCCCTGCGACAGCACCACGTCGCCGACGCGCACGTCTTCGCCCGCAGAGCGCACGTTGCGGCCCACAGGCGGCGCCTCGCGCACGAAGACCTTGCCGTCGCGCTCCTCGACGTGCTCGACCTGGACGACCGTGTCGGCGCCGTCCGGCAGGGGCGCCCCGGTCATGATACGAGCCGCCTCACCCGCCCGCAGCGACACGCCGGCCACGCTGCCCGCGGGGATCTCGGCGACGATGGCAAGGCCCGCTCCCTGGGCCTCGTCCAGGTCGGCGCCGCGCAGGGCGAAGCCGTCCATGGCGGAGTTGGCGAACGAGGGCACCGCTTCGGGCGAGACGACGTCGGCGGCGGCGGCGCGCCCCAGCGCCTCGAGCAGCGGCACGCGCTCGGCGGGGAGCGGCCTCACGGCGGCGAGCACCAGGTCGACGGCTTCGCTTAGGGTGATCACCGTGTGCGCCTCCTCGTCAGGTGTGGTCGTCGATCTCTTCAGTCTCACGATCGTTCAACGCGCATGCCGCTCCCGCCTGCGGCGGCGCGACGGCGCAGCCGCCACACTACCGCACAAGCGCAGGCCACGCCGAGCATGTCGACGGCGAAGTCGCGCGGATCGCACGAGCGATAGGGGATGGACCGCTCGTGACGGCAGCCTTACGGCACAGCCGCGGCGGCGCTTCCCGGCGCGCCGCGCTCGGCTGTGCCGGGCTCAGGGACCGACATCACGCGCCGTCGCTGCTCGCGGCCGGCGCTCCGGCGGGGGGCGTGTCGCCCGCAGGGGGCGTGTCGCCGGCGGGGGGCGGCTCGGTGGCGAACGTCTCCTCGCCATCGAAGACGAGCGCCAGCAGCTGGCCGCTCGCCAAGACGATACGCGCGCCGGGCGCGGCCACCCGGTTGCTGAGGCCGCGGCAGACGCTCGCCGGCAACGGCGCGTCGGTGAGCTCGTACTCGAGGCCGCGCAGGGTGAGCACGACGTCGGGCGAGAGGGCGACGACCGAGACCCGGGCGCCCACCGGCGCGCACAGGCGCGCCGTGACGGGCCCCTGCAGCACGGTCGCCGACAGGCCGGGCGCGGCGATGCGCGCGGCGCG
>Ga0181529_10003477_pt1 | contig 17905 bp, 16 predicted proteins | sample PEATcosm2014_Bin_36_FD_119763 | JGI IMG/M metagenome (GOLD analysis project Ga0181529, IMG submission 119763) | Peatland microbial communities from MTU Mesocosm Facility, Houghton, MI, USA - PEATcosm2014_Bin10_30_metaG | ecosystem: Environmental > Terrestrial > Soil > Wetlands > Peat | place... | reverse complement strand
GGCCGGGTCGCCGACATCCATGCGCTGCTGCCGGCCTCCGGCCTGCACATCATCGCCGAGACCTTCCTGCCGATCCGCTTCCAGTTGCTCGCCGCGCCGGGCGCGACGCTCGAGACCCTGCGCACCGTCTACAGCCACGTTCACGCGCTCGGCCAGTGCCGCAAGATCATCCGCAAGCTCGGCCTGACGCCGATCGTTTCCAGCGACACCGCGGGGTCGGCGCGCGAGGTGGCGGAAGCGCGCGACGTCAGCCGCGCTTCGCTCGCCACCAAACTCGCCGGGGAGATCTACGGCCTGACGACGCTGGCCGCCGACGTCGAGGACGAGGCGCACAACACGACGCGCTTCGTCGTGCTGTCGAAGACGCCGCATTGGGCCGCCCCGCACAATGGGCCGGTGGTGACGACGTTTGTCTTTCGGGTGCGCAACGTGCCGGCGGCGCTCTACAAGGCGCTCGGCGGCTTCGCCACCAACGGCGTCAACATGACCAAGCTCGAAAGCTACATGATCGACGGCGAGTTCACGGCGACGCAGTTCCTCGCCGACGTCGACGGCCACCCGGAAGATCCGCCGCTGAAGCGCGCGCTCGAGGAACTCGACTTCTTCTCGCGCGAGGTTCGCGTGCTCGGCGTCTATCCGGCGCATCCCTTCCGCATCGAGACGCAGAAGGCGGCGGAGTAGAAGGCGCTGTCTTCCCCCGCTTCGCGAGGGAGGAAGGGCGCCTCTACAGTCTTACTTCGTGCCGAACATCCGGTCGCCGGCGTCGCCGAGGCCGGGGACGATGTAGCCGTGATCGTTGAGCCGCTCGTCGATCGCCGCCGTCCAGATCTCGACGTCGGGGTGAGCCTCGGTCAGGTGTTTGATGCCTTCGGGCGCGGCGAGCAGGCAGACGAAGCGCAAGTCCTTGACGCCGCGATCTTTCAGCCGAGAAATCGCCGCCACCGCCGAATTGGCGGTCGCCAGCATCGGGTCCATGACGATCACCAGGCGGTCGGCGATGTCGGTGGGCGCCTTGAAGTAATATTCGACCGCCTCCAGCGTCTTCGGGTCGCGGTAGAGGCCGATGTGGGCGACGCGGGCGCTCGGCACGAGGTTGAGCATGCCGTCGAGGAAACCCATGCCGGCGCGCAGGATCGGCGCGAAGACCAGCTTCTTGCCGGCGATCGTCGGCTTCATCGTCTTGGCCAGCGGCGTCTCGATTTCGACCAGCTCGAGCGGCAGGCTGCGCGTCACTTCGTAGCACAGCAGCATGCCGATCTCGTTCATCAGCTGTCGGAAGCCTTTGGTCGAAACCGTCTTGTCGCGCATCAGGGTCAGCTTGTGCTGCACCAGCGGGTGATCGACGACATTGACGGTGGACATGACGACGCTCCGGACTTCAGCGAACCGCGCGCGAACTTAGCCCAAAGCGAGCGGCGGCTTGTCGTCGCGGCGCCGCTCATCCCCAGATATTCGCGTTTCGGCCGCCGCCGCGATCTATTGACGCGGGACGGGCTTCGCTGTCTGGTGGCGAGCCGATGGCCAACTCTCCCGCCCGCGCCGCAAGCCGCAACTGGAATCTGCCCAACCTGCTGACGTACGGCCGTGTCGCCGCCGTGCCGTTGGTGGTCGCCTTCCTGTTCTGGCCGGCCGACGCGTGGGCGCGTTGGACCGCGCTGGCGATCTACACGGCGGCGGCGATCACCGATTTCTTCGACGGCTATCTCGCGCGCGCATGGTCGCAGCAGTCCTCGCTCGGCCGCATGCTCGACCCCATCGCCGACAAGCTGCTGGTCGCTGCGGCGCTGCTCGCACTGACCGCCGACCACACCATCGCCGGCGCGTCGCTTTGGGCGGCGATCGTCATTCTGTGCCGCGAAATCCTCGTCTCGGGCCTGCGCGAGTATCTGGCCGAGCTGAGGGTGCCGGTGCCGGTGACGGCGGTCGCCAAATGGAAGACCGGCGTGCAGATGGTCGCCCTCGGCTTCCTCATCGCCGGGCCGGCCGGCGACGCGGTCTTCCCCTACGCGACGCAAGTCGGCGTCTGGCTGCTGTGGATCGCCGCCATCCTGACGTTCTACACCGGATGGGACTATATGAAGGCGAGTTACGACCATGTCGGGGGCGCGTGAGGCGCGATGAAAGCGGTGTATTTCGCCTGGGTGCGCGAGCGAATCGGCAAGAACGAGGAAGAGATCGCGCCGCCGGCCGAGGTGGCGACGGTCGACGATCTCGTCGCCTGGCTGGCTAGTCGCGGCGAGAACTACGCCCACGCCTTCGACAAGCCGCAAGTGATCCGCGTCGCGATCGACCGCGCTCACGCGGCGCGCGACGCGCGGATCGCCGGGGCGAAGGAAATCGCCTTCTTCCCGCCGATGACCGGCGGCTGAGCATGGGCGTCGTTCGCGTCCAGGCCGAGGATTTCGACGCCGCGGCGGAAGGCCGCGCGCTGACCGCCGGGCGACCCGAAATCGGCGCGTTGGCGAGCTTCATCGGCCTGTGTCGCGACGAAGGCGGTCGCCTGGCGGCGCTCGAGATCGAGCATTATCCCGGCATGGCGGAAGCCGAGATCGCGCGCGTCGTCGCCGAGGCGGAGGCGCGCTGGCCGCTCTACGGGATCACGGTCGTCCATCGCTTCGGCAAGCTGCGGCCGGGCGACCAGATCGTCTATGTCGGCGTCGCGGCGAGCCACCGCGGCGAAGCGTTCGCCGCCGCCGAAATGCTGATGGATTTCCTCAAGACCCGCGCCCCGTTCTGGAAGCGCGCCACCCGCCTCGACGGCGCCGTTGAGGGCTGGGTCGAAGCCAAAGCCGACGACGACGCGCAGGCGAAGAGGTGGGGCGGGGGGTAGAGCGGGTGGAGATGGGCAGGAGTCGCCGCAAGGGCTAGGTTTTTCTCGGCGACAGAAGTCGGGAATTATTCATGCGAGCGTCACCGTATTCTAATTACCGAGCGCTACCGAAAGATACGGGTCAACGTTCCACGAGCTTGCTCAAGCCTGCGACGTCCTGCCGCGTTGCCGACCATGCAACGCCAGCGGAGCGTCATCGCGCCGGCCGCGGCGCGATAGACAATCTGTTTGTGAGGATCCCCGCAATGAGAGTGTTTATGCTTTCTGCCGTTATTCTCGGACTTGCAGTTACATCCGCATCGGCGTCTTGCCGGGTCGATTATGGCAAATGGCAGTTTGGGGTGAACTCGACGACCGCGATTCATCTGAACGGCAGCTCGACTTGCTCGCTGAGGCTAAGTCCTGGAAGAACGACGGACGTGGAATCCGTTGCGATAACGCAGAAGCCGATGCATGGAGCGGCGACGTGGAGCGGTTCTCTCATTGATATTCTCATTCAATATCAACCGACTCCGGGGTATAAGGGCGCCGACGAGTTTTCTTACTCGATTACGGGCGTATTCGTTACGAGGCAAGGCGCAACGACGCCCGTGGGCGTCGCGAATGTGAGGGTCTCCGTCGACATTCAATGACACTGTGGTTGGGGATTACGGGCGCGCGCAAAATGGCGCCTAGCGCTTTGAAAACGCTCGTTCGCTGAACGGATGTGTCGCGCCTTCGGCGCGCCGCCCTCACTCGGCGGCGCTGCGGACGGCCGCCAGCTTGCCGAGCGCCTGGTCGAGGTCCTCGATCAGGTCGTCGGGATCCTCGAGTCCGACCGAAAGCCGCAGCAGGCCGGGGCCGATGCCGAGCGCGGCGCGCTGCTCGGGCTTCAGCCGCTGGTGGGTCGTCGTTTCGGGATGGGTGACGAGGCTCTTGGCGTCGCCGAGATTATTGGAAATGCCGATGATCGTCAGTGCGTCGGCGGCGGCGAAGGCCCCCGCCTTGCCGCCGGCGACTTCGAACGCGACCAGCGTGCCGCCGCCCGACATCTGCTTGGCCGCCACCGCGCGCTGCGGATGGTCGGCGCGGCCGGGATAGACGACGCGGGCGACCTTCGGGTGGGTCGCGAGGAAGTCGGCGATTCTTCCCGCCGAACGGTCCATCTGGCCGACCCGCAGCGGCAGCGTCTCCAGCGACTTCAGCAACACCCAGGCGTTGAACGGCGACAGGCACGGGCCGGTCTGACGGAGGAAGTTGTGGACATTGTCGGCGATGAACTTCTCCGAAGCGACAATGACGCCGCCGAGCGTGCGGCCCTGACCGTCGATGTGCTTGGTCGCCGAATAGACGACGCAATCGGCGCCGAGCGCCAGCGGGTGCTGCAGCATCGGTGACGCGAAGGCGTTGTCGACCACCAAGGTCGCTCCCGCCCGGTGCAGGAGGTCGGCGACGGCGGCGATGTCGACCACGTCCAGCGTCGGATTGGTCGGGCTTTCGAGGAACGCGGTTTTAGTGTTGGGGCGGATCGCCGCCTGCCACGCGGCGAGGTCGCTGCCTTCCACCAACGTCGAAGCGACGCCGAAACGCGGCAGCAGTTCCTCGACGACGTAAAGACAGGAGCCGAACAGCGCCCGCGACGCGACGACATGGTCGCCGGCCTTGAGCTGGCCCATCAGCGCCGCCGTCACCGCCGCCATGCCGCTGGCGGTGGCGCGCGCCGCTTCGGCGCCCTCGAGCAGCGCCATGCGCTGTTCGAACATCGCCACCGTCGGGTTGGCGAAGCGCGAATAGATGAAACCCGGCGCGTCGCCTTTGAAGCGCGCCTCGGCTTCCGCCATCGTGTCGTAGAGATAGCCCTGGGTGAGGAACAGCGCCTCCGAGGTCTCCTCGAATTGCGAACGCATCGCGCCGCCGTGCACCAGACGGGTGGCGGGGCGCAACGTGCGCGGATCGCGGGACTTGCGGGGGCTGCTCATAGGCGCTCCTTTCACGGCCGAAACCAAGGCCAAGCAAGGGCTTCCGGATAGGGGCGCGCGGTCTGAGGGCCCCGATCTTTTAGCCCGTTGTTTAACGTGGCGGCAAGCCGACCGGCTCAAATGACCACGGGATTGCGCGCACTTAGCCCCCTCGGCGGCTTGGCGTCAAGATCGCCAAGCGCTAACAAAAGCTGCGCCGCTTCCGGCGAGGCCCCGCGCGGACCGGACAGGATGCGGCGGCGCTTCGAGGCTTCCATGACCACAACAATCCGCGCGTCGAAGTCGCATCTGCTCGACGCGAGCGAACCCGGCGCCGCCGAGGCCGCGTACTTCAACGCGCCCTTCGGCCTGTTCGGCCGGCGCAAGATCAAGGCGATGGCCGGTCGCAAGCTCATCCGCAGCGGCCCCGCGTTCGACGACGGCCAGTTCCAGCCGGCGAGCCTCGACCTGAGGCTCGGCAAGGAAGCCTATCGCGTGCGCGCGAGCTTCCTGCCCGGCCGTGGCCGCAGCGTTAAGGAGCACCTCGAAAGCTTTGGCGCCGAACACATCGCGCTGACCGGCGACGGCGCGGTGTTGGAGAAGGGCATCGTCTATATCGCGCGACTGACGGAAAGCCTCGCCCTGCTGCCGAGCATTTCCGGCGCCGCCAACCCAAAGAGTTCGACCGGCCGGCTCGACATCTTCACCCGCCTGATCGTCGACGGCGCGGAAGCGTTCGACGAGGTGCCGCTCGGCTATCACGGCGAGCTGTGGCTCGAAGTCTCACCGCGCAGCTTCAGCGTACGCGTTCACGAGGGGTCGCGGCTCAGCCAGATCCGCTTCCGCAGCCGCAACTCGCAGCAGATGGGCGTGCACAATTTCGCCCTGTCCGATGAAAAACTGCGCGAGCGCCATGCGGCGAGCCCGCTGGTCGACGGCGAACTGACGGCGCGCGAAGGCGTGCTGCTGCGCGTCGATCTCGGCGGCGCCGGCGACGAGACGGTCGGCTATCGCGCAATCAAGAATTCGAGCGTCATCGACGTCAATCGCGCCGGCGGCTATGCGGCGGAAGATTTCTGGGAACCGATTCGCGCCCGCGTCGATCGACGGCTGATCCTCGATCCAGAGGAATTCTATATCCTCGCCTCGCGTGAGAAGGTGCAGATTCCCGCCGACCTCGCCGCCGAGATGGCGCCGATCGACCCGGCGATCGGCGAGTTTCGGGTCCATTACGCCGGCTTCTTCGATCCCGGCTTCGGTCAGGGGCCTGACGGCGCGCCCTGCGCGCGCGCCGTGCTGGAAGTTCGCAGCCGCGATGTGCCGTTCCTGCTCGAGGACGGCCAGCCGGTCGGCCGTCTGGTCTACGAGGCGCTCGGCGACGCGCCGGAGCGCGACGAGCTCTACGGCGCCGGCCCGACCTCCAACTATCAGGGTCAGGGCCTCAAGCTCGGCAAGCACTTCCGCGACTTCAAGGCGCCGTGACGAACCGCGGCCGGCGCAGCTTGTCGGCTCCGCTTTCGCCGCGCTATAAAGTCGGCGCGCGTCCCGTTCGCGGGCGATCGCGGGCGTAGTTCAATGGCAGAACGGAAGCTTCCCAAGCTTCATACGAGGGTTCGATTCCCTTCGCCCGCTCCAATTATTTCAAGATGTTATGACCGTCGCTGGCCTGGGAAGCCGGTCGGCTTCGCCGATTGCGCCACAGCTGAGCCCAGTGCCTTCAGCCGCTTAGCCTACTGATTTGGCAAGGGCGCCGGCGAACGGACCGACGCCGCTGTTCGTGGCCAGCGTCGCATCGCGGAAGGTCTTTTGCGGTCCTCTCACTCAGGCGCCAGCGGGCCGGGCTCGAACGCACAGACGAGACCGCGACGTTCGAGGCCAAGTGAATTGTCGAACGCCGACGATTCCAAGCCTCGACGCTGTGAGGTATGGACGGAGCCCAGCAAATGGACGTTTCGATGGATTGTTCGTCTTGGCGGCGCTGGAGCGTCAGATGGACGGCGAGGCGCGACGACTTCGTGGTCGGCGGCTGGCGGGAGAAGGGAAGGCGCGATGACCAGTTTGAAGATCACGGCAGGGCCGTTCAGGTTCGACGCGAGGTTTGAGACCGCGCTCGCGCCAAAGACCTGTGAGGCTTTCCAAGACCGGCTGCCGTTCGCAAGCAAGGTCGTCCATGTCCGCTGGAGCGGCGAAGGCGTCTGGATTCCGTTGGGCGATATGGACTTCCACGTCAGCTACGAAAACCACACGAGTTATCCGGCGCCGGGTCAGATCATTCTCTATCCAGGCGGCATCAGCGAGACTGAAATCCTGCTCGCCTATGGCGGTGTCCATTTCGCTTGCAAAATGGGTCAGCTCGCCGGCAACCATTTCATCACGCTCACTTCTGGGCTCGAGAATCTGGCGGCGCTCGGCAAGCTGGCGCTTTGGGAGGGCGCCCAGGATATTCGCTTCGAAGCCGCGTGAACGTCTTGCCGGGGCGCGCCTGCGGAGCGACGCCGCATGTTGGCTCCACTCAATGCGGCGCCGACGTTGGCCCGATTCCTCCTTCAATGGCGTGCACCATCGCCCAGAAGTTCTCGAGCGGCGTATCCAGTTGAACATGATGCGTCGGCGAGAGGATCAGGCCGCCGTCGTAGCCCACGGTTTCCAGGCGCTCCAAGACCTCGCCGCGCACTTGCTCTGGCGCGCCGAAGGGGAGGGTGTGCTGTTCGTCAATGGCGCCCCAAAAGCAGAGCTTGTCGCCAAACTGACGCTTCAACTTCGCCGGATCCATGCTGGCCGGCTGCACGGGATTGAGGACGTCAAGTCCGATCTCGATCAATTCCGGAATGATCCGTTCGATGTTGCCATCGGAATGATACGCAACCTTGACGTCCGGGTTTGTCGCTTTCAGCGTGGAGATGAACTCGGCCATGCGGGGCTTGAGGAATCGCCGCCAAGCGTTGGGAGAGATCATCATGCCATGCTGCATGCCGACGTCGTCTCCCGTCCAGATCATGTCTACGCCCATTTCAACGAGTCTCTTGGCGGCGGCGAGATGATACCGGAACGGAATATCGAGAATCGCCTCGGCGAGACCCGGGTCCTCGGTGAAGTCGATCATCATTTGCTCCAGCCCGCGCAGCGCCCAAGCGGCCTCAAAGATGGTCGTCACGGTCACGCCGACGATCCAGTAATCGCTTTTGTGGGCGGCGATCAGGCGCTCGGCCTCACGATAAAGCTCCAGACGGTGCGGATCGGGCGGTCGGTAGGAGTCGACGGAACGCGCGTCGGCCAGCGGATGACCGACGATATCGGTATAGAACCCGGCGCCGAAACGGGTCTCATAAGGCACGTTCCTCCACGTCACCCCCCACTCGTCGGTATAGGCGTTGTCGCCGTCGGCGTAGGTCTCGTTGGCGTAGTACGAGTTGGCCCAGCCAACTGAAGTCAGCAACAGATCCTGTCCAAGCGCGCGTTCCAGCTCATAGGTGTTGCCGCCTCCGTGCGGGTTGTGAACGGACCGCCCCGTCTGATGCATATCTTCGCGCAGCCTTTGGGCGAACTCCGGGGTGAAGCTGATCTGCATCGGACAACGGTCCGGCTTCTGATGGTTGAGGGACATGATTACGCGGTCACGCGGCTTGACGGACGTTTCCTGACTCATGATTGACGTGCCTGTGTCATGCGGCGCGAAGGCAATCGGGGCGTCGATGGGTCGATCTGAAAGCCCAGCCGAGCATACGCTCGCGCCGGCGCCGTGTAACGAGGTCGCCGCGTTGCGCGCAGCTTCGTTGACGACCCGGGCGCCGCGCTGGGTTGGAATGGCGCCTCTCGCGGGGACTGCGCCGAGCCGGCCGCCGATCGGATGCATGCGACACTCTGACGCCGGCCAGATCGGGTTTGACCGGCGCTCGAATGTTGCGAAAATTCGCGATTGGCACACGAATGCGCCGAGAGCGGCGGCCACCCGGCGGACGTCGGCTGACGACGAAAGGCCGCCCGCCCCGCTCCTGCAAAGGTTCCGTGATGAAATCCCTGATCATTTCCGAGCCGGGCAAAATGGCGATCGCCGAGGTCGCCCGTCCGGCGCCCAAGGGCGACGAGCTGCTCATCCGCGTGGGCGCCAGCGGCATCTGCGGCACCGACGTCCACATCTGCAACGGCGACTACACCGCCACGTTCCCCCTCGTTCCGGGCCATGAATTCGCAGGCGAAGTGGCGGCCGTCGGACCGGATTGCACACGTTTCGCGCCCGGCGCTCGTGTCGCCATCGAGCCCAACATCCCGTGCAACAACTGTCCCGAATGCCTGCGCGGCGAACATCATTTCTGCCGCAACATGGTGGTGCCGGGGGTCAATCGCCCAGGCGGCATGTCCGAATACGCCATCGTCAACGAGCGCGCCGCATTCGACATCGGCGACCTGCCTTTCGTGCATGGCGCGCTGGTCGAACCGCTGTCCTGCGTCGTCCACGCCACGGACCAGTTGGGCGTGGGTTGGGCCGCGCATGTGCTGGTTATGGGCGCAGGTCCCATCGGCGTCATGATGGGGCGTCTGATCAAGGCCCGCGGCGCGGCGCGGGTCGACTATCTCGAGCGCAACGCCAACCGCGCCGCCCGCGCCGCCGCGCTTGGTTTCGGAGCAGTCTACGCCAGTCCATCTGAAATCGCCGATCGCGTCTACGACAGCGTCGCCGACGCCTCGGGCGCCTCGGCGCTGGTGGCTGAAGCGGCCAATCGCATGACGCGGCCGCGCGGCTGCGTGCTCGTATTCGGGGTGCCCCACATGGATGCCCGGGTCACCTTCGACCATTTTCGGCTCTTCCGCGAGGAGATCTCGATCATCTCTTCGTACACGTCGTTGAAGAACAGCATGCAGGCGATCGACCTGATGAAGTCCAAGACCATTCGCGTCGACGACCTCGTCTCCCACCAAATCAAGCTGTCCGAGTGCCCCGACTACATAAAGCGCATGAAAGCGGGCGACGGCGAACTGAGCAAGGTGGCGGTCACCGACTTCGCCCACTGATCGAGCGACCGCAACGCGTCGGCGGATCCCGCCGCCGACGCAGCGGGAAGAAGGCGACGTGAGACAGGCGTTCGACGCGCGCCGCAGGTGGATGGTTGTGGCGGCGTTCGCCCTTGAGGCGTCGTCGGCGCCCAGACATTCTGACGTCGGATGCGCGCCGGGAACAGCTCCGACAATCGCCGCCCGCATGAAACCTGCCGCGCGAGGGGCTGACCGATGACTGCCCGGCCGTCTTTGCCCAGCCCCATTCTTCGCGTCGCCTTCACGAATCCCAATCGCGAGATCGCCTGCGACGAGGATGAATCGCTCTTTCACGCCGCGCGCCGTCATGGCGTTCGGATCCTCGGCGCTTGCGGCGGGCGCGGCGTCTGCGGCTCCTGCACGGTGCGGCTCGTTCGCGGCGAAGCCTTGCTCGATGGCGAGACGCTGATCGGCGCCAGCAAAAAATGGCGGCGCGCTTGCCGCATGAAGCCGCGGCGGGACTGCGAGGTGGAGATCGCGCCGCGCTCGCTCGCGCCCGTCGCGCGCGCCCAGGTCGACGCGAAGGATTGGCTCGGCGACGTCGCTCCAGCGCCGGCGGTTCGCGCCTTCGACGTCCGCGTCGCCGAGCCGTCGCTCACGGACCCGCGCGGCGACTTCGAGCGGTTCGCCGCGGCGCTTCCCGACGTTCACGCGATCGAACTCGCCGCTGCGCGCGCGCTGCCCGAGATCCTGCGCGCCAATCGTTTCTCGGCGCGCGCCTTCGTTCGCGGCGCGACCGTCGTCGGCGTCGCGGCGCCCGGGCGCCCCGCTCTGGGACTGGCGGTCGACCTAGGCACGTCCAACATCGTCGGCTTTCTCATCGATCTCATGACTGGCGAGCGGCTGGCGAGTCTCGGGATCGAGAACCCGCAGGTCGGCTGGGGCGCCGACGTCGTCACCCGGCTCAATCAGGCGCTCGCTGGCCCGGGAGCCCAGAGCGAACTGGGCGGCGCGGCGATGTTGGCGATTCAATCGCTCGCCCGTGACCTCGCGGAGGCGGTTGGTCGAAGGCAAGACGACATTCTCGACGTCGCCGTGTGCGGCAACACCGCGATGCAGCATCTGCTGCTCGGCTTGCCGGTGGGCCAACTCGTGCGCGCGCCCTATGTCGCGGCGGTCAGCGGCGCGATCAATGTCGAAGCGCGCGAACTCGGGCTCGCCCTGGCGCCCTCCGCGCGCGCTTACGTAGCGCCCGGCGTCGGCGGCTTCGTCGGCTCGGACCACGTCGCGGCGTTGCTGGCCACGCGCGCACATTGGGAAGGCGACGGCGCGACGCTGGTGATGGACATTGGCACCAACACGGAAATCTCGCTCGTGTCCGGCGACCGGTTTCTGTCAGCTTCGTGTCCTTCTGGCCCGGCGCTGGAAGGCGCAAACGTCGCCTGCGGCATGCGGGCGGCGGAGGGCGCGATCGAACGCGTCGGGATCGAGAACGGCGCCCTCGTCGCGACGACGATCGGCGGCGTCGAGGCGGTGGGAATCTGCGGCTCCGGCGTCCTCGACGCGATCGCCTGCGCGCTGCGGCTCGGGCTCGTGGACAAGACCGGCCGGATTCGCGATGCCGGCCGTGGCTTCGTCCGCCTCGACGGCAAGCCGGCGATCGCGCTTGCGCCCGATGTGCATATCCTTCAAGCGGACGTGCGCGCCGTGCAACTGGCGAAGGCGGCGATTGGCGCCGGCGTCGATCTGCTCCTCGATCTCTCCGGCGTCGCCGAGCGGAACGTCGCCCGCTTCGCGCTCGCCGGCGCCTTCGGTCAGTTCATCGACATCGACAACGCGGTCGCGATCGGCCTGCTGCCGCCGCTGCCGCTCGAACGGTTTGCTCAAGTCGGCAATGCGGCGGGCGTCGGCGTTGCGCGCATGCTTGCTTCGACCGCGGAACGCGAGCGCGCGGCGGAGATAGCCTCCCGCTGCCGCTACGTCGAACTCAACACGCATCCGCAGTTTCAGGAGCGTTTCATCGCGAACATCGGCTTCGCCGAGGCCGCTTGCGCGCATGGCGACGCGCTGTGACGAACGCGCGGCCAAACCCGACGGCGCTCAGGCGACCGCCGATCTAGCTCGGTTGACGACAATCAACGCCATTCAGCGCGCCATACTGTAGAACTCACACACCGAACAACGAAGTATGGCGTTCCCTGGGGAGAGAGGGCGATGGCGCTGTCGCAGGCATTGTTCGACGCAATCGTCGACGGCAAGGCGCAGCTCGCGCAGTCGCTCGTCGAAGCGGAACTCAAGGCCGGCGCCGACGCGCTGGCCCTCGTGTCCGAGACGATGATCCCGGCGATGGACGAAGTCGGCAAACTCTTCCAGGAGGAGGAGTATTTCGTGCCGGAATTGTTGCTGTCCGCCCGGGCGATGAAAGCGGGGATGGCGCCGTTGCGGCCGCTGCTCGCCGCGAAGGGCGCGAAGCCCGCCGGCGTCGTCGTCGCCGGCGCAGTCAAGGGCGACCTGCACGACATCGGCAAGAACCTCGTCACCTCAATGCTCGAAGGCGCGGGTTTCCAGGTGATCGACCTCGGCGCGGACGTGGCGCCCGAAGCGTTCGTCGCGGCCATTCGCGAGCATCGTCCGCAGATCGTCTGCCTGTCGGCGCTCCTGACAGTGACGATGGAGTCGATGCGGACGACGATCGCCGCGATCAAGGCCGCCGACCTCAGGCGAGGGGTCAAGGTCCTGGTCGGCGGCGCGCCGCTCAACGAGCGGTATGCGGCGGAGATCGGCGCCGACGCCTACGGCGCGACGGCGAGCGACGCAGTCGCGCTCGCGCGGCGGCACGTGGGGCTGTCCAACTGACGCGAGGGCCGACGCTAGCGAGCCGGGAAACAGGAGTCGCGGCGATGAACGCCGAGAGGGCGATCGGACCCAAGCGCAAGCGGGTGCTCGATGCGATCCATCATCGCACGCCTGACGGCGCCCCCATGGACTTTGGCGGATCGGCGACCACCGGGATGCACGTGAGTTGCGTCGCCAAGCTCAGGGACCACTACGGCCTCGAGAAGCGGCCGGTGAAGGTGTGCGAGCCGTTCCAGATGTTGGGGCTGATCGAGGACGATCTCAAGGAGGCGATCGGGGTCGACGTCGCGCCGTTGATGGGCCGCGGCGCGTTCTTCGGCTTCGACAATCGCGACTGGAAGCCGTGGAGCTTCAATGGGCTTGAGGTGCTGGTCGCCGAAGGCTTCTGCACCACCGTCGAGCCGGAAATGGGCGGGACGCTGATCTATCCCAAGGGCGATCTCACCGCCCGCCCGAGCGGGCGCATGCCCAAGGACGGCTTCTTCTTCGACGCGGTCATTCGCCAGAAACCGATCGACTTCGATCATCTGAATCCAGACGACAACACGGAGCAGTACCAACCGCTGACCGAGGCTCAGCTCGATGACATCGAGCAGGACGCGCGTGCGCTCGAAAGCGGCGAATACGCGGTGTTCGCGTCGCTGGTGAACACCAATCTCGGCGACATCGCCTGGGTCCCGGGGCCCGATCTGATCGATCCCAAGGGGGTGCGTGACGTCGCGGAATGGTACATGTTGACGGCGAGTCGCCCGGACGTCGTGCACAAGATCTTCGCGCGGCAGGTCGAGGTCGGCATCGACAACCTCGCGAGAATTCACCAGCGTCTCGGCGACGATGCGATCGACGTGATCTTCCTCTGCGGCGCGGACTTCGGCACGCAGACGTCATCCTTCTGCTCGGTCAAAACGTTCGACTCGTTGTGGAAGCCGCATTACGCTGAGGTCTGCGACTGGATCCACAAGCACACGACCTGGAAAACGTTCAAGCATTCCTGCGGCTCGTCGGAGCGGTTCTTCGAGTCGATGATTGAGGCCGGGATCGACATCATCAATCCGGTTCAATGCTCGGCCAAAGGCATGGACCCGCGCACGCTGAAAGAGAAATACAAAGGCCGCCTCGTCTTCTGGGGCGGCGGAGTCGACACCCAGCGGACGCTGCCGTTCGGGACGCCGGCCGAAGTGCGGGCCGAGGTGCTTGATCGCTGCGAGATTTTCTCGCAGGGCGGCGGCTTCGTGTTCAACGCTATCCACAATGTCCAGGCCGACACGCCGGTCGAGAACATGGTCGCGATGTTTGAGGCGGTGAAGGAATTCAACGGGCGACGCTGACCGCCGAGCGGCGGCCGCGCGTCTCAGGCGAACGAGGCTTGGACATGACGGCGTCCGCCGCCGAGACCGGCCATGCCGAAACTAGGCGCGCCGCGCCGCGCAAGACGCTGGCGATCGCTTGCGGCGCCTTGGCGCGTGAGATGGTCGCGCTGTCGCGTGGTCCGCTCGCCGGCCTCGACGTGACGTGCCTGCCGGCGCAACTGCACAACCGGCCTGAACGCATTTCCGAAGCGATCCGGCGTAAGATCCGTGAGAACCGCGCGCGTTACGACGAGATCCTGGTCGTCTACGGCGATTGCGGCACGGGCGGCGCCCTCGACGTCGTGCTCGCCGAAGAGAACGTGGCCCGAATCGCCGGACCGCACTGCTACGCTTTCTACGCCGGCGAGGATGCGATCGCGGCGTTGATGTCGGAAGAGCCAGGCTCGTTCTTTGTCACCGATTTTCTCGCCCGGCATTTCGATCGCCTGGTGATCCGCAGCCTCGGCCTCGACCGCTTTCCCGAGCTGCGCAACGACTACTTCCGCCGCTACAAACGGCTCGTCTATCTCGCCCAAACCGAAGACCTTGACCTGACCGCGCGCGCGGAAGCGGCGGCTAAGCGCCTCGGCCTCGCGTTCGAACGCCGATACACCGGGCTCGGCCTTGCTGCAGAAGCGGTCGCGACGGCGGGGCGCTCGGGCAGGTCGGGCAAAACCCGCTACTGTTTGCCGCCATGCCCGGAACGGGGGAGCGGCGCTCCGGCTTCGGGCGGGGCGACGAAATGAACGCGCGCAAGCGTCGCGTCCGGCTGCGGCCCGGCGGGCGCTGTTCGAAGATAGGCGAAAATCCATGTTGTCGAAACTGATCGCCAAAGGAGCGCCGCTGCTTGCCGACGGTGCCACGGGGACCAACCTGATCGCGGCCGGTCTCGATTCGGGCGAATGCGCCGAACTTTGGAGCGAAACGCATCCAGGGCACATTCGCGCGCTGCATCAAAGCTTCGTCGACGCCGGCGCCGACATCATTCTGAGCAACAGCTTCGGCGCCAACCGCCGTCGCCTCGGCCTACGCGGCCTCGGCGCGCGCGCGAAGGAACTCAGCCGATTGGCGGCGCAAAACGCGCGCGTCGTCGCCGACCGGGCGGGCCGGCGTGTCGTCGTGGCGGGGTCGGTCGGTCCAACCGGCGAGATGCTCGCCCCGCTCGGGTCCTTGACCGAGGACGAGGCGATGGAGATCTTCGTCGAGCAGATCGAAGGCCTCAGAGACGGCGGCGCCGACGTCGTCTGGATCGAGACGATGTCGGCGCTCGAGGAAGCGCGGGCCGCGGCGCGCGCGGCGATCGCCGTCGGCGCACCCTATACGGCGAGCGCGAGCTTTGACACGGCGGGCCGCACGATGATGGGGCTTGCCCCGGCGGACTTCGCGCGGGCGTTCGACGATCTTGCGCCGCCGCTCGCCGTCGGCGCCAATTGCGGCGTCGGCGCCGCCGATCTCGTCGTATCGGTGCTGGCGATGACCGAGGCGAACCCCGAGGCGATCGTCATCGCCAAAGCCAACGCCGGCCTGCCGCAGTGGCGCGACGGACATCTCCACTATTCCGGTTCGCCCGAGCTGATGGAGCGCTACGTTGCGCTGGCGATCGACGCCGGCGCGCGCATCGTCGGCGGCTGCTGTGGCAATACGCCCGCCCACGTCGCGGCGATGCGTCGCGCGCTGGACCGGCGCCAGCCCGGACCGCGACCCGATCGCGCTGCGATCGAGGCGGCGCTCGGCAAGCTCGTCGCTCCGCCTTCGACGAAAGGCGCCGGGCGCCGTCGACGCAGTCAGGAAGGCGCCTGAGCGGGGCGGGTCGAAGGCGGATTCACGACGCCGGCGGAACCGTCTGTCTATGCCGGCGTTTGGCCTGTCCGATCATTTGTCGGCTTCGCGCCGTCCGCGCTGCCGCGGCAATAAAACGGCTATTGCGTCCACGAGCTATCCGAACGGAGGGCTGTTCTCTTCCCTCTATCTTCCCCGACCGGCCGACGCTGCCCCAGCCTGTAAATCGGCAAAAGGCCCGAATGCCGATCGGCGTCGTAACTATTTGACCACCCTCGCTTTGGCGAGGTCGTTTCCCGGCGCTTGTTCACACCTTGCGCGCGCGAACAACATCCCGACGGCCTGGCAGACCGATATTGGGTTCAGCAAGAACGGCAAGGGCGCCGCCTGCTCCGGAGGCGGCGAAGGTTTCTCATAGGAGATGCAGAACGCGATCCCGTGCAACGAATCTTCCTTCCTCCGGATGCTCCACAACGGCATGTCCCCAGAAGGCGGAGCGGGACCAGGCAAAGACGGCCATTTCATCGAGGTCTTCCCGTCAGATGTCATCGCCTTCCTGGGCGCGATCAAGGCCTCGCACGATGAGTGGAAGCGGGAAAGACCCGAAAGCCATAACGTGAATAGCGTGGTCTCGCAGGTAATCGGAAGGAAACGCAGACCTTCGCCTCGGCGGCGGGCGCTCCGCCGGACGCATTTCGTCATGGGCGCCCGCTCAAATCCGACGGCCAAGCTTGTCGGCGCCGCCGCGGAAAGGCATCATGACTCATGGGGGCGCGATCATCCGGAGGATTTCCGATGCATCGGTTCCGCAAGGCCGCGTTTTCGCGCTCGTTGCGCTGGCAATCGCCATTTTCCTCTGCAACGGCATGACAGCGCCCGCGCGAGCGGGCGATTGGTCGACGACCGATCTTCGGACCGGGGCGCCGCTTCCCTCCGGGACCGTGACTGTCAATCACGTCACCGTTATTTGGCAGGTGGGAAACTATTGGTCCGACGGGCTCAGGATCTACGGCTTGCTCTGCACGCCGACGTCGCTGCCGGGTCCCTACCCGGTAGCGATCCTTAACCATGGGCTGAGCGCCGTGCCGGTTGGGCCGTTCTATGCGTTTCCCGCCATCGAAGCCTATGGTTGGATCGGTTGCACCAACATGGCGGGCGCGGGATGGCTCACCGCGATCACAACCTATCGCGGTGAAATCATCGGCGCTTCGACTGGGAGCGGCTTTCCCGCGCCCTATGCGAGGTATTGGGCGCTGTCGGACGGCGCGCTTGAACTCTGCCTCGGCGAAGTCGACGACGTTCTGAATCTGCTTTCCGCCGTGACGGCGCTGCCGGTCGCCAATGCGTCGCACGTGCTGATGTGGGGCCATTCGCATGGCTCCTGCATCACCGAAAGGGCCGTCGAGCGCGGCGCGCCTGTCGCGATCGCGGTCTCCCTCGACGGTCCGACCGATTTCACGACCTGGAACCACAACAATCCCATTCTCGCCCCGACGATCGCGGCGCAGGACGCGCGCTCGTCCGCCTGGTCGGGGAACAATCCTGCCGCATTGGCCAATGTAAAGTTCCTTCGCATCCAAGCGGAGGGCGATACGACCGTCACGCCCGATCAAGGCTGTGAGCTGGCCGCGAAACTGCCAGGGAGCGCGAACTATTATCTCTACTCGAAGATCAGCCCGCCGGGCGTCTACTGGGGTTCACCGAAGGAATGTTCGGCTATTTCGATGCCCTGGAGAAAGGGACAACCGCTTCCCGACGGGGTCGCGGGCGGAATCTGGTCGTCGCCAACCTTCTTGATGTACAGCGGCCTCAATCATTCGACGATCCGGGCGAAGGCGTGGCCGGAGTTTAGGAGCTTCGTCAACGCCATCGCCGTCAGCGGGCATTGGGGAGCGTCGATTCCCGCGCCATATTCGCCATTCGAGAACTAACTTCGGTGGCGGCCCACGATTGGGGAGACGATCAGATAGCGTCGTCGAACGGACCGATGGGCTCAGATAGATTTTGGTTTTGCTCGTCGCTTTAGAGCCTGTTGCTTTCGAGTGGAATCGTCTCGGTCGTCATCGCGAGCGACAGCGAAGCGATCCAGACGAAGCCGCAGCCGCAATCCCCAAGTCTGGATCGCTTCGCTTTGCTCGCGATGACAGTCGGAATGTCGTCAACCTAACGACAACTTGCTCTAG
>Ga0181529_10003474_pt1 | contig 17914 bp, 13 predicted proteins | sample PEATcosm2014_Bin_36_FD_119763 | JGI IMG/M metagenome (GOLD analysis project Ga0181529, IMG submission 119763) | Peatland microbial communities from MTU Mesocosm Facility, Houghton, MI, USA - PEATcosm2014_Bin10_30_metaG | ecosystem: Environmental > Terrestrial > Soil > Wetlands > Peat | place... | reverse complement strand
GTTCAACAGTTCGCTCCTGAACAACAGCGGAACCGTTAAGACGACGGTCTCCACCCTGAGCACGCTCAGCGGGGCGCTGATCAACAACGCCGGGGCCAGCATCAATGTCGTCAACGGCTCGGCGCTGGAGCTCGAGTCGGGCGGCACGTATACCAACGCCGGGACCATCAATGTTATGAATACGGCCCAGCTTTCGGTACTGAATGGCGCCGATCTGACCAACTTCCAGAGCGGGACGCTCACCGGCGGGACTTATAACATCGCGGGCACAATGAACTTCGATATTGGCGACCTGGTGACCAACCAGGCCGCGATTACGATGTCCGGCAGCGGCAGCGTGTGGGCGGATGCGTCCGGCCCGAACGGTCTGAGCGATTTCTCCACCAACGGCGCGCAGGGGCAGTTCTCGCTCCTCAATGGCGCCTCGCTCCAGTCCGGCGGCGACTTCACCAACTCCGGTGCGGTGACGATCGGCGCGGGCAGCAGCTTTACCATGGGCTCATCCGGCACCAACAACTACACGCAGACCGGCGGCAGCACGGTGGTCGATGGCACCCTGCAAGCCACCACGGTGAATCTGAACGGGGGAGACATTTCCGGCACCGGCACGCTAGTCGCTAACGTGGAGAACGAGGGTAGCGTGGACCCGGGCGACGCTCCGGGCACGCTGACCATCGAGGGCAACTACACGCAGGGCAGCGGCGGCGTGCTGGACATCGAGATCGACGGCGCCAGCGATTACGACCGATTGATCGTCACCGGTGCTGCCCAGCTCAACGGCACGCTGAACGTTACCTTCGGTGGGGGGTTCTCTCCTTACGATTTCGAGACCTTCAGCGACGTCATGACTTTCACTTCCGTGACCGGCAATTTCTCCAGTGTGGACCAGCCGGGGAACTGGGTGGAAATCTGGAGCTCCAACACCCTCAGCCTGGAATTCGTCACGCCGGAGCCGTCCACCTGGGTCCTGCTCGCGGCGGGGCTTATTGGGTTCGGCTGGTTTAGACGGCGGGCGGGCGCGCGAGGATAGCCGCCCCGGCAATATCCGCGGAGGCTTCCAGCACCAGGCTCCGGATCGAAACCGATGCGGCGTTCGATGAGCTCCCGATTTGGTGGAATGCAGAGAGCCCCCCTCCTGGCGAACCTATTCGAACATCCGCAGGACCGCTCTGTTCCGCCAAAGGCCCCCGACGTGGCTGCACTTGCCGCAGCCGCCGGTCTGGAACGGGGCAGCCGATGTATTCTCTGAGAACGGCGCGATTAGTACCGGGAAGGCGCGTCGACTGGCGCAGATCCGCGGGTTCGCGCGTTTACACGTCAAAGTGGACGCCTTCCACACGGGCCGTTTTTCGGCGGGATGGGCGGAGTTCGTGGGTCACAGTTACCGGGAGCGGAGGTTCTTGGAATCAGTATCGAGTTTCCCGACGCACCGTCGCCTAGGTTGGCGAAAAAGGACGCATCGCTAAGCGCCCCCGCGATCAGATTGTTTTCCACGCGCACCTGAAGCACCTGGTTTCCAGTCGCGGTATCAAACCCGGCCACCACGTTGATGCCCTTGATTCCGGAGCCTGGCGCAATACCAAGAGTTGCAGCCTGGTCTATCTGGTTGCAAAAGATCTGCGGATGAGCCACGACATTACTGTTGGCCGGGGAGGGGGGATCATCAGGCCCTTGCGGGAATCCCGATCCCCCGACAATGCCGATTCCGATGAGCGGCGTATTCACGTCGTTATTGGCAATCGTGATGCCCTTAATGCTATTCTCCGGTTCCTCCCATCCTGCCATGACATCGATTCCCGCGTTTTGGATTGCGGCTGGAAGTGAGAAGTGTGGGTTTCCGGGAAGGAGTGAACTGTGGACGGTGTTAGCCTGGACCAGCACGTTGGACAGCATATTCCCGGTCGAGGGCCTGCTGAAGAACCCACCGCTGGCGCCGCCTGTGAGTTCCATACCGGTGATCGTATTACCGAGTATGGAGAGATGGTCGATCGTGTTGTTAGCATTCCCGCAGCATGCCGCTTGAGCGAAGATTCCGAAGCTACCGGCTTCTCCGATGGTGTTCGAGAGAATGCCGATATTACGAACGATGTTGTTCTCCGAATATTGGATCGGCAGCAGGTTTGGGTTCGCATCGTCGCTGGCGGCATCTCCGACCGCTACGTTAATGCCGATCCCGAGTTCACTTGCCGACGCGGACTGGTCAATCAGGTTAATCTGGTTGGCGATCACCTGCATGCCGTCAATCAAGTTGGCCGATGCACTGCCGACGCCCGCCGCAATGCGAATCCCAAATGAGCCTGGAGCGGCTGAGATGGCATTGTTAGCGATCAAGGCATCGAGTGCCTGGTTGTTCGTCGACGCGATCCCGCCTCCGACGGTCATCACAATGCCTCCCGCGGCTGCCCCGCCCGCCATCGGCAGCACAATGTTGTTATTGGCGATGACGATGTGCTGCAACGTGTCGCCGACCGTGCCGCCGAGTCCGACATCGATACCGAGCAACGGGCCGGAGGCGCTGCCGGTAATGGTGTTGCCGGTAATCAGTATATGATCCCAGGTGTTATGCGTAGCCACGGCCGGGCTGGAGCCTGAGAGACCGGCCTCGCCGATGACTGGAGACAGCACGATTGCCTCAGTTTGGATGTTCGTCATCACCAGATTGCTGACGGTAATGTTGGAGAAAGTCGTCCCGGTGGCCGCGTCCGGACGCTTGATCAGAACACAGATCCCGCAGTTCTGGAGAGCCAGCCCGTAGACAGTGTTGCCTCCCGAATCAACAAAAACAGTCGTGGCCGGGCCAGACTGGCTGGTGAGCGTGATATCGGGCTGTCCGTCGCCATCGATGTCGCCGTTGATGGTCACGTTGCCCCCGGATAAGGGGGACAATCCCTTGATATTGGGTCCGGAATCGACGACGATGGTGGAGCCCTTCAGCGCAGGGGCGAACTGGATGTTCCATGTGCCGGGGTCGTTGTTGGTGGCGATGATGGCTTCCTGGAGAGAAATTCCGTCCGGGCCGGGATTGGCCACCAGCGCGGCCACCGAGGACGTGTCGCCATTAATCGCCATCGAGGCATTCGTGACCGTGATCACCGTGCCGCGATTGAGAACCACAGCGGGAATGGTCACCGCGGGAGGGGTATAGCTTTCCGCGCCGACCCCGCCACAACCGATTGGCAATTGGTCCGTCAGGGCCGGAAGTGCACCGATGGCCAACAGAAAGGGGATAGCCGCCATCGCATGCCGCATCTTCAGGTGTCCTCTGAGCCGCAGGGGCATTTTAACCGCAATTCCCATTCCGCCGTACGGCACAATTTAGATTACTCCCAATCGTCTTCATTCGTTGTTGATACTTCGTCTGTTTCGCCTCCCTTCCAAGCCAAAGCGGCCGCAAACCCAGCCCAGGTTCCGCGTCTGATTCGAGGAACCGGTAACCCGTCAGGCCCACCACTTGGACGTAAGTAGCCATCTGTGACTTCTGCACTCAAGGGGTCCCCAAACGGCGATGTGGGAAGTGTGCGCCAGCCCAGGCGCGACCGGCTTTCGACAGCCAGAGTCGCCAGTTCGGACTTGGACAGAACCTTCAGAATGGCGAAGCCATCCGGCACTCTGACCACTTGGGCACGCCGGTTGCTTTGGCCGTCACTGAGAGGCGTGCGCCCGAAACGGGCGCCTGCGACGGATCCTGAATCCTTCCACTCAGCGTCGCGAAATTACTCTGCGCACTTCGAGACGCGCATGCGATGACAATAACTGCTGTAAGTCTAAACAATAAGGCCTCACTAGTTCACATTAGTCGAGCGGGACGTCCGCAACGAAAAAGCGAGGCCCGTGACTGGGGGTGGCACCCTGCGAACACACGACTTCCTCGCCCACTTGCAGCGGGTGTCCCGGCGTTAGGCGAACTGCGGCGTTCGCGGCGGCCATGACGCTATTGATTGTGCCTAACCTCAGCCACATGGCGCCTCGCGGACTACGCGACGTTGATCCGGCCTTCTGGACTCCCCGATCGATCGCCGCCCGGGGCCTGGAAGTGACGACTGCCGGAGAATACGTCCCCCGGTGGGTAACGGCGGCGGTGGCCTACCGTCCGCGGGTAGCGGCGGTAGTGGAAGGCGATGCCGATGTGGAGCAGACCGGACGCACGCCGGTTTCCTGGTCGGCGGAGGTGACGGCTCGCAGGCCTAGCGCAATCCAACTCGCAATCGCCTACTTCCCGGGCTGGCAGGTGCGGATCGATGGCTTGGATGGGAACGCGAAGCCCGCTGCCGGGACCGGGCAGATGCGCTTCGACGTGCCCCAAGGCGAGCATCGCGTGGAAGCTCAGTGGACGCGCACCGGTCTCGTTTGGCTGGGAGACGGAGTTACCTTGGCGGCATTGGCGGCGCTAGCGCTGGCCGCGCGATGGTCAGGAAACGGCTGGGGCCGAACGCTTCGCCAGGACGCGCCGCCCAGTCGCGGAGACCCCGAGCCGGAATAGCAACTCAACTCCCGCCAGCGAAACCAACTATTACTTGTAGCAGTGTGTTGGGCTGCGGCCACGCCCAGGCTCGCCCGAAAGGTGGAATCCGCAGCCAGGTTGGCGTCGGCCAACCAACAGACTCCCTGATTTGCATCATGGGCGATCATGTCGGAACCTCCCAATTCCGATTCGCACGTTGGATCCGAACGCATTGTCGCGCAGGGGCCAGAATCCTGCCTTCTTGTCTGAGCCGTGGCCGTCGAGGCGCGTGGATCCCAGGCCGAACGCCTACCGATATTGAACCTTATCGCTCGCGCGTAAACGGGCGGCCGCTCTTCACCAAGGAGGCCGTTCCATCGGCGATCGCGCAGTTCTTCCCAGAGGGATCCGCCAGTGGCTGCTGGCCGTGATAATCTTTCCGCATGCGTTCTGTCACACGTACCATTGCCGTGTCTTTGCCGTGGGCTGTGCTCTGGGCCGGGGCGCTGTCGGCGCAAGGTGGCCGCGGCAATTCCGAGGCTTACCAACTCGACCTAGACGGCAAGGGCGCCGAAGCCCGCGTGCTTTTCCAGAAGGACATCGATTCTGCCTCGAGTCCCACAGCCAAAGCCAATGCGCAGCGCGCCATGGCCATGTCGTGGGCGTTCGAAGGCAACTGCGGCAAGACCGGCGAATACGAGCAAATGGTCATCGACTATTGGGTCAGCCAGGAAAAGGGCGCTCCGCACAACGCCTTCTACCAGGAGGGCGAGATGGCCGATGAAGCCGCCCGCGTATGCATCGATTCCGGCGATTTGGATGCCGCGACGCACTGGTACAAGAGGGGTCACGATCTGGGTCTGAAGGAACCCGAGCCGATGACCCCGCCCGACCGCAAAGAACTCTGGGAATACCGCTACGAGCACGGCCTGGCTCGCATCGCTGCTCGCCACGGCGACAAAGTTGAGGCCGAGCGGCACGTCGCCGCCGCCCGCGACGCACTGGACAAGATGTCCCGGCTAAAGCCGCAGCAGGAAGCGTTCTTTCCCTACCTGACCGGCTATGTGGCGTATTATCTGGGTGATTATGGGACCGCTTTGGCCGACTTGCAGAAGGCCAACCAGAACGATCCATTCATCCAATGCCTGCTCGGTCAGACTTACGAGAAGCTGGACCAAAAGGACCAGGCGATGGAATGCTACAAGAAAGCCGCGGCGACCAAAGCCCACAACCCGCCGGCAGCCTTCGCGCGCCCCTTCGCCAGGAAAAAGTTGGGCTAGCCTGCCTGTTGTCGACCAAGGGCGGATGTTGCGGGGCTAATCCGCGGGCGTTCTGCCGGCCGGATAGCTGCCGATCATGGTAGACAAAGGGTCCTTACTGCGTCAGCCACAGCAGCGGCGTGAGCCCCGCCACCGCCAGGGCGGCCAGCAGGCTCAAGCTCAACACGCCGGTCTTGCGGTCGCTCAGGGAGAAGGAGTAAATTCCTTTGACCAGGTTATTGCTGGAGGCTGCAATCAGAATCGCCGCCGCCGCCACGCCCAGCGGTGCGTTGCTGCCGGCGGCCTGCGTCATTCCCATGATGAACGGATCCACGTCCGTCACGCCCATCAGGGCCGCCAGCGAGTATACCCCCGCCTTGCCCAGGTAGGTCACCACCAGGTGCGTGGCCACCAACATGGTGACGAAGAGCACCGCGAAACCCAGGGCGGCGCGCAGTTCCAAGGGGTTCTTTGGCTCGAACTCACGCTCGACGTCTCCCGCCGTGGCATCGGGAACCCGGCTCCACAGCCACCCGCACGCGATGCTAGCTCCCGCGAGGACCAGAAACGGCACTCCCAGAATCGTAATCAGGTTTCCGTTGAAGATCATCACCAGGCCGGCCAGGCGCAGATACATCATGCCGGAGGCGACCAGAGTGACTCCGGAAAACAGGTGCGGCCGATTCTCCCGTTTGGCGCGCTTGGCCAGGACCACCGTAGTCACCGTGGAAGAATAGGCTCCTCCCAGCAATGCCGCCAGCATCACGCCGCCCTGTCCCTTGGTGACCTTCTGGATCACGTAGCTGCCGTAGGAGACGGTGCTCACCGCCACAACCACTAGCCAGGCCTTGGCCGGATTGATGGCGAAGGTTCCAAATTCCCGGTTGGGAAGCACTGGCAGAATCACCGCCGTAAGCAGCAGGAACTTGGTGAAGGTGAGGATCTCTTCCTGCGCGATGCGCTGGGTGAGACCCTCCAGCGCGCTCTTCAGCTCCAGCAACAGCATGCTGGCCACGGTGAGAGTGGTGGCGATCCAGAACTGTTCGCGATACACCAGCGCGGCTGCCACGTAGGTGGTCAGCGCCGACAGCTCGGAGGTCACGCCGGCCGTTCCGGATTGCAGCTTGTTGCGGTACGACAGCATCAGGAAGCCTGCCACCACCGCGAAGCCCAGGGTCACCGGCAGAATCTCTCCTCCCGCCAAGAGGGAAATGCCATAAGCGATGAGGCCGATGAGAGGATAGGTGCGCACGCCGCCGAACGAGAACTGTCCGGTGCCGGTGCGGCGTTCCTCACGCTCCAACCCGGTCAGGAAGGAGAGAAACAGGACCAGCAGAATCTTGACGCCTTCCGGCGGCAACAATCGATAGAGATCGGTGAACACGAATCAGTACAAGCATATCCGATTTCCGTACGGCGGATAGAATAGGTGGCGTCGTGATCGGATTGGCACGTGCTGCGCACGTTGGCGCCGGCGCGCCTTGCTCCAGATCCGCAGATTCGGCGGCCCACAACGTTCAAAAGCTTAACCGCATTCCTAGTGCCGATATTGAATAATATCGCGCGCGTGGAACGGGCGGCCTTTGTGCTCGGGCAACAATGCGCGATCCTGAGGGAGGATGATGAAGGAATGAATGACGTCTACGTTTACGTGCAAGATCTTCGCCAACAAGCGAAGGTTCCAGAGGACGGAATACTAAGCCAGACCCTGCAGAACGACGACAGAACGAGAGTGATCCTGTTCGGCTTTGCGGCCGGGCAGGAGCTTTCCGCGCACACTGCTCCCTTTCCGGCCATGCTGACGTTCTTGAAAGGAGATGCCTTGCTGAAGCTGGGCAGCGAGGAGCAACGGGCGACAGAAGGCACTTTCGTTTACATGCGCCCAAACCTGGAGCACGGGATCAAAGCGCAAACGGAAGTCGTCATGCTCCTCACCATGATCAAGAACACGCCGGCGACACCGGCATGAACCCAGAGGTTGCCGCCACCGACAATGGCTCGTTGAACGGGCGCCGTTCACAGCGTTCTCTCAGGTCGTCGCCAAGCATTTAGGATCGCACTCCATTCCAACGATGCCGACCACTCGGACGCAAAACGCCCAGATCATGGATAGGCTCGGGCTGACGGCGAAGGGCTACCGATATCAGGTCATAACGTGCTGCTCCGTTTGGATTGCTCTATCCGTGAATGCAATCGGTGTCAATGCAATCGGTGTTGCACGTGCAGCACGGAGTTGATAGAATCCGCCTCCTGGAGGACCGGATGCCCCAAGAGCCGACGAAGGGCCAATTACTTGTGGCCGCGTGCGTTGCACTTGTGTTCTTTGCTTCGACGGCACCGAAACGGGTGCATGGGATGAATATGAGCGACGATCAGAATCCGCAAAACGCTGATGCTGCGACCACGACCCGCATGGCGATCGATCGCTTCAACGAAGCATTCAATCGGCATGACCCCGACGCCCTGGCGACAACGCTGACTGACGATACGGTGTTCGAAGATACATCTCCCGCGCCAGATGGTCGGCGCATCGAGGGGAAGGCCGCGGTGGTAGCGTTCTGGCGGGATTGGTTCGCGCGCAATCCCGATGCGCGGTTCGATGCCGAGGAAATCATCGTCAGCGATGATCGCGCCGTGGTGCTGTGGGTGTATCGCAAGATCCGCAACGGGCAACCGTGGCATCTGCGTGGCGTAGACGTCTTCACCATACGCAATGGCAAAGTGGCGGCCAAGCGCGCGTATGTGAAAGGGTGAAATTCGAGCCAAGCGCCCACGACAAACGATACCGATAAGGCGCGATAACGTCCGCCGCAATCGACTGCGCTGTTCTATGCCGGGCGTGCCTGGTGGTTTGGCGCAACACTATTCTTCGCGCAAAACAATCGCTGGATCCACACGGGTTGCGTGGCGCGCGGGGAAGTAACAGCCGGCCAGCGCGGATGCGGCCAGCACCAGGCTCACGACAGTGTAAACCAGCGTGTCGGTGGGTCGGATGGCAAAGAGTAACGTCGTCAGATATCGCGTTAGCAAGAAGGCTGCGCCGAGCCCGATAGCGACTCCAACGGCACAGAGAGCAAGGCCTTCGCGCAAGACCTGTCGCAGAATCGCCCCAGGCACGGCGCCGAGGGCTATTCGAATCCCCATTTCGCGGGTGCGCTGTTCCACCGAATAGGAGATGACCGCAAAGATCCCCACCGAAGCCAGCAGCAGCGCGATCCCGCCGAAAATGGCGAATATGGTGGCGTCGAGCCTTGGCCGCGCCAGAGAATCGCTCATCACCCTTTCCATGGTCTGAACTTCCTCGATCCCCTGATGCGGGGCCACGACGTGTATCTGCTGCTTGACCGCGGCCACCACTCCAGCCGGATCGTCGGCTGTGCGAACCAGCAGCGAAGCCCATCCGGCAGGTCGCTGCGCTTGGGGGAGGAATAAGCAGGGATCGGGGGAGTTTTCCAGGCCGTTGTGTCGGACGTCTTTGGCCACGCCGACGATCTCGACCTCGGGCGGTCCGGTCCAGTCAACGTGCATTCGCTTTCCGACAGGATTCTCGCCGGGAAAATTCCGCCGGGCGGCGGTTTGGTTGAGGATCGCGACTTGGGGAGAGCCGCTGCGGTCCCGCTCTTCGAACTCGCGCCCGGCTACCAACGGGATACCCATGGTGCGAAAGTAGCCGTCCGAGACGACTGAGGTATCACCTCCCGGCATTGCGCCGAGGGGTGGTGCAGGACGATCGGTGCGGTAATAGGCCGTGCCCGATTGCGAGCCGCTCAGAGGAAGAAAACTGATCGAGCTGGCCGATGTGACTTGCGGAAGTGTGCGGATCCGAGCCAGCATCTGCTCGATCAGCGCTGCCCGCTGCGTCAGCAGCTCGTCGAAAGTCTTCCAGCCGGAAGGGACCAGCACCATGCGAAAAGTGAGCAGCCGGTCTGGACGAAAACCGGGATCGACGGCATTCAGCAGCGCGAAGCTGCGCAGCATTAGGCCGGCGCCGATCACCAAAAGCATGGCGAGCGAAAACTCCGCCACGACCAGCGCGTCGCGAAGGTACCGGCCAGACGCGCTGCCGTGCCGGCCGCCCTGCTGCAGCGCGTCGTTCACGCGCCCGCGACTCAACTGTAGTGCCGGGAACGCCCCAAAGACGATGCCACACCCGAGAGATAGCGCCATCGTGAATGCCAGAACGCCTCGATCGACACCAATTTCCACCAGACGGGGCAGCGGGAATCCTTCGGGCAGCATGTGAATCATCGCGGGCACGCCCCACCAGGCCAACATGGATCCCAAAAACCCGCCGATGCAAGCGAGGAGCAGGCTCTCGGTGATCAACTGATGCAACAAGCGCCACCGTCCCGCTCCTAACGCAACGCGGACCGCTATTTCCCGGCGCCGCGCGTGGGCCCGTATCAGCAGCAGGTTGGAGACGTTGGCGCAGGCGATCAGCAGAACAAAAGTGACGGTGCCAAGCAGAACAAGCAGCGTCGTCCGTGTGTCGCCTACGGTTTGTTCCATCAGAGGAACCACCGTGGCACTCCACTTGGCGTTCATGTCCGGCCGTTCCTGGGCGGTTTGTGCGGCGATGGCTTCCATGTCGGATTGCGCCGCACTCAGGGAAACGCGCGGCCGCAAGCGCGCGATGACCTTGTAGTTGCGCCCGTCGTGCAACGCCTCATCCGGGCGAATGCGAAGGGGCAGGTACAGATCCGCCCGAGCCAGCGACGGAACATAGAAACCGGGCGGCATCACTCCGATCACTTCGAACGCGTTGCCTGGGCCGGCGATTTTCCGGCCAATTACGTCGCGGCGTCCGCCAAACCGGCGCTGCCAGAGACCGTAGCTCAGCACCACTACCCACGGCGTGTCCGCCACGTCGTCCTCAGTCCTAATCGACCGGCCCAATAGCGGGGACGTCCCCAGGATCTCGAAGAATCCGGCGGTCACACGCAGGGCGGGAATTTGTACCGGCTCGCTCGAACCTTCCAGGTTGAAGGGAATCTGAAACATGGCGGCGACATTTTCGAAGGAGTGGTTGCGTTTGCGCCAGTCGAGGAAGTTCCCGGTCTGCACCACGTTCCTGTGGCTGCTTCGCGGCGGAAGTTCCCAGATCATTACCAGGCGGTCGGGGTTCGGGAACTGTAGCGGGCGAAGCAAAATCGACCTCACCACGCTGAACATGGAGGTAGTAGCGCCGATGCCGAGGGCCAAGGCCGTCACCGCGAGCGCCGTGAACGCCGGGCTCTTGCGCAGCATTCGCGCCGCAAAGCGAAGGTCTTCGACGGCGCGCTCCAGCCAACTCCATCCCCACATCTCTTTGGTTACCTCCTTTGCCAGCGCGTAGTTGCCGAAAGCCTGGAGTGCGCTACGCCTGGACGCTTCGGTCGGTTCGCCGCGGCCCTCGCGCAGGCGAGCCTCCTCCGCCAGGTGAAACTGCATCTCTTCTTCGATCTCGCGGTCTTCCCGCGAGCGCCGCGCAAACCAACGCCAGAAGTTCATCGCCCCTCCTCAATCGAACGCGTCTCAGTTCTCGGCCGGCCGCATCACCCTGCCGATCGCTTCCACCATCCGGTCCCAGCGCGACTCCTCAGCCGCCAGCCTCTTCTTGCCTTTCGCCGTCAGCCGGTAATAGCGGGCGCGCTGGTTGTTCTCCGAGATTTTCCATTCCGCCTCGATCCACCCCTCCTTGCGCAAGCGGTGAAGCGCTGGGTAAAGTGAGCCGTGCTCTACCTGCAGCACGTTCTGCGAAGTGGCGCGAATGGCCACGCCGATACCGTGGCCGTGCTGCGGGCCCCATTGGAGGGTGCGCAGGATCAGCATGTCGAGCGTTCCCTGCAAGAGCTCGATCCGGTTTTGGTACGGTTCACGGTTGCCCATAGGTAGAAGATACTCTACTACATTTGGTAGTCGAGCGTCTACTACCATTGACGCGCTGGCACGGAATCGGTTAGGCACAACTCCGGATTGGGGACGGATAGCGGTGCGAGGGATTCCTGCATCCGGACAAGAAAGTCGTGCTCGGAGAGGTGCGCGGGAAGATAGCTGCCGATAACCCGCAATAACGCACTCTTGATACAGTCCTACTGCTGGATCCGGAGGAAGCTCTGGTAGCGCCTCTGCAGCTCTGGCAGCAACTGCATCGCTCGCTCCCACGCCCTGAGCTCTTGTGATTCCGCTGCTGCCCCGATGGTACCAGCCTTAACGGAGTCGCAGAGAACCGGCACAAGGTGTCGATAGTCGGCTTCACGCAGAATTAGGCGTTTGTGACGCATGTCTTCCGGGTCTTTGAACTGGCTGATCAGAAAGGAATACGCCTCCAATTCGCTGATCAGAATCACGATGGTGCGTTCCGTCTGTTCTGGTTCGAACTCAACCAGTTCGCCGACCGCCTGGCGCGCACTCTCCAGACCAAGAAACATCATGTAAACGACATTTCGCGCCGCCTCGTGCCAAGACCCAACCGGTGGCGGCTGGTTAAACGGCGCCTTCAAATCAGGGGGCTGGTGTCTGGTCTCGGTCAGCGTCCGCAGCGAATCTCGAACCGACTTCATGAACGTATAGAATTCGGTTATGTTGATGACGACTGTGGCTTCCAACGTCTGCAGATCTCGTGTGCAGTTCTCAAACACCGGGAAATAGTTCTCCTGGGAGGTGAACTGGTGCGCCGGCATGTGCAACCCGCCTGCGCCGGCGACTTCCGCGGGCGGCTGGTTGAACCGATCGACATATCGGCGGACCGTGTCGACAATGGTGGCGACCTTGCAGAGCGTGCTGATCTCACAGGCGAACAAATCGACCACGCCAAGCCGCGCACAGCCGACCTGGTAGGCCCATGTTAGAATCGCACCGCAAATGGCGAGCACTGGTGCGAGAGAAGTGAACGAGGCGAGGAAAACAGCCAGGAGAACGAGCCAAAAGTGGAACGAGTGGGTACCCTTGTAGGTCGCGTACGTGCGTTCGACCGACAGTATCGCCAGCGCAACGTCAGTGAGAAAGACCACGAAAAGGCCCACGAGGGTGGTCGCGGTGATCACCTGAAGATCCTTGACGTGTTGAGAACGGAATAACCGATCCACGGTGGCGTGGGGGTCGCCGGTTCGCAGCACGCTCGCCAAGGGCTTCAGCATTTGCCTGGCGAGGCGGGATGCCGGGGACGCACGAAAGTTACTCTGCATTCAACCCTCCTGATGATCCCGGATGTAGACTATTACTCCCTGTTCCAGGCTAGAATCAGTGCCGTCTGATGCTCACTTGAAACAGATTTCCACTCGATTCTGAATCGGTCCGCCCAGAATACCGCAGGTTAATCCTTTCCATTGAGAGTTGCCCTCGCTGCAACCCCACCGCCCTGAGTGTCAACAGAAACGGCTGCGTGCTGACCAACGCCTGGGCTCGATAATCCGTGGAACGAGACACAACCCCGCGTTGACTTGCCTGGCTCAGGCCAAACGGCGCCGACGAGTTCTGCATTAACCCTGGCGCATTCTGGACGCACATTTCAATACGTCTGTAAGTGCTGCTATACGGTTGGTAGTGTCAGCAAGGTCCACAACGTTTCGGTTGATGGGAGGTTTTCTTGAGTGGCACGGCCGCATCGCCGCCTGACTACACTTCGACGCCGACCTGCCACGAGCCGCCTGATGGAGAAAACCATCGTTCTTAACGGACGACGTTTGACTCTTGTTGTCTTCTTCTACGCCAGTAATCCTGGTTTACCGAACGAACTGGCTGCACCCCGCTCGGCAACATCGGTCACTTGCAGCCACAGAGCTTCTGCGCGCGGGAGCGGGCGTGGGATTGAGACTATGCTTCTGCTTGATGTCCCTGCCGCCCCGAGGTAAGGTCCAAATGGCTACCGATATTGCCCATTTATGAGGACCCTAAATGAATGATTTGATTGTAGTTCCGCAAGCCAACCAATGGCGGAAGCTCAAGGCGTTGGTCCTGGACAGCGTCTCCTCCCCGGTCACGCGCCGCGTGTACAATCTTGGGCTGGACGAGTTCTTCGCCTGGCTGTCCGTCCAGGAGCCTCGGCCCGGCTTCACCAAGGCGACGGTTAGTGCCTGGCGGGTGGCATTGGAGGCCCGCGGGCTCGGCGTCGTATCGATCAACGTGCGGATCACCGCCGTGCGCAAGCTGGCAGTGGAAGCGACAACGGGTTGCTGGCGCCGGAGCTGGCCAACGGCATCACGCGCGTGAGGGGGGTGGCGTCGAAAGGCGTCCGCCTGGAGAACTGGCTGTCGGTCAAACAGGCGCAGACGCTGCTCAACGCTCCGGACGTTATGACCACCAAGGGCCTCCGCGACCGCGCCATCCTCGCTGTTCTGCTCGGCTGCGGACTCCGACGCTCCGAGGTGGCAGCGCTGACGATGGGGCATATCCAGCAGCGGGACGGGCGCTGGTGCATCGTGGACCTCCTCGGCAAGCATGGCCGCGTGCGGACAATCCCGATGCCAACGTGGGTGAAAGTGGCCATTGATGCCTGGACGGCTAGCGCCGGCGTTTGCGACGGCCCGGTGTTCCGTTCGGTGCACCGAGGTGATCAAGCGCAGGCGGCCGCGCTAAGCGAGAAGGTCGTCTGGCAGTTGCTCCAGCCATACGCCGCGGCCGCCGGCGTCCCCGGAATAGCGCCCCATGACTGTCGTCGCACGTGCGCGAAGTTGTGCCGGGCGGCCGGCGGGGAGCTTGAGCAAATCCAGTTGCTCCTGGGCCATGCCTCCGTCCAGACGACCGAGCGGTACCTTGGCACCGAGCAAGATCTCGTGAACGCACCCAACGACGGGATCAAATTGAGGCTGGCGGTGTAGCCACATCCGTCGGTGTTGCGCCATCACAAGAGAGTTTCTCGCGGGTCACGGCACGGACGGGGTGCTCCCCGGAGGCTTCGGCTCACTGCGGACAACCACGATAGTGAACTTGGCAACTAGGGCAGAGATCGCGCCCATAGCGGCGAGGAGCGGAGCCACGATGACGCCAACGGCAGCGATGGTCACGGGAATCTCGACGAACGTGTTGCCATGCTCGTCCTTTACCACGATGCGGCGGACGTTGCCTTCGTGGATCAAGTCGCGGATCGTATCGACGAGGTCGCGGCCCAAGACATGAACTTCTTCCTTAAGACTCTCGATGCTCATAGCAAAGAGTACGTTGGTGCCTGTCGGTAAGTTCCCGCGTGAAACAGTCCAAATGGACCCCGGTTTGCAACTCGCCGGCGCCACCAACGGGGTTCCGATAATCACCTGCGCGAAGCTGTGCCGGGCGGCCGGCGGCGAACTGGAGTAGATCTAGTCGCTGCTGGGCCACGCCTCTGTTCAGACAACTGAGCGGTACCTGGGAACGAATTAGGATCTTGTGAACGCGCCGAATGACGGATTCAAACTAAGGGTGGCGGTGTAGTGGGCTCTTGAGGGTACTTCCGACCTGTCGTGTCGTGAGCCGACTTGACGGAGTTGCTGCGCTGCAGATCTGTCCGTGTCTGAAAATCCTCAATTACGTTTGGTAGAGAAAACGGGGGCAGGTCAGAGGTCGGCCATTCGTGTTGTAGCCTGTTCTTAGAAGATTTTGGGATTGGGGTCTGCCCCCGTTGTTGGTGTAGGGCCGATGGTTTGGGATTCGGGTTTGCCCCGTTGTTGGCGTAGAGCCCGCGTTGTTGGCGTAGAGCCTCAATATCGGGACAAGTTGTTCAGATTGTGTTGGATAAGTGGTAGCGCTAACGGGAATCGAACCCGTATTTAAGCCTTGAGAGGGCTCCGTCCTAACCGTTAGACGATAGCGCCACGCGCGCAGAATCTCATCTTATCAGAATCCGGGGCGAACCGGACGTGTTGCGCAACTTATGTCGCAACTTATTGTCAGCGCAACTTGTCGCCGCAACGCGACTCACACGGCGCGTGTCCCAGTTCCTTCGCCCTCACCTTCCGATTCCGGGGCGTCGCGCCGATTCCCGCTGTCCGAGCGGTCTCGCGGCATAATAGAAGAGCTATGCGGCGGCTGCCTCTCCTCGTCCTGCTCCCTTGTCTCCTCGCCGCCGAGGATCACTGGATCAAGTTCACGTCTGGCCCGTTCGAGGTGTTGACCGACGCCGGCCAGCGCGGCCGCGAGACGATGGTTCGTTTCGAAGAGTTCCGTCACGCCCTGGGCGAGGTGGTGGGGGAAACCAACCTCCAGACGCCACAGCCCGTGCGTATTCTGCTTTTTAAGAACGCTCGCGGCTGGATCACGAACGATTTCGTCATCCAGGGCCGCGACCGCTACGCCATCGTGGTCGAGGATAAGGCCCCGGTTTCGCCGGCTGTATGGAGCGAGCTGACCCGCCTGCTTCTCGACGCCAACACAGCGCAAATGCCGCCGGCTTTCGAGCATGGTCTCATCGAGTTTTTCTCGACTTTCGATGTCAAGCGCATTCAGATCATCGTGGGCGCGCCGCCGCCCCAGCCGGATCTCGATTGGGCCCGCATCCACCTGCTGGTCACCGCCCCGGAATTCTTCGGCCGCCTCAAGGTGCTGTTATACAACCTGCGCAAGGGCGTGGATGAGGATCCGGCTTATCGCAACGCCTACGGCAAATCCGCCGCGGAAATCGAGGCGCTGGTCCGGCGCCATTTCGAGACTGGCAACTTCCAGCCCGGCACCATTTCCAGTTTGCCGATGGCGCCGAAAGATTTCGTCGAGCGGAGCGTCTCCGACACCGACGCCCGGCTCGCGCGCGCTGACCTTCTGGCGGGCGATGCATCGGCCGCCGAGTATGAGACGCTGCTGCGTGCCCACGTGAAAATCGCCGAAGCCGAAGAAGGGCTGGGGTTGCTGGCTCTGCGCGATCATCGTGCGGATGAGGCCCGCCGCCACTTCTCTGCCGCGATGGACGCTGCCAGCTCGAGCGCGCGTTGCTACATCGAGTACGCCAAGCTCGAGCCGGACAATGCCAAGGCGACGCAGGCCCTGCTGCGCGCCGCCCAAATCAATCCCAAGCTCGACGAACCATTCGCGCTGCTGGCCGCGCGCGATACCGATCCCGCCAAACGCGCTGCGCACTGGAAGGCCGCCGCCGAACGCAATCCGCGCAATCCCGTTTACTGGAAAGCGCTGGCCGAATGCTACCTGGCCGACCACAACTACGCGGAAGCCGCCAAGGCCTGGAGCGCGGGCGAGCAGGCCGCCACCGATCCGGCCGAGCGCGAGCGCATGCACCAGGCGCGCGTCGCGATCGAACAGCAGCGGGGAGATATCGAGGCCGCCGAGCGGCAGCGCCAGGCCGACGAGGACGCCCGCGCGCTCGCCCAACTCAAGCAGCAGGCGCTTGCCAACGTCCACGCGCTCGAGTCGAAGTACAACGACGGCTCCGGTAAGTCCGCCCAAAAACCCGTGCCGTGGTGGGACGGCCCCAGCCCCGGCGGCAAGATCCATGGCATGTTGAAACAGGTGGAGTGCCTGGGATCGCAGGCGCGCGTCGTGGTCGAAGGCGATGATCACAAGATCGTCAAACTGCTGGTTGCCGATTCCGCCAAAGTGACGATCCTGGGCCCCGGCGGCCAGACGCTGGGCTGCGGCCGGCAGACGCCGCGGCCGGTATCTATCGCGTACTTTCCCAAACCCAACGTCCGGCTGGGCACTGCCGGCGAAGTGGCCACCATCGAATTCCAGTGACCCATTCCGACGATGCGGCGCCCGCCCGCTGGCTGCTGCTGGCCGTCTTCGTGCTCTCCTCGGCCATCAACTATCTCGACCGGCAATCGTTGGCTACTCTGGCGCCGCTGGTGCGCGCCGAGTTTCACTTGTCGAACGCGGACTACGGGCTCATCCTCGCCGCGTTCTCGATCACCTATGCCGCGAGCGCGCCTCTGGCCGGAATGCTGATCGACCGCAGTGGCCTAAACCGCGTCATCAGCATCGCGGTTGGCTTGTGGTCGTGCGCGGGCATCGCCACCGGCCTGACGCATGGATTCCCCAGCCTGCTGGGCTGCCGGGCGGTGCTCGGCGCCGGCGAAGCGGCCGGCATTCCCGCGGCCGCCAAGGCCATCCGCCAATACCTGCGCCCCGCCGAACGCGCCCTTGGCAACGCGCTCAATCAAGCCGGCGTCAGCCTGGGAATGGTGCTGGCCCCGCCGGTGGCGACTTGGATTGCCATCGAGGCTGGCTGGCGCGCTGCGTTTGTCGCGACGGGCGTGCTCGGCCTGCTGTGGATCCCGATCTGGAATTGGGCGGCGCGCCGCAGCGGCCCCGCGGC
>Ga0181529_10003471_pt1 | contig 17926 bp, 14 predicted proteins | sample PEATcosm2014_Bin_36_FD_119763 | JGI IMG/M metagenome (GOLD analysis project Ga0181529, IMG submission 119763) | Peatland microbial communities from MTU Mesocosm Facility, Houghton, MI, USA - PEATcosm2014_Bin10_30_metaG | ecosystem: Environmental > Terrestrial > Soil > Wetlands > Peat | place... | reverse complement strand
TGATCACCCTGTTACGCAAGGAGATGACACAGCACCCCGAACTTCTCAAGGAATTCGAGACAAGAATCACGGATGCTCAACTTGTACGCGCCGCCGCCGCTTGAGAAAATGTAGAAACTCCAGGGGCCGATTTTCAATCGGCCTGGGGTGGCGCACGCTCTCGAGCGTGCCGCATCCCGACTCATCGGGATGCCCGGCCGGGGTAGCCGTCATTCCCCGCCCCCACCGCGCGCTCCATTCGACAGCCGGGCTAGAATCGTCACATGGTGTTTCTTGCAGTGCGTCGAATTCCGGTTCTGACCTTGGCCCTACTGGCAGCTTGCATCGTGGCCGCGGCGCAGCAGGCCGATATCCCCAAAAGCTTCACCGCCCCCGCAAGTGGCTACGACTGCGTCAAGCGGGAGGCCATGATCGCAATGCGCGACGGCGTGAAGCTGCACACCGTCATCGTGGTGCCCAAAGGGGCTAAGAATGCCCCGATTCTACTGACGCGCACGCCGTACGACGCGTCCGGCCGCGCCGCGCGTAACAACAGCCAGCACATGCTCGCGGAGTTGCCGCTGGGAGACGAAGTGTTCGTGAAGGATGGCTACATCCGCGTGTTCCAGGATGTGCGCGGCAAGTACGGCAGCGAAGGCGAATACCTGATGACGCGACCGGCTCGCGGGCCGTTGAACCCTAGTGTCACCGATCATGTCACCGACGCTTACGACACCATCGATTGGCTGGTCGAGAATACTCCGGAATCGAACGGGCGCGTGGGCATGATCGGCTCGTCCTACGAAGGGTTCACCGTGGTGATGGCGCTGCTCGGTCCACACCCCGCGCTCAAAGTGGCGGCACCCGAGAGCCCCATGGTGGATGGCTGGATGGGCGACGACTGGTTCCATTACGGCGCCTTCCGCCAAACCAATCTCGACTACATCTCTTATCAGACCACCCAAAGACGCGAAGGCGAGGCCGTTCCGCGCGATTCCTACGACGACTACGAAGCGTTTCGCCGCGCGGGTTCGGCCGGCGCCTACGCCCGCGCCCACGGTCTCGATCAACTGCCCTTTGCGCAGAAAATCGTGGAGCATCCGGCCTACGACGCCTTCTGGCAAGGCCAGGCGCTCGACAAACTGGTGGCTCAGCGCCCGTCGCAGGTTCCCACCATGTGGATTCAGGGGCTATGGGACCAGGAGGATATGTGGGGCGCGATTCATTGCTACCTCGCCTTGAAGGCCGCCGGACAGGTGGATCATAACTACCTGGCCATGGGTCCGTGGCGGCACAGCCAGGTGAACTATGACGCGTACAATCTGGGGCCGCTCAAGTGGGATGGCGATACCGCCCTGCAATTTCGCCGCGACGTGCTGAAACCGTTCTTCGATCGGTACCTCAAAACAGGCGCAACGAAAGCCGATACGCCGCCGGTCTTCATCTACAACACCGGAGAGAACCACTGGGACCGTCTGAAGAGCTGGCCGCTGGCCTGCGAACAGGGCTGTGCCGCGCCAATGAAGCCTCTCTACCTGCAGATGGGCTTCCGGCTGGGATTCGACAAACCCGCCGGCATGACACAGGCCGTGGATACCTATGTGTCCGACCCCGCCAAGCCGGTGCCCTACATGCCGCGTCCCGTCCGCTTCGCCGATTCCGACCGTTGGAAGCAGTGGCTGGTGATGGACCAGCGCTCGGTGGAAGACCGTACCGACGTGCTGGCCTACCAGACCGGAGTCCTCGCCGAACCCGTGCGCATCGGCGGCGCGCCCGTCGCCGACCTGTTTGCCGCCACCACCGGAACCGACGCGGACTGGGTAGTCAAGCTGATCGACGTCTTCCCGGACGAAGTCCCCAGCCAGCCCGAGATGGGCGGCTACGAACTGGCGGTCTCCATGGACATCTTCCGCGGCCGCTATCGCGACAGTTTCGAAAAGCCGTCGGCCATTCCGGCGGGCAAGCCGCAGCGCTATCGCTTCGTTCTCCCTACATCGAACCATGTCTTCCAGCCGGGCCATCGCATCATGGTGCAGATTCAGTCGAGCTGGTTTCCGCTATACGACCGCAATCCGCAGACCTACGTGTCGAATATCTTCTTCGCCAGCCCGGCGGATTACGCCAAGGCGACGCAGTCCGTGTTTCACACCGCGGATCAGGCCAGCGCGGTGTGGCTGCCGGTGGTTCCATAGCCGATTCGCATCACCTGAAGCCCGCAAAATCCCTTATGTGGGGCAGGATGGTATCCTGCGGCCGAGTGGCACTCGGCCTGCCGACCAGCGTACGAATGCCGCCCAGGCCGAGTACCACTCGGCCGCAGAATGCCATTCTGCCCCACATAAGACGGTGTTCGGTTCCGGCCCGCGCGAGTCGTGACGGAATATGAGACAATGAAGTCTGATTATCCTACATCCAATACGTCTCGTGTCGCGTAACTCCCTTCGTTTGAGCATGGAACGAAACGTGCAACTCTCAGTGTCGAAAGGAGAGTACCCGATGAACGATCCATCCACATACTGGCTGAACGTTACCAACATCGCTCTCGGCGTCGTGGTGTTGGCATGTTGCATCGCGGTCGTCGTGGGCATTGTCCAGGAAGTCGCCGCCCGGCGCAAGAAGGTCCACGCCATGGCCAAACTCGATAGCGAGGTTAACGACTTGGTGGCTTCCTTCCAGGACGGACACACGTTCCATGTTCCCAGCCTTGGCGTTACCATGGCCGATGGCGGCGAAGAGCTAGGGAAGAAAGACGAAGAGCGGTAGCGAAATGACCTGCCCGTTCCTTAGAGAAACTCAGGTCAAATCTTGCCGCTCCTCGTCGATTCGTAAACTCATTCCCCTCGCGCAGGCCGGCGGAAAGGACGAGAAGTGCTCTTCCGAAGCCTACACCACATGCTCCGTGTATCGCAGCGAACTCACGGGGCAACCAGAGGACGGCGCTATCTGCCCGTTCCTGCGCGAGTCGCTCATGCAATATTGCGCCGCCGCTCCGGTCACCCGCTTTGTACCCTATAGCGAATCGCTGCTTTCGCGCTGCGGCACCGACAGCTACCGCTATTGCGAACTCTATCTCTCCATGGCCCACCCGGACCTCACACTGGATGAGGTGGATGGCCTTCCGCTTCCCGGGTGGCTCAGCTACTCCGCCAACCACATGTGGCTTGAAGTCACCGAAGACGGCATTTGCCATGCCGGGATCGACGCCTTCCTCGCCCGTGTGCTCGGCAAGATCGAACGTCTCAGCTACGTCTGGGAGAAGGGCCGCCACTGCCCTACCGCCGTTCTGACCACGGCCGGACAGGATTTTGAAGTGACGTTCCCCAACCCGATGCTGCTCACCAACTGCAACCTGTATCTCCGCGCCAACCCCGACCGCCTGGTCTCCGAACCCTATACCGCGGCCTGGTTGTTCGAAGGCAGGCCGCTGCCGGAGACCCGCAACGACCTGCGCAGCGGCGCCGACGCGCGCGAATGGATGGAGCGGGAACAGCTTCGGATTAACGAATTTCTACAGCAGCCCACCGATGGGTCCCAGCCCTGCGCCGCCGATGGCGGCCAGTTCGCCGAGGGCCTCGCGGCACATGTCCCTTCGGAGCGGCTGCGGGTTTTGTTTCACGAATTTTTCTCGCCGTTTGCGAGTGGAAAGAGCTAACTGTGAGGATTTCTGGATACATCCCGTTTGCGGTCGGGGCGCTTACGGCCCTAGCCGCGGGCTGGGCCGCTTTTCCCCATGCCATCTATCAGAACCGCCGGCAGCCGGTGAACTTCAGCCACAAAGTCCACACCACGACTGCCGGACAGAAGTGCGACGATTGCCATTCCTTCCGCGCCGACGGAACTTTCGCGGGGATTCCGACTCTCGACAAGTGCGCCGGCTGCCATGCCGCCCCCATGGGCACTACCGCCGCCGAAAAGGATTTCATCGACCGGTACGTTACCCCCAACCGCGAGCCGCAATGGCTCGCCTATGCGCGCCAGCCGGAGAACGTCTCTTTCTCTCACATCACGCACGTCAAATCGGGCGGCATGAAATGCGAGACCTGCCATGGTAACGAAGGCGAGACCGATTCGCTGCGTCCTTTTCAACAAGACCGCATCAGCGGATACTCTCGCGACATCTGGGGACGGCCAATCGCCCACTCCGCGTTCCGCACCGAAGGCGGTATGAAGATGGACGATTGCGTGAATTGCCACCGCAGTCACGGGCTTACCCACAGTTGTCTGGATTGCCACAAGTGAGGCGCACACAATGACCACCACTCGAAGAAATCTCTTTAAGCTCGCGGGCGGCGCCACCGTGGGCGTCCTGTTTACGCCGGCTCCCTGGCGATTGCTCACCGATACCGCGCTCCTCTCCGAGACCTGGCCGGGCGTTCCCGTCCCGCGGCACGGTGAAGTCACCTTCCAGTTCGGCAACTGCTCGCTTTGCCCGGCCGGATGCGCCGTGCGCGCGCGCTCCGTCGCCAACCAGCCGGTGTCGCTGGCAGGTGTGCCGGCCCATCCTTTGAGCCACGGCGCCCTGTGCGCCTTCGGCATCGCCGGCCACCATCTGCCGTATCACCCCGACAGGTTGAAGTCCGGACCGGTCGCCGCAGCCGACGCAGCGGTGCGCACCGCGCTTGGACAACTCCGCGATACCGAGCGCTGCGCCGTGCTCGACCTCCGTCCGGGCCGCACCGCCTCGTGGACCTACCGCCGGGCGATGGCTGCCATCCACAATGGAATCTACCTGGCGCCTCTCGAACCGGTTCCCGTCAACCTCGCCGCCGCCAAGACCGTCCTCAGCCTGGGCGCGCCGCTGTTCGACAATTGGGGCACTCCCGGCAACGTTATCGCCGCTCGCGACCACTTTCGTCTGATCCAGGTCGAGCCTGTCGAATCGCGCACCGCCGCGATGGCCGACCTCTGGCTCCCCATTCGTCCAGATAGCGAAGAAGCCCTGGTGCTGGGACTCGCGAACTTGCTGCTGGCCGACAAGAAGGTCGCCGGTCTGCCTGCCGGATTCACCGACCGCGTGCGGGAATTCCCGCCGACGGTAGCGGCCTCGCGCAGCGGAATCGGCGAGCAACAAATCGCCGCCCTGGCTCACGAACTGCAGAACAACGGACCCGCCCTGGTGCTCGGCGCCAACGGTTCGCCGTACGCCGCCGCGCTCAACCTGATTCTCGGCGCGCCCGGCCACACGTTGGTATCGCGCCGCGAAGCCCCGGTTCCCGACGAGTGGAAGAAAGCCGCACCGGTTTCCGATCTGGCTTCCGTGCGCGACGGCTCCATCGGGGTGCTGCTGATCGATGAATCCGTAACTGGCGACGCTCCCCCGTGGAGCGCCATTCAGCCCAAACTGGCGAACAAAGCCGTGGTCGTGACTTTCGCCTGGTCCAAGGACGGGTACGGCCGGCAGGCCACCTATACGTTGCCCACGGCCGTATATCCCGAAACTGTGGACGACATCCCTCCCGCCGTGGATTCCCCGGCCGCCGCCTTCCGTCTCTCCGCCGCCTGGATCGCTCCGCCCGATGGCGTGGCGAACCCCGCCGATTTTGTCGGCGCTCTCGCCGGCATCGCCGTCAAGGACGCCCTACAGGAGCGGGCCGCCGCCATCCGCAAGAGCGGCCGTGGATCGCTGTTCGTTCCCTCCAGCGCGACATCCACGCCGGCCCGCGATGTCAAGCCCGACGACTTCTGGAAGATGTTGCAGGCGGGCGCCACCTGGATAGACGATGTGGACGCCAACGCCGCGCCGCCGAAGCTGGATCTGGCGTTCCCCGCCGAAGCCCCCAACCAGGTGCTCCCGCTGGTGGTGGCCGTGACCGAACCCGATGCCCCGGCGCTGGTCTCGCCGCTGCTTTCCAAGCTCTACCAGGAATCCAATCTGCACCTGCCGCCCCAGAGCGTGGCGCTTCATCCGTCCGACGCGCGGTCATGCGGTCTCGAAACCGGCTCCCACGCGCGTCTCGAAACCGGCTGCGGCTCGATTGCCGTAGACGTGATCGTCGATCCCGATGTCCCGCCGGGAGTCGTCGAAGTCTCCGGCGGTCCCGGCATACGCAAGATCTGCGGGGCGTCCTCACGCGCCAGGGTGGTGCGATCATGACCAATCCGAACAAGCCCGTCAAGGCCGCCCGTTACGGCATGGCTATCGACCTCGACCGTTGCTCCGGCTGCGGCGCCTGCATGGTGGCCTGCGCCGTCGAGAACAACGTTCCGCCCGCCCACCAGGGGGCCAACGACCGCAAGGGACTCACCTGGGTCCGCGTCTATAAGGTGGATAACGGCGGCGAAGGCGATGGCCGCCGCTCGGCCTTCATCCCCGTCATGTGCCAGCATTGCGGCAACGAGACGCCCTGCGTCCACGTCTGCCCGCAACAGGCCGTGGACGTAGACCCCTCCACCGGCGTTGTGGGCGAAATGCCCGAACGCTGCCTGGGCTGCCGTTACTGCATGGCCGCCTGTCCGTATCACGCCCGCTATTTCAACTGGTGGGACCCGGCCTGGCCCGCCGGAATGGAAAAGGCCCTCAACCCCGATGTCTCTCCGCGCATGCGAGGCGTGGTGGAAAAGTGTAACTTCTGCCACGGACGCTGGCATGCCGCCCGCCGCCAGGCCGTCGCCGACGGCAAGTCCGATATGGAGCCGGTGGCTTACCTGCCGGCCTGTGCCGAAGCGTGTCCTGCCAAGGCCATCACCTTCGGCGACCTGAACGACGCCGCGAGCCCCGTTGCCGTGGCCGCCAAAGACTGCAATAGTTTCCGCCTGCTGGAAAAGCTCGATACCGATCCCAAGATTCATTACATCTCCAAACGCGATTGGGTCCGGCGCATCGCCGACGCGCCCCGGCCGGGCGATGGAAAGGAGTCCCGCCGTGGCTAACCAAATCGACAAAGAGTTCATCTCTCGCGGCCTGAAGCGCTGCTCCACATCCAAATTCATCCTCTGGATGGCGCCCTGGGTTGCCCTGCTGATCTTCGGTCTGTATTCGGCCGGCCTCTGCCTGGTCAAAGGTCTCAACCAGACCAATATGGACAACCGCTTCGCCTTCGGCCTGTGGATCTTCCTCGATCTCACCGTCATCGCTCTCGGCGCCGGCGCCTTCTTTACGGGATTCCTGGTCTACATCCTCAAACTGCACGAGCTACGCGCGGTGATCAACAGCGCCGTGGTGATCGGCTTAGTCTGCTACAGCGGCGCGGTGTGCGTCCTGGCAGTCGATGTCGGACAACCGCTGCGCGCATGGTTCACGTTCTGGTATCCCAACGTCCACTCCATGCTCACCGAGGTCACCTTCTGCATCACCTGCTATCTCACAGTGCTGGCCATCGAGTACCTGCCCATAGTGCTCAAGAACCGCAGGCTGCGCGAAATCCCGGCGTTCCTGGTTTTCGAGTTCCAACTGCACAAGCTGACTTACCTGCTGGCCGGCGTCGGAACATTCCTCTCGTTCTTTCACCAGGGCTCGCTGGGCGGTCTCTACGGAGTGCTGCGCGGCCGGCCATTCGCATTTCGCGAAGGCTTCTTCGTGTGGCCGTCCACCTTTTTCCTGTTCATCATCTCGGCGGCGGCGGTCGGCCCCAGCTTCATCCTGCTCACCACGTGGCTGGTTCAGAAAATCACCCGCAAACGCCTGGTGCGCGTCGAAGTGCTCCGGCTGCTAGGCCGCATTTCCGGCCTGATGCTAGCCGTCTACGTCCTCGCCAAGACGGTCGATACGCTGATCTGGATCAACCGCACTTCGCCGGAACGCGGATTCCCAGCGTCGCAATACTATAGCTGGAATCCCTTCGGCACCTGGATTCTGTTCGCCGAAATCGTGGTTTTCGGCCTGCTTCCCGCGCTGGTTCTGCTGACGCCGCGCCTGCGCGCACGCACCGGCTGGCTGGTTGCGGCCGCGGCCATGGCCTGCGGTGGCGTGGCGCTGAACCGCTTCGTCATGACCGTGCAGACGCTGGCGCTGCCCACGTTGTCGTTCGACCGGTTCCTGTCCTACACGCCGAGTTGGCAGGAAACCGGTACGTTCCTCGCAGTAGTGGCATACGGCGTGCTGGTTTATTCGTTCTCGTTTCGTTACTTTAGACTCTTCCCCGAGGAGCGCGACCTGCAAGCTGCCGCGCCGCCGCCCGACAAACGGGAAGAAGAACCGATTCTGGCTGGGAGGTATTAATTTATGTTGCCTTGGATTTATGGTTTCTCTTGGAACACCGGACACATTGTCTTTCTTGGAGCGTTTTACACCGTTCTGGTGATCGTCGGCACGACGGTGGTCTCCGCCCTCTGGCGGTCGCGCCGCTCGCTCCGCCACCAGGAAACCGAAGAGATCCGCTGGCATGCGGACTTTCACGACTTGCCCGCCGCGGACCGCGTCTGCCGTCACGTTCTCACCGGCGAATTCAAGAAGCGCCAGTGCCCCCACGCCTTCGATTGCCGCGAATGCGACATCCACGCCAAACTGATCGAGAGTCATCCTCTCACCGTAATCGCCAATTCCGACGAAGACGTCTTCGGTATGGACTTTCCCCTGGACCGCTACTACCACCGCGGCCACACCTGGGCGCGTCTTGAGGACGATGGTACCGTGACCGTCGGTCTGGACGACCTGGGCCGCCGTCTGCTAGGCTCCCCGGACTCCTTGGAACTGCCGCTCCCCGGCGAGCGTCTGGTCGCCAATGGCACGGCGTTCAACATCCGCAAGCGCGGCGCCAAAGTGCGCGTGCTTTCGCCTATCGATGGGGAAGTGTTAGCCGTCGATGGCCCCGCGGGCGAATGGCGCCTGCGCATCAAACCGGATTCCACCGACGAGCGTTCTTTCCGCCATCTTCTGCGCGGCCCCGAAGTGAAACCCTGGCTGATGCGTGAGATGGAGCGGCTGCAACTGGCCCTGACCGCCGAAGGCGCCGCCCCCACGCTGGCCGATGGCGGCGTGCCGGTATCCGACATCTCCGCCAGCTACCCCGGGACCGACTGGGACGCAGTCTGCGGCAAGATGTTCCTGGAAGGATAGCTGTCCGACGGGGACTCCGCCGCTGATTGGGGCCCGCAAGATGTCATATGTGGGGCAGGTTGGCAACCCAAGGCGGGTTGTCAACCCGCCTTGGCGGCTTCAGCACGCTCGTCGGCAGGCCGATTGAAATCGGCCTCAGGTTGAAAACCTGCCCCACATAAGACTGCCCTTACGTCCCTCAGTGCGCCGTCGGCGTGAACAGCGCGAAAACCGCTCCCTGTGGATCGGCCACCAGCGACATACGGCCCACCGTCTCGATCGTCACCGGCCCCATGTGGACCGCGCCGCCGAGTTCCTTCACCCGCGCCGTCGCCGCGTCGGCATCCGCGACAAAGAAGTACAGCAGCCAATGCGGCGGCACATTCGGCGGCAGGTACCGGGCCGGCGGCATCCCGCCGATGTGAGTATCGCCGTTCTTGATGTGCAGGTATCCCGTGCTGTCCTTCTCGCCAGGGAGAATCTGCCAGCCGAATACCTTGCCGTAAAACCCGATCGCCGCCTCGGTGTCCCGCGTACACAGATCGGCCCAGCAGAAGGTACCCGGCACGCCCGCGATACCGTTCGCGTGGGGCCGTTTCTCCTCCCAGATATGAAACACCGCGCCCGTCGGGTCCTGTACCACCGCCATCCGCCCCACGTCGAACACGTCGAACGGCCCCTCGATCACCTTGCCGCCGGCCGGGCTCACCTTGCCAGCCGCGTCATCGACGCTTTGCGCTGCAATGTAGAGTCCCCAGTGCGGTGGAATCCCCTTCTCGCGCAAGTCCGATCCCATCTGGAAAGCCGCGCCCGGCGTGCGGCCTTCGAGTTGGAACATGCTGTAGACCCCGTCCGGCCCCATCGGCAGGTCCATCACGCCCCAGCCGAAAAGGGACATATAGAAGTTCTTGGCGGCGCTCTGGTCGCTGGTGGCAAGTTCGAACCAGCAGAATGACCCCGGCGCGTACGTGTCGATATTGGCCATAGCGGGAAGTGTATCAAAGCCGGCGTGCCGCGGTTACTGCAGACTGTGCGAAATCGCTCAAGACCCGGCTTTATTGGACCGCCCGCCGGCCACCTTCTTGTACACCTGGTCCAGGATCTCCACCACGTGCATCACCTTCTGCCCACTGCCGTGCATCCGCACCCCGGCTTGCAGTTGCAACATGCACCCCGGGTTGGACGACGCCACAATCGAAGCGCCCGTCGCGTTGACGGCCTCCATTTTGCTCCTCAACAGTTGCATCGCCATGCCGGTGTGGACCACGTTGTAGATGCCCGCGCTGCCGCAGCACTGGTCGGCTCCGCGCAGTTCCTTCAGTGTCAGCCCGGGAATCGACGACAGTAGCTTTCGCGGCGCACTGCGGACGTGCTGGCCGTGCGCCAGGTGGCAGGAGTCCTGATAGGTCACCACCGCGTCCAGCCGCTTCATCGCCGGATTGAGCTCGATCGACGCCAGAAACTCCGTCACGTCGCGAACCCGGCCGGCGAACTCGCGGGCTTTGCCGGCATACTCCGGGTCGTCTGCCAGCAGGTCGCCATACTCTTTCAAAGTGGCCCCGCAACCGCCCGCGTTGCTGATAATCGCCTCGTAGTTTCCAGCGGATAGCGCGTCGATGTTGTGCCGCGCCAGCACCCGCGCCTCGTTCCGCAAGCCGGCATGCACGTGCAACGCGCCGCAGCACCCCTGGCCCACCGGCACCACCACCTCGCAGCCATTTTTCTGCATCACCCGGACGGTCGCTTCATTGAGCCGCGCAAACGCCACATTGGCAAGGCAGCCGGCCAGAAAAGCCACGCGATGCTTCTTCTCGCCTTCGGCCGGAAATGTCTTGCCGATCTGGCTGAAGTAGAACGGAGGATCGATCGATGGCGCCAACTGGATCAGGTCGCCCAATACGCCCAGCAACTTGAGCGAGGCCACCGCGCGCATCAGCGCCTTCATGCCGCTGGCTTCGAAAAGATACAGCGCCGTTCCCGCCAGCGACATGTGGACGCGGGATTGCAGCACCCGCCCGAAAAACAGATGCCGCAGCCACGTCGCCACCCGGCCCCGGCTGCCCCGCGTTTCGATTTCCTCGCGGGCGGCTTCGAGCATGCTTCCGTACTGCACCCCGGACGGGCACGCCGTTTCACATCCGCGGCAGCCCAGGCACAGTCCGATATGTTCCAGGTAAAAAGGCGTGATGGGAGCGCCCTGGGAGACCTGCACCATCTGGTAGATGCGGCCCCGCGGAGAGTCCATTTCCAGGCCCAGTTCCCGATAGGTGGGACAGGCGTTCAGACACAGGCCGCAATGGATGCAGCGATCCAGGTCGAACTGCCTGGGGCCCAGTGCGTTTCCTTCCGAACCGCATTTTTCAGATAAGACGGTAGAGCCGGCCACGATTCAACAGATTTCCCGGGTCGAAGAGACGCTTCACCCGCTGCATGATTTCAAAGTCTCCTCCTACCGACGGCCATAGATTCAGCCCCGGCTTATCGTCGTTGGACGCGAACTCGATCACGCCCCTCCACTCCCGCCGCATGGCGGCATCCAGCCACTCCGCGGCGGCCTCCGCCTGGTCGAAGTAGCCATAACATACGCCCGACCCGGCCCGCGCCAATGCCGGGCCCTCGAACGACGTCACGACGTTCTCCAACTCCTTCAGCGTACACGAGACGCGCACCACGGCGCCATTCGCGTGCTCCGCCAGAAACCCCGGCGTGAACTCCTCCAACTGCCGCCACAGCGAGCCTTGCGACGAATCCTCCAGCACCAGCGCATCGCGCAGCACCGGATCGTCCTGGTAACGGCGCACCGCCGCCAGGTTCCCGCTGGCGCGCACGGCCAGTAGCCACACCTTATCGGCTACCGCCTCCGCCGCCGCCGGGTTGAGCGCATCCACGGCGGAAGGCTGCAGTCCGCCTGCCAGAAGCCGGTCGCGCGCCGCCATGGCTTCCCGCGCCGAGCCGAACGGCTTCAGGAAGGTCCGTTCCACCTCGGGCATCGGAACCACTTTGAAGTTCACCACCGCGATGGCCGCCAGCGTCCCGAACGACCCGATCAACAACTTCGCCATATCCAGCCCGGCTACGTTCTTCACCACCATCCCGCCCGAGTGCACCAACTTGCCCTCGATCGTGGCGAACTGCATGCCGATCACCATGTCGCGCGCCGTACCGTAAAGCCGCCTTCGCGGGCCGCTGCAGTTGGCGGCGACCACCCCTCCCACCGTAGCGCCGTCGGCAAACGGGGGATCGAGCGGGATCATCTGCCGGTTCTCGGCCAGCAGCGCCGTCAGGTCGCGCCACGGGACGCCGGCTTGCACGCTGATGGTGAGGTCGTGCGGTTCGTAATCGAGTATGCGGTTGAGGCCGCAGATGGAGATGTACTCGTCGGCATCTTCGACGGGTCCCGCCATCTGGCGTTTGGTGCCGTTTCCTTCCAACAGAATCGTACGATCGTGCAGGGCCTGCCGGCGGAGCGCTTCGGCCAGGTCTTCGGCGGTATCGGGCGGATTCACTATTCGGATATCCTGAAACCCGGGGAGAAAACCACCTTCGCCCTCGGGTCAGAGACAATCATAAGCCATAGCACCGTTCAATGCGGGGCCTTCTACCGCTTGCCGCGGCTGAGGTCCTGTTGCGTTTTCTCCCGCGGGCGCACGGTCACGCTCACGGCCGCATCTTTGTAGTCGTCCAGTCCGGCCCCGTCCCGAATGATGGACTCGTCCAGATCGTCGATCAACGCCAGCTTGTAGTCTCCGGGAGGCAGCGACGGCATCGAGTAGCTTCCGTCCGCCTGGATCTCGGAAAACCGCGCCAGCACCGCGCCGCCTGGAGTTTCCGGCACCAGGGCAATCTTCAAGCCGCTTAACCCGGCGCCATCGTCGGATACCTTGCCAGTCAGGCTGCCCGTCTCCGTTGCAACCACCACCGTCAGTGTGCACCCCGCTCCGGCACTCCGCAGGTCCACGATGCCTCCCGGTATCTCAACGTTGCCCAGGCGTACCGACTTCACGTAACCGGTCCCCAGGTACTGCAAACGGTATTGGGCCGGTGTTACTTTCTCAACCTTGAACGACCCGTCGGCCGCCGGGTGAATCTGAACCGCTGGAACGCTTCCCCCCAGACCGATCGCCAGCATGTTCCCGGACGCCCGCTGCCTGTTCGCGTCTTCGAACTCCACCCGTCCCGAAATCTCGACCGGCCCGGCAATGGCCAGATCCACGTGCTCAACATTGGAAGACCCCACTTCCACTTCGGCTGCGGCCGTCAGCCCTCCGGGGCTGCCGACGCTGAACACGTACTTGCCGGGCCCCAGCCGCCATACCGTGAACGTACCATCCGGTTGCACCGTCGCCGAAGTGCCGGCACTTCCCTCCAAGCTGCGAACCTGCACTGTCGCCCGCGTTCCCGTGGGAAGCCCGGAGACGGCGCCGCTCACGCCCACTACCGGCGTGCGCACCATGCGGATCTCCACGCCGCCGATCTCGCCGCCCGGTTTCACCTCGATCCGCCCCGCGGCGCGCCGCGTCAGGGAATTCGGGTAGTAGGTGGCCGCATTGTCGGTCTCTTCGGTGCCATCGGTGCGGATCTCGGGCGGCAGCGGCAGTTCCGGGGACGACGCCAGCAGACGGTACCTGCCGGGCGCTAACCCGCCCAGGCGGAAGTTCCCCTCGTCGTCCGTCTGGGCGCGGCGGAACGTCCCCGTCAGGCCCTCGACGCTGACGAAGACGCCATCCACGGGTTCGCCGTCCGCATCCACCACTCGCCCGGAGATCGCGCCTGCAGGCGCCAGCCTGATCGTAAAATCGTCCTTGCTTTCGCCCGCGCGTAATTGCACCGCGGCGGTTCGCAAAGCCACGCTGTCGCGCAGCATCGCGAACCCCGTCCGCTCAACCATCGGTATGTAGTACCCCGCCGGCAGCGGCGACAGGGAGAACTTGCCCTGGCTGTCCGTTACCGCGCTCCGGTTGACGTCCCTAGCGCCGTTTTGCATTGTCAGGATGAACACGTGAACCCTGGCGATGGGTTCGCCGGTAACGGAGTTGACCACCGTGCCCGACAGGCTCGCCGGCCTTTCGTCCGGGGTTTTCTGCGCGTGCGCCATCCCCGCCGCCAGCAGCAGGAAAAGCGCCGCAATCCGGCTACTGTTTCGGCTTGTCATTGGCGTCCTCCTTGGCCACTACCACGAAGTCTTTGGTCAGGCGATCTCCCGCTTTGATTTCGATCTCCTCGGTCCCGGAAACCAATTTCCGGATGGCCTCTTGCCGCGCCTCACCGGTGGCATCCGCAAAAGGGAAGCTCACGATCCGGTATTTCCCCGGGTGAAGCCTCTGGAAGCTGTACTTCCCATCCGCCGAGGGCAATGCGTAGTTCTTATCGCTCAACGGGACATCGAGGTTGTCGGTGAGGATCACGATGGACGCGGGGTAAGCCAGCGGATTGCCGTTCTCATCCCGCACCACGCCCGAGAGCTTCGCGCCCTTCGGATCGACCACCACCCGCAGCTTCGATCCATGCATTCCGGGCACGACATCGAACAGGCCGTCCGGCGCGGCTTTGCCATCGAGAGTCACCGACGCCACGTAGGCATTCTCCGGCAACCCGTCCACCTGGAGGTGGAAGCGGCCGGGCGCCACACCGGAAAGGCGGAATGCTCCCGTTGCGTTCACAGCGCCATCGACTTCTTCGGCGAACCCCGCCGAGACAGTTGGGGCAAGAGACACCGTCAACTTTCCGGGTAACGGCTGGCCCGGCGTCATGCCCGCGATTCCCAGCGTGCCGGCCAATTCGCCGCCCGGCTCCAATGCCAGTTCAAGGTTCGCGATGTCGGCTCCGTCCACCTTCAGGTCCATCGGCGCGCTGAAAAGCCGCGTATCGCCCGATGAATCGGACGCGCTCAGCCGATAGCTCCCCGGCGCCAACCTATCGAACCAGAAGTTCCCTTCCGCGCCGAAATCTCCGATCCTGGTGCCGGTGCTCCTACCGGCCGAGTCCAGGGGTTGCAGATGGACGGCGGGACGTTCGGAGCCCGCACCCCTTACTACCCCGCGGACCGAAAAGAGTTGCTGCGGCGTTGCCTGGGTCAACTGGATATCGATCCCCGAGACCACGCTGCCCGGTTTGGCTTCCACCACTTCCGCACCGTGAATGTTCCCGGCGCTGGGGTAGTAGGTAGCCGCGAGCTCGGTGCTGCCGCTCGTGTAGAACCTCAGCGGCGGCCTGGCGCTCACGTAATACTTCCCCGGTGCACCCTGAATGCGATACTCCCCGCGGTCGTCCGTAGTGAAGCTGCCGATGCCCGACAAAAGAGGCGCCCCACCCGGTACCGGCTGCACGTTCACAGGGACATACGGAACGGGATCGCCCAACTCGTCGATCACCCGGCCCGCGATCGCCGCGCGCCGGCTGAGTTCCACCCGGTAATCCATCACGCGCTGGCCGGCCTTCAGCGTCAACGTCGGACGACGGCTGTCGGTGGCGCCGGCTTTCATCGCAACGAAGCCGCGCAAGATGGGGAGAACGGAATACACTCCCGGTTGCATGGTAGTGACCGAGAAGTGTCCGGCGGCGTCGCTCATGGCGCCGTACACAGCGCGAACGGCGCCGGACTCCATTCCGACTAGCCGCACGTGTACGCCGCTCAACGGATTCCCGTTCTCATGATCCACGACGATACCTTCCACGCCTCCGGTCTGAGCGCCCAGTGAGGCTGAAACCAACAAAAGCAGGGTCGCGACTTTCATCTTGAAACAATCATATCGCCCACCCCTCCCGCCCCGGAACCGCGCGTTTGAGAAGCCGTGAAATAATCGGCGCGCCAATTGTTTCACGGCTTCTTAGAGACCTGGTGCTTCCAAACTTTGGCCCCGATGGCGGCGCCATTGCGGAGAGCCTGTTCGGCGTGGTCCGATCGCGCCTGGCGCTGCTCTCCCAAGCGTAGGTTCTTTCCCCTGGGCCCCGCTCATCGGCCCGCAACAGCCCGTACCTCTATTCGGCAGCCGGCCGCGGTTTCCGTGCGCGCTTCTTAACCGGCGCCGCCGCGGCCCGCTTCGGTGGCTTTCGTTTGCCTTTGGCCGTTGCCGTCTTCTTCTTCGCCGGCTTCCGTTCGACCGGCCCAGCATCGGCACTGGCGCTCTGCGCCATGTCGAGGCCAAATATGGCGGCGAGGTTTTCGCCTCCAAGACGCTTGGCGGCGGCCGGTTTGGATTTCGCCAGCGGCTCCGCCTGGCCCGCGTGAGCGATCAACTCCTTCTCGTCCACGCCCCGCAAGCGGAACAGCAATTCCGGCTGGCGATCGAACCGCGCGCCTATGCCATAGAGCACCGCCGCGACATGCTTGCACATGTCGGCCCAGTCGGGGCAACTGCACGAAAGCTTAATCTCATCCGGCGACGGAAACAGCCCGTGCCCCTGCCGGCAGATCCGCTCCATCACCCCATTGGACAACCGCCCTTGCAGCAACTCGACCAGCGAATCGATTGCGCCCGCGCAGTCGGTGCAGATGGATTTCCACCGGGCTTTCGCGACTGGCGCCACTTTCAGCGAGACCTCGTACAACTCCGAGCCGCTGACGCAGGCGTCGATCTCGCCGGGCTTAATCTCCAAATGGACCACCGACCCATTGCGCACATAGGTCCGCCCGCGCGGCAGCCGGTTGGCAAAGTCGCTGTAGCGCTCCAGATTCTCGCACCACGACTTGCCCCAGAAGGTCCTGGCGATGGTGCGGCCTTCTATCACGACGGGCGAGACGTCATGCCCCTTCTTCTTGCGCTTCTCCATCTCGCGCGCGGCTCTGCGCCGCCGTTCCGCAACCGAAACGTAAGGCCTCCATCCCCAACCGTCGTACCCCATCGATCATGTCTCCTGTAGCGCCTTATTGAGATCGAGCGCCACCAGCTTGAGCAGTTCATCGTCTTTCAACTCGGTTAGCAGCAGATCGGCGCCGCCCTCCAGAAGTTCCTGCGATAGTTGGCGTTTGGACTCGATGAGCCGGTCGATTTTCTCTTCCACGGTACCGCGGCAGACGAACTTATGCACCAGCACGTTCTTGGTCTGGCCGATACGGAAGGCGCGGTCGGTGGCCTGGTTCTCCACCGCCGGGTTCCACCACCGGTCGAAATGCACGACGTGCGATGCGGCGGTCAGGTTCAGTCCGGAGCCTCCGGCTTTGAGCGAGAGCACGAAGAACCCCACGGATTCGTCTTCCTGAAAGCGGCGTACCAGGTCCTTGCGCTTCTTGACTTCGGTTTCGCCGTGCAGCACCAGGCCGGGCCGTTCGAAGACCGTGCCGAGGAAAGCGGCCAGCGGAGCGGTTACCTCGCGGAACTGAGTGAAGACCAGCACCTTTTCCTGCTTGGCGGCAATCACCTCGGCGATGTCGCGAAGGCGCGCCCATTTGCCGCTATCGTTTTCCGCCCACACGCCGTCTCCCAACCACTGCGAGGGATGGTTGCAGATCTGTTTGAAGCGCATCAGGTACGCGAGGACCAGGCCTTTGCGCTGAATCCCGCTGGTATCGGCGAGTTGTGCGGCGAACTCCCGCACCGCCTGTTCGTAGAGCGCGGCCTGGCGGCGGCTGAGCGGGCAGAAGGCCTTGATTTCGGTCTTGTCCGGCAGGTCCGCGATCACCGTTTTGTCGGTCTTCAAGCGCCGCAGAATGTAGGGCCGCACCAACTCGCGCAGCGGCTCGTAGGAGGCATGAGGCCGCTCGGCCAGACGCTTGGCGAAGCCCGAAAACTCCTTGGCGGTTCCCAGCAGACCGGGGTTGATGAAGTCGAAAATCGACCACAGATCGCCTAGCCGGTTCTCCACCGGAGTGCCGGTGAGCGCCAACCGGGCGCCAGCCTTGAGCTTTTTGACCGCACGGGTCTGTTTGGCGTCGGGATTCTTGATGGCCTGGGCTTCGTCCAGCACCGCCAGGCGCCACGGAACTTCCAGCATCCACGGCACGCGGAGCAGGGAACCGTAGCTGGTGATCACCAG
>Ga0181529_10003470_pt1 | contig 17932 bp, 18 predicted proteins | sample PEATcosm2014_Bin_36_FD_119763 | JGI IMG/M metagenome (GOLD analysis project Ga0181529, IMG submission 119763) | Peatland microbial communities from MTU Mesocosm Facility, Houghton, MI, USA - PEATcosm2014_Bin10_30_metaG | ecosystem: Environmental > Terrestrial > Soil > Wetlands > Peat | place... | reverse complement strand
TCCCCGCCGCCCTTCTCTTCCAGGTTCTTCATCGCCGCATAGAAGATGTTCTGGGCCGTCGACTTCTTGCCGCCCCACATCATGCAGTTGACAAACTTGGTGACCAGCTCGGAGCCGTAGACCGGATCCCCCGCCACTACCCGCTTCGCAATGTGCCCTTTTCTTGGCATAATCCCTCAAAAAACAGCTTTCAGCTATCAGCCGTCAGCTTTCAGCTCTTCGTTCCGTTCAGTTCGCCTTCGCTTTATCCGCTCTAATTTCCAACCGCACAGGCTGAAAGCTGAGAGCTGAAAGCTGAAAGCTCGTCTACTTCTTCTTCGCCGGAGCCGCTCCGCCCTTGGCGCGCTTGGCTCCATACTTCGACCGGCTCTGCTTGCGGTTGGCCACGCCCACTGAATCCAGCGTGCCGCGCACCACGTGATAGCGGACGCCGGGCAGATCCTTTACGCGGCCGCCGCGGATCAGCACAATCGAGTGCTCCTGCAGGTTGTGGCCGATGCCGGGGATATAGGTGGTGACCTCAATCCCATTCGTCAACCGGACGCGGGCAACCTTGCGCAACGCCGAGTTCGGCTTCTTGGGGGTCTGGGTGTAAACGCGCGTGCAAACGCCGCGCCGCTGCGGCGAGGCCTGCAGTGCCGGTGACGCCGTCTTGTACCGCGGGGCCGTGCGCCCCTTGCGAACCAACTGATTGAATGTAGGCAAACTGCAACTCCTTACCCGGTCAAAAAAACTGATCCTGCCTTCAAAACCCGCCAACGCGCGCAGCCTGCAAAGGCTCTTCCAGTGCAAAAGCGAGGCGAAATACCGTCTCGCGCGCACGGAAGCTCCATTCTGCCGCTTCGCGTCTGCCTTCGTACCAATCTCAGACGAAAACCGGGACGTTAGTTGAGCGTTTTCCTGGTCCAGGAAAAGCCAGCTCCGTTTCGCCAGTTCCGGCCCGCATAGCCCTCCAAGGCGGAGAACGCGCGGACGCCGATGCTTGTGTGTCCCTGCCCATCGCAAGAGAGAGCAACTCCGGGACTTTTGCGGCCAGCTCAACCAGCCAGGCCTTCAAGCGGATTCCGCGCCGGAACCATCCAGCCGGACCGCCCAATCACCAACTCCCGCTAAACACACCGAGAGCGGCGTTCTTGCGCAACCTTTTTACAATAACAGAAGTTTCGCTTTTAGGTCAATTTTTTGTCCCCGCTGGCAGTTTTTCACCGGCGCACCCCCAAAAACCGTCTACGGCACGGTGTATTTCCCTCCGTTTGAGACCTCTTGGATATCGCCAGTATATGGCGACGCAATCCCATTCCCGCCTGCTTCGATATCCGCATTCCAGTTGACACTCTCTCCGGATGCCGGAGCCGCCGGGAATCCCGTGAGTGCTGACAGATCCGGAATCTCAAGCGAATTCGCGCTACCCTGATAGCTCTCTGTGGCAACTACAACAATCAGGTCGGTCGAATTGCTTTTGGAATCTGTATACGTGAGCACCGCATCCGGGGTCACCTGGGACAAACCGGAATACCCCGCGTAGGTGTAGTCAAAAGAGGGCAAAGCCGCCGCTGTTGGGCCGGCATAGGTCCACTGCGCGGGGAAGGTAAACGTCTGCGGACCGCCGCTTGTCGCGTAGTTCTCCAGTGAAACTGAATGGTAAATGCTATTCGAATCGATAGCCTCCGGGTTGAGAAGCTGAACGTCTCCAGTCTGGAATGCATTGGAGGGCATCGACAGATAGGTGCTCGTACCGCCAACCCAGTCGCTGATTCCAAGGCGCAGCCCGCCCGCGGTAATGAAATTGACCAGCGTTCCCGGAACGTAAAAGCCCGCTGGAATGTTTTCAAACGAAGCCGCCGTTTCAACGGTCTCATCACTGGTTGTGAAGACCACCGCATTGCCGCCATTCAGCGCGCCCGGAATGGTTTGGCTGCGCAGAATCTTCACCGCCAGCACATTGGAGTTCTTGTCTTGAATCATCACGGCAACATCCGAGGTTCCGGCTGCCAATTGGCCACTGAGAGACTGCGTGCCTGCGGTTGTTTGCTCGGCAAATATCTGGCTTTCAATGCCGTAAATCAGAATCCAGTAGGCATTGGGAATCGCTGAGGCATTCACCTGGACGGTAGCCAAACCGGTGCTCCCGCTGATCCCTAAACAGCTCACGGGGATCGAAGTGCCATCCAGCGTGCTCGCCAGATAGATCCGCTCATCCGTTTGTTGGCAAACATAGGCAACAGAGTAATCCGTTGTCCCGTCGGGAATGATGAGACTCAGCGTGTTGGATTCGAGGGATGCCGATGTCCAGGCCCCGCTGCCGATCTTGGTGGCCACGGCGGTTGCCGGTGAACCGCTAAAGGTATAGGTCACTGTCGTTGAGTTGCCGCCGCAGTTCGTGCAAGGGCAACTGGCGGGAGTGGCGCAACTGCCGCCTTTGCTCGATCCGCCGCAACCGGCCAGCAAAACGATCACTGCGCCAAGAACCGAAGTGCAAATCAATCTGCGTAACATGGGTAAATCCTTTCATGGCCTTTGAGTGTTCATTGCCAATTTCACTTGAAAACAACCGCCGCATCAGGGCGTAGTGTAGTTGCCGGCGTTGTAGACAATCTTCGCCGTCGCTTCCGCTGGAGAAGACGGTTGGAAGCACGGATAATTTAACTGGTCCAAATAAGCCTCCCACAGTATTTCTGTCTGGGAGGGCGGCGCGCTGAGGAATCCAGTCAGACTGGTCAGGTCGGGAATAGCCAACGTCGTTGATCCAGCCAGATAGTTATTCGATGCAGAGACCAGGATTATATCCTCGGCATCCGAATTCGGAACCGCCCAGATGATGTCGGCTTGATCGCAAACATTCGCGGTGCTTGAGAATCCCGAGTAGGCAAATTCAAATGAGGGCAATGTTGCCGCCGTTGGTCCCGCATAATTCCACGCGGAAGGAAAGGAGAATGAGATGGGAGCGCCGGTTGTGGAAGTCGTTTCGACGGCAACCTCCGATAAACCATTCGTTGCGCCAGACCCTGGGCCCGTTGTAAAGGAACCAAAATAGTAGTAGTCTCCGCTCTCCGCCGCGCTCGCCGGGAGTGCCGGATAGGTATTCGAGGCGGCGTTGGCGATCATGAAGCCGCCAACATTACCCACCATGTAATCGACCAGTGTTGCAGGGGATTCGAATCCTGCGGGGACATTGTTATACGTAATCGGCTCGTCTGTTACCTGATCGGAGGCGCCGAGTACAACCGTATTGCCGCCATTGAGCGCGCCCGGAACAGTAACATCGCTGAAGTTCTTCGCGGCTAATAAATTGGAAGATTCGTTATAGCCGTTCACGACATTCTCGTAGGCCGCAACCTCAACCCTGTCCGACCCCTCTGGCGCCGAAAAGCTGAAGCTGGTGTCTAAACTTCCATAAGACTCACCAACCCCATACGTACTGCCTATCGCAATTACGTTCAGAAGGCTGGCTCCTGAAATCGCGCTCGCATCCACGGATCCCGTCAGAGTTCCAGCTGCGCCGGGGCTGAAATTGGTTGGGCAATTTTCGGAGAACGATGTTCCGTCCTTGGTGCTCGCTTCAACCACAATCTCTTCGAACTCTACAAAATATCCATCACTGTAGCCCGGGCAAACGTAAGCCACGGCAAAGTTGGTGGTGCCTTCGGGAACGCTCATTGTAAGGCTGTTTCCGGAGAGCGTTGCCGCGGTAAACGTGCCGGAGCCGATTTGGGTGGCTACGGCGGTGGGCGCTCCTGTGATGGCGAATGTGACCGTGGTGGGGCCGTTGCCGCCGCTGCCGCTGGAACCGCCGCAGCCAACCAGCAAAACCAATAGGATACTGAGAACAGACAAACGAATGATTCCGCGAGACATGGGAGAAATCCTTTCATGGCCCCTTGGGGCGCGATTTGCCCTTCCCAGATCTCGTTGGAATTCCAATGGCTCTGAGGCCACTTTCAAGAATGAAGGTCTGTACTTGCTCCATTCAATCCACTGTCATCGTGAGCGAAGGCAGCGAGTCGAAGGAGCTGCGCTTTCGCCTTTGATGCGTGACTTTCAACCGAGTGAGTTCAGCAATCTTTCAGGCCTGCATCCTTGACGCCAGATGGACAGGTCTCCATCGAAGGACCGCCAAGCCGAAGTGCCAGTGGAGCAAAAGTAACAGAAGACGCAAAATGGGAAGGAAAATTTGTTACTTTAGATTTTACTCATAAACCGGGGCGGGCGGTCAATAAGAAACCGTCCCGCCCCGATGTTTTTAAATTTGTAGCGCCGGTTTGAACCGGCTGAGGCGTGGAGGTCTTGGTCCGTACTGAGAACCTTCCCTCAGGGGCTAAAGCCCCGTTGATTCTATGGGCTTTATCGGCACGACTGAAGTCGTGCCCTGACGCTTATAAGCTCATATGAGTTTTTCCTCAGCCTGGAAGATCCTGCCCTGACGCTTATCGGCTCATATTGAGTTTGTCCGCAGCCTGGAAAGTCCTGCCCGTTCAAGACAGGACTTTGATCTCAAGCAACTCATCGCTAGTTTGTGCTTTGCAGCTTCCAGGCGCCTCCGTCCAGCGCAAAGGTGGCGATATGATTGCTGCTCAATCGATTGCCCAGGCCGCTGGACATGAACTTCAGATCATCCGGCACACCATCCAGGTTGGCATTCTCCGCGTAGGTAACAGTCTTGGTCGAGCCCACATCATCCTGCGGGTCGCCCGTCACGTGGGCCTTCAAATGGTTGGCCGCCACCGTCACCACGGCAAAGGTATAGCTCTTGTCGCCGGCATTCTGCGGCTGCCAGTGAATCACATCGCCGCCCTTTTCCAGCTTGAGCACTTTCTTGCCCTCCGGAGTCAGGGTGAAGTCGCCCCAGAACTGGTTGTACACCTTGGTCCGCTGCCAGTATTTGGCCGAAACTCCCCGGATCAGCCCGGACTCGTCTACCAGAATCACCGTGCCCGTGGGCGTCGCCTGGTCGTATTTGGCCTGAATCATGGCCTGCGCCTGGGCCTGCGTCAGCTCCGGCGCCGACTTGCATCCAGTCAGCATCAATCCCGCACCCACAATCCCCATTACGCCCAAAGCAAACAGCATTCTTGCGTTTTTCACTTTCCCTCCACCGACCGCTTTCAAACGGTTCAATTTGATTCGCTACGCCATTTTTCTCCTACCGTCCCCCCTGTGTCAATACGATTCCGGCAACTCGAAGCACATTCAACATTTTTGCTCGAAAAATCCTGATGCAAAATTCCATAGGGTTGCGATTAAGCGTCAGGGCATGACTTCCGTCGTGCCGAAAAAGCAGCAAAAGTGAATTGGGCTTTAGCCCCCGCGGTTTTGTTTTTCGTTATTTACAAATCCGCAGCGGCTAAAGCCGGAATCTTGTTTGGCCATTTTCGGCACGACTGAAGTCATGCCCTGACGCTTTTCAGTCAATTGAATCTCGTTTTGTAAAATGCTTCTCTGTTCCTGATCCCTATTCCCTGTTTTTCGACCGGAACAATTCTTCAAGCGCGCTCGTATACTCATCCCATGAACCCTCAAGCGGAATTGACCAGCCCTCCACTCGACTTCCTCTCCAAGCGTCTTTTCGATCTGCTCGGCCGGAGCGAGGGCGTTGATCCGCAGTTGGCGCGGGTGCTGGTTCCGTGGGTGGTCGGCCATCCGCGCTATCTGCCGGGATTCATGCGCCTTGCGCGGTCGCTGGGACAGTCGCGGCGGGTGCGCGGGCGCGCGCTGGCCGAGGGCGTCAAAGTGCCGCCCTTCCTGGTTCTCAGCGTTACCTCGAAGTGCAATCTGCGCTGCGTGGGCTGCTTTGCCGGCGACGTTGGAACCGTCACCAGCGCGCCCGCGCAGGGTAGCCTGGAGCTCAAAGAGTGGCGCGGAATTATCGAGGAAGCCATTCGCCTGGGCGTCTTTGCCTTCATGATCGCCGGCGGCGAACCTTTTCTGCTGCCCGGCATTGCCAGCCTATTCCGCGCTTATCCGGACCGGCTCTTCCTGGTCTTCACCAACGGCACCGCCCTGCGCCCGGAGGATTACCGGATCTTGGCCGAGTGCCCGAACACCGTGGTGGTGGTCAGCCTGGAAGGGGATCAAGCCTTGACCGATGAGCGGCGCGGGCGCGGCGTCTATCAGAAGGCGCTCGCCACACTTGACCGATTGCGTGAGGCGGGTGTGCTGACCGGAATCGCCGTGACCGTCAGCTCGGCCAATATCGATTACTGGAGCGAACCGCGCAACATCGACGCGCTGATCGCCCACGCCGGGCCGCTGGCCATGTTCATTGAGCAGATTCCCACCCACGGCTGCGAGAGCGGCGCGGCGCTGACCGACGCGCAAAGGGTGCGCTTCCGCCAGACGGTCGTTGCCTACCGGGATCGGCAGACGGGAGGGGCCTTCATCATTCATTCGCCGGGAGATGAGGAGACGCTCGGCGGCTGCGTCTCGGCAGGGCGCGGCTTTGCCCACGTCACGCCGCGCGGCGATGTAACCGCCTGCCCGGTCTCCGCGCTGGCCACCCACAACGTGCGCCGCTCGAATCTGCGCGAAGCGCTGGCCAGCCCGCTCTTCAGCATGATCCGCGAGAACGGCCACCTGCTCGAAACCGAAGGTCATCCCTGCGGACTCAGCGCCCACGCCGCCGAGTTGGAAACCATGGCGCAGGGATTAGGCGCCTATCGCACCGGTGTGCCGGAGGCCGCGGCGCCGAGGCAGTTGGTGGAGTTGCAGGCGGCGGGTTAGTTTCTGATTTGATCTTCAACAAACCATCAATACCCGGCCTCGCGTCCATGACGAATCGCCAGAATCACGACTTCTTTGCCGTCAAATCTATAGAGCGCCACGTATGCTCCGCTGCCGAACTCGATCACCCATTCACGGAACTCGATGGGCAAATCTTCGACGGGACGGCCAATCTCAGGATGCTTGCCGAGTAGCTTCAGCCCCTGGCGAATCGCCCTGACCGCGCGCATGGCGGCCTCTCGGCTCTTGGGAGCCAGAAAGTCATGCAGACGCGCCACATCCCGCAAACTTTGCGGCGACCATTTCAGACGTGGCATACGGGAGCCTCTGCCTCCTCGCCCGCTTCGAGCCTGGCTAGCCAAGCGTCGGCTTCCTCTGCCGTGGCATGCAGACCGGTTGCCTGATAGTCGTTCCAGGCGGCCAATGCATCCCGATGGAAGGCCTCACGCTTCTCTTCGCGGCTCACATACTGCTCCACAGCCTCCCGCATAATCCAGTGGGCGGTGCGGCGGCGAGCCTTGGCAAGCTGTTGTACTCGATCTTTCAGAGCAACGTCGAGTTTCAAGCTGGTGGTTGCGACAGAAGGCATACTTGGTAATCCTTGGTGTTACTTTGAAACACTATAGCATGATTGGACGGAACCACAAGTATCTTTGAGTCGTAGCCATCAACAGTACAATCTCATCTGTATCAATGCGGGCAAATAGAGGAGTTGCTTCTTGGACGATTCACAATCCAAACAAAGACCAGTAGCCCCCGGCGACTCCCCCGCGCTGCTGCTCGGCGGGCTGCGCAAGGCCTTCGGTGACGTAGTGGCCGTCGATGGCCTGGAGCTTCAGGTGGCGCGCGGCGAGTGCTTTGGCCTGCTAGGCCCCAACGGCGCGGGCAAAACCACCACCATCGAAATCTGCGAGGGACTGACCACGGCCGACTCCGGCGCCGTCGAGTTGCTTGGCCTGAACTGGCAAACCGGCGCCGATGAACTGCGCCAGCGCATCGGCGTGCAGTTGCAAGAGACGCAGTTCCCTGAAAAGCTCACCGTCGAAGAGACACTCCGCCTCTTCCGCAGCTTCTACCGGCGCGGGCTTTCGGTGGACGATTCGATCCGCACCGCCCAGCTTGAAGAGAAGCGCGCCGGGCGCGTAGGCACGCTCAGCGGCGGGCAAAAGCAGCGCCTCGCCATGGCCTGCGCGCTGGTCGGCGATCCGGAAATGCTCTTCCTGGACGAGCCGACCACCGGCCTTGATCCCCAGGCGCGCCGTCATCTATGGGATCTGGTGGATGCGTTGAAGCAGGCCGGGCGCACCATCATTTTGACCACCCATTATATGGAGGAGGCGGAGCGGCTCTGCGACCGCGTAGCCATCATGGACCACGGGCGCGTCATTGCGCAGGGAAGCGTGCCGCAGTTGATCGCCTCGATCGGCGCCGAACATATCGTCGAGTTTGCCGTGGCAGAGCGCGAAAGGCATGAGGTCAACATTGCGTCTCTGCTGGCCATTCCGGGCGTGCAATCGCATCGCGTGGATGCCGGGCTGCACCAGCTCTCGGTGATCGAGCTGCACACCGCCGTTCCCGCCATCTTTGCCGCGCTCGACCAGCAGCGGCTCACGCTCAGCGAGTTCCGCACCCACTCCGCCACGTTGGAAGACGTCTTTGTAAACCTGACAGGGAGGACGCTGCGCGATGAATAATCTGGAAAAAAGTTCTCTCTTTCAACTCACCTCCGCCCGCTTTCGCCTCTATCTGCGCGAGCCCGAGGCCATCTTCTGGACATTTGTCTTTCCCATTCTGCTAGCCATTGGACTCGGAATCGCCTTCCGCAACCGCCCAGCCGACGTGCTGCCGGTGGGCGCAACCACCCCGCTACTGACCCAAGCCCTGGCCGCCGACAAAGGCCTGACGGCCACCAATCTGGACGAGGCGGCGGGCACGCACGCGCTGGCCACTGGCCAGATTCTTTTGCTGGCCGTTCAACAGCCCGCAGGCGTCGCCTACAAATTCGACGACACCAACCCCGATGCCCGCGTAGCGCGCCTGGTGGCCGACCGCGCCATTCAGACGGCGGCGGGGCGGCGCGAGGCGCTCAGCGTAAAGAATGATCTGGTGCATGAAGCCGGCGCGCGCTATATCGACTTTGTCGTACCCGGCCTGCTTGGCATGAACCTGATGGGCACGGCGATGTGGGGCATCGGCTTCTCCATCGTCGATGCGCGCCAGAAAAAATTGCTCAAGCGGATGGTGGCTTCGCCCATGCCCCGCTGGCAGTTTCTGGCTTCCTTTCTCCTGTCGAGGCTGGTTCTGCTTGTGCTGGAAGTGGTCTTCTTCCTCGGCTTTGCCCGTCTGGCCTTTGGCGTGCCCTTTCGCGGTCCACTTTGGGAGCTGGCATTTTTGTGCATCCTCAGTTCGCTGGTCTTTGCCGCACTGGGGCTGCTGGTCAGTTCGCGCGCGCGAACCATTGAAGCCGTCTCGGGATTGATGAATCTGGTGATGATGCCCATGTGGATTCTCTCCGGCATCTTCTTTTCGGCTTCGCGCTTTCCGGCGGTGATTCAGCCGCTGGTGCGCGCCCTGCCGCTCACCGCCGCCAACGACGCCCTGCGCGGCAATATGCTGCAAGGGTTGAGCCTGGGGCAAATGATCGCGCCGGTGGCCATTCTGCTGGCCTGGGCCTTGGCCGCCTTCGCCGTCTCGCTGCGCATCTTCCGCTGGCGATGAGATGCATCTGGGTCATGCTTTTCCGTTCGGTAACTTTGTTCGCTGGTCCGCCGCGCATGCATCTGTAGCGCTGGCCTAACCCAACTGTAGTGTCGACCTCCATGAACGAACCTCTGATGAATGGGATGTTTTGAAAGGGCACAGTTTGAGTCGCGCCGCAATTGGCTCAAAATGAATGCGGGCTTTAACCCTTGAGGGAAGGTTCGCCGCAAAGAATCAACCCAATCAGAGAACTCCCAAGACTGCAAAATTCACACTTGACAAGCACCAAAATATCCACTACCGTTTGGTTGTGGATAGACTCAGCGCAACCTTTGTGGCTTTATCGGATCCGACGCGGCGCACGATGATCGAGCGGCTCTCGCGCGGACCTGCATCGGTGCATGGACTGACGGAGTCTTTTACACTTTCGCAGCAGATGATTTCAAAGCATATTGCAACCCTGGTGCGGGCGCGGATTGTGATCAAGACGAAGCGTGGACGGGAGAGTGTATGCAGGCTGAGGCCGGAAGCGATCAAGACAGTGAGCGAATGGGCGCGCCATTATCGCCGCTTCTGGGAAGAAAGTTTCGACAAGCTGGATGTGGTTGTAAATGAAATGAAAAAAACGGAGGTCAGAGATGACAAAAAACGCTGCAAATGAGCCAGAAAGGCTGGTTGTAACAAGAGTTTTTGATGCCCCACGCGAGTTGGTTTGGAAGGCGTGGACTGACCCGAAATATGTGGCGCAGTGGTGGGGGCCGAAGGGATTTACCTCGCCTGTTTGCAAGATAGATTTTCGCGTGGGCGGAAAATTTCTTTTTTGCATGAGAACGCCGGATGGGCAGGAGTTATGGACTGGCGGCGAGTACATCGAGATTGTTACTCACGAGAAGGTTGTTTACTCCATGTACTTTGCTGACGCGGAAGGAAACAAGGTTGAGGCTGCGCAATATGGGATAGAACATGAGGCCATCGAAGATGCGCACGATGTGATTCTCTTTGAGGATTTTGGAAACGGCCAAACGAAGCTCACCTTGATTGGAAATGAAACCATGGAGAGCGCAAAAGAGAGCGGTCAATTGGAGGGCTGGAACCAGATACTCGATAAGATCGCGGCAGTTGTTGCCGAGCTGGCGCTGGAGAGATAGGAAGTTGACCTTTAGAGGATAACCTTGCGCGCGAGGCTTGACGTAAAGCCAACGACGCGTGGCGCGTGTCGGACCAACTCAAATTGTTATCGTTCGCCAGGTCTTGAAATCGAGACCTGGCGAACCCAACTATTTTTTGGATGGTCAGATGTAATCTACCCGTCATCTTCTGTGTACCGCACGGCGCGCAGCAATAGCCGGAGGAGATGACGGACGATCCAAAATATATGCAGGCCTGCGGCGAATGATAAACGGAGCGAATAATCTCCAGGTTACTGCGAATACCAACTAACATCCACTTTCACAGGCATTTCATTCCTGAGCGGAACGGTGAAAAAAGAAGGTGGTGTAATCTTGAAGTTCTGCAACGTGGAAGGGATGGTTCCCGTGATGCGATGTTCATTGCCTTGAATGACCTGCTGAAAAACAAGCTGCTGAAAGTGGGCCGTCTGGCCCGCGAACTGTATTTCAAGATCGCAAATGATCGTCGCCGAAGAGAGCGAGGATTCCGGCAGCCGGAAGCGGACGCTGACGATGGGATACTGTGCTCCCTGGGTCACTTGAATCATGTGCAGGTTGCGGTTGCTGTCTCCGGTATCGAATGACTTGACCTGCGCTGCTACCAGAAAATCACATTGCCCGGCGTGGCAGACGCCTTTGCCGAGCGCCGCATGGCTAACTCCATCCACTTCATGAAGCGGGTGAGAAACATGATAAGTGAGCGTGGAAGAATCCAGCACCCATTGCTTGTCGGATTGAGCAAGGGCGGGAAGCACGCTAAGCGCGAGTATAACTATTAACTTTTTCATTGATGCTCCCAGAATTTGATTTTGATCGGCCATGAAACCGCGATGATGGACACGCCATAGGCAGTAGCCGTTGTCAGTGCGACCGCGGAATGAGCGGCTGCAATGCCATGTACCTTTTCACCCGCATCTTGCTGTTTCAGCGCCATTGCCCCCAGGATGGGAGTCAGGATCATGCCGGGACCGTGTATGCAAGCTAGTACCTCGTGCCACCGGATGGCGCCTTTCTTCTCCGTACCAGGAATCTTGGGAGCGGCTATCGCATAGTAAGCGGTGGCCGAGTACATTCCTACAGTGAGCACGCCCAACGAGGCATGAAGGTCAGCTCCCGCCGAGGGTCCGCAATTATGGTTGCAGGGCGCCTCTCCAGATGCAAACAATGTTGCTGCCAGAGGTAGGGTGGTCAACAGGCCCAGCCGTTGGTGAATCTTCAGCATCCGGGTTCGTTTATCCAACAGCGCCTGGGCCGTTGCGCTTCCCGCCGTTTGTTCCGGGGTAAGTCCCAGGTCGCCGAGCGAAGGCGGTTGATTGTCAGAGGAAGGCTGCGGCGAACCCGCAGTAGCCGCCGGAGAGGGTGGTTGATTTTGCTGCGTCTGTTCGGCATTGGATGCGAGCAGGCTCGGAGCCGGCGCATCGGGCAGTGCCGTGTTGTCCACCTGAGCGAAGCTCGAAAACGGGCTTGCCAACACAATCAGCAGGACCGCACTGCTGAAGATAATCTTTGCTGTTTTTCGATTCCTACTGAAAATCATTCTCTTTTGATCGCTTTCTCATTCGAAAAAAAACGCCGTCCGCTCAGAATTCATCTGAGGGAATTTTCTGAGATTTCATCAACAATTCGATCCGATTCGGGGAAACAAATAGCGTGCTTGGGAGGCAATCCGCGATTGCGCTGGGGAAATCTTACCCTATCAGACAACTCTTTTTCTGAAAAGTGAGCCAACTTCTTTCAACCGTGCCGGTTTTTTTGCTTGGGATCAGATTCGGTTTTCACCACTGGTTCAGAATCGCCGACCAGATCTCGAACGCTCCCGCCGCTTCAATTAGCATGAGAAGATGACCACCACGATTCGCCCCGCAACCCGCGCCGATGTGCCGCAAATACTGGCCTTCATCCGCGCGCTGGCTGCCTACGAGCGTATGCCGGAAGCGGTGACCATCACCCAAGAGATCCTGGAGCGCGATGGCTTTGGCCCTAACCCATATTATTTCTGCCTGATCGCCGAGCACGACGGGCGCGCGGCGGGCTATGCGCTTTGGTTTTACAAGTACTCGACCTGGGTTGGGCCTGGAATGTATCTGGAAGATATTTTTGTCGATCCGGAGCTGCGCGGGCTAGGGATCGGCAAACTCCTGTTGCAGCGTGTGGCGGCAGTTGCCGTCGAAAAAGGTTGCGCGCGCCTGGAGTGGGCGGTGCTGGATTGGAACACGCCGGCGATTGAGTTTTACAAAGCCATGGGCGGCGAGTTTCTGGATGAGTGGCGAAGCGTGCGGCTGAGCGGCGAGGCTTTGCATCGGCTTGCTGGAGAAGAAGCCGCGGGGCCTTCGACTCCACTTGTCGCAACAAGCGCCGCTCAGGATGACAGGGTTGTTATTCAGGATGGCAGATCATGAAGATACGCGTGATCGGCGGAGGATTGGCTGGACCGGAGGCGGCGCTGACGGCTGCGCGGCTGGGTTGCGCCGTGGACCTCTATGAGATGCGCGCTGTGATCGACGGCCAGCCGCGCCTGACTCCGGCTCACCAGACAACCGACTTTGGCGAGCTGGTCTGCTCCAACTCGCTCAAGAGCGAATCGCCCAACACCGCGCCCTGGCAACTGAAGCAGGAGATGCGCCGCGGAGCCTCCGCTCTCTTGCGCTTTGCCGATGAATCCGCCGTACCGGCGGGTCACGCGCTGGCCGTCGATCGCGTCGAGTTTTCGCGGCGCATCTCCGAGGCCATTGCCGCCGAGCCGCACATTCGCGTCCTCCGCGAAGAAGTCACAACTCTCCATCCAAATGGAGATGATGCGCTCACCATCCTGGCCACTGGTCCGCTCACCTCCGATGCGCTTTGCAAGGAAGTTGAACGCATCACCGGCTCCGGCCACCTGGCTTTTTACGACTCCATCTCGCCGATCGTCGAGGCCGACTCCATCGACATGGAGCGCGTCTACTTTGCCGCCCGCTGGGATAAAGGCACGGCCGACTACATCAATTGCCCCATGGACCGCGTCGAGTTCGACCGCTTTCTGGATGCGCTGCTCGCCGCCGAAGCCGCTGAAGTCAAAGAGTGGGAGACGGCCGATTACTTCGAGGGCTGTCTGCCCATCGAAATTCTAGCCCGCCGTGGGCGCGACACGCTCCGCTTTGGCCCCATGAAGCCTGTGGGGCTGCGCGATCCGCGCACCGGGCGCACGCCCTGGGCCGTGGTGCAACTGCGCAAAGAGAATCTGCGCGCCGATAGTTATAACCTGGTCGGCTTTCAAAATCATCTGAAGTTCAGTGAGCAGGCGCGCGTGCTGCGGCTGATTCCCGGCTTGGAAAATGCCCGCTTCCTGCGCTACGGGCAGATTCATCGCAACACGTATGTCTGTGCCCCCGCGCTGCTCAATGACACCCTGCGCCTGAAATGCGCGCCAAATATTTTGATCGCCGGCCAGTTATCCGGCGTCGAGGGTTACACCGAGTCCATCGCCACCGGATTACTGGCTGGAATCTATGCTGCGCAGTTAGCCTGCGGCGAAGCACCCACGCCCGCGCCGCGCAGTTGCGCGCTCGGCTCGCTGGTGCATTACATCACGCACGCCGAGGCCAAAAACTTTCAACCGGCCAACATGACCTTTGACCTGCTGGAGCCGCTGGAAGAAGAGCTGCGCAAAAAGGTGCGCGACAAAAAAGAGCGCCACCGGCTGCAATGCGAACGGGCGATGGCGGCCTTTGATCTTTGGCAAGCTGCGCTTCCTGCTGCAAAAATTGTGGATTGAAACCATATTCGGGAACCGCAAAGCCAGGCTGCGCGTAGTAATTTGGATACGCAGGGAGTTTTACGGAAAGGATACCTATGTACTCCATCTCCGCCTTGGATTCCGTCTCGCTGGCCATTCAACGCACCAGAGAGTTTCTTTTCCGGCCATTCCGGTGGGGAAGCTACTTGAAACTTAGCCTGGTCGCAATCATCACTGAAGGAATCGGGAGCAATCTCAACTCCTCAAAGCATGATGCTTCCTCGTCTGGACAAGGTCCCATCCTCAATGCGCCGTTTGACTTTTCAACGGTGCAGATTGCAGCGGTCGTGGCGGCAGTGCTGCTGGCAATCCTTCTCTGCTTCTGGATCTTCTATCTGATCACGCGGCTGCGCTTTGCCTTCTTCAATTGCCTGATTCACAACACCAGCGAGATCGGCCCCGGATGGCGGCTCTATCAAACCCAGGCGCTGCGCTTCTTTGGGATGAGTCTTGCTGTGGGATTCTCTTATCTGCTGCTGCTCGGTTTGGCTGTCTTCCCTTTCCTGGCAGGGTTCCTCCGCATGATGCACGAGGTCCCTCCCGGCGGCCGACCTGATCTGATGCAGGTGTTGCCATTGTTATTGCCGCTGATTCCAGTCATTCTTGTCTTTGCATTGATAGCCTTTGCCATCGGAATCATCTTGCGCGATTGGATGCTGCCGCATTACGCGCTGGAGGATGCAACCGCCGCCGAAGCGTGGCGCCAGGTATGGAAGCACATCACGGCGGAAAAGGGCGAGTTTGCCGTCTATCTGCTGCTGCGCCTGCTGCTGCCCTTTGCGGCCGCGGTTGGCTTGTTTATCGTATTCCTGCTTCCAGGACTCATGCTGGCCGGCGCAGGCGTGGCGTTTGGCTACGCGATCCACTCAACCTTCGCCGATTCAACTGGCGCCGCCGCGCTGGTTGGAGTGCTGCTTCAAGCCTTCTATGGAGTGGTGGCCTTTGCCTTAGCCCTGCTGGCCGGCATCTGCCTGGGTGGGCCGCTGAGCACAGGCTTGCGCGAGTATGCCCTTGTCTTCTACGGCGGCCGCTATCCCACGCTGGGAGAGACCCTGTACCCGCCTCCAGCGCCAATTCACCCACCGGCTCTTTAGGCAACAGTGTGAGTGCAGCAACAGTGTGAGCGCAGAGGATGCGCCGCAGCGTATTGATCCTGCGTGAAGGGAGGGCCTTTGAACCACATTGTGGTCCACGGAACGCCCAGTTGTGACCAAACACGCGCTAAGAGGATTTTCGGGCAAAGAAAAAGCCCGTTGATTTAACGGGCTTTAGCGTTCAATATCTGGTAGCGCTACCGGGAATCGAACCCGGGTTTTAAGATTGAGAATCTCACGTCCTAACCCCTAGACGATAGCGCCATATTTTTGCTCACACGAGCAGTGAGCAGCCAACTCCGGCTGCTCTCTTTACTTTATCAAAAAAAGCGGGCTGCGGATAGGGCGGGCGAATCGCCTGTTCGCATCCCACAAGGAATGGTCTTAAAACTTCATCTCTCTCGGCAAAAATCAATGGGATGTGAGTTGCTCAATGAGGGTTGCTTCTTTCGGTTTTGCCAATTTGGCAGGTTTTCGCAATCCGCGGCTGACCGGTTCTTCAAATGCAGCGCTCATCCTTTACCCTAGAGAGCAGGGAGCAAGAAACCAACCATGGCTCAGACTCAGATCAAATTCGGCACCGACGGCTGGCGCGCGGTCATCGCCGACGACTACACCTTCGCCAATGTGCGCATTGCCGCCGAAGCCATCGCCGCCTACGTGCACGCCAAGGAACAGCCGTTGAAAGGCATCGCCATCGGCTACGACACGCGCTTTGGGTCGAAGCGATTTGCGCGCGCCTGCGCTGAAGTCGTCGCGGCCACCGGGATTCCTGTGCTGCTGGCCGACCGCATTACGCCCACCCCGGCCGTGAGCTATGCCGTGGTCAAGCGCGGCCTGGCCGGCGGCATCATGATTACCAGTTCGCACAATCCGGCGCAGTGGAATGGCGTCAAATACAAAGGCTGGTACGGCGGCTCGGGCAAACCGTCGATGATCTCCGACATTGAGTCGCGCCTCGGCCAATCTGTCCCGCTTGCAGCCACGCCTGCGGCGATTACAGAAGTCGATTTTATTCCGCGGTATCTGGAGGCGATTGAGAGTTTTACCAGCTTGGATGCGCTGAAGAACTCCGGCATGAAGTTCGGCCTGGACGCCATGTACGGCGCGGGCGGAACCATCATCGCCGATATCTTCAAGCGGCTCGGCGTCGAGCACGTGCAGATCCGCTCCAACCCCGATCCGCTCTTCCCCGGCATCAATCCGGAGCCGATTGAGCCGCACATCCGCGCGCTGGCCGAGGCGGTTGTCGCCAACGGCTGCCAGGCGGGCCTCGCCACCGACGGCGACGCCGACCGCATCGGCGCCGTCGATGAGCACGGCGAGTTCGTCGATCCGCACAAAATTTACTCGGTGCTGCTGAGCTGGGTGCTCAAGCGCCACAACGACTGGCCGGGAGCGGTGACGCGCGCCTTCAACACCACCAAAATGCTCGACCGCATCTGCCTCAAGCATGGCCGCGAACTGATCGAGCACGGCATCGGCTTCAAGTTTGTCTGCGACTATATGCTGGAGCGCGAGATCGTGATGGGCGGCGAGGAGTCGGGCGGCATCGGCTTCCAGCGCCACCTGCCGGAGCGCGACGGCCTGCTGAACTCGCTGCTGCTGGCCAACGTGATGGCCGAAGAGGGCAAGACGCTTGGGGCACTCGTCGCCGATCTGCAAGCCGAGTACGGCGAGCATCAGTATGGCCGCATCGACCTGCACATTCCCGATGATGTGAAGAACGGCGCGATTGCGCGGGCGCGGGCGTTGCCTGTGGGCGACCCGGCCTTCGCTGGAATGCCCGTTCTGCGCACCGAGACCATGGACGGCGTCAAGTTTTACCTCGACAACCCCGAAGCCAAAACCAAGCCCAACGCCGCCGAAACCTGGATTCTTCTCCGCGCCAGCGGCACTGAGCCGCTGATGCGGATTTATACCGAGTCGTGCTCCAAGGAGTCGGTGGCGCGGCTGCTGGAAGCTGGACGCGGCTTCGCGCTGGGCGCGTAAATTCCAAGTACCGTGACCGCAAAATGCGTAACGGCCAAAATGTAGCGCCGGCCTCCCGGCCGGCTGTAGCGCGGACGTCCTCGTCCGCGCCGATTTCTTATCAGAATCGATCAAGCAAAGCCGACAATGGGGTTACGATAAAGGAAAGGGGGCGACGATGGCGACAGCCACTCTAGATTGGTCTCAGTGCGACGCCGTGGAGAGCATTCCCGGCAAGGTCAGTGGCGCCTGGGTGCTGCGCGGAACCCGAACGCCGGTCAAGGTTCTCTTTGAAAACCTCGAAGCCGGAATGAGCATTGAAGAGGTGATCGAAGAGTTTCCGGTGACCCGCGAACAGATCGACAGCCTTATGGCGTTTGTTGCGCGTTCTCTCGATAAAGAACCCGCTTATGCGTAGGTTGAGGCAGGTATGTAGGTCCTCTTCGATAACAACACGCCGCGTGGGCTTATCCGTTTCCTCTCCGGCCATTCCGTGGAAGAAGCGC
>Ga0181529_10003469_pt1 | contig 17933 bp, 14 predicted proteins | sample PEATcosm2014_Bin_36_FD_119763 | JGI IMG/M metagenome (GOLD analysis project Ga0181529, IMG submission 119763) | Peatland microbial communities from MTU Mesocosm Facility, Houghton, MI, USA - PEATcosm2014_Bin10_30_metaG | ecosystem: Environmental > Terrestrial > Soil > Wetlands > Peat | place... | reverse complement strand
GCAGGCCTACTCGGTCCAGGTTCCCATTGCATCCACCTACTACTTTGTTGCCGTCATCGACAGCAACAAGGACGGCGTAGTCGATGCGGGCGATCTCAACGATGTCAATAATTCGGGGAGTCCACCGACGGTAAGCATTACGGCAGCCACATCCAACGAGAACCTGACGCTGACTGGCACCAACAGCCTTCTCACCACATACACCGGTCATAACATCCAGTCTGGCCAGTCCGACAATTACTCGGTCAACGCCAACGTCAGACCGGGCCTCAAGCTGCCGATTGCGGCTGAGCTTATCTCGGCCACCAACCCCGATGTGATCGTCCCGCAGGACATTGCCCTATGCACCAATTGCGGCAATCATCAGTTCCAATTGCAGGACTCGACCCAGAGCACCATTCCGGTCGTCAACGATAGCTATGGCATAAAGGTCACATACAGCGATGGTACGTCGGACGCTTCCCTGCCCGCTACGGTCAACGCGGTGCTGACTTCAACCGCGGCCGCCACCTCTCTATCGCCCACAACCGGGGGCAGCGTCAGCACCACACCCTCGTTTAGCTGGACCTACCCAACTAACGCCGGCAACTATACCTATCAGTTCTGGATCAATCCACAGAACGGTGGCAATAACATATGGCAGATTCCAGGCAGCAACTCCAACAGCAATAACTTCACCAATTCGCAGATCACGCCGCCTCTGGTTTGGGGCGTTGACCCGACAAACAGCAGCAACACGCCCACAGGCCCCCTGACTCTCGGGTCGGCGTACAGTTGGACGATTGAATCCGTAGACACAAACAACAACTATGTACAGGTCACGGCAAACTATACGCCCTAAAACATATCTTTCCACACAACCATCTCTGGGTCCCGGATCATCGGGACCCAGAATCATTTAATCCCGCGTAGCGTATCCCGGAAACCGTCCCACACCCTCCCCATCGCCCGCAGAGGATTCATTTTCGCATCAGCTTGCTGCCCGGCCATAACTCGCTCGGATTACTGTCCCATGGCTGCCATGCCGCGCATAATGCTCAGCACAGCAGGCCCCAGCAGGACTAAAAACATGCTGGGAAAGATGAACAGGACCAGCGGAAAGATGATCTTGACCGTGGTCTTTGCGGCCTTCTCTTCGGCCAGTTGACGCCGCTTGAGGCGGATATTGTCGCCGAAGGCGCTCAGCGCGCGCGCGATGGGTGTGCCGAAGCGTTCGGTCTGCACCAGCATGCCGGAGAAGGCATCGATCTCGGGCAGTTCGCTGCGCGCGGCCATATCCATCCACGCCTGGATGCGCGGTTTTCCGGCGCGCTGTTCGCGGTTGATCTGCAGCAACTCCTCGGTGATCTGGGGATGACTGTTGCCCAGCTCCTGTCCCACGCGCAGCAGGGCCTGATCGATGCCCAACCCTGCATCCACGCAAATCACCAGCAGATCGACGGCGTCCGGTATGCTCTTGCGGATCTTCCCTCGGCGGCGCTTGATCAGGCGGGTGAGTGCAATGTTGGGCGCAATGAAGGCGGCGGCAGGCAGCGCGATCATCCAGAACACACGGTCGTAAGGGATGAACGATCCGGCCAGCAGCGCAAGCAGGGGAAGAACGATGCGCGAGGTCGTATAGATATCGGTAGACAGCGTGCCTTTATATCCTGCATTGGCTAGGCGTTCAGGCAGTAAAACGTCCGCGGCCAGCCCAAGGCGGGCCTGCGCCCAATGCACGATCGCCATGAACTGGTGGCCCGCGTTGCTGGCTATCGGAACACTCCGCCGAAAGCGCCTGCCGTGGTAGGTAATCTCGCGGATGCGCTGTAGAGAGGCGCGCGAGGTCCGGGTAAAGAATAGAAAGATAGCCAGCGCGAGTATGAAAAAAATCGTTGCGCCGAGGGTGACATAAAAGAGAGGATTCATGGCAAACCTTCAGACCTGGACATCGACGATCTTGCGGATGATAAGGCCGCCCAGAACAATGAGGATTCCACCGGCATACAGCAGCTTTTGCCCGGTTGGATCGTGGAAGAGAACGAACGAGTAGCCGGGGCTGACGATGTTCAGCAGCACCAGCATGATGACTGGAAGCAGGCCCAGAATCCAGCCCGTCAGGCGGCCCTGCGCGGTGTGGGTGCGGACTTCGCCTTCGATGCGCACGCGATCGCGGATGACGTGGGCGGCGCGGTCGAGTATCTCCGTCAGGTCGCCTCCCGTCTCCTTCTGCACCAGAATGGCGGTGATGAGGAATTGCAGGTCGCGCGAGGGAATGCGCCCGCCCATCTGCAGCAAGGCGTCTCGGAAGTGCAGGCCCAGCCGCTGTTGTTTGTACACCTGCACAAACTCGGAAGAGAGCGGTTCCGGCGATTGCTCAGCTATCAGTTCGATGGATGAGTTCATCGAGTGCCCGGCCCTCAGCGAGCGCGCCATCAGATCGATGGCGTCGGGCAGGGCCGTGTTGAATGCCTTCAGGCGGCGGCCGCGTTTCATCCGCAACAGCATATAAGGAATCGCTGCGCCAACCAGGGCCGCGCCGCCCGCAAGAAGGACCGTCTGCAGCATTAGGAAACCGAGCAACCCGCACCCGGCCGCCGATCCCGTGCAGGCCAGAACAATTCCTCCGATGCTCATGCTGCTGTCGGCATGGATCAACAACACCTGCAACTTCTTCGCGAAGGAGTATCGCTTAAGAAATTCGCCCAGGCGTACTACATAGTTCCGTTCTCCTTCTGCTTCCAGATCGACTCCATTCGTGCCCGACTTATGGGAATGGATGGAATGGCGAATGGTCGTCAGACGCACTTGGGCGGATTTGCTCGACGCCGTGGGCCGCGTCGCCAGCAACAGGATGCAGAAGCTGAACACTAATGCTAGAAGAAACGTGATGGTCGTCATGCCCATGATGGGTTCAGCCTCGCTTCCTCTGCTCTACACCTCGACCGAATGGTCGAGGAGGTTGAGGCCAAGCGGGATCCCGGCGGCCTTCAGGCGTTCGCCGAACTTGGGCACGATGCCGGTGGAGTGGAAACGGCCTTTGACGTTGCCGCTGGGCCCCAGTCCCAGTTTCTCGAACAGGTATATGTCCTGCAAGCTGATGACGTCTCCGCTGGTACCGGTGATCTCGCTGATGTGGGTTACACGGCGCGATCCGTCGCTCATGCGCGATACCTGCACGATCAGGTCGACGGCAGAGGCGATCTGGGCGCGGATGGCAGCCGCCGGCAGGGTGATGGACCCCATCATGGCCATGGTCTCGATGCGCGCGATCGCGTCCCGCGGATTGTTGGCGTGGATGGTGGTAATGGAGCCGTCATGGCCGGTGTTCATGGCCTGTAGCATGTCCAGCGCCTCTTCTCCGCGCACCTCGCCCAGGATGATGCGGTCAGGCCTCATGCGCAACGCGTTGATCACCAGCTCGCGCTGGCGTATCGCTCCCTTGCCCTCCAGGTTGGGCGGGCGGCACTCCAGACGGGCTACATGCTCCTGCTTGATCTGCAGTTCGGCGGAGTCCTCGATGGTGACAATGCGCTCAGCGTCGGAAATGTAGCCGGAGAGCACATTCAGCAGTGTGGTCTTGCCCGAGCCGGTGCCGCCGGAGACCACAATGTTCAATCGCGCCCGCACCGCGCTGCGCAGGGTCTCCAGCATCTGCGGAGTCAGCGAGCGGTGGCGCAACAGATCGTCGCAGGTCAACGGTATCGAGCCGAAGCGGCGTATGGAGAGCAGTGGGCCGTCCACCGCAAGCGGCGGAATCACAATGTTGACCCGCGAACCGTCCAATAGCCGCGCATCCACCATGGGCGACGACTCATCGATGCGCCGTCCAACCGCGGATACAATCTTGTCGATGATGTGCATCAGGTGGGCCTCGTCCTTGAAGACGATGTCGGTCTTCTCGATTACGCCGCGCCGTTCCACGTAGACCGTCTTGTAGGTGTTCACCAGGATGTCGCTGACTGAGGGATCGTGCAGCAGTGGTTCCAGGGGACCGAGGCCGAATACCTCATCCAGAATGTCCTGTGCCAGCCGGTCGCGGTCCAGCGTGCTCAGCGGTGCGCTCTGTTCGCCGATCAGTTGCAGGATCACACCAAGCAGGCGCTGCCTCCCGCCAACCTCGTCGGACTGCATGGCAGAAAGTTTTTCTAGGTCCATGCGCCGGATCAGCTCGTGATGCACCGCAGTCTTCAGAGCGTGACGCGCGTGCTCGCCGAGTACCGAGGTTACGCGGACTTCGGCGGCCACCAGGGGAAGGACCGGAGGACTCATGTACATCGATACTTCAGCCATTGCAATCACCTCGTAGCATCGGTTGGCCGTTCCTGGTTCCACTAGGAGTGCAGGAATGAGAAGAGCCCTTTCTTGGCCGCGGAAGGCTCCGATGCATTGATCCCGTTGACGACCTGGTTGGCCCAGTGGGAGAGCGCCTGGTTGAACTCGGAGCGGCGCTGGGGCGAGATTGGTTCGCCATCGTTGATCGCGCGCAGAAGCTCGAAGTAGTTGTTCGGGACGGCAACCGAGATGGGAAAACGCACCGTCTTCTCGATCTGTTCGGGGGTGACGGAGTCGGACGCGGTGGAACGGTTCACCACCAAACGCAGCTTGTTGGTGGATGAGTCGCTGAGCGACAAATGTTCCACCATGCGGGCCAAATCGCGCAACGCCGCCACGTCCGGGGTTGAGACAATGTAGACCTCGTCGGACTGCTCGATCAGAGCGTTTCTGGATGCCTCGTATGCAATCGGAGAGTCGATCAGCACGAAGTCATATTCGCGACGCAGAAAGTCCATGACCCGTTCAAACTCGTGGCTTGTTGCTTCATGCGGAGTGCCCGACAACTCAGGCGACGCAATCACATCCAGCCCGCTTCGGTGGCGGACGATAAACCCGTTCAGCAGCTCGGAGTCGAGACGGTCGGCGTTGTGCAGCAGCTCTTCAAAGTGGTACTGCGTGTCCTTGAGTCCCAAGTACAGCGCAACGTGGCCAAGCTGCTGCTTGTGGTCGATTAACAGGACCTTCTTGCCGTGCTGGCGAACCAGAAAAATTGCCAGATGCACCGCCAGCATGGTCGTGCCCACGCCGCCCTTCGCCCCGAAGAAACATATGACGCGTCCCAGGCTGCTCTGCGCGTTGGAGTCGACCGACAGCACGTCATTATAGCGATTGAGCGATGCAATCAGGTCGTTCAGGTTGACTGGCTTGGTTAAAAACTCGGTGCATCCGTTGCGTACAGCACGCAGCAAAATCTCCGCATCCAGCCTGGCGCCGACTCCGACGATGCCAATATTCTTGAGAAATATCTGATGCAGGCGCTCCGTAGTCTCAATGGCCAGCTCAGGGTCGCGATCGAAATCGATGAGGGCAACGCAGGAGGAGGCGTTCTTTAGCGCCGGGGAGAACTGCGGCCGCCGCTCGGCCGTGATGTAGTCGTGAAACTCGCCTGCAAAATGGGCGCCGGAGATATTGGACGCGGCGGTTGTGGCCACTTGCACCACATCCGCATCTGCGCAGACACTGAAGATGGCCTGCGTGGAATGCTCCGAGGAGTTTGTTTTGCGCGTCATGGAAGCTCCGTTCGTATCGGGGGCGCGGTTTGCCGGATTGGCGTTGGCACCGCAGCAGGGGAGACATCCGCTTGGGGCTTGTTAGGGGTTCCTCCGTCGAAGCCGTTGGGCTCCAAATTGGGCACCGCCATCTTCGGCTGCTCCGGCTCCGCCAGCGGTGTAGTGGCCAGTGGATCGACCACGGACGCAGTGACGATGATGACTAGCTCCACCACAGAGTGGTTGATGTTCTTCGAGCGGAAGAGTGCGCCAAGGATGGGAACGCTCCCGATGCCGGGCATCTTGCTCATGATCTCCGTAGTGCGGTGGTCCAGCAGGCCGGAGACGATGAAGCTCTGCCCATCCTGGATCTCAACCTCGGTCTCAGCGCGGCGAGTGGAGAGCGCTGGAACGGTAAATCCGGAGATGGTGACGGCATTGCTGTAGTCCAGCGCACTGACCTCGGGCGACAGCTTGATGCGGATGGAGCCGTCGGGATTGACAGTCGGCGTGAAGTCTACTTTTACGCCATACGGACGAAACTGGATCGTGATCGCTGTGGAGTTCGCAGTCCCGCCCTGTACCACGGGAAAGGGAAATTCGCCGCCGGAGAGAAAGCTTGCCGTCAACCCGCTCAGAGTGGTCAGCGTAGGCTCGGCCAGTACTTGCAGAATCTGCTTCTGTTCCAGGTCCTGCACGGTGAGTCCGACGTTCAGTTTGGCGTTGTATAGAAAGATGTTGAGTGGATCGCTTACAGCAAGTGTTGGTCCGCTGCCCGTGGCAGTGCTGTTGAACTGCTGGGTTGTAGCGCCAACCGCGGTGCGTCCTCCCGCGAAGATGTTGACGCCGTACTGATCGAGGCGGGTGCGATCTACCTCCACAATGCGCAGCTTCAGCTGCACCTGTTTGCCATGCACTGGAACGATCGCCAGCGAGTTGACTACTTCCCTGGCATACAACGAAGCCATCTTGAGGGCAGCCTCGGAGGCCGCGTCCGTGGCAACAGATCCGGTAAGGAAGACCTTGCCTTCGCCTGTCTCCACATGGATGGACGAACCGGGAAAGGCCGCATTGAACGAGGCGCGCAGGGCCTCGGGATCGAGGTCCACGAAGACTGCATACAGGCGATGCCCTCCTCCCTCGTCCCACAACACCATGCTGCTGACGCCGACCGTCTTCGCGGTCAGGACGATCTCGCTGGTTCCTGAAGTGTAGGTTTGCAGCACCACCGGGTTGCCAACGTAGATACGGCGAAGAGGCAAGCTTGAGGTAAGCACAACCGAGTGGCCGAGTGTTATATGTATCAGATCACTGGCGGTCGCGGAGTGGAGGGTGGGAGGTGCAATGACCGCATCCTGCGTCGCCGCGATGGGCATCACCGCTTCCGCGCCGGTCTGTGCAACAGCCCTATCCACCGCAAGAAAGCCCAGCAACAGAAAGGCAATCACAGCGACTCGACCTACATGGATTCGGCCCATATTCAGATCGTTCAGTTTGGCTGGCTCCGGCTTGGCGGGTCCACGGTCTGTCGGGTGTACGCTGTGGAGCTTCATTGTGCGCCGCCTCCAAGAATGGTTTCGATCTCAGCGCGTTTCACTGCTGCCGGGGCAGGTGCAGTTGCAGCAGCCGAGCGGCGGATGCCCGGTTGGGCAACGGGCGCGCGACCGGAGAGTTGCGAGAGCAGCATTGGCGTGTCTCCGCTTCGACTGCTGTCCGCGCCGTTGCGCAAAACAAAGTGGATCACGCCCTGATTGCTTGCCATAACTGCCCGTTCCGCCTGGTCCGGTGTCAGCAGCAGCGTCACCACCGTAACGTCCGATGTCTTGCCCGCGGGGTCGGGTTCCGACTGGTGCCCGGCGGCAAGGACCACCGCATTCTGCAGCACCAGCGCGGTAACAGGGTCGGGCGAGATGTCCGTGTGGTAGGTCACCAGCACGTCAAGGTGCGATCCAGGGACTAGAAATCCGGCAACCCCAACCACCTCGTCGGAGCGTAGCGCAACAGCTCGCATGCCGTCTGGAATCTTGCTCGCAAGGCCTGTACCGGATCCTGCGGAAGATAGGTCGTCCTCCAGGATGAGCTGGCCTTTAGCCAAGGGATAGAGTACTTCACGGCCAATCGCCTGGGCAGGTTGCGTGAACGCTCCATCCACGGGATCGCTGCCCGGCCATGCCACTAGCTCAATGTCTTCAAACTTTAGGACTTCGCCCGCCTGTAGCGCACGCGCTGGCGCAGCGTACCTGTTGTCCGGCAGCTTTTGCACTGTGGGCGTCGCCATCAGTCTCCTGGAGACAAGCCAGGTACACAGGGCGGAAACACAGAGTGCGAGGACTAGGGCGATCAGAATGCGCTTTGGTTTCATGAATGCGCCTCCCACGCCAGAATGCAGAGAGTCATCAGGCATCCAGCCGCAATGGGTAATGCAAAGGGCAGGCGAAGCGTGCGCGCATTTCTCAGATTTAAATCGGGGTGCGCCGTCAGGCCGTTCCGGCCATGATGTTGAAGCAGCGCGGCGACGTTGCTAAGTGTCTCGCGCAGTCGCCCATGCAGAATGCAGACGGCAAGCGCGAACAACCCGCCCGCCAGCGCCGTTGAGATCACAACCAGTGGCAGCGGAGAAAGACCTGCTATGCATCCAACAGCGGTCATCAGCTTCACATCGCCCGCTCCCATGCCTCCGGCCACATAGAAGATCAGAAAAATGCCGCCGGCGATCAGGCCGGCAAGCGCCGAGTCTCCCAACCCATGCCAGCCGCCGCAGAGTGTGTGCAGTATGAGGCCGGCTGCAATTGCGGGGCCTGTAATAAGGTTTGGAATTCTGCGCTCGCGGATGTCCGACACCGAGCCGATGCCCGCGCACAGCAGAGAGCCTCCTGTAAACATCAGTTGCTGCTCTAGAACATCCATGGAAAACACCAGTGCCTGTCTTGCGTGGTCAGATTGCCATACGGCGGCCAGGAAGCAACAGTCGGCCCGGCCCATGCCGGCGTTAGCCAGCATTGGGGTGAGCAGTGACGCAGCACGTTGCAAGCGCCGCATCACCGCTCGTAATCTCCGTCTCCGAGTCTTACGCTGTGTCCTATCGGTTATGCCATTGCGTTGGTAAGGCTGCTGCCAACCGAGTTGAATGAATTGCTGATCTTGCCCGAGAGGCCGGTCATGGCGACAACCGCGCCCAACCCTATCAAACCCGCAACCAGTGCGTATTCGATCAGGTCCTGGCCAGACTCTTCCTTCATGAAGGAGGCAAATACTTGCTTGAAGTTCTTCATTTTGATCTTTCTCCTGTGATGGTGCATATTGGACCCAACTCCGCAAGTGGAGTTCATCCACTCCCGGCCGATGCGAGCTTTGATTCTTCTATCGGATCGAATCCCGAATGCATGAGTTCGTCCGGCGCCAAGATGAACTTTCCACCTCGCGGAGTATGTCCCAACATGGGAAGGTTGCGCACACACAGTCCTGCTGCGTTCGCCAGAATACGCTCGTCACAAGCGTGATTCACCAACACGGCAAAGAATCGCAGCCTCTACAGATCTTTCGCCGCTCCACACACAGCGGCAACCTGTTCAGCTTGAGGTCACAGGATCTGGGCGCGTCAGTTCGCGGATCAGCTCGCGGAACTCCGGCCACTGTGCGCAGAGCTCCGCTCGCGAGCCTGCCTCGTAGTCCTCAAACTCGAAGCCTGGACTCACCGTGCATCCCAGCAACGCCCACTCACCGCCGGTCGCCAGCCGCGATCCCTGCCACACGCCGCGTCGCACAACTACCTGCGGCCGCTCGCCCGCGGTCAACCGGTTGCCGATGCGCACGATTCGCCCGCTTCCCTGCTCCTCCAATTGCAGCATCTCCACTGCATCGCCCGCGTAGAAGTGGAAGACCTCGTCCGAGCGCAGCCGATGCATCTCGCTGAACGTCTCCCGCTCCAACAGATAGTAGATCGCCGTCGCGGTATGTCGCGGCCCGTCATAGCGCATATCCTCGAATGCATCCGCCGCAATCCGTTCACCCACCTTGTAGGTCTGCACATACCAGCCGCCCTCCCGAGGATGCGGCGCCAGCCCAAGTAATTTCTTGATCTCCGCTGCGTTCATCGGTCCCCTCTCGCGCTATGCTGGATGGATTCCATTCATTGTATTGTCCGGCCTCATTCTGCCGTTCTTTCTCTGGAGTCGCCAACTACCCCTATGCTCGTCCGCCTGGAACGATACTTCGGCTTCGCCGCCCACAACACAACGTGGCGCACAGAGATCCTCGCCGGCCTCACCACCTTCATCACCATGGCGTACATCATCTTCGTCAACCCCGCCATCCTATCCGCAACCGGGATGCCGCTGGCCGCCGTCACTACCTCCACCTGCCTCTGCGCTGCCATCGGCAGCATCCTGATGGGAGCGCTGGCCAACTACCCGCTCGCCCTCGCTCCCGGCATGGGCCTTAACGCCTACTTCACCTACACCGTCGTCAAGGGCATGGGCGTCCCCTGGCAGACCGCTCTGGGCGCGGTCTTCCTCTCAGGCATCCTCTTTCTTCTGCTCACCCTCGGCGGCATTCGCCAGCGCCTGCTCGGCGCCATCCCCTACCAGCTCAACGCGGCGGTCGCGGGCGGCATCGGCCTCTTTATCGCCTTCATCGGCCTGCTCAACTCCGGACTCATTGTACCCAGCCCCACCAACACCCTCACGCTGGGCAACTTGCACGCGCACTCCACGCAACTCGCAGTCTTCGGGGTCCTTCTCATCGCCATCCTTCAGGCCTACCGTGTACGGGCCTCCATGCTGATCGGTGTGTTGGCAACGCTCGCTCTGGGAATCCTCTGCCACCAGGTAAAGTACGCGCCCTCCACCTTCAACCCCATGGCCATCCGCGACACCGCATTCCATCTCGACATTCGCGGCGCGCTCCACCTCAACGCGCTGGAGATCGTCTTCGTCTTCCTGTTCGTCGATCTCTTCGACAACATCGGCACCCTGGTGGCCGTCACCGACCGCGCCGGGCTCATCGCCCCCGACCACACCATTCCGCGTCTCGACCGCATCTTTTTTGCCGACGCTACCTCCACCATCGTCGGCTCGCTGGCCGGGACCTCCACCGTCACCAGTTACATCGAGTCGTCCGCCGGCGTGGCCACCGGAGGGCGAACCGGCGTCACCGCGATCGTCACCGGACTGCTCTTCCTTATGGCAATCTTTGTAGCTCCGTTGGTCGGAGCCATCCCCGACTTCGCCACCGCGCCCGCCCTCATCCTGGTCGGCGCAATGATGCTCTCGGGCATCGGCGCCATCGAGTGGGATGAGGCGCGCATCGCCATCCCGGCCTTCCTCATCCTCATCACCATTCCGCTTACCAGCTCTATCGCCACTGGCCTAGCCTTCGGCCTTATCGCATATGCCGCGCTGGAACTGGCCACCGGACACGCCCGCCGTCGGCATTGGATGCTCTACCTGCTGGCAGCGCTCTTCCTGCTGCGCTTCCTCTTCGTCGCACACACATAAGCTGGGGTTCCCGTCTTCCTGGAGTACTACGGACTACTTGGGCAGGTTGCTGAGGGTAGGTTGCGGGGGTAGTGTGGGGGCCAGAATATCAGCCGCCGCGCCGGTGGCAACACCATCCAGCTTGGCCTGAAATACGATCAACTGCTTAATCGTGTCGTAGGGGATGGTCAGGGAGATTGGGCGCCCGTTAACCACCAGCACAGGCGTCTGATTGATACCGACGTCCTCGGCCAGCTTGATGTCGGCGTTCACAATGTCCTTGGTGGCCTGGGTCTTGGAGCATGCGGCAATGGCATCGCCGTCCAGACCCGCACGCAGTGCGGCGGCCTTCAGCAGTGTGTCATCGGTGGCTGGAGTCAATCCTTGCTGGGTGTCAAAGACCCCCGCGGCGTACTTGAAGAAGGCATTGTCCCCTTGCTTCTGCGCGCACACACCGTAGGCCGCTGCCTTGAACGCAGATGCATGAATATCCACCAACGGCAGTTGTTGGAAAACTACATAGGCGGCGGGAAAGTCCTTGACGATCTGGTCCATCGTGGTCTGGGCCACCTTGCAGTACGGGCATTGCAGGTCGGCGAATTCGACGATCATCAGGTCCTTACCGGCAGCTCCACGGACAGCTCCATTGGCCCTCGCTCTCAACAAAGCTCGCGTCTCGGCGTAGGGAGTTGCACTGAAGTAAACCAAGCTTGGCCCATCGATGATGTGCTTGCCGTCCGGGGTTATGTACATGGTGACAGAATCGGGTTTGGAGTTCAGAGCCGTACTCGTGATGTAGACCAGCACTCGGGTGACGTTGGGCGCCTCCGTAGGCTGGATGGCCATCACGCGCCATATCCGGCCAGAATCGAAACCCCACACCTGGTTCAGGAAGGAGTTCATCGTCGCGAGCGTGGGCGTTGCAGCGGTAAAGTCCTTCGGGTTGGCTGCGGGAAACGGATCGGCCATAAGGGGTTGAGGAGCAGCAGGAACAGCAGGAGCGGCCAGATAGGGCGCCTGCGCTGCGGGATTGGAGGGTGCAGCTGCCGGGGTGGAAGGCGCTCCAGTGGGCGCTTGAGCCAATGCTGTGGCCGTACCCACGCACATCGTAATCGCCAGCGCTACGGCCACCCAATCCGATACAGAATTCCGCTCTAAACCTTTGCTCTTCAATGTGGTGTTCTTCTCCTGTGATTGCATGTGCGTATTCCGCATCCTGTTCATTCTACCGGGAACTGCGGGTGGCTGTGCAAGGTTCGCGTCCTTCCCGCGTTCCTTTCGCCACTCTATACTTCCACCTTGACTGCGATGGGAAACCGCCGCCCGTTGCCGAAGGATTTGGGAGTCACTTTCAGTACGGGTGCGGCCTGCTGTCGCTTGTATTCGCTGCGTTCCACCAGAGAAAGGACACGCCGCACCAGGGAGAGATCAATCGGATCGCCGGCGCTCGTTCTCTCTGCAACAATCTGCTCGGCGGAGGCATAGCGTTCCACATACGCCTCCAGAATCGGGTCAAGCACCTCGTAGGGTGGAAGTGAGTCGGTGTCGCGCTGTCCCGGCCGTAGCTCTGCCGAAGGAGGTTTTTCCATGGTCGCCCGCGGAATCACTTCTCGCTCGCGGTTGGCGTAGCGGCTCAACGCATAAACCCGCGTCTTGAAAACGTCGCCAATCACCGCCAGCGCGCCCACCATGTCTCCATACAGCGTGCAGTAGCCGGTGGCCATCTCGCTCTTGTTGCCGGTGGTCAGCACCAGTGCGCCAAACTTATTCGACAGGGCCATCAGCAACCCGCCGCGGATGCGCGATTGAAGGTTCTCCTCCGCCAGCCCGAACGGCGTTCCCGCAAACAGCAGCTGCAGCGCGTTCTGGTATGCGCAAAAGACATCGTGGATGGCAACCAGCTCGAAGCGAATGCCCAGGTTCTCCGCTAGGGAGCGCGCGTCATCGATCGATCCGCTGGAGGAAAACTCGCTGGGCATACCCACACCCAACACATTCTCCGCGCCCAGCGCCTCCACTGCGATGGCCGCCACCAGAGAGGAATCGATACCGCCTGAGAGCCCAACCAACGCTTTCTTGAAGCCGCACTTGCGCACATAGTCACGCGTGCCCAGAACTAGCGCCTTCCAGGTGTCTGCCGTGTCGTCCGATTCGCAGCTCCCTGGTGTGTTAACCGAAACACTGGTTGACTCGCTCTGCGCCTGATTCCCTGCCGCAGGACGCAGCGCGTGCGTATCGAAGACAATTAGATCTTCGCAAAACGATGCCGCCTGCGCTACAACTTCGCCATCGGGAGCCAGCACAACCGACGAACCATCGAAGACCAGCGAGTCGTTTCCGCCAACCTGGTTGACCATCGCCACAATCGTGTTGTGGCGGCGCGCCAGTACCGATAACATGCTGCGTCGTAGCTGCGGCTTGCCGCACCAGAAGGGCGAGGCGGAGATGTTGAGGATCATGCGCGGATGCACCGCCAGCGGATCGGGCAACCCGCGCCATTGGCGCATCAACTCGTCGATGGGGTCCACCGGGTACAGACGGCGTCCCCAGAAACCCTTGTCGTTCCACGCATCCTCGCAGATTGTAACGGCCAGCGGCTCGCCGTTCAATACGGTGAGGGACTGTTCCGTGGCAGGTTCAAAGTAGCGTTGCTCGTCGAAGATGTCATAGAAGGGCAGCAGCATCTTGTGCTGCATGAAGCCGACCTTACCGCCCCACAGGAGTGCCGCTACATTGTGCGCCCGCTTGCCTTTATACGGCCTGTCATCCACCGGGCCTGTGCATAGAGCGACGCCGCACAGAATCGCCGGTGCATTGGCGGTGTGGGCTGCAATCTCCTCCAGGGTATGTCGCGCGCGGTCCAGAAAGGACCTCTTCTCCAATAGATCGGCCGGCGGGTATCCGCAGACCGCAAGTTCAGGAAAAACCGCCAGGTCCGCCCCTGCCTTCGCGGCGCGTTCGGTGTAGTCGAGAATAAGCCGTGCGTTTCCGGCAAAGTCCCCCACCGTCGGGTTGATCTGGGCTAGTGCGATCTTCATAGCAAGGGTGTTGGTTGTTAGTTCTTAGTTGATCGTGACAATGGTTCCAGTTTACCGCCTGGCGTATTGCGCGGACTGGAGTATTTGCTTTCAACCAACCACAATCAACCAGCAACCGCTGTTATGTGCCGGTGCCGCTAAGAACCACGCCTATGGTACGCACCAGGATCTTTACGTCGAGCCACAGGTTCCAGTTCTCGACGTACGCCGTGTCCAGCGAGATGTAACTGTCGAAGGATGGGTCCTGGCGCGCCTCGACCTGCCACAGGCCGGTCATTCCAGGCAGCACATCCAGGCGGCGCAGGTGCGACAGGTCGTACTGCTCCACCTCGGAGGCTACCGGAGGACGCGGGCCAACCAGGCTCATCTCGCTGCGTAGCACGTTGTATAACTGGGGCAGTTCGTCCAGCGAATACTTGCGCATGAAGCGTCCCACGCGGGTGATGCGAGGGTCATTGGCAATCTTGAAAAGAATCCCGTTGCGTTCATTCCTGTCACTCAGGCCTTCCCGTTGTTTGTCCGCGTCCACACACATGGTGCGGAATTTGTAGCAGGTGAAGATCCGCCCCTTGCGTCCAATGCGTTGCCCGCTATAGAAGATGGGCCCCGGGGAGTCGAGCTTGATGGCCGCCATCAGTAGCAGCATGAAAGGCGATCCTAGCAGCATGGCAAGCGCTGCCCCTGTAACATCCAGCGAGCGCTTCAGCAGGAAGGCGCCGATCGGCAGGTCGCGCCGGTGCAGCGGAATGGTGGGAAACTGTCCGATGTACTCCACCGGAGCGGCCCATGCCAGGCCGTCGTAGAGATCGGGCACTACGCGCACATCGATGCCCAGGCCGCGCGCCTCTTCCACAATGCCGATCACCAGGCCCCTATCCGCCGGCACCGAGAAAAATATCTCGTCCACAAAAAGCGAACGCGCCAGCGATAGGCAGTTGCGCATCTCGCCGATGATGTCGCTGTCGTTGGATTCTGCCTCGTGCTCGTTAAGTGCTACAAATCCCTTGAAGCGGAATCCCAGGTGGTGCAGGCTCTCTAGATGATTGCGTAGCGCATGCGCAACTCGCCCAGCTCCGACGATCAATACATTGCGCGTGATCAGCCCCTCACGATAGCGCCGGTAGACCATCTTGCGCCATATGGCGCGCCGTGCGCACAGAAGAACCATGGTAATGACCACCGTCAGAACGACAATGATGCGGGAGACCATCTCCGCGCGCGCAAGATACAGAGTGCCGCACAGCAGAAGTCCGGAGGTGAGCGTCGCCTGCACCGTCATGCGCTGTTCGTTCAGTCCGCTTCGGTTCAGAATCGGCTCGTAGAGGCCATAGGATCGCATGAACAGGACAAGCAGCAGGCCAAACCACGCGATATAGAGAAACAATGCCGGCGACGTAGTATGAAGCAGGTACGATGGCTGGGAGATAACATCGAGCCCGCTGGGTACATCCACGCGAAAACGCACCGCCAGCGCTGTGGCAACCCCCACCGTCGCAATATCCAATATCGCCCAGATCAGGCTGGTGACGGAGGGACGATGAATTCTCCCCGATTGCGCCGACGTTGTTGCTTTGGTCGTCGTCCATCTCCGTCCAGAAATGACTGCCTGGTCCAGAGCATCCGGTCTAGCCATAGCAAACTACCCTCTCACTCCACCCACGCGTATCTTCACGCGTTTTGAATTCCGATGCCAATAGGCCCAGCTCAGCTTAAAAAATACTTATGCTCACCCTACTCTAGGGGTAGGACACAAGGTTGTGTAAAGCAATGTCCTATATTGCAACAGCGGAGTAAAACGCTATGGCCCGCGTATCCACTTTGAGTTTATAGATAATACTGAGAATAAAGAGAAATATCAATCTCGTTCTTATTAATCCTTGGTAACATGTGGCGTAAAGGTTGTAGGTTCAAGCTGGCAGAACAAGTTCGTCCATGGTTAGAAATTCCTTAAGTACAGGATCGTCGCTTCGATCCATCTCTTGCACGCTGCCGAAGAAGCGGGCTTTCCCCTGATGCAGAAAAACAATCCGGTCTGCCAGTCTGCGCCCGAAGTGCATGTCGTGGGTCACAACAATGCTGGTTAGATGTAGTTGCGTCTTGAGCCGTGTGATCAGGTCGCCCAGAAGATGGCCCATCAACGGATCGACCATAGTGGTCGGTTCGTCGTAGAGTATCGCCTCGGGCTGGCTGGCCAGTGCCCGCGCAATGGCCACCGAGCGCTTCATCCCGGTCGAGAGATCGCTGGGCAGCAGGTCCTCCATTCCGGCGACGCCTACCATCTCCAGCATCCCCCTCACAATCTGTTGGATCTGGTCCTCGGCCATGTCACCTCGCTCACGCAGCGGAAAGGCAACATTCTCGCCAACCGAAAGTGAGTCGAACAACGCTCCGTTCTGAAAGACCATGGTGACCTTGCGCCGCACCGTCTGCATCTCGCTCTCGCTGAATTGGGAGATGTCCTCGCCGGCCACCAGCACACGCCCCTTGTCCGGCTTTAGAAAGCCCATCAATATCTTCAGGGCAACCGATTTGCCTACGCCTGAGCGTCCCAAAATGCATAGCGTCTCGCCCGGTAGTACGGAAAAGCTCACATCGTCCAGTACCACGAAATCGTCAAAGGAGATCGATACATGGTCGAACGCAATATACGGCCCAGGATGGTTGCGCCTTTCCGGCACGGCCTCTTTGGCCGCCACATTCTGCTGCGCGGCCTCGGCCATAAACTCCTGCACCGTCTCCTGCGCCTCGGCAGAGACCTCGGGAGCCAATTCCTCCTGCCCGGCCTGCCCCGCCTCTGAATCCGCGACGTTGTGCGCCGCGGCGTCTCCTCCGCCCGCGTCGCGTTCGTCCATCTTTAAACCCTGCTCTGACATAAGTGTCTCTATGATGCACCATTCGCGTACGCGAGCGGACGAAACCGTCCTCGTTGTCGTACTAACCAAGTGAGCGATAACTAAACTATTAACCCCGAATAAGTCCCCATGTAGAAACGAAGTAGCTCGTAACCCAGTAAAACGCCCCCGTTATATCTTAGTAAACCCTACTCTCATCCTTTAGTTGCTGAAGATCGCAGGAGTAATGCATAGATGTTTCTTCAACCCTCTGCCTCTCCGACACTAGCCAGAAAGCGCACGATCGACTCGATGCCACGATGGAAGTTTGCCAGGTGAAATTTCTCGTTGGGCGCATGCAGGTTGTCGTCAGGCAGGCCGAAACCCATCAGCAAGGTCGGTATGCCAAGTTCGCGAATAAAATCGCCGACGATGGGGATCGATCCGCCCCCGCGCACAAAGACCGTCTCCTTGGCAAAGACTTCGTGCATCGCCGAGGTCGCAGCGCGCACATACGGGTTGTCGGTCGAGACCACCACCGGATCACCGGAATGAATCAGCCGCACTTCCAGCGTGATGCCCGCCGGACAGATTGTCTCCACGTATGCCTTGTATTGCGCAAAGCTCTCCGCCGTCGTCATCTCCGGCACCAGCCGCATGGAAACCTTCGCTACCGCGCGCGCAGGAATCACCGTCTTTGCCCCCGCGCCGGTAAAGCCTCCCGCAATGCCGTGAACTTCCAGCGTGGGCCGCGACCAGGTGCGTTCCAGCACCGAGAATCCAGGCTCGCCTGTCAGCTCCGTCGATCCCACCTCTGTCTCGCGGTACACCTCTTCATCGAAGGGCAGCGCCTTCCACGCCTTCAACTCATCGTCGCTCGGCTTCGCTACTTTGTCGTAGAAACCGGGGATCAGAATCTTGCCTCTCTCATCCTTTAGCTTTGCAATGATCTGCGCCAGCGCCACAATCGGATTCGGCGCTGCGCCGCCGTACATTCCAGAGTGCAAGTCCGTCCGTGCGCCCCGCGCCTCGATCTCGGTATAGATCATCCCGCGCAATCCAACG
>Ga0181529_10003468_pt1 | contig 17938 bp, 16 predicted proteins | sample PEATcosm2014_Bin_36_FD_119763 | JGI IMG/M metagenome (GOLD analysis project Ga0181529, IMG submission 119763) | Peatland microbial communities from MTU Mesocosm Facility, Houghton, MI, USA - PEATcosm2014_Bin10_30_metaG | ecosystem: Environmental > Terrestrial > Soil > Wetlands > Peat | place... | reverse complement strand
GGCAGGGGACTGTTGGTGGGAGGCGTGATGCTCCCGCTGGCATTGACCGAGCTGGGATTGATCGATGAGTACGAGCTCGTGGTGCACCCCAGGCTCGCGGGCCACGGGCCGACGTTGTTCGCGGGGCTATCGAAGCATGTCGACCTGAAGCTGGTGAGCCGGCTGGAGTTCGGCTCGGGCGCGGTGGCGATGCGCTACGAGCCGAGAAGGTAGCCATCGGGCCTTGCCGGCCGAAACCGGCCACCTCCGGGAGCCCTGATTCGCGGTATCGGACGCCTGACCCTAGGCGATAGCGCGCGAGAACCTCCGTGCCCCGATCGCGACCCCGACGACGGCCAGCGCCGCCATGATCGCCAGGCCCTTCCAGACGTCGGGTGAGCCGCCGTTGCCGTTGAACACGTCGCGGGCGGCGGTGACGGCGTAGGAGAGGGGATTGATCTTGCCGATGTCCTGGAGCCACTGGGGCGCCAGCTGCAGGGGCAGGAGCACGCCGCTCAAGAGCAGAAGGGGGAGCGAGAGCGTGAAGACCAGCGGCGCGTAGGAGTTCTCGTCCTTGAGGGCGAGGGCCGCCGCATAGGCGAGTGAGGACATCCCCAGCCCGATCAGGGCCACCAGGCCGAGCATCACCACCACGCCGACGAAGGTCGGCTTGAGGCCAAAGGGGATGGCCAGCAGCAGCAGGATCAGCGATTGGATGAGGAGGGTGAGGAGATCGCGGCCGGCGCGGCCGAGCAGCAGCGCCAGCCGGCTGACCGGGGTGACCCGGAAGCGCTCGATCACGCCCGAGCGCAGCTCGTCGATCAGACCGAAGCCGACGCCGCTCGCGCCGAAGAGGCCGAGCTGGATCAGCAGGCCGGGCACGAAGACGTTGTAGGCGCCGCCCGGTGGAAATCCGGGGATGTGGACCAGCGACTTGAGCAGGGGGGCGAAGAGGAGGAGGTAGAGCACCGGCTGGATGACGCCGATGATCACCCACGCCGGGTTGCCGATGAAGATGAGGAAGTAGCGGACAAACATCAGCCAGGTGTCGCGCAGCAGCTTCACGATCTGTACTCCATCTGGAACGCAATCGCCTCGGTCATGGCGCCGTCTCGCGCAGTGAGCGCCCGGTCTTGCGGAAGAAGACGTCGTCAAGGCTGGGACGATGCAGCGAGAGCGTGGTCAGGGTCACTCCCGCACCGTCGAGGAGCCGGATGATCTGGGGCAGCGCGGTCTCGCCGGCATCGACGTAGAGGCGGAGATCACCGTCCTCCTCGGTCAGCTCCCGGATGAATTCCTGTCCCTTGAGGACGTCCCGCGCCTTGTCGGTCGGGCCCTCTGGGCCTACCAGCACGATGTCGCCGGCGACCTCGCGCTTGAGCTCCTCGGGAGTGCCCTCGGCGACGATCTTCCCGTGGTCGATGATGGCGATGCGGTCGCAGAGCGCGTCGGCCTCCTCGAGATAGTGGGTGGTGAGGAAGACGGTGGTGCCCGATTCGCGCAGCCTCCGCACCTCGTCCCACATCCGGGCCCGGCTCTGGGGGTCGAGGCCGGTGGTCGGTTCGTCCAGGAAGAGGAGGTCGGGCAGGTGCATGAGCCCGATGCCCACATCCAGGCGCCGCTTCTGGCCGCCGGAGTAGGTCTTGGTCTTGCGATCGCCGCAGTCGGTCAGCTCGAGGGTCTCGAGCAGCTCCGCCGCGCGCTTGTCGGCCGTTGTCCGGTTCATCCCGTAGAGGCGACCCTGGATGACCAGCTCCCGGCGGCCGGTCACCTCCGAGTAGCTGCTCCCCTCCTGGCTCACGTAGCCGATCCGCTCACGCACCTTGACGGGCTGGTGGCGGAGATCGAAGCCGGCGACCGTTGCCTCGCCGCTCGTGACCGGAAGGAGGGTGGAGAGCATCCGGAGGGTGGTCGTCTTGCCGGCCCCGTTGGGCCCCAGGAAGCCGAATGTCTGGCCTCCCGCGACGTCCAAGTCGACGCCGGCAACCGCCTCGACCGCCCCCCTTCTGCCTTTGAAGGTGCGGCGCAGACCTCGCGTGTGGATCATGGGTGGGCTCTCCCTCTGGACGTTCATCGCTGCTCGGGGTCGGAGATCGCCCCGCGGTGGTGCTGTCGCCGCGCGATCTCATGATCGTGCAGGGCTTCGAAGTGGGCGTTCAGGCTCTCGCGGTCCCAGGCCAGACGGCCGTCCCGCATGTCGTCCAGGAGCGAGACGACCCAGCGCAGCTCGGCCTCCCGGAGCACCCGCTCGTGCTCGTCCTCCAGGAGGACGACCCGGGGGAGGTGCATCTCCTGGTCCAGGGCCGCGGAGGCCTCGGTGCGGGCGGCAAGCTCGGCGCGGAGCTCGACGACCCGGTGCTGGAGGGCGTCGATGGCGCGTTCCCGGGGAAGGTAGGCGAGGAGACCGACCGCAGCGGTGAACACCAGGTGCTCGCGGGCCGGCTTCTCCAGGATGTCCTGGAGCCAGTCCTCGAGCGCCTCCTGCCCGTCGGCGGTGACCCGGTAAACGGTCCGCTCCGGGCGATGTCCCTCGCGGGTCGTCTCCGCGGGTTCGATCCAGCCGGCGGCCTGGAGCTCGTCGATGGCCCGGTAGAGGGCGCGCATCTTGCCCTCGGCATAGTCCTTGCGCCGGTCGTGCATGAGTCGCTGCATCTCGTACGGGTGGATGGGCCGCTCGGTGATCAGGGCGAGCGCGGTGAGGGCGATGGTCCCCTGCGGAGGTCGTGCGGTGCGCTGTGACATATTGCATCTCGCACTATAGCAGGTTGTCGGAAACGGTCAAGAGGCCGTCTCCCGGTGCCATCCGAGCTCTGCCGGATCCGGGAAGGGCAGGGAGGCAACCCATGGCCACGGTGCCCGTCCCGCGTCGCTCCGCGCGCGCCACAGGGGTCCCGGAATCACCCGAGGGGGTGATTGACACTCCGCTCTGATTCGCGCCTAATCGACGCTGCCGCTGTCCCCACGATGCGTGAGTTCAATGGTGCTGGCAAGCTGCAGCAGGCGAAGCGGGACAGCGCCCCATCTGCCAACCGCACCGGCGGGAAAAGGAGGATGCATGCACGACGCTCCTGTCCTCCACGACCCCGAGTCTCTCACCGGCACCCGGTAGCCACACCTCCTCGCTCCTCCTGATGGTGGTGGGGGGAGTGAGACGGCCGGTCGGCGCCTGGCGCCGACCGGCCACCCTGACGCGAGCGTGGGAGGTCGCTCGCCGCGGGTGGTGCCCGCCGGGCCCCGGTAGACTTCCCTTCCGATGGACCTCGACGCCGCCAGCCTGCAGGCCGTCGAGACGGTGCGGCGCTGGGAGGCCGGCTGGCCCGCCTTCAGCGCACACCCCTCGATGGACGTCACCCCGGAGCGAGCGCAGCAGGTGCTGGACGAGTTGGGCCGCCGGCTGGGGGACAACTACCCCTTCTTCCATCCGAGCTACGCCGGCCAGATGCTCAAGCCGCCCCATCCGGCGGCCGCTGCCGCCTATCTGATGGCGATGCTCATCAATCCAAACAATCATGCCCTCGACGGGGGGCCGGCGACCGCCGCGCTGGAGCGGGAGGCGGTGGCCGCCATCGCCGCGATGCTCCATTACCCCGCCGACCTCCTCGGCCACCTCAGCTCGAGCGGGACCATCGCCAACCTGGAAGCCCTCTTCGTCGCGCGCGAGCTGAGGCCGGACGCCGCCGTCGCCTTCAGCGAGGAGGCCCACTACACCCATGAGCGGATGTGCCGGCTGCTCGGCGTCCGCGGGGTGAAGGTCCCCGCCGATGCGGGCGGGCGGATGGATCTCGACGCGCTGGAGCAGCTGCTCCGCACCGACACCATCGGCACCGTGGTGCTGACCGCGGGGACCACCGCGCTGGGGGCAGTCGACCCGATCGACGAGGCGCTCCCGCTGCGAGAGAGGTACGGCGTGCGGCTCCACGTCGACGCCGCCTACGGCGGCTTCTACGCGATCCTGGGCTGGGCCGGGTCCGGGGGCATCCCCGCCGCACCCTTCCGCGCCATCGCGGAGTGCGATTCGGTGGTCGTGGACCCGCACAAGCACGGCCTCCAGCCCTACGGCTGCGGCTGCGTCCTCTTCCGGGACCCCTCGGTCGGCCGCTTCTATGTCCACGACTCCCCCTACACCTACTTCACCTCCTCGGAGCTGCACCTCGGCGAGATCTCGCTGGAGTGCTCTCGGGCCGGAGCCGCCGCCGCGGCTCTCTGGACGACCCTCCAGCTTTTCCCCCTGACGCCCGACGGGTTGGGGGCGATCCTCGGTGCCTGCCGCCGGGCGGCGGTCAGCTTCGCCCGCCTGATCAGCGGGTCGGAGCACCTGCGGCTGTACCAGGAGCCCGAGCTGGACATCGTGAGCTTCTTCCCCTGGAGGGAGGGGATGACGGGGGCGGAGGTCCACGCCGCCAGCCAGAGCCTCTTCGAGCGCGCCATGGAGGCCGAGGACCCCGTCTACCTGAGCGTGGCGCGGGTCACCGCGGAGAGCCTCCGCCGCCGCCATCCCGACATCCAAGCGGGAGACGGGGCCGTGCGGATCCTGCGCAGCGTGCTGATGAAGCCCGAGCACGAGGCCTTCGTCGACGTGCTCCACGAGAGGCTCGTCCGCCTGGCCGGCTGATGGGCTTGGGATCGGCGCCGGTCAATCCGATGGGACCGCGCTCGCCCACGACACCCCGTTGAGCGTGATGGCCGGCAACTCGGTGTAGGGCCGGGGAGGCTGGGGTTCACCCTCGGCATCCCCCAACGTGCGTTGCCACCATCCGACATCGTGCCAGACCCCGAACTTCCAGCCCACGGCGCGGTACACCCCCGACGGGGTGAACCCCATCGATTCGTGGAGCGCCACGCTGGCCGGGTTCGGCAGGGCGATGCCACCGAAGGCCCTCCGGTACCCCTGCGCGACAAGTATCCGGAACAGCGCGGTGTAGAGTGCGCGGCCGACGCCCCGCCGGCGTGCCGCCTCGTCCACATAGACGCTGGTCTCGACCGACCACACGTACGCGGCACGGGCCGCGAAGCGGCCCGCGTACGCATAGCCGACGACTCCCTCGCTGCCATCCTCTGCCACCAGCCACGGATAGGCCGGCTGCCGGTCGGTGATGCGCGCGGCCATCTCCTCGACGGACGGCACTGCGGACTCGAAGGAGATGGCCGTCGACTCCACATACGGAGCGTAGACGGACGTCACCTGCTCAGCGTCCTCTCCCGTCGCCATCCTGATGCGCATTGCACCACCAAGATTACCGGACACAAAGCCTGGGTTTGGCAACCGACGCAATGTCCTGGTGTGTCAGGCCAAACGATCTCAACGGTGGCACGACCGGAGGCCCTTCCCGGAAGCTTGGCAGCGCGAGCGCCGTGAGCACGCGCGTTCCGGCCGTGAGACCACTACACCTCTGTGGCAGTCGGGGCGGCGTGGGAGTTTGTCGATGACACCGGACGGCCCCAGCACCAATGAGGCCGAGGGCAGCGGCCGGGGAACCTAACGGCCCCCCGGCGCCGACACCAAGGACGCAGCCTTGCGCTTCGCCTCCATCAGCGATTGGCGGGAGGTCAGTTTCCTGCGACCGCGAAATGCGTCAGGGCAGCCGGACGCCCGTGGTCACGTCGTCAGCCTGCGGACCAGAACGCAGCGGCGGCGAACTGCTCGAAACTGCGCGGCGGCCGCCCAGTGACGCGCTCGACGTCGGACGTCACCCTGTCCTCCGCGCCCGTGGCGATGACAGCGTCGAGCCCGGCAAGTGCCTGCGCGAACCGCGGCGGGTAGCTGCGGGTGAGCCGCTCGGCCAGCTCAGCCGGCGTCACCGACTCGAAGGCCACGGGACGACCACGAGCCGCGCCGACGACCTGGGCCACGCGCCTGTAGCTGAGCGCCTCGGGTCCGGTCAGGACCAGCTCGGCCGCCGGCCGCTTCTCGTCGAGCAGCGCGTGCACGGCGACGGCGGCGATGTCGTCAGCGTCGACGAAGCCGACTCGTCCCTCGCCGGTGGCGGTCACGATGCGGTCCTCGTCGCGGATCATCCGAGCCAGGTAGTGCTCACCGGTCACGTTCTGCATGAACCATGAGGGCCGCAACACCACGAAGTCGTCGAGCCCGCCCTCGGCGAGGGCCTGGTGCACGGCGCCGACACCCGGGCCGCCCATCGGGAAGACCGAGTTGCCGAGCAGCACCAGCCGTGCGACGCCGTTGCGGCGGGCGAGCTCGATGAACGGCACCATCGAAGGCGCGAGGTCGAGGCCGGCGGGCGGGAGAAGGTAGGCACGCTCGCAGCCGTCGAGCGCCGCGGGCCAGGTGTCGCGGTCGTGCCAATCGAAGTGGACGTCGCTGCCGTGCCGGCTGGCGGTGCGCACCTCGGCCCCGGCCGAGCGCGCCCCTGCGGCCACGCGCGACCCCGTCGTCCCGGTGGCGCCCGTGACGAGGGCTCGAACGCCGCTCATGACGCCTCGGCCGAGCCAGCCCGGTCGCTCAACCCGCCCGGGTTCCAATACTCACGGTACGAGACGACGTGCCCACCGGCCGAACGGACGACGGCAACGTAGCGTCTCGCGAGGACTCGACCGCTATCGAGCATTCGAAGGCCGATCGTCATTTCCGCCACGATGGTCCCGGCCACGTCGGTCTCGTACACCAACAGGTCGATGATCTGATCGTAGGCGACGCGCGCGAGCAGCGGCTCAAGGTAGCGGCGAAGGTCCTCGCGTCCGCGCAACCGCTGCGGCCGGCCGGTCGGGGCGAAGGGGAACTCGACCTCGACATCTTCGCTGCACAGGTCGAGGTAACCGCCGAGGTCACCACCGGCGAGGCGCTCCAAGCCCGATCGCAGCAGATCTGCAGACCCCGACATACCGTCCTCTTCGTTGTTGGCGATCCGGACCGACAGCCCGGTTGACAAACTATACTATGCGGACCGGCAGTCCGTTAGGTAGAGGAGGGCCCACGAAGTGACGCGCGCCGAGCGATCCGATGCCGCGCGCAACCGTGCCGCCGTGCTCGCCGCCGCCGACGAGCTGTTCGCAACGGTGCCGGAGCCGGCACGGTTGTCCATGGACGACGTGGCCGCAGCTGCCGGCGTGGGCAAGGGCACCTTGTTCCGCGCCTTCGGCAACCGTGCCGGGCTCCTCCAGGCCCTGTGGCAGCGTCGGTACGAGCCTCTCCGTGACGCGATCGAAGGCGGGCCGCCGCCCCTCGGTCCGGAGACCGACCCGCGCCAGCGCATCGCGGCCATCCTCGACGCAATCCTCGTTGTCAAGCTCGACAACCGCCATCTGACCCTCGCGGTCGAAGAACGTTCTGGAGGCACGAGCCTTTACGAGCAGCCGCAGTACCGATTGGTGCACCAGCTGCTCTGCGACCTGGTGCGCGCCACCGGGGGCGGCGGCGACAGCGAGCTGCTCGCGCACCTGCTGCTCGCGGCGGTTCGAGCCGACCTCGTCAACCACCTCGCCAGCCGCCGGGGGATCTCCCGCCGCCGCTTGCGCGCCGACCTCGCCACTGCGGTCGATCTCGTCCTGAAGGCCGCTGATGCCTCGCCGCACCCACGAGCGTCCCGTCCTCGCCGCCAGCGAACGACGCTCAACGTGTGACCGGTCGTGACCCCAGACGATCCCATGCCGGGCGAGCGTTCGCTGGAGTCGTTGACCGGCTGACGTTTCCGGCTGGTGATTGGCCCACGACCTGCACCGTCTATCCCACCGGGGTGAGCCCGCCCAGCACGGGGGCGGCGGTGAAGGTCGTGGTGATCATGAAGGCTCCCCCCAAGATCGGGAGCGGCATCGCCACCGGCGCCCGGACGGTCACCGTGGCGATGACCTCGTCGGTGCCCTCGGGATTGGTGCACGTCGTCGACCCCACCACTCCACTGAAGGCGTCTCCGGCGCCGCTGCAGGCCGACGCGAAGGAGGGCAGGAGGGAGGCCTGCCCGCTCTCGGCGGCGACGTAGTTGACCTGGCTCGCACCTGCTGTCGAGGCCTGCTCTGCCGCATTCTGGAGGCGCACCCTGGCCTCGTACAGCTGCGAGAGATCGACGGCGACGGCGATCATTCCGATGATCAGGAAGAGCATGGAGAAGGCGAACATCACCAGGATCTGGCCTCGCTCCCCCGCTCTCTTGGGGCGCCGCGTCAGCATTGGTAGGCGCTCGCAGAGCCCGAGGTGGTCTGGCATTGGCGGTAGTGAGATGGGTACGCCTCAGCGGTGGTGCTGAGCTTGATGGACCAGAACCAGAAGATGCTGATCGGCGTCTTGGAGAAGTCCAGGTCCGCCTGGGCGATGCAGGTCACGGGCGCAGGGATGCCCTGGGCGTTGAGGTCGATCTCTCCCTCCAAGTAGGGGCCCTCACAGCTGACCGGTGTCGTAACGGACAGGTAGCCGCTCTCGCTGCCATACGGGTTGAGGGTGTGCGAGAAGGCGTAGGTGGAATCGGCCTGGCTCGCCACCCGATCTCCCAGTGGGGGCACGAGCGCGGCCTGGGCGGCGAGATCCACCGCCGTCTGGAATTCGTTCTCGGCTCTCAGCTCGAGCATCATCCCCACGAAGCCGCAGACGATCACGATCATGATCGGGAGCACCAGGGCCATCTCGATGGCGGCCTGCGCACGCTGGCCGCGGCGTCCTCCGCGTCCGGCTCTCATGGCGAGTAGGTACCGACGTTGACGGACGCCGACTCGGAGATCGGGAGCCCCCAACCGCGCCAGTTGAAAGGTCCGATGCCGGGTGGGACCGCGGAGAGGGCATAGCCGGTGATCGCGACCGTCACATGGCCGGCGCCGTCGTTGACCGCGCAGACGACCACGTGGCCCACGCCGTCATAGCCGGAGTGGAGACCGTCGAAGTAGTCGGCGACCTGGTTGGACGTGGGACACGCATTCGTCCCGATCTCGCCGCGCAGGGCGGCGAGGTTGGCCGCGTACCAGTCTTCCACGGTCGTACCGAGCATCGGCTGCTGGAGGAGTGGAACGACGCTCGCGAACACATCGGTGAGGGCGGGAGTGGTGCTGGTGGCAGAGCCCGCGGCAGACATGGCCACCCCGATGCCCTGCTCGACCGAGGCGTCCGCGGCATCGGTCTCGATGGTCCAGATCCATGTGTCGAGGATCGCCATCAGCGCGACGAGAAACAGGCCAAACACGAGGGCAAACTCCACGGTGGACTGCCCCCTGGATCGGGGTCGCCGCCTCTGCCCCCCTCGCATCTCAGGACACCGGGATCGCCCGGACCTGGTAGACGGGCTTGGGCAGGAGCGGGGCATCGACAAGGGCGTTGGCGTAGCTCGTGCTGCAGGCGTTGACCGCCGCGGCCTGGGTGTATGGGCTCATTGCGCCCATTCCACCGGTGGGGGTGACGCACCCGAAATAGGCGTTCCCGTCCTCGGCCACCCAGGCCACGAAAGCGGTCACCGTCACGTCCTGGGTCGCCGTCACGGTCGGGCCGGTGGCCGGGACGCTCCCCTCACCGCTGATCTGCTTGTAGTAGTGGGTGACCCCCGCTTCCTCCGGTCCCGAGCTCTCGGCCTGCGACGTGCCGGTCGCCCCGTCTCCGAAGCTCCAGTTGATCGTGTCCGACGGAGCCACGTCGAGGTAGTAGGTGAAGACGAGGGACTCGCCGTCGGCGTCGGGATCGCCCATGACGTTCATGACCGTGGGGAGCCGGTCAGGCCCCTGCGGCTGCGGGTTGATCCAGAAGGTGGTCGGCGCAAAGACCACGTAGTTGTCCGGGACACTGGTCTGCACCTGCCCCGCGGTGACCCCAGTCGAGGCCATGGCTTGCGCCAGCGTCGGCAAAGTCCAGGACGACTCGACAGGAGGCGTGGTGGTCGGCGGGGTGCTCGTGTCCGCCACCGGTCTGACGGTCAGGCTGAGCCTGGGTCCGTCGCACAGCCACTCGCCGCTGCCCGTCTGCACCCATCTCCCGGAGTCACCGGGCACGGTCTTGAGTGAGACTTCGAGCGTCTCGTTCTCCAGTCCCGACATGACCAGGCCCCCCGTGGCAAGACCCGAGTTGGGTTGAGCACTCGGTACCGCGGGCCCGTAGGGGGAGGAGGCGGCCCAGTTGACCCCGAGCACTGCCGGCGCGGTGTCGGTCAGACCTCCCCAGAAGTCACCGAAGGAGCCCGATGCGGGGACGATGTCCGCATCGATGGTCCCGGTCCAGAAGGCGAACGGGAAGACCGTCACAGCGCCCGGCGCGTATTCCGACTCCTGGTACGACTGGCCCAGGACCTGCGCGTTCTCATAACCGATGTCCACGCTGCAGCTCTGGCCGGCGATGGGGGGCGCACCTTCGGCGGCATTGATCCCGGCCGTGTAGGTCCCATCACGCGAGTTGGTCGCCGCGCCTCGACAGTACAGGGTGAGCGTGCCGTCCGCGGCGACGCTTCCGGCAGGGCCCGCCTGTGGTGGCTCGCCAACGGCAAGGTTCAAGCCCGCTGCGGGGGAACAGCTGGACTTTGCACCCGTCACGCCAAACCCGACTACCGTCGGTGCTGCCGGTATGGGTGCGAGCGTCGCCATTCCGACAATCAAGGCCCAGAAGCGCTTTGTCAAGCTCAGATCCCAACCTGACCCATGATCGCATCGGCGGTCGTTCCGTCTCCCTGATCCCAGATATCGTTCACGATCAGATACTGGCCGAGCACGGGGCTAGTGGCCGTACTGGTCACGTCCAGCTCTCTTCCTTCCTGACCGGCGGCGAAGCCCTTCTTTGTCACGGTGCCGTCGGCTGCAGTCCACGTGCTGGTGCAGGGGCCCACCGCCGCGCCGACATACACCACACCGGGGTTCGCCGAAAGGTTGTCCGAGAGACTCGACATCTGCTGACCTGTCACCGTCACGGCGTCGTACTTCGACGCGTACTCGCAGGTCTGGCTGTCGACCACCTTGCCGCCAGCCCTCACGAAGTCGGTCAAGTTGTCACCGCCGCCTCCCTGTAAGAACGTGATGAAGCCTGGCTGGTCGTGTTGGCCGGCCCACTCGGCGAGGGTCCACCACATCTCATCCTCGGTCACCCACGTCTGGAACGCGGCGGAGCTCAGCTCGCCGTTGGTGAGGTTCCGCGTGGCCACGGGCGGAGGATCAGGCACGATCTCCGAGCAGGCCGGCACCATCGTGGCATCCATGTCGAGCCAGGCCTCCTGGACGGCGGTCAGGTCGGTGGGGTGTGCCCCCGTTCCGGCAAGAAACGCCGCGGCGCCCGGGATCGTGGCGTCCTGCGCGTCGCAGTAGGAGGTGGGGGGGACACTGGCGCTGGGACTCGGGGTCGTCCCGGTCGCGTGGGCGGTGCTGAAGGTCGTCAGCGGCGAGGCCGCCGGCCGGCCCGTTTCCTGGCCTCCACCACAGCCGGCTGCCAGGCTCGCGAGCAGGGTCAGGCTCGCGAGCCATCGGCGCGAACGACCTGAACGGGATGGCGCCGAAGTTCCAGGCAGGCAGGGGAGACAGATGCCCACAGTCCTTCCTTCCCAAGACGCAGATGATGCGATCGGCAGTGTACTCAGGTCCACTCTGGTCCTGCTGACGGCCATTGCAGTGCACTCGCCCTCCACTGGGCGTGACGGCCCGTCCCAGGGCCTCCTTCCGGAGGACAGCTCACGAGCTGCTCGCGGACGGGAGGAGCTTATGGAGAGCAGACGGACAGCAGTCGGACATTCGCGGGGCCAGCCCCCTACTTCCGACCGCAGTCACCCGCGGCTCAGGGCAACGTCACCCACCCCAGGCCACGCTGTGCCCGAAGGGGTCGCCGAAGCCCGATCCGTGCGCACCGAGGTCGGCGGCGGCGCTCACGACCTGGCCGCTCGCCCGCTGGAATGCGTCCGAGAGGTCGTTGAAGGAGGCGGATGCTGCCGACGTAGAGGGTGGCGGTGCCGTCCGAGCCGCCCTGACCCGCCGCTGGTGCGACCGGATGCCCTCCGTGACCTGGAGATCGTCCTGGTGAGGGTCGGGGCGATCGCCGCACCGCGGGCGGCCAAGGGGCGAGGCTCACCCCTTGGGAGGCAGCTGATACTCCAGGAAGGCCTTGGTCTGCTCCCAGGCCTGGGCCGCCGCCTGGGGCCGGGAGAACATCGCCGAGTCGTGGTTGTCAAATGCGTGGCCGGCGTGGGGGTGCAGGTGCAGCTCCACGTGGCGGCGGCCGGCAAACTCGTGGGCCACCGCCCGGCGCTGGGTTGCGCTGATGTAGGCGTCGTCCTCGCCGAAGTGGAAGAGGATCGGGCAGGTCACCAGCGGGGCGAGGTCGAGGGCGCCGGGGATGGCCGACCCGTAGTAGCAGACCGCCACCGCCGGGTCCGACGCCGCCGCCACCATGTAGGCGATGCCTCCCCCCAGGCAGAATCCGATGATTCCGGCCCGGTGACCCTGCACCTCCGGTATGGAGCGCAGGTGGTCCAGCGTCACCGTCGCGTCGTCCACCGCCTGGGGCAGATCCAGCCGCTGCATGGCCTGGAAGGCGCGCGGCAGGCTGTCGGGGAGGTGCTCGTCGAGCACCAGGTCGGGCTCCAGCCGCGAGTAGAGGTCGGGCGCCAGGGCGACGTAGCCGAGGCCGGCCAGCCGGTCGCACACGCCCTTCACATACGGGGTGAGGCCGAATATCTCCTGCACCACGACCAGTCCCGGCCCCGTTCCGCTCTCGGGAAGGGACAGTGAGCCCGAGAACCGGTGCCCGTCGTGGCCCCAGATGCTCTCTTCCCTTCTCTCCATCGCCAGGAAAGCGTACTCGTCAGCCGGTGTTCTGCAACCCGGCCGCGATCCCGTTGACGCTGCGCAGGATCGCCTCCAGGAGCGCCGCCCGCTGCGGGTCGGCCTCGTCCAGGGCCCGGTAGCGGGCCAGCAACTGCGCCTGGAGGACGGAGAGCGGGTCGATGTAGGGGTCGCGCAGCCGGAGGGTCTCCTGGAGGAGCGGCTGGTCGGCGAGCAGGGTGCGCTTGCCGGTGATGTGGAGCACCGCCTGGAGCGTCCGGGCGTGCTCCGCGGTCAGATCCACCCACATCCGCTCGCGCAACCCGGGGTCACGGACCAGCTCGAAGTAGCGGCTCGCCACCCCCATGTCGGTCTTGGCCAGGGTCATCTCCAGGTTGCCGATCAGCGCGCGGAAGAACGGCCAGCGCCGGTACATCTGGTGGAGCAGCTTCCAGCGTGCCGTCCCCGCCTCGGGCATCGGGGCGTCGACCTCGCAGGGCGGCGGCGCGTCGCGGTCATCGGCGGCGTCAACGGGGAGGCCCTCGGCAAACGCCACCAGCGACCCACCCACCCCGTACCACGTGGGCAGCATCAATCGGGTCTGGTTCCACGCGAAGACCCACGGGATGGCGCGCAGATCGGCGATCCGGGTGGACTCCCCGCGGCTGACCGGGCGGGAGCCGATGTTGAGCTGACCCAGCTCGCCGATCGGGGTCACCTGGGTGAAGAAGCGCTCGAATTCGTCCGTGTACACGAAGGCCCGGTAGCGCCGGTAGCTGTCGACCGCGATGCCGGCCATCGCCGTCTCCCAGACCGCCTCCTGGTCGGGGGGGAGGGGCGTCTGCAGCGAGCTCGCCTCCCACACCGCGGCGGCGACCAGCTCCAGGTGGTTCTGGGCCACCTCGTCGCGCGAGTAGCGGTAATGGAGGATCTCCCCCTGCTCGGTCAAACGAACCCGGCCGCGCACCGCTCCCGGGGGTTGGGAGAGGAGCGCCTCGTGGGTGGGGCCGCCGCCGCGCGACACCGTGCCGCCCCGGCCGTGGAAGAGACGCAGGCGCACGCCCGCCTCGTCGCAGACGCGGGCGAGCTGACGATGGGCGACGTACAGCGACCACTGGGCGGCCAGATAGCCGCCGTCCTTGCTGCTGTCGCTGTAGCCGAGCATCACCTCCTGGAGGTTGCCGCGGGCCCGCACCTGCTGGGCGTACTCGGGTTGGGCGAGCAGGCGGCGCAGCACTCCGGGTGCGGAGCGCAGGCCGGAGATCGTCTCCATCAGCGGCACCAGGTCGAATCGGCTGGTGTGCACGCCGCCGAAGGACCATGAGACCAGCCCGACCAGGGAGGCGAGCCACAGCCCCGCCATCACCTCGACGGGGGAATGGGTCATCGAGATCACCACGTTCTCGGTCGCGTGCGGGGAGATCGAGCGCTGGGCGCGGCCCATCTCCACCAGGGTGTCCAGGAGGTCGCGGTCGTCCGCGCTGAGGGTCAATGTGCCGATGTGCGGCCCGCGCTGCTGCATCGCCCGCGCCAGCAGCCCGACCGCAGCGTCCTCGTCGAGGTCGTCCAGGCTGCCCTCCAGCTGACCGCATTGGCGCAGGATCCCGGAGGCGACCTCGCGCAGCCGCGCGGCGTGCAGGCGGACATCGATGGCGTAGCCGTAGAAGTCGAAGGCGGCGACCTGGCGCCGGAGCTCCAGCAGCTTGCCGTTGGCGAAGAGCGCTCCGCGCTGGCGGCGGAGGGCGCCGTCGACGAGGTCGAGGTCGCCGAGCAGCTCCTGGGCGGTGGAGTACGGGCGTTCGGCTGCCCTGACTCCCTGGAGCTGAGCCAGCGACGCCTCCAGCCGGTGGCGGATCAGGGTCAGCTTGCGCCGGTACGGCTCGGTCTGGTTGCGGTCGCCGAGGTCGTGGGTCGCCTCGGGCATCCGCGCCTCGTCGTCGGCGATGGACGCGGCCAGCACCGGGTCGGCACCCGTCCATCGCGTGGACTGGCTGTACTGGACGGAGATCGCGTGCACCGAGTCGCGGTAGCGGGCGAGCACCATCTCCTTCTGAGCCCGCAGCGCGTCGCGGAGCGTCCGCGCCCGGGCGTGGGGGTTGCCGTCCTGGTCGCCGCCAACCCAGGAGCCGAGGCGGAGGAAGGGGTGAAAGGGGGGCGGTGCTCCCCCGAAGACCTCGACCCAGCGGCGGTCCAGCTCGGCGTGGACGGCGGGGATGGCGTCCATCAGGAGATCGAGGTGGAAGCGGATGTCGCGGGCCTCGTCGAGAACCGTCGGGCGCACCGTGCGCAGCTCCTCGGTCTGCCAGAGCAGCTCCATGTCGCGGCGCATCGAGGCGACCAGCGAGGCGTGGCGGGGGGATCCGGCCGGAGGGCCGTCGAGGTCGTCCAGGGCCATGGCCACCCCGTTGACGTGGTCGAGGACCGAGCGGCGGACCGCCTCGGTGGGGTGAGCGGTGACCACCGGCACCACGTCCAGCTCCGCGAGCGCGGCGAGCAGCCGCTCTCGGCCGCCCTCGATGTGGGCGGCGCGCGTGAAGAGATCGTGGAAGGTCCCCGGGGACGCCGGCCCACCCGCCGGGACGGCCTGGATGCTCCGGATAACCTGGACCCGATGCTCCAGCTCGGCCACGTTGACGAGCTGGAAGTAGAGCGAGAAGGCCCGGATCAGCCGGGTGGCGATGCCGACGTCGATCGCCCCCAGCTGGTGGTCGAGCGCCTGGCTGACCGTCTCGTCGTGGCGATCGCGGAGCTGCTTGGTCTTTGCCCGCACCTCCTCCTCGAGCACGAGGAGCGGCTCTCCCTCCTGCTCCGCGAGCGTCTCTCCCAGCAGGGTGCCGACCAGGCGCACGTTGCGCCGGAGGCGACGCTCGGCATCGGCTTCTGGACTGGGAGGTATGGGGTCAGGCGGGCCGGCCACCTGGGAAGCATGCCGCCTCGCCGTCCCCCGGTGTCGTCTGCATAGTGTTCCCGTGATGGACATCGCCACCCGGCGCCTTCGGAGCCAGCGTCTCGCCGGCAATCCGCTCGACACCGCGGACGAGGTGGTGGGCTGGCTGGGTGCGGTGCAGGCCCAGGACTACACGGCGGCCGTCTGGGCCCTCGGGCAGCGCACGCGTGACGCCACCGCCGCCGACGTGCACCGGCTCTTCGACGCCGGGACGCTCGTTCGCACCCATCTGCTGCGCCCCACCTGGCACCTGGTGCTCCCCGACGACCTCCGGTGGCTGCTCGCCCTGACGGCGCCGCGGCTCCGGACCGCCCTCGCGGGCCGCTGGCGCGAGCTGGAGATCGGTCCCGGCGTCATGAGCCGTGCCCAGGACACCTTCGCCGGCGCGCTTGCCGGTGGCCGCCAGCTCACCCGCACCGAGCTCGGTGCCGCGCTGCGGGCGGCGGGCATCGCCCCCGACGGCCAGCGGCTCCCCCACCTGATCATGGCGGCAGAGCTCGACGCGCTGGTCGTCAGCGGCCCGCGCCGGGGCCACGACTTCACCTACATGCTGATGGACGACCGCGTGCCCGCAGCCGCTCCGCTCAGCCCCGAGGAGGCGCTCGGACGGCTCGCCCAGAGGTACTTCCGCAGCCGGGGGCCGGCACAGCTCCAGGATTTCGCCTGGTGGGCCGGCACCACCCTGGACGGTGCTCGGAGGGGTGTCGCCGCCGCGGGTGACAGCCTGGCATCCGAGCTGATCGACGGCAAGCCGTACTGGGACGCCGATCCGGCCTCTGACGCCGTCCTCGTCCCCGTCGCCGCCGCTGCCGCTCCCGGCCCCGCCCCGCCGCCTCCGCGGACCTCGCGGGCCCCGGTTGCTCATCTGCTCCCGAACTTCGACGAGCTCACCGTGGCGTACCGCGATCGCTCCGCCGCTGACCATCCCGACGGGCGGTTCGACCCCGACCTCTTCGCCTTCGGCAGCATCCTCGGCAACGTGCTGGTCATCGGCGGCAGAGTCCGGGGTGCCTGGCGTCGGGTGGTGCGCCCCCGTTCGGTGCGCGTGCAGGTGCGCCTGCTCGACCCGCTGAGCCCCGCTGAGCGGGCCGCCGTGGCACGCGCCGCCGAGCGGATGAGCCGGTTCCTCGAGCGGCCCGTCGACATCGAGTGGGAGGGGCCGCGGCCCGGTTGGTGACCGGTGACACGGCGCCGGTGAGCGGCCCCCAGGTCGGGAGCGATGGCTCCGGCAGCCGGCCGAGAGGGTGCGTTCACTCGCCCGTCGGTCTTGTCCTCGGCACGGACCATCGTCCGGAGAACTGGCACCCCTCCCCCGCACCGAAGCGCGGGGGGGGATGCGGCCATCAGTATCGCACAACCCCCTGGACTTTGCAAGGCCTCGGACTGACGAATGGTGGTTCCTTGAACAAGGTGACCGGGAACCACTTCAGAGTGGTGGTGAAGGCCTCCAGTGTTATGCCGGTCATTGCCTAACTACTTTCCGGAACATTGGGCGCGAAGCCCAAATGCCGGTGGTCTGGCGACCTCCACACCCGGCCCCGACTGGCACGGATCATCACGGCGAGGTTCGTGGGTGGGGGCTGCTTGGTGCGCGGGGAGAGCGACTGACGGAGCGGCCTCTCGGAAAAGCCAAGGGGCCGGAGATCCTCCGCAGTCGAGAACCTCCGGCCCTTCCCGGTCGGCCCGCGGTCTGCGGGCCCCCTGCTCAGTGCTTTCGAGTCAGCGCGTGACCCTTGCCGCTCCGGGTGCGGCGACGGCCTCCGCCTCCGAGACCTCCCTGGGGATGCTGCGGAAGGAGAGGACCCAGTAGATGACCCCGGCCACCACCATGCCGAGGAGCCAGCTGAGGTCGCCGCCCCCCGTGGCGTTGGAGATCGGACCCTGGTACGACGGGAAGTAGTAGAGGGCGTCGGTCCACATCAGGGCTGCGAACATGCCCACGACCAGCGCGACGATCGCCTTCCAGTTGACGCCGCCGCTGCGCCAGTAGAGCCCGCCGATCTTCTGTGCAAGGCTTGCGCCGTCGTAGCGTCCCCTGCGCAGGAAGTAGTCGACCATCAGGATGGCGAACCACGCGCCCAGCCAGACCAGGATGTAGTCGAGGAAGCCGGAGAGGTCGGTGTAGAGGTTCCCCTTGAAGACGACCAGACCCGTGACCGCACCGCTCACCACCGTGTCGACGAGGATGCAGCCCCAGCGCTTCATGGGGATGCCGATGGCCTGCAGGGTCACTCCCGACGAGTACATGTCGATGGTGTTGATCGCGAAGAGCTGCAGGATGGCGACGATCATGAAGGGCCAGAAGAACCAGTCCGCGTACGCCGTGAACGCCGACGGGATGCCGACCACCTC
>Ga0181529_10003467_pt1 | contig 17939 bp, 16 predicted proteins | sample PEATcosm2014_Bin_36_FD_119763 | JGI IMG/M metagenome (GOLD analysis project Ga0181529, IMG submission 119763) | Peatland microbial communities from MTU Mesocosm Facility, Houghton, MI, USA - PEATcosm2014_Bin10_30_metaG | ecosystem: Environmental > Terrestrial > Soil > Wetlands > Peat | place... | reverse complement strand
GGTCGCGGCTGAGCCCGAGGTCGCGGCTGAGCCCGAGGTCGCGGCTGAGCCCGAGGTCGCGGCAGAGCCCGAGGTCGCGAAGCCGGTTCAAGCGGAAATCGTGGTTCCCGTCGACATCGAGCGCTATCTCGGACCCTGCATCCATTACCGGCCCTTTGCCCCGTTCGAGAGCGCGCCTGTCTTCGAAGAACTTCCTGTAGTCGGCGAAGGCGAGCCTTGGTCCGAGCTCGAGTTCATCGGCGATTTCGATGAAACAGAGGAAGAGGAGTACGAGGATTTCGTGGAGGAAGGCGGGATCATCGAGTATCGCGATGGGGTTTTCAGGCTCCACGAGGATTTTGGCCCAAGCGGTCCCGGGAAGGACCCGGAGCTGCGCGCCCTGGTCGATTCGGTCCTTGGCGTCGGCTCCACCTCCGACTAGAGGTATTGACCCTGGCGTTTCGAGCGTCTAGGGTTGCTGTCTATGGATAGCCGAAAACCCGATAGCCCCCTGAAGTCCAAGGCTTCGAGTCGGATGATCCGAGGCTTGGCATCTGCGGCCCTTTGGGCGGCCTCGGTCCTCGCCCTCTCCTTCGTCATAGTCTGGCCGCTCTGGCGCTTGGCCACGAGTTCCCGCCGCGCCTATTCGATCCTCTTCGCGGCCGCGCTGTTCGCCCTCGCCGCTGCCGCCCTCCTCCGCAAGCTGCGTTCGCGGGTCCGCGCGCGCACGAGGCGCCGCCCCTCGGCATGAGGACTGTTCGAGGGGCCCGGCTTTTCCGATCGGCGACTGCCCTTCTTGCCGCCGCGTGGGGGGCGATCCTCGGCCCGGCCATTGTCGGAGGCGGCGGATCAGTCTGTTTCGCCCAACCCGCCTCGCGCCGCTATCCGGCCCTCGGTTCTCTCGGACCGGACGACATCATCTTCGCCCAGCAGCAGGAGCAGCTGGTCGCGTCCTACGCCGCGTTGCGGAATCACGCGGCCTTGCCCGATCTCGTGGTCTACTCGTACACGGCTCGCGCTACCGTCGATCTGATCTCCCTCGCCGCCCGGCTCAACCTGCCCTACGAGACCTTGGCCACCATGAACAGGCTCGACCGCTCGCGATCCTTCCTAGCGGGCGAGCGTATCCTCGTGCCCGGCGCTCCGGGCCTCTTCGCCCCCCTGTCGCCGGGCTCGGACCTCGACCTACTCATGTCCTACCGCGATATGGGAGCTGGCAGGGTCGTCTCTCTTGACTCTGGGCCCGACCGGACCCCAGCGAGGCTGCTATTCTTCCCGGGCGCTCGCTTCAATCCCGAGGAGCGGGCCCTCTTCCTGGGCCTCCTAGTCCGCTTTCCCCTGCCCTCGGCCCTGATCCGCTCCGGCTTCGGCATGCGCGCGAGCTCCATCGCCCGCCGCGAGTCCTCGAGCGCGGGAATCGAGCTCGCGGCGCCCCTCGGCACCGAGGTGTACGCGGCCAGGGACGGCGTGGTGAGCGACACCGGGGTCGACGTCGCCCTCGGCCAGTACATCGTCATCGCCCACGAAGGGAACTGGTCCACCGTGTACGGCCATCTCTCGGCCCGACGCGTGCGATTGTACGAAGCCGTCCAATCGGGTATGATCGTGGGCAACGTCGGCGCGACGGGGGAGTCCGCGGGGCCTCGCCTGCGCTTCGAAGTGCGAGGCCTAGGCGAGGCCGTCGATCCCGCGCCTCTGAGCCCGCGGATCAAGGAGGAAGGGAATTGACCCGCCTGTTCTCGTGGAACGTCAACGGCATCAGGTCCTGCGCGGGCAAGGGACTATTCGAGTGGCTCGCGGCCGAGAGCCCGGACGTGCTCTGCCTCCAGGAGACCAAGGCCCATCCGGATCAGCTGGGAACCGAGTTCCTCTCGCCGTCCGACGGCCGCGGGGGCGCGTACAAGGCCTATTGGTCCTCGGCCAAGCGCCGAGGCTACTCGGGCGTCGCCCTCCTCTCCAAGCGCGAGCCCCGCTCGATCTCCTTCCTGGGCGCGCTCGAGTACGACGAGGAGGGGAGGGCGCTGGTCGCCGATTTCGGGCCCTTCGTCCTCGTCTCGGCCTATTTCCCCAACAGCCAGGACGGGGGCGCGAGGCTCGGGTACAAGCTCGGCTTCTGCGACGCCCTGCTCGCGTTGTGCGACGGCATCGTCGCCTCGGGGAGGCACGTCGTGGTCGCCGGCGACTTCAACATCGCGCATAGGCCGATCGACCTCGCCAATCCCAAGGCCAACGAGGGCAACCCCGGCTACCTGCCCGAGGAGAGGTCCTGGATGGACAAGTTCCTCTCCTCGGGCTACGCCGACAGCTTCCGGCGCTTCAACGCGGAGGGGGGCCAGTATACGTGGTGGACCTACCGTGTGCCCGGCGCCAGGGAGCGAAACGTGGGATGGAGGCTGGACTACCACTGCGTCGACGAGGGACTCCTCCCGGCCCTCAAGGGCGCGGCCATCCACCCCGCCGTGCTCGGCTCCGACCATTGCCCAGTGTCGATAGACCTCGACCTATAGGAGACCTCCCATGCGAATCCGCTATAACGCGCCCGTCACCCTCACCTTCACGATCGTCTGCGGCCTCGTCCTCCTCCTCAACTACACCATATTGCCTGGCCTCACGGCGGCCTGGTTCACCACGCCGACGCCCTTCGACCCGCACCGTTTCCAGTCCTACGTCAAGCTCATCAGCTACGCGATCGGCCACGCGAACCTCGACCACTACATCTCCAATTTCACCTTCCTCCTCCTCTTGGGGCCCATCCTCGAGGCCACCTACGGCTCCCTCTCGATCCTCCTCATGATGTTCGCCACGGCCCTCGTCACCGGCCTCCTCCAGGTCTTTTTCTTCCCGAGCACCGGCCTCCTCGGGGCGAGCGGCATCGTGTTCATGATGATCCTCCTGGCCTCCCTGGTCAATTTCCGCAAGGGCGAGATCCCCCTCACCTTCATCCTCATCATGATCATCTACCTGGGGCGGGAAGTCTTCAACGCCGTGGCGGCCAACGTCGCGCCCGGCTCGACCAACAACATCTCGCAGTTCGCCCACATCATCGGCGGCCTCGTCGGCTCGGTCTTCGGCTTCCTCAGGCCGGCCAAGCGCGTCGCGGCAGACCCAGCTCAATAGGCATGGCCTCACGCTTCGCGCGCTACGTGCGGCGCATCGTCAGGACCGCCCTGATCCTCGCGGTACTGGCCCTCGTCCTCGCGTCGGTCCAGGCCCTCTTCCACCCCTTCGACGCCTATATCGAGAAGGGCACGGCCTTCGTGGCGGGGCTCGACTCCAGGCTCTCCCGCGAGGCCTTCAATGGCATCACGATCGGGAGCCTCGCGCTGATCCTCGGCCTTTGCGTCTTCCCCCTCTTCCTCAGGCGCATCGACGAGAAGGCCTACGCCCGCGGCCTCTGGCGGGGCCTCGTCTCGGCCGCCGTCTTCTACCTCTCGAACCAGCTCTTCGCCCTAGCCTCGAGGATAGGCCGAGTTCATTTCATCGTCGCCATCGTCGCCGTCGTCGTGGTCACCGCCCTGGTGGTCGAGGGCGTCTCGCTCGCCGTCAAGGAGGAGGAGGAGAAGTCCTTTCGAACCGACGTCGTCGCCTCCATCGCCTCCGGCCTCCTCTTCGGGGTCCTCGTCAAGCTCGCCGGCTATGGCCTCGAGCTCCTCAGGCGAAAGGCGGGCGTCTAGTGCCCGAACTGCCCGACCTCGTCCATATCGTGAAGACTCTCGGCCCCCGGATCGAGGGGCGTCGCATAACGCGGGCCCTCGTCAAGAACCCGATCGTCCTGCGCATACTCGTGCCGGGGGGCTTCGGCGAGCTCGCGGGGGGGCGGACGATCGAAGGCCTCGAGCGCCACGGCCCCTTCCTGAGGTTCGGCCTGGGCGCCGCGGAGGGAGAGGGCGGCCTCGACCTCGTCATGCACTTGATGCTCGCGGGCAGGCTCAGGCTCGCCGAGGCCGGGGAGAAGCCCCTGCCGGCCACCGCCTTCAGCCTCGAGCTCGAGGGCGCGCTCGTCCTGCACTACGGGGACGAGAAGTCCATGGGCAAGGTCTACCTCTGCCCCGCAGGGAGCTTCGAGTCCATACCGGGCTATTCGACGCAGGGAATCGACGTGACCTCTCCCGGCTTCACCTTCGAGGCCTTTTCGGCCCTGATGGCCAAGAAGCGCTGCCAGGCGCGGGTGTTCATCATGGACCAGAGCTGCCTCTCGGCCATCGGCAACGCCTACGCCGACGAGATCCTCTTCGAGGCGCGCATCCACCCCAAGGCCCCCTGCTATTCCCTGGGGCCGGAGCGCAGGCGCGCCTTGTACGATGCGGTCCGATCCGTCCTCGCCTGGGGGATCGAGGAGGTCGAGAAGGCCGGCCTGCCCCTCGAGGACAAGGCGAGGGGCCACATGCGCGTCCGCGGCCGCGCCGGCGAGAAATGCCCGCGCTGCGGCCAGACGATACGCAGGACCGGCGTCCTGGGCTACGACTCCTTCTTCTGCCCGAGCTGCCAGCCCGACTTGACCGGCCGCGGCCTCGATTGGAGCAAGCTGACCCGGAACTAGGCGGTGGACGCAAAGGGTACGAAGCGGTTGGCGTTCATGTCGGCCGTGGCGGGCCGTAAAGGGAAAAGCTCGAGCCCATGACCCTCTCCCATATCTCTCCTTGGCGGCCCGGACCCGCGCGGCGACTATTCGCTTGCCTGTGCTCTAAAAAGTCGCAGGGCAATGCCGACGAACCAAAAGAGCAAGGCGAGGGCGCCGAGCATAATCAAGTAGGGATCTACCAAGGGATAGGCGGGCGGCATTATGGAAACCGGTGGTCCTAGCTGCAGCGCGTTTCCTATGATTCCCGCGATGGCCACGATCGGCCGGAACTTCCGACTCTGCAGCATCACTATCGAGACGAGCAGGCCCGAAAGCCCGGCGAGAATCGTCGCGGCTATGGGACCGGTGCCGTTCCAGAGCGCTATCAAGGTCCGGGCGGAGTCAAGAACCTGGTTTCTCTGCACCTCGGTCGTCGCGGCGGCAAGCCGGTCGCTGAGGTAGAGCATTGAAAAAGTCGGATTGGTTGCGAAATACACGGCGATCCCGATGAACGAGAAGGCAATAGAAAGTATGAGAGTCGGGTAGCCCTTCCTAAACGTCCGCAACAGGAAGAAAAGCGAGAGATAAAGAGGCGCATAAAGGGCGACCAGTATTATGTCGAGTCCCAGCGTCCGAACGATGCCCAGGAAGCGGTTCGGCTGAAGCGCGGCTAGCCAATTCTCCGCCGAGCCCAGTATCGGCGGCAATCCGCAGACCGCAACCACAATGAGCTCCGCGATGCAGATCAGCGCAATGGCCGCCGCCGAAAAGGCGCCTATTTTTCGGAAGGGTATTCGCCTGCCTTCCTCGAATTCGCTCACATCCGCCTCCGTCGAAGCATAGTGCCAAAGAGCAAGGGGACTATAGCCCGCGACTCGAGCAAGCCGCGCTCGGCTCGCGATTCAAGTAATATCAATATGCCTGGCCGATTCTGGGCGCTTCGCCGCTTCTCGTGCCTTGTATCGAGCGGGCGGCTAGGGTTTCATCGGGCTTGAATTGCCGGATGCTGCGGCGCATGCCAAACATGATGTTCGCTCCTTAAGGAAGCACAATATGCCTACGCCCCCTTTTCTGCCATGGCAAACGACGCATAGATCGTGGTATTTTGCGTAAAATGGCTCGAGCGAGAGAATCTCGACTGCCGACCAATAGAAATCGACGCTGACAGGAGCATTCGGTCAAGGGGCCTCGGCCCGGAGACTCTCGACAATGCTGGTGCCCGCTTCCCCCGCAATTTTGTCCTCCTCCGCCCCGACGCGGCGCGGATTGACAGGCCGAGCCGAGGTTGGCTACTATCTGCGACCGGCGATGGAGTTCGCCGATCGGGCCGATACCTGAAGGATCGACGGCTCGATAAAACCGCCGATGCTTGGCTGATGACTCCTACGATCTCTATTCGTGGAAGGAGTCCTCGGCATTATGACACCCCTTTTTTTCATCGCCGCCCTCTGGCTCGCCCTGGCCGTCCTCGCGGCCATCGTCGCCTACCATCTGGACATCTCGATAGCCCTCGTGGAAATCTGCGTGGGCATGGTCGCGGCCGCGGTGGCCGACCATTTCTTCGGCAAGGGCTCGCTGGGCGCGGGCCAGCAATGGCTGCAGTTCCTGGCCTCGGTGGGCGCCGTGCTGCTGACCTTCCTCGCCGGCGCCGAGCTCGATCCCGCCGTCATGCGCAAGAAGGCGAAGGAAGTCTCGGTCGTCGGCATCGTCGGCTTCCTGGCGCCCTTTGCGGGCGCCACTGCGGTTGCCCACTTCGCGATCGGTTGGACCTGGCCTTCCAGCATCCTCGCCGGGATCGCGCTCTCGACCACCTCGATGGCCGTGGTCTACGCGGTCATGCTCGAGACGGGGCTCAACAAGACCGATTTCGGCAAGGGCATCCTCGGGGCCTGCTTCATCAACGACCTCGGCACCGTCCTGGCCCTCGGCCTCGTCTTCTCGCCCTTCGATTACAAGACCCTGGTCTTCGTGGGAGCGAGCGCCGTCCTGATCGTCCTCTTCCCGACGATCACGAAGTGGCTCACGAGGGTCTACGGCAACAGGACCGCGGCCATCAGGACGAAGTGGGTCATCGTCGTGCTCCTCTTCCTCGGCGCCCTAGCCTATTGGGCCGGGAGCGAGGCGGTCCTGCCCGCCTACGTCCTCGGCATCGTGCTCGCCGAGTTCGCCTCGGTCGAGCACCAGTGGGTGCGCCGGCTCAGGACCCTCACGACCGGCTTCCTGACACCCTTCTATTTCCTGCGAGCCGGCACCCTCGTCTCCATACCCGCGCTGATCGCGGCCCCCCTCGTCTTCCTCTTTCTCTTCCTCGCCAAGGTCGGGTCCAAGATTCTCGGCCTCTTTCCCGTGATCGGGCGCTTCCGCAAGGAGCCCAAGGAGCGCTGGTACTACACCCTCATGATGTCGACGGGCTTGACCTTCGGGACCATCTCGGCCCTCTTCGGCCTCTCCCATGGCATCGTCGACGGAAGGCAGTACTCCCTCCTCGTGGCGGTGGTCATCGCGAGCGCCCTCATCCCGACTTTCATAGCGAACAAGGCCTTCCTGCCCAGGCGGCTCTTGCCGGAGGCTACGGAGGCCAAGGCGGCGAAGGGGGCGCTCAACGTGCCCGAGGGCGGATTCTCCGACGAGTGAGGCCTGGTAAACTCGGGCCGGGAGAGCTACTCTCGACCTGGATGTCGTATCGTTGCATAAGCGGCGAAAGGAGCGTTGAATGACGTATTCGGCCGAAGTGGAGCGCATGTGCCCCCTGGCGCAGGGAGGCTACCACGAGTCCTCGCCGATCCCCGAAGAGGGGAAGTGGGTGCGCGCGAAGGAGATCAAGGACATCTCCGGGCTGACCCACGGCGTGGGCTGGTGCGCCCCGCAGCAAGGCGCCTGCAAGCTCACCCTCAACATAAAGGGCGGCGTGATCGAGGAGGCCCTCATCGAGACGATCGGCTGCTCGGGCATGACGCACTCGGCCGCCATGGCCGCCGAGGTCCTCACCGGCAAGACCATGCTCGAGGCCCTCAACACGGACTTGGTCTGCGACGCGATCAACACCGCGATGCGCGAGCTCTTCCTGCAGATCGCCTACGGGCGCTCGCAGACGGCCTTCTCCGAGGGAGGCCTGCCCATCGGCGCCGGCCTCGAGGACCTGGGCAAGGGGCTGCGGAGCCAGATCGGCACGATGTACGCCACCAAGGCCAAGGGGACAAGGTACCTCGAGATGACCGAGGGCTACGTCACTCGGCTCGGCGTGGACGAGTCCGGCCAGATCGTCGGCTACGAGTACGTCAACGTCGGCAAGCTGCTGGACGCCCTCAAGAAGGGCGGGGACGCGGGCGAAGCCTTCGCCAAGTCCAAGGGCAGCTACGGACGCTTCGCCGAGGCCGCGAAGTACATCGATCCCCGGCACGAGTGAGGAGGAGCGCCATGTCACTGTTCGAAGGATACGAGCGCAGGATCGACCAGGTCCTTCCAGCCTTGAGGAAATACGGCATAGCCTCGCTCGAGGAGGCCAAGGAAATCTGCGAGAAGAAGGGCCTCGACGTAAGCGCGATTGTCCGGGGCGTGCAGTCCATCTGCTTCGACAACGCCTGCTGGGCCTATACCGTCGGGGCCGCGATGGCCATCAAGAAAGGCGACGCGTCCGCCGTCGCCGTGGCGCGGACCCTGGGCGAGGGCCTCCAGGCATTCTGCATCCCCGGTTCCGTGGCCGACGAGCGCAAGGTGGGCCTCGGGCACGGCAACCTCGCCGCGATGCTCCTCTCCGACGAGACCAAGTGCTTCTGCTTCCTCGCGGGGCACGAGTCCTTCGCCGCGGCCGAGGGGGCTATCGGCATCGCCAAGAGCGCCAACCGCGCCCGCAAGGCCCCCCTGCGAGTGATCCTCGACGGCCTGGGCAAGGACCCGGCCCTCATCATCTCGCGGATCAACGGCTTCACCTACGTGGACACCAGCTTCGACTACGCGACGAGCGAGCTCACGATCGTCCGAGAGACCGCCTTCTCCAAGGGCGAGCGGGCGAGCATCCGCTGCTACGGCGTCGACGACGTGCGCGAGGGCGTGGCCGTCATGTCGCGCGAGGGCGTCGACGTCTCGATCACCGGCAACTCCACGAACGCCAATCGCTTCCAGCACCCGGTCGCCGGCACCTACAAGAAGGAGTGCGTGGACCAGGGCAAGAAATACTTCTCCGTCGCCTCGGGCGGCGGCACGGGGCGCACCCTCCACCCCGACAACATGGCGGCCGGTCCAGCGTCCTATGGCATGACGGACACGATGGGGCGCATGCACTCCGATGCCCAGTTCGCGGGCTCCTCCTCGGTGCCCGCCCACGTCGAGATGATGGGCCTCATCGGCATGGGCAACAACCCGATGGTGGGCGCCTCCGTCGCCGTGGCCGTCGCGGTCAGCGAGGCGATGGCCTGACCCTGCCGGGGGACGAGGCATGGCGGACGTCAGCGTCCTGAGCGAGCGGGGGTCGGGCGGGACGGAAGACCGGCCTGCCCGCGAGCCCGAGTGCTTCCGCGACCTCAACCTGGACGCCTTCGTCGATGCCGTCCTGGCCGGCATGGACGAGTACGATCTCCGGGCCTTCTATTGCAGCCCCTTGAGCGGCCTCGCCGAGATCGAGTATCGGCAGGAAGTGGCGAAGGAGCTCGAGGAAGGCCCGGCCCTCGCCATAGTCAAAGCCTTCGGCCTGGGCATGCGCGCGGCCCGCGAGCGCAAGGCCCAGGCCGCGGGCCTCCGGCACGAGCACCAGAGGGCCCGCTGGTTCCTCGACGCGGCCCAGGCCTACTGCGACGCCGTCCTCGCCCTCGCCGAGAAGCTTCGCCGCCTCGGTCCCCGCTCGCGGGGCCTGGCCGACTTCTCGGCCTGCCTCGGGCGCTATGTAGAGACCCCTCGCTTCCGTTCCCTCCATTCGGATCTCCTCGCCGTCCTGCGGGCCATGGAAGGCGTGAGATACGCTCTCATAGTCCGCCGCGGCGAGCTCAGGGTGGCCCGCAGCGCGGGGGAGGCCGGCTACGAGGAGAAGGTCGAGGAGCTCTTCGCGCGCTTCGAAGGCAATGGAGGCAAGGACTATGCCTCGCACTTCAGCGACCCTCGCGACCTCAACCAGGTCGAGGCGGGGATCCTGGACCTCGTGGCGCGGCTCTTCCCCGCGGAGTTCGCTGCCCTGGGCGCTTTCAGGTCGAGGCACGCGGACTATGCCGAGCCCTTCGTCCTCGCCTTCGATCGCGAAATCCAGTTCTACGTCTCCTACCTCGACCATATCGCAGGCCTCAAGCGCCTCGGCCTCGGCTTCTGCTATCCGGTCCTCTCCGCCGAGTCGAAGGAGACTGTAAGCCGCGGGAGCTTCGATATCGTCCTCGCCGCCGCGCGCGCCGCCGAGGGCGAGAGCGTCGTGGCCAACGATTTCCGCTTGAGCGGGAGCGAGCGCATCCTGGTGATCACGGGACCCAACCAGGGAGGGAAGAGCACCTTCGCCCGGAGCTTCGGCCAGCTCCACTACCTGGCCAGGCTCGGCCTGAGCGTGCCTGGGAGCGAGGCCCGACTCCTCCTCTGCGATACTATTTTCACCCACTTCGAGCGGGAGGAGGGGCGGGAGGACAGGCGCGGCCGGCTCAAGGACGAGCTCGAAAGGATGCGCTCCATCCTCGAGGCCGCCACGCCGAGGAGCGTCCTCGTGCTCAACGAGAGCTTCGCCTCGACCTCGCTCAAGGACGCGGTCCATATCGGCCGCCGGGTCCTGGAGAGGATCGCCGAGCTGGACGCGCTCTGCGTCTTCGTCACCTTCATGGACGAGCTTGCGGAGGGCGAGAAGAGGGTGAGCATGATGTGTACCGTCGAGCCGGGCGACAAGAGTGACCCGGGCGCGCCGGGTGCGTCCGCGGTCCGGACCTACAAGCTCCTGCGCAAGAGCCCGGACGGGCTGGCCTACGCCCTCTCCATCGCCCAGCGGCGCGGCCTGACGCGCGAGCTCATCCTCGGGAGGATCCGTCGATGAGGGCCTGCCTCCTGCAACCGGCTTCGAAGGCCGGCCCGCAGACTAGGGCGCCCGCGCCTCAGACCACGGTCCTCGACCTCGAGCGCGATCTCTGGCTCCAGACACTCTACAGGGCCATGGCCGAGGGCGAGGAGCTCATCGCCGCCACGGCCAGGGAGGAGATCCTCTCGGGCACTGACGACATAGGCATCATTTCCTATCGCCAGAAGGTCCTCGCCGATTGCCTGAAGAATCCCTCGCTCGCTCGGCAGCTCTACGCCCTCATAGGCGAGGCCCTGCGCGAGGAGAGGCAGGCCGACTCGCGCTTCTCGAGGCTCTCCCCCTCGGCCCTCCTCGACACGGCGATCGGGACCCTCGCCCCGCTTCTGGACGGCATCGACCGCATGCGAGAGCTCCTTCGGGCCCAGGCGGGGTCCTTCGTTTCCTCGGGCTTCGCCGCGCTCGCGCAGGGCATGGACGAGGAGCTCGGCGAGGAGTACACCGAAGGGGCCAGGAGCCTCCTCCGCGAGCTGCGCTTCCCCGAGGGCCTGCTCATCGGCGCGGAGCTTGGCATCGGCTGCAAGGGCAGGGGCTACCGGGCGATCGAGCCGGGAGTGGAGAGCGCCTCGCTCAGGTACAGGCTGCCCGAGGGCGAGGATGCCCGGCGCGCGGTCGAGGAGCTCCGCGATCGCGGCCTCGCCCGCGCGGCCGAGGCCCTCGCGCGCTCGAGGGACAGGGTCCGCGGCTTCCTCGCCGAGACGAGGCGGGAGCTCGCCTTCTACCTGGGCTGCGTCAACCTGGCCAAGAGGCTCGAGGCGCTCGGCATGGGCCTCTGCTGGCCCGAGCCCGTCGCGGCGGGGGAGGGGGCATGCAGGGCGGCCGGGCTCTACGACCCCTGCCTCGCGCTCGAGCTGGGCGCGAAGGTCGTGCCCAGCGCCCTCGAGGCCGACGGCCGCGGCCTCGTCCTCGTCACGGGGGCCAACCAGGGAGGGAAGTCCACATTCCTGCGGAGCGTGGGGCTCGCCCAAGTTCTGATGCAGTGCGGCATGTTCGTCCCGGCCCGGTCCTTCCGCTCCTCGGTCTGCGCCGGCGTATTCACGCACTTCCGCAAGGCCGAGGACCGGAGCATGCGCTCGGGCAAGCTGGACGAGGAGCTCGGCCGTATCGGCGACATCGTGGACCGCGCGAGGCCGTCCTCGATGCTCCTCCTCAACGAGTCCTTCGCCTCGACCAACGAGAGGGAGGGCTCGGAGATCGGCCGTCGCATCGTCGGAGCCCTCCTCGAGGCGGGCCTCAGGATCTTTTTCGTCACCCACCTCTACGACTTCGCGGCTTCCTATCTGGGCTCGCCAGGTTCCGCCCTTTTCCTGCTCGCGCGGAGGGAGGAGGGCGGGAGGCGAAGCTACGAGATCGCCCCCGGCGAGCCCCTGGACACGAGCTTCGGGCGCGACGTGTACGACGAGGTCTTCGGTCCGGGCTGAGGGGGCGGCGGCTCGGTCTCCGAAGCTCGAGCGCACTCGGCACCGCCGGTCGTGCCGGTTCCCGTGTTCCTTAGAGGCTCAGCTATGCCTTGGGGTCGCTTGTGAAAATTCATCGAAATTTCATGAATCTAGGCCGGCAATGCAGTACGTATTTTCGACATGAATTGGGCATAGCTGAGTGCCAGTCAAGGAGAGAGACATGATATTGGATGTCGAGCAATATATAGACAATGAGCCTGAGGCCGGTATCAATAAAGAATTGGATTTGACTTAAAAACCCTGGCTCGATTGGAAGAAGAAGGCTCGTCTCCGCGTCGACAACTTGCGAGTCCGCGAGAAGGTCGGCGAAACATCAGCCAGCGCAGGAGCCTCGACGAGCTCCTCGTCTCGCAGAACTCGCAAATCGTCTCGGCCCGAGCAGCCGAGTCCGGCCAGCTCCTCTCCAAGCTCCGTTGGCAGCTCGTGGCCTTCTCCGCCGCCAATGTCCTCCGCTCCGCCGAGAGGCGGAAGACCTCGGCCTTCCTGAAGGAAATCGGGAAATACGTCCCGGAGGAGGTGGACGATCCTTTCTTCGCCTGGCCCGACGGCTCAATCGTCACTGCAGCGGGAGCCACCGCCAAACTCGGACAGGGACTACTTCAACGCCGTGATCAACGAAGGACCCTCCAGGTCCCTGTCGTCGTACTCGCCTAGAAAGTGTCCAACGAGGAAGGAAAGACCGTCGGAATCGTCGCCTTCCAGCCCAGGCTGGAGGCTCGGCCTCAGTCAGCGCACCGAGGAGATGGTCTCGAGCATGGGCTCGGCCACGACCTCCGTGTCCAGGGTCGCCTCGGAGTTCGTCTCCCTCACGGCAGCGTCCGAAACGGGCAAGGCCAGCCTATCGAAGGCTGCCGAGAGGATTGCCCAAATCTCCGTCCAATCGCGCAGTCTTGAGGAGGCGAACGAGGCGGTTGCGGATATCGCCTCGAACACGAACCTCCTCGCCGAGACCGCATCGGAGCAGTCCAAGACCATCGGCAGAGAGTTGACTCTCATCCAAGATGCGATGGCCGAAATCGTAGCCGCCTCCAAGGAGTCCGAAACGGCCTTCTCGCTCGTGGCCGGAAAGCTAGCCGATACCGACCATGTCGTGCGTCATGCGAACGAGGCCATGATCGAGCAGGGAGAAGGCGCCGCAAGCGGCCTCCGCGGTCCAGGAGCTTTTGGACACGATGGCCGGGAGCGCGCGCCATCGGCTCCAATGTCGAGGCTGTCTCGGCCATGGCGGGCGGCACCCGCGATACCATCAGCGCATGGAGGCCGCCATCGGCCGATTCAAGGTTTAAGGAGAAGGGAAAGGCCGAGGTGGCGCAGCGAGGGAAGGCCGAAGAGGGATCGATCTTTCATGGAAGGGCCAACAGTAGGCCGGAAAGCCCGGGTACGGCATTTTGTATGATCCCCAGGGAAACCTGGGCCAAGCTCCAATGCTGGACGCACATTCGCATTTCTTGCAGGTTTGGGTTGGATGAATTATCCTTTTCCCCAGGATGTCTGGTTCCCGTGATGGATTTGGCCTATACGCCCGGATCGTCCCCCTTATCGTCGTGGCAGGCTTCCTCGCCTGTTCCTGCGGGACCGCGCAAATCCGCTCCGCCGAGGCCGTCCAAGGGGCGGCGGATCTTTCCCGGGGCATAGATTTCGACCGCGGAGAGATGGCTCGGCTGGATGGCCGATGGGAGCTCTATCGCGGCAGGCTCCTCGGGCCGGGGGACTTCGGCTCCGGCGGGCTCGGCGCGCCGGAGTACGCCGCCGTCCCGGGCCTCTGGTCCGAGAACGCGGGCTTCCGCGATTCTCCGATCTCGCCGATGGGCGTGGGTACGATGCGCCTGAGGCTTCGCGTCCCGGCGAGGGCGCGGCAGTGGGGGCTGCGGGTCCCCAACGCCGACAGCGCCTGCCGCGTATTCGTGAACGGCGCCCTGATCGCCGAGATAGGGCGGGTATCCGATCGAAGCGCGCTCTGCGTCCCCTCCAACGAGCTGGCCCTGCCTATTTTCTCCTCCTCGGGAGAGGAGCTCGAGATCCTCATGCAGGTGGCCAATTTTTCGGCTCCCGCCATCGGCACCTGGGACAGCCCCATCCTGGGCGACGCGAGCGCCGTCCTCCGGAAGCGCAAGGTCGACGTCGCGCTGACGTCGCTGATCTCGGGAGCCCTCCTCATCATGGGCCTCTATCACCTCGGGCTCTTCCTGCTGCGCAAGAAGGACCGCGCCTCCCTGCTCTTCGGGATCATCTGCCTCCTCATGGCCGCCCGCAACGCCATCATGGGCGAGCGCCTCCTCCTGGACGCCTTTCCGCTCGGCCTGGCCTCCTGGGAATGGGCATTCAAGCTGGAGCACCTCTCCGCCCATATCACCGTCCCGCTCTTCGCCCTCTTCTTCCTCCAGCTCTTCCCGCGCCGCTTCAAGCGCCTTGCCGTCGGGGCCATCGTGGGCGTCGGCTGCCTCTGGGCCCTCATGATTCTCGTCCTGCCGGCGATGATCTACCAACGCTTCCTGCATTGGTACGAGTTCTTCCTCCTCGCGGCAGGCCTCTACGTCCTCGCCTGCGTCGTCCTCGCCGCTGCGCGCAGGGAGGAGGGCGCCCTCGTGGTCGCCCTCGGACTGCTCTGCCTGGTAGGTACGGCCGCCAACGACGTCCTCCTCTCCGTCGGCATCATCCGGAGCTTCTATCTGGCCTCCTATGGGGTCTTCTTGTACATCTTCGCCCAGAGCTACCAGCTCTCCATGCTCTTCTCCAAAGCCTTCCTGGCGGTCGAGGAGCTCTCCTCCGATCTATTGGGCAAAAACCGCGAGCTCGAGTCCCTCCACACCATCGACCTCGCCATCGTGTCAAGCAAGGACCGCGGCCAGGTCTTGGGCGTCATCCTCGAGCAGGCCATAGCCCGCCTCGGCATGGACGCGGCCGATATCCTCCTCTTCGAGGACGACGGTGAGCTCCTGAGCTTCGGGGCCCGAGTCGGCTTCCGAACCGAGGCCCTGCTCCACACGAGGCTCCGCCCGGGGCAAGGCTTCGCCGGGCGAGCGATGCAGAGCGACAAGGCCGTCATCGTCTCCGATCTCGACGAGAACGCGGAGGGATTCGCGCGCTCGCCAGCCTTCGCCGCCGAGGGCTTTTTCTTTTACGCGGGCAGGAGGCTCATCGTCCAGGACAAGATCCAAGGCGTGATAGAACTGTATCGAAGGAGCCCCTTCCGCCACTACTCGAGCTGGGAGGTCTTCCTCGAGGCCCTCGCCGGCCAGGCCGCGGTGGCCCTGGACAATTCCAATCTCCTCCAGGACCTCAGGCGCGCCAACGAGGAGCTGCTGGAGGCCAATGAAGGGATGATCGAGGGCTGGGCGGTGGCGCTGGAGCTGCGCGACCGGGAAACGGAGGGGCACAGCCGCCGCGTGACCGACATGTCGGTCGCCCTCGCCAGGCGCTTCGGCTTCGCGGGGCAGAGGCTGGACGACCTGAGGCACGGGGCCCTCCTCCACGACATCGGAAAGATGGGGATCCCCGATTCAGTGCTGCTCAAGCCGGGCCCCTTGAGCGAGGAAGAGTTCGCGATCATGAAAAGGCACCCGGCGATCGGGAGGGATCTGCTGTCCCGCATGCGCTTCATGGAACGCTCCCTGGACATCCCTTACTGCCATCACGAGAAATGGGACGGTTCCGGCTATCCCTCGGGCCTCGCGGGAGAGCTCATCCCCTTGCCCGCTCGCATCTTCGCCATCGTCGATGTCTGGGACGCCCTCCGCTCGGACCGTCCCTACAGGAAGGCCTGGCCGGAGAATAAGGTGCTGGAGCACGTCTGCTCGCTCTCGGGCGCCCATTTCGACCCAGCCGTTGTCGAGGCCTTTGTCCTATTACGGCAAGGAGAGCGACTTCGTGATTGAATGGGGCGCTTTGCCAATCGTTCGGAGTTGTCCCTCGGCTCTCTCGGTAAGGCCATTGAAGAGAGAAGCGTCCTAATCGATAGCCCCATTGTCCGTTTTAGGTTTTGTGCGAGGAATGCGTCCTCCATTTATATATTACTTATTCTATCAGAAATAAACTTTCTACCTTAGATAGGCACCAGTAAACGTACATTTTCTCCATTTTGTATAAAATAACCCTTGTCAATTTATTATACCAATCCTATAATCCAGCCTTCGAAGGAGAGACCTGTGAGTGAAAAATACTCTCAAGCTCCAGCATCGGCTAACCTTCAGCCTTCGAAGGGTGATCCGATTCGACCCTGGTTCGTCGCCTCGGAGGAGCTCGACGACTTCATCGGCATCCGCTTCGGGCGGATTCCGCCCTCGTCCTCGGAGCCCGAGTGGATCTACCGCTCGCACGCCGACTTCGACGGCATCGGAGGCTTCGCGGATATCCTGAGCGGCCGCGGCGCGCGGCTGGACGAGCTGCCGACCATCCCGCACCCCGTCGAGCCCTCCGTCAAGTACCTGCTCAGGAGCATACCGGACTACTTCCAGCCCCGAGAGCGCGTCCGCTGGAAGAGGAGCTTCCCCACCGCTCCCTCGCGGCCCGACCGGCCGCCCGCCGCCGTCGCCTGGAAGGTCTTCGACGAAGCGTTCTCCACCGCGATCCGGAGCCGCTGCCACGAGGTCGGGATCACGGTCAACTCCTTCCTGCTGCTGCATCTCTGCTCGGCCGTCTTCCCCAGCATGGAGGATGATGACCGGACGATTCCCTGGATGATACCCGTCAACCTTCGGGGGAAGGTGTTTCGCGATCGAGACACCGAGAACCACTCGAGCTTCGTGCGCGTGGTCGTGGACAGGGCGGACGGCGAGGCGGAGGTGCACGGGAAAGTCTACGAGGCACTGGCGGCGGGAGGGCACTGGGCGAGCTGGCTAGCCTACAGCTACGGGCGCCCCCTGCCCGCTGCGGCCCGGCGCGCCCTCATCTCGGCGGAGCGGGCCACGGGGAAATGGGTCGTCGGCGCCTTCTCCAACCTCGGCGTCTGGGACAACTGCGGGAGCCTAAGCGGAGAGGACATCGACGGCGATTGGCTGTTCGTCCCTCCCGCGATGAGCTTTTTCAGGATCGGCGCCGGCTGCATCACCTTCCGCAGGCGGCTCAGCCTCTGCGTCCACATGCATCCCCGGCTCTGCGAGGACCCGGAGGTCGCCTGGGAGTGGATGGACGGCTGGACGGCGGGCATCGAGAGCGCCATGTGCCGGGACGCCGCCGCGGTCGCCGCGTCCTAGAGCGGCCCAGCATCGAGTGAGGTCGATCCGCATGGAAAGAATCTCCGTGGCGCCTTCCCTCCCAAGCCTCGGCGCCATCCGCAAGCAGGCGATCCTCGTCGGCGCGGGCATAGCCTTCTTCCCCCTCGTGCTGCTCGCGCCCTTCGCCTATTTCACCGGCTACTTCACGGGGCCGAACCTGCTGAAAGTGCTGACGAACCCCTCCAGCTACGCCCTCCTGGTCGCTGAGCTCGCGGTCTACGTGGCCCTCTGCCAGGCCGGCCTCGCGGGGCTCGGCCGCGTGGCCGAGGAGGCTGAAGTCCGCAGGCGCTTCTCGTTGCTGCTCCTGCTCGAGATACTCTCGCTCGCGATGGTCACGACCGTCTCCCTCCTCATCGTGCTGGTCTTCGTGGGAGTGGTCTTTCCGCACGTAACGTCGATCACCATCGGTTTCATCTTCGCCTTCGAGCTCATGATCATGATCCCCTTCGTGGCCCGGCTCATCAACTTGATGGAATCCTACCTCAAGGGCCGTTTCCCCGACGGGATGCCCTGGTTCCGCGTCAAGGCCAAGCTCTGGTTCTTCGTCGGCGGCATCTTCACGGGGACCAGCCTTTTCCTCTTCATGACGAACGTGACGGCGAGCTTCGTCCCCGAGGTCGGGCGCGAGCTCGTCCTGAATATCGTCTACCTCAACCTGATCGCCTGCGCGGTCGCCTTGGCGATGGTCGTCG
>Ga0181529_10003466_pt1 | contig 17940 bp, 8 predicted proteins | sample PEATcosm2014_Bin_36_FD_119763 | JGI IMG/M metagenome (GOLD analysis project Ga0181529, IMG submission 119763) | Peatland microbial communities from MTU Mesocosm Facility, Houghton, MI, USA - PEATcosm2014_Bin10_30_metaG | ecosystem: Environmental > Terrestrial > Soil > Wetlands > Peat | place... | reverse complement strand
TTTTTCGGCCCCAGCAGGCCGATGACATCATATCCATAATTCCTCATTTCAGCCGGCTCCCATCCCGAAAGATGTTCCTGCAAATCATCATTGGTGGCGTGCCGCTGTGGCAGGAAGCCGCAAGGAGTGAAGAAAATGATTTTTTTAGCCGCGACCTTCTCCATGTCCTGCATCAATTTAATGCCATCCGGTTTGGCCAGATGTTCAATGACGTCGAGGGCAACGCACGCATCGAATTGTTTTGGGCGAAAATACCGGTCAAGTTCCCGCACATCGCCGTGAATCATCTCGTCATGCGTGTTGAGCTGTTTCGCCCGGTCAACCGACGGCTTGTATCCGTCAATCCCCACCGGATGAGAAACACCCAACTGGCGCATTGTGGGAGAAGCTCCGCAGCCCACGTCCAACACGCTCTCGCATCCCGACAAAGCTTTGCGCAAGGCCATTTTGACGACCATTTCCGCCGGATCGGATTTTTGCTTTAACAGTTCCAATGTCAGGGCTGTTGCGCTCTTCATAAGATCATAACCTTCCGAAGCATATCTTCCCGGTTGAAATTTACCAACGAATTCCAGCCGCCGGCAATTGGCGGATGGCGCGAAAAAATAATCAGACGGGAGAAAATTCGCCCGAACATCACGGCGAAATTTGCACCAGCCGGTAAAAGCGCATCACTCCCAGCGGCGCGGTTTGCGAACCGTCGTCGGTGAATGTGAAGTTGCCGTCTTCCGACGTGATGACCGTCGGCTCGGTGTTCCACGGCTGCGAGAGGTTGTCCGTCCATTGCACATGGAATTGCGCGGTGGGCGAAGCCGTCCATTTCAGCGAGGTGCCGCCGCCTGACGCCGTGATGCCGCTGAACTTCAATTGCGGCAGGATTGAATTGGTCGAATTGCCGTGATCAAAATCCACTTCGACACCGTAATTGACCGTGGCGGCGTTCGGGTTCTGGACGCCGAGATAATAAGTCCGGCCTTCATAAATGTTTGGCGGCGGCTGCAAATTCGCGGCATTGGTCGTGCTCAACAACTTCGAAACCGGGCCGGTGGTTCCACTCAACAGCAGGATGTTGGTCGTCGGCGGATTATTCGTGTCGAACCAGACATTCACCGGCGCGCTGGCAAACAGCAGCCAGTTGGTGGCGTAATTCGCATTCGTCGGGACGTTGACTTGATACCACGCGATGCCGCCGGGCACGATGAATTGATTCGTTTGGCCGATGCCGCCGCCGACCACCGCCGGAATGGCGTTGGTGTTGGCAAAAACAAATTGCAGATTCCAGCTCACGAGCGAATTGGTGAGTCCCGCGCCGGCGCGGTCATCCTGGATTTCCAACTGCCAGTTGCCGTAGGCGCCCTCGCCGGTAACGGCATCCAGGGATTGTTCGGGCAGATAGTATAAATTGCTCACAACGGCTACTATGTTGGTTATCGTATTGGTGATGGTGGTAAAGCTGGTCAGCGCCGCCGAGTCCAGCAACATTCCCGGCTCCAGCCCGTCAATCTGCAACGCGGTTGCGTTGGTCGTGGCGAGAAAGGCGATCGTGTTGGTCTGCCAGGTATTGTTGCTGCCATTGATCGTGGTGGGAGTCTGGCCGGCCAAACTGACTTTGGCTTCGGCTAGGTTCTGTGGAGATGAAACCTTGGCATCGAATTTGCCCGCGCTGCCAAGATTGTAAATGGCATTGATTTCGCTGGCGGACAAGGGGCGGTTGTAAATGCTTGCCTCATCCATCTTGCCCAAAAAGTGGACGCCAAAAGTGTTAAAAGCTTCCAAGCTTGCTGCCCTATACCCTAGATTCACCTGTTCACCGACGGTTGAAAGCAATGGACCCGACGTCGTGTTGGTCATCACCGGGACTCCATTGCAATACAGGATGCCGGTGAACGTTGCGAGGCCACCTGCAGACCCAACGAATTTGGCTGTAAACGCCACATCATTCCATTGGTTCAATTGAACAACCGGGTTGGGGTCGTCAACCTCGACAACATTGCGGAGAAGCCCATGGAGCCCGCCGGGTGCTGGCGCATTTCCACTAACCGAGTTAACCCAAAGATGAATATTGGCGGCTTGCCCCGCTCCACCATAATCAATAATGGGGCGCCCCGTATTTTGATCAGTTTGGAAAATCCAAGCTTCCAAAGTCACATTTGAAACCGCCAGACTGGCGCTGGCGGGCACGGTAATCCGGCTCGTGCTGCCGTCAAACTGAAAGGCTTGGCTGACTTCGCCTCCAGAATATGTGATGCCCTGAAAGTTGGTGGCATTGTTTCCGTTGACGCTGTCATTCGCGTTGTTTTCTGCACGCCACCAACCGGCAATGCCGGGGCCGCGATAGGCAAACTTCAAAATGTTGGTGACTCCGGCAACTGTCGGCAGCGTGCGCGAGATGGAGCCGCTGGCCAGCGCCAGAAACTGGTTGCCGGCCTGGGCATTGAGCGGGTCATTCACAACGCTGACTTGATTGCTGACAACATTCCAGCCATCCACGGCGGAAGCGGCAAGATATTCACCCGCGCTTGGAGATTCAAAGGTGCTGACAATCGAGGTGGTGGAGTTGGTCGAAAAGACAATGTTCGTCTGGATGTTGGTGATAAGCTGGACAACCGGCACAAACGGCGGCACGGCGAATTTGATGGGCGTCGTCGTCAGGTTCGTGTCCTCGGTGAAGGTCAGATACGCATAGTTGGTGGAGACGCCGCCGGCCGTGTAAGTCCAGGCGTCAGAGCGGTTTGTCGAAAGGAATTGATCCATGACGATGGTTAAATAAGTTGAAACGATTCCATTAGTCGGGCCGAAGTTCAGCGTAAAGGTGACGGGAATTGTGTTTGTGGGGTTCGGCGGACCGGACGCGGGGGGGTTGTTGGTATCTCCGGTATCGTAGATCAAATTGGCCGGATTGGTGTTTGTTCCGTAATAAATCGTCATTTCGTCGGGCGCCGTGTAGAAGTTGTAAGTGATGGCGAGCGTGCCGGAGCTTTCGCCGACATTCAGATAATTGGTGTTCGGCTGCGCCGTGCCGTTGGCCGTGACGTTGACGCTGTTCGTCGTGAAGATCATCGCCCCCGCGCCGTTCGTGGTCGTGCCGCCGCGATTTTCCATCAGATCAACCCGCGTGCCGGACGGGCTGATGAGATAAATCGCCAGGTCCGAAATGCGCGGATCCTGCAACACGATGCCGACGTTCACCGACACCACGGGCAGATTCGTGGCCACAAAAATTTCCGAGTTCGTCACCGCGTCATCCAGCAACGGCGTGGAACCGGCGGAGGCAAAGTCCGTGGTCGTGCCGGTGGGATTGGGCGGCAGAATCGTCGCAAACAGCGAGAAGGTCTGGGGCGGATCGGTGGGCTGATTGGGATTGAAGACGCCAATCCAGTAGCGGCCCGGCTGGAGAGGCGGCACATCCGTCGGCCCGATTGAAAGGGAAATGCCCGGCTCCGGAGGCGGCGTGGTGGGAACGACCGCCATTTTATCGTAGTTGTTGGTTGTCGGCTGCGCGCCCAACTTGACGAACAAGTCCAGCGGCAGCGGGCTGGATGTGAGATTCGTGATGCTGATGGTGAGGTTCGTCGCGCCCGGCGGCACGTCCACGTAATCGTAAAACCACTGCTGTCCCGCGAGCGTGTTGGTGTCGCCGCTGCCGCTGCCCAAAGGCGTCCGTTTCTTGATGATCATGGTGAAACCCTGCACGCTGCCGGTTTGCGTCATGGCGGTGTCCAATTCCGTCAGCATCCACGCGCCGGAGCCGTCCTGGCCGAAGAAGTTTTGCAGGCTGCCCGGCCCGTCCGACGGGCGGATGCCGGGGGAAGTGTTGGTGCCGCTGTCGTCGTATGCGAACACGCCATTGGTAACCGAACCCAGCGCGTCGTGGTTGTTCAACACGTCCACCGTTTCCAGGCCCGTTGCGCTGGAGTCGTGCGTGAGCGTGCCGTAGAGGTCGCCGAAATTTTGATGCGTGAAGACGTTGGTCACGATGATGTTCCCGACTTGAATCGGATACAGCGCGATGCCGATGACCACCGCCACGCCCGGATTATCCGGCGAGCCGTCGGGAATGTTTTGCGGCAGCGGAATGCCGTTGACGACTTCATCGCCGTTGCCATTGATCGAGCTGTTCGGGATGTCGCTGAAAATGGAGAAGAAGTCGTATTCCGACGCCAGTTGGTCCTCGGATTTCACGCCGACGTAATAAACCTCGCCGGGCTGGGAGTTGGTGTCCACCACAAATTCCATGCCGCCGCGGCTCAAGGACGCGCCGTTGAACACGCTGCCGGGCGCCACCGTGCCGTTGAGGCAGTTGGAAACCGCCAGCGGCGAAAGCACCAGCAAATTGGAATCCGTCGTCACATACAGGTCAATGTCCGCCTGCGGCCGCGTGGCGTTGGCCGCCGGATCGGCGAAGACGCCCATGCGCGGCACCGAAAGCGTCGGCGGCAAAAACGTCGCAAACGTGGCGTAGGGGGCGATGCTGACGGTCCCGTTGCTGCTGATCACGCCGTTGTTGGTCACGACGTAAAAATGCCACTGGTTGGTCATGCCCAGAACATCCACGCCGGTGGCGCTCCAAATGGTGTTGGAGCCGAGGGAAACCGCGTTGGTGGCGATCAACGGCGCGTTCGCGCCGACGAACTGGTTCATGTAAGGCTGGTTCGTCAGCGTTATGTAGGTGATGTTCTGGTCGCCGGTCGGATTGGAGACGATGCCGGTGTCCGTGACCGTGAACGATCCTGGCACGCCGCCGTCGGCGCTGCTGACGACCAGCGCGTAATCCTGCACGACATTCGGCGCGAACACGCCCGACGGGTTGGCGTTGTTGTAACTGTTCGTCTGCGCGGAGACGGCGTTCACGTTCACGCCCCGGCCGAGGACCGTGATGGAGTAGTTGGTGCCCAGATACGGCGAAATGATGACGCTCTGGACATTGTTGATCGAATCCGGCGCGACCGTGTTCGTGGGGCCTTCCGCCGTGTTGAAAAGGGCGCCCGCCGGAATGTCGTTGCCGTAATAAACGACCTGGTTCGTCGCGTTGTCCAGGTTGGTCACGATGAGTTCGAGATTGTTGACGAGCTTGATGGCGGCGGCGGGATTGCCCGGCGGATCCGTCCACGCGAGCGTGACGCGCAACGGCACCGCGTTGCTTTTGACCGTGACGAGGAACGTGTGGCGGTCGCCGGTGGCCAGCGCGTTGGTCGGACTCTGGTCCTGGACGAAAATGGGGGATGGCGTCGCGCCGCTGAACATGGCCGGGTTGTTCGCCGGCAGCGAATTGGGCAGATTGACCAGGCCCCAGCCCTCGTAGTTGATCGCGTTGTTGACCTGCAGATTATACGCGCCGGTGGGCCGCGCGCCGTTGATGAGCATCGCCTTGAGCAGCGCCGGGCTGGGATTGGTCATCGTGCTGTGATTGATGAAAAAATCCTCCAGCAACGCCAGCACGCCCGACACGTCCGCCGCAGCCATGCTGGTGCCGGACTCGAAGCGGTAATACGGCCCCAGCGAGTTGTTCAGGTTGCTCGAGACCAGATCCCCGTTCCCAACGCCGTTGGTCGTGATGATCGTCGTCGTCAAATCAAAGCTGATCGGCTGGCTGGTGATGTTGCTGATCCCGTAGTTGAAGCCGACGACCGACTCGGTGTTCAAAATGTCAATGATGCCCAGCCCGCCGTCGGACGGGATGTTGACCTGGTTGTTCGTGGTAAATACCGAGCCGGGAAACGGAGCGCCCGTCAAACTGAAATAAATCGGCAGCAGCGGAAACGGAGTTGGCGAATTGGGCGGGTTCGGGCTGACCGTGATGTTCACGCCGATGGCGTTGTTGGGAACGATGGGAAACGCGTTGATCCACAGCGAGTCCGGATCGGCAATGACGCCGTCGAAGGTGGACGTGTCTTCATTCGTCGGGTTCGTGTAAAAATACGCGGCGGTGTCCCACTGGCTGGAGCGCGTGGAAACGATGAAGGTTCCCGGCGCCACCACGTCCGGCTTGAGCCGCCCATGCGGCCCTTCAATCCCGATGCCCACGTTGCCGCGGCTGGAAAAGCTGGCCACACGATAGCTTGTGCTGGTTCCCGCGAACCACGGGTCGTTGGTGACGCCGTTCGCTTCCGTCACCAAGTTGGTGATTTGGCGCATTTCCTGGATGGCGCCGACGCTGACGACGTTCTTGGCGGTGGCCGGCGACAGGATGCTGTTGGGGGTGCCGCCGCCCGGATCGTTGGAGTCGTCGCCGTCGCCGGAGTTGCCCGCCGAAAACACAAACAGCACGGGCTGCGAGCCGGTGATTCCCGGCAGGGCGTCGCGCGTCGCCGCGTCGTAACTGGCCGCTTCGAGGTCGTAAGTGTTGTCGTTGTCATAATTCCAACTGCTGTTCTCAATCAGCGCGTTGGTCAGCGCCGCGTTCTGCTGCAGGGACTGGTCGGAATTGTTCAGGTCCATCGAAAACAATTTTGCCAGCGGCGCTTTGCCGCGGAAATCCGCGTTGCTGACCGATCCGTAATTGTCGCCTTGGAGAACGCCGCCAACATTCACCGGGCTGGTGCTCATGTCGCCGTTGCCCGCAATTTCACCCGCGACGAAAGTGCCGTGGCCGTCGGTGTCCACCAAATCGTTCGTCGTCAAACCAAAGACGCGGATCGGGGCCGCGCCCGGCGCGCCCAGACTGCCGCCCGTGCTGAAACCCGGATGCGTCGCGTCAACGCCCGAATCGGCGATCGCCAGCATCACGTTCGAGCCGCCCAAGCCGAGGTAAGTCGCGTTCGTCAGCGTGTCCACCGCGACGCCGGTGTTGACGCGGCTCAAGTCGTTCGCATGGATGCGCGGATGGAACGGCTCCATGATGATCACGCCGGGCAGCGCGGCCAGCGCCGTCCAGTTTGCCGGCGGTTGCACGCGCACCACCGGCCCGAACGGCGACGCGTCCCGCGCCAAAACCTGGCCGCCGAGCTGTTCAATCGCCGAAATCGTCTGCGGCGCGCCGGCGGCGGAAAGGCCGAGGTTCAACACCGCGCCGACCGGCAGCGGTTTCTGGCCCACCGCCGCGTTGAGCAGCGACGATTTGATTTTGTAATACGGCTCCCAGGGAATCACCGATTGCACCGGCGGCTGCGCGGCCAGCTCGCCCGCGCCGCCCGCCGTGACGCGCACGAGATAGGCGTTGTTCGGGATGAAGGAGATGATTTGCGCGCCGGCCCGCGCCAGCAGCGAGCGGAAGGCGGCGTTGATCGGCCCGCGCGACTGGACGATGTAGGCGCCCGGATCGCCCTGCGCCTGCAAATGTTTGGGAATGGAAAAGTCCAGCGGGCTGCCGGTGTCAATCAGCGCGTTTTCCAGCAGGATCGCATGGGGATCGTTCATCAACTCGCCGATGGACTTGGCGGTGTTGCTCAAGCGGAGGGCGAATTCATTTGTGGCCAGCGCGGCTTTCACGCGCGCGGGCACCGGCTCGTTGGCGGCGGGCAATTGCCCGGGCAACACCGGCCGCGGCGCGGTGTAGCTGAAGTGGCCGGGCGCGGATTTTTCCGCCAGCCGGATTTCCAGACGCCAGAACAACCACGCGCCCGCCACGCACAGCAGGCACAACACAATCCATTTTACAACTCGCGCACTCATAAGACTTGCTCCATTAATATCTCACAACATTGCCATTCTGGCGATGATGGAAGATGGAGAATTGAGGATGGCAAGCTGCCTTGTCCATCTTCCAACTTCCATTTTCCATCTTCGCTTTCACAAAATCAGTCCGGCGGCAAAACATTGAAACTTTCAATGACCGCGTGCGGCGGCGACACGGTGACGGTGCCGTCGGCGGCATTGGTCCGCGTCGTGTCCAGGCGCACCACCGCGCGCGTGGCGATTTCCGCCGCGACCTGGTAATTCGTCACCGCGCCAAAATTTTGCGCGCTCAAATTGATGCCGCTTTTCGCCGGCTTCAGCGCCTGGCCGTAGCTGTAAATCACGTAACGCGGCGTGCCGACGCGCAGCAGCGACATGATCTGCTGCGGCAGCCATTCATACATCGCGTCGCTGATCTGGTTGGTGGCATTCAGCCCGCTCAAGAACGGCGATTGCTCGGTCAACTGCGGCGTGCGCAGGATGCTGCCGGCGTATTCAAACACGCCGGCCAGGCCGTCGGCGTTGACCAGCCCCGCCCGCGTGTTGTCAATGGCGGCGGCCAGCAACCATAGCGGCGAATTGGTGCTGTTGTCCGCGCCAGCTGGCGCGATGACGGTGTAGCCGCCGCTGGAATTCGTGGGCACGACAATGCCGCTGAACAGCGCCGACCACGCGGCCAGATTGTGCTCGCCGAGGGTGGAGCCGACGTTGACCGAGAGCATTCCGCGCGTGGCGTTGTCGCTGAACGCGGTGGTGAACAAATCGAACAGCAGCCGGTCCTGCACCGGCGCGGCGTTGGTGGCGTCAAAGTAATTCTGGTTCCCGGTCCAATTCGCCCAAGTGACGATGCCCTCGGTGCCCACCACGTCCGCGCTCTTGAGATAAACCGTCTGCCACGGCGTGCCGCGATGGACGCGCCCCAGCACGCCGGTGGTCGGCAAGGTGTTCGTCGGAAAATCCCAATAGTCGGACGACGACATGAGCGGGTCCTTGATGGTGTGGTCGTAAGGATGGAGATCGGTGTTTTGATATAGCACGTTGCCGCCCCACGGAAAATAACGGTCGTTCAACACGCCGAAAGTCAAAGGAATCTCCGTCTTTTGCGGCTGGGTATATTGAGTGGAACCGGACAGATCGCTAGCGAGATAATGCACCAGCGGATCATTCACTTCCCACAGTGTCAGGGAGGAAACCAGCGCCGTAGGCGTGTAAGGCTCCTGCAAAGTAAGAGCCGCCTTGCCCGTGGAAATATACTGGAGTGTGCTTGCAGGAAGGCCGGGGAGCGTGCCAAAACCGAGAAACGCGCGAAAACCAGCTATTTGATTCGTCACATCAATCGGACTCATCTGACTCCAGTATGGAGAAAGGATTATCGGAAAAGTTTGTGCTGACACAGCAAACTGATTGGCCATTCCCATCGGCGTTCCGTTGTTCACGATGGGATCCCACATATCATTGTATCCGTTGTTCACTGTTGGCAGAAAGAAGTTGTTCCGGTCATAATATGTGTCATACAAATTTGTGATGGCCGCGGTGAGGTAAACGGGTTTCTCCGGCCCGATTAATTGCACGTAGTCAATGACGCGATTGGATTCCAGCATGACGACCTGCAGGCGGTTTGAAATCAGCAGGCTCCAGTGCGGCATCAGGCTGTTGGTCACAAAAAATGACGGCGCTTGCGACACAAAGGCATAATTATTGTTATTGGTTATAAACGTATAGATCACGGGCGCATAGCTTTCTCCTGCAAGCAGCGGTCCATAAATGAATGAAGACCGAGTGGGGTCGGCGCCGTATCCGGGCCAGTCGGAAACGGCGGCGGCGTTGGTGTATGAGAAGGAAATGGGGAAACTTAACCCTTCGTCGTTGGTCAGGGTCATCGTATTCGCGTCCGTCACGCGAATCACCACCGGGTTGATGTAATCAGCGTGGTAGGAATTCCAGCACTCGACCCCGAACATGTTCGTCATGGTAATCGTGAGCTGCTGGCTGATGGTGTAGTCATTGGGATTGGACAAGTAGTTCACCGTGGTGTTTGGGCGCGTGAGCTGCAGCTTGCGGGTAACCTGGAAAACATTCTCCATCTCGAACTCGTTGAAGTTCGGCAAGCCCTTCTTCGCGCCAATGATCCACGGCACGCCATAAACATTGACCGCCTGATTGTTCAAATTGGTGGTTGCGGACAAGGCGGACAAGGTTGCGGCGTCAATGGGCTGTGCAAGTTGAAGGTCATTGTTGTAGGACACATTCGTCACACTGATGTATCCGGTGATGAACACATTTCCGTTGGTGCTGGCGGTGAACAGCGGGCGGAAAACGGAGGGATAATGCGAACCGGTCGTGGCGTCGTAAATGTTCGCCGCCAGTTGCAGCACGCGCTGGACGGCGGGCGTATAGACAAACCGGTTGCTCACCCAGACGGGAATGCCCGTCACGCCAAACGGCGCGGTCGCGTTGAACGTCGCCACGAAGTTCGTGTTGACCGTGGCCAGCAGCGCCGCGCCGCCGTTGGTGGGAACATAACTCGTCATCCAGAGCTTCGTGTAGGTTTTCAACATCCGGTCGGCGGCGTTGGTGAAAAACGTCAGCGGCTGCCACGCGATAAAATTCGTCACGCTGGCAACGCCGTTGATATTCGGAGTGAGATTGTCGTAATTGAGATTCATCTTGCCGGAATCCGGCGTGGTGTCCGTGCCCAGTTGCGAAAGCATCCGGTAAAGCGTGTAGCGGTCGTAGGAGGAAACGGTTGTCCCGCCGAAAAAGTTCGTGCCGGCGTCGAGCAAATGAGCGCCGAAGGTGGCGGTTTCCGCGGTATTGAACAATTCCTGCGGCGTGAAGAAATGGTTCGTGTTGTTCGCGCCGAGCCACAGCCAGGTCAGCGTCAGGTTGTTTTCACTGATGTCCGCCGGCGTCGTTTGCAGCGGCCCGATGTTGTAAGCGTCAATGTTGTTTTGGAACGGCGGGAATGCAAGTGCCGTCGTAAATAATCCGTTGGGCCCGCCCACCGGAGCCAGCGAGTTGTAATTGCCGGCGTAACGGTTGGTCAGCACCGCAAAAGCATCCTCAAAACCTCGACCGGTGTTGATGAAGTTGGGCTGAAGATAATTATAAGCGTCTGAAATGGGATCCCATTCGTTGGTGTTCAAGTCCGTGAGAAACGCGGCGAGATTCAATTCCCAGGAGGCGACGCCTTGATTGCGGAAATAATAGTCCTGGGCAAGCGGGGCCGCCGACTTGGTGGTTCTGCCCTGTGACAGCGCCTGATTATGAATCGCATTCAAGTCGAGCGAATTGCCGACAGGCAGGGCGATGTAGGCAAACCGCGCGATGTATGGGTTGTTGATGCCAAACGGCTGGTCGGGATGCTCCGGCACATAAACCCATTCCGGATCGCCGATTTCAAAAACACCGGTGTCAATCTGCACTCCCGCGTTGTTGACTTCATTCACGTAACCGTTCGGGTCATCCATGCCGTTGCGGTTCAGGTCGAGGTAGAAGCGATTTTCCATCGCGTGCGTGACGATGTTGCTCAAATAGACCGCCGGGGCGTTGGCCAGATTAAGATAATTCGTGGAGACGAGCAGGCCGAAGCTGTAGGGATTGGTGGAGGTGAGGACATTGGCGGCGATTTGCGCCTCGGCGTCCGCCAGGCCGGCATCCGCGCCCAGCCGCGCCGTGGTGGTGTCGGTCTGCGATGTGACCGAGCCGCGCTCGCGGTTGCTGATGGCCAGGAACGCCAGCGCCATCACCAGCGTCACGGAAAGCAAAATGAGCGTGATGACCAGGGCGACGCCGCGCTGGCGGTGACAGGTGACGGGTGACGCGTGACAAGAAGCAATAAATTCGCCCCGCGCCGGTTGACGGTTCGTGTCACTTGGCACCTGCCACTTGTCGCTTATGATTTTCATTGGTAAGCCGAGGGGTCAACGTTGGGAATCGAAACGCGCTGGCGGAAAACGTGAACCGCGCCGGCCTGCTGCTGGAGGTAGCTGGCCTGCGCCGAAGGCGAGGCGCTCAACGACTCGGCGCGCTGGAGCGCCCGGTCCTCGAGCACGCCCATTTCAATCTGGACGGAAGCCGGCAGCGTGTTGCTGAACATGTCAAATCCGGTCTCGCCGAACGTGGCTGGCAGGAAGAAATAAACATTTTTGTTGGTGGCGACCTGTCCGCCGGTGAAAACCACATGGTTGGTCATCCAGCCGCCGTTGACATCATAGGCGCGCACGGTCAGGGACACCACGCCGTCCATCAAATGGCTCATGTCGGCGGGGGGGGTGGTTCTAAAAATGTTGTAAAGCGCGGCCGCCGCTCCCGCGGCCTGAACATTCGTTGTCATTGTGAAGCGATAAAGCGAATCCAAGTCGCCCTGCGATGAATTGGCGACAACGTAGCCCACGCCCGTCCACGTCTGGTTCTGGCGGCTCAAGATGAAAATGTTTTCCTGCACGTTCGTCCGTGACTGCGCCGGGATGCTGGCCAACAGCGGCTGCTTCAGCGGCGTGTAGCCCGACGGGATCACCGCGCTGAAATTCACCGCGCCGTTATTTGTGTCCAGCGACGGCGACATCGCCCGCAAGTCCGCCGCCATCAAATCCATCGCCGCGCGGCCGGATTCCAGCACGCCGGACTGGGTGACGCCGGCGCGGAACGCCGTCTGCGTGCTATTGAACACCGCCATCAGCACCAGCACGATGAGCGAGAGCAGCGTCATCACCACCAGCACCTCGACGAGGGTGAAACCATTTACGATTTTTGATTTACGATTTACGATTGAGACGGGGGAACGCGCCGTCCCGCCCGATCGGGCGGCAATCGGCAATCGGCAATCGGCAATCGGCAATCTATCTTTCATGGCGCGTGGTTGAAATATTGCGGCTGGAAAAAATATAAAATCTGCCCCGCATCCAGGTTGGTGACGATCTGGCCGGCAATCATGGTGCGGTAAGTTTGATGCGGCGGCTGCGGCGGCAACTGGCCGTTGGGCAGTTGCGGCCACAGAAACGTCAGCCGCAGTTCGTGCAGATTCGCCTCCAGATTCGTGGCGTAAGCCGTGGTGATGTTGGCGGGCAACTGAACCGGCACGTTGGCGCATACAATGTGGTAGGTGAAGGAGTTCTGCATCAGCAGCGCATTGTTCTGCGGCGGCTTCTCCACCGCCGGTCCGCTGATGGAACGGACGTAGGCAACAATGTGATTGCTGTAGCCGCTGTTGAACAGGTTCGGCAGCGACGCGCCACTGTTGATGTCCGTGTATTCCGGCGTGCTCAAAAGGCCGATGATGCGCGCGCCGTTGGTAAGATAGCCGCTGTCATAACCGACACGCACCGTGGCTTGCGGATTGGGAGTGAACTTGGTTTGGAAGTTGGTGATGGCATAAACATAATTCACCAGATCGTCCGCGCCGCGCGTGCCATTGCGGATGGCCTCCATGAAAATGGTCGCGTCCTGGTTGATGACGGTTCGTTCGCGGTTGTCCCGCTGCGCGCGCATCCCGATGGGCAGCACGCCGATGATGGCGACGAGGGCAACCCCGATGACGGCCAGACAAATCGCGATCTCAACCATCGTGAAGCCGGAGTCGTCCCGGCGAGGGCGTCCGTTCAATGTTGTTTCGGAAATGTTCATTGCCGTTTAATGCGTCAGGCGGAAAAACAAGCTGCCCGGCAATGGCTTGATGGCCGCGCTGTTGGTGCCGTTGCTGGTTGTGATGGTCCCGCCGTAATTGCCCCAGTTGGGCGTCGTCAGGTTTCCGTTGGTCTGGAGCGTGAAGGCGCCGGTGTTGGGCCAGGAAACCACCACGCTGTTCAAACCGGAGGACCCAATCATCAGATTCGGCATCACCACCGTCGCTGCCTCCCCATACACCAAACGGAAAAACAGGCTGCCACTCGCCGGCAACGGAACGGTGATGCTGTTGGTGCCGTTGCTGGTCGTGACCGCGCCGCCGTAATTGCCCCAGTTGGGCGTCGTCAAACTGCCGTTGGTTTGAAGCAGGAAGTTGCCCGTGTTGGGCCAGGAAATCACCACGGTGTTTCCGCCGGCATACCGAACCGTCAGATCCGGCACCGTGTTAGTTGATGAGGGCGTCGTCACCACGATGTAAGCCGAATTAGTCAGCGCACTGATGCCACCGGGGCCATACGCCGTCAGGATGACGGTGTAGCTGCCTGCATTTGTGTAGATGTCGGTCACGTTGGTGTTGGAGCCGGTGCTCAACATGTTGCCGTCACCGAAATTCCAGACATAGTTGGTGGCATTGCTCGATAGATTCGTAAAGGTCACCATCATGGGCACGACCCCGCTGGTCGGCGCGCCGCTAAAGGCAGCCGACGGCGGCAGCGGAACCAGGCCCAGCCGGACGGTCGCGTAGCCAGCGTCCGTCACAAACAGGTTGCCCGTGCTGTCCACCGTTGCACCCCACGGTTCATAAAACAGCGCGTTGGTTCCCGTCCCGTCAGTGCTGCCAATTTGCCCGGCCACTCCGGCTATCGTGCTGACCACCCAGTTCGTCCCGGACGGCGATATTTTCCGGATCGTGCTGTTGCCGTAATCCGCCACATAGAGGTTGTTGGCGCTGTCCGCCGCAATGCTCAACGGGGAGTTGAACAGCGCGTCGTCGTTCGTTCCATCGGCGCTGCCGCTGGTCGCGGCGATTCCCGCAATGGTGCTGACCACCCAGTTCGTTCCCGCCGGCGTCATTTTGCGGATGGTGTCGCCACCCAGGCCGGAACCGTTGTCCGTGTCGGACACATAAAGATTGCCCGCGCCGTCCAAGGCGAGACCATACGGGATGTCGAAGGACGCGGCGCTGTTCGTTCCGTCGCCGTAGCCTTGCATGCCCGGTTGTCCCGCAAGCGTGGTCACCACCCAATTTGTCCCGACGGGCGCAATTTTTCGGACCACACAATTGTAGGAATCCGCCACGTAAAGGTTGCCGTTGGTGTCCACCGTCAGGTTGAGCGGCCCGTTGAAAAGCGCGTTGCCGTTCGTTCCGTCGGCGAAGTTGTAGTTTCTGGGTTGTCCGGCAATGGTCGTCACCACCCAGTTGGTTCCGACCGGTGTAATTTTCCGGATGGTCGAGCCGGTGTATTCGCCAACGTAGAGGTTGCTGTTGGCATCCATCGCGATGCCCACGGGATTATCGAACACCGCGGCGCCGTTTGTCCCGTCGGCGTCGCCGGATGACAAGCCTGGCGTCCCGGCAATCGTGGTCACCGCCCAGTTCGTGCCGGCGGGCGTAATTTTGCGGATCGTGTTCTCATAGTTGTCCACCACATAGAGGTTGCCGTGAGTGTCTTCGGCGATGCCCTCGGGCGAGTAAAATTGCGCGGCGCCGTTGGTGCCGTCGGCGGCGCCCAGGTTCCCGGCCATGCCCGCAATGGTGACAAAGGGGCTGGGCGTGGTGTAAATGGATTGCGCCCGGACGGCCGACACGGCCAGGAGGGCAATCGTGAAAAAACCAATCAATGATTGTAATTTGATTTTCATGGCTTCTGGTATCACTGCACTTTTTGATTTTCCAAAACGGCGCGGCCTGTCAGCCAGTCTATTTGGACGAGGTTGAACGCGTTGATGCTGTTGCCGGGCGGTGTTTCCGACACGGACGGTGAATTCCATAGCATCGCCTTGTTGGCATCCCTCGCCGGCAACATGCTGCCCTGCGCCAGCGGGATGTATTCATCCTGACCCGATGTCAACTGGCCAAGATAATTAAAGGCAATATACGGAAAATACGGGGCGAACAATCCCGTCGCGCTGGTTTCGGTCGGAAACGGAATGCTGGCCGTGGCAAATCCCCGAACCGGATACGGCGCGCCGGTCACATGATCCACCACGGTGTTGGTCAAGTTGCGCGGGCCGAATTTCCATTGGGCGACGAAGAAGCCGTCCGGCAGCGCCTGCCACGGCTCGAGGTAATGCCAGGCGTGCCGTCCCGGCTGGTCGCCCGCCGCGCCGTAGGCGACGAAGGCGTAGCCGCTCAATTGCCGGTCACACAAATTGAGCGCGGCCGTTTGCTGGTCGGCAGTCAGATGCGACATCCAAGTTGACATTCCGGCCATCCAAAAATTTGTCGGGACAAAAACCATGTAAACGGTCGCGTGATTGGCGATGGCGAGCTGCCGCGCGTGGCCGACGGCGTCGAGCATCTGGCGCGACGCGCCGATGGCGGCGTTGGATTTGCCGAGGTTTTTGAGCGCCGGCACGGTCAGCGCCGCCAGGATGCCCAGGATCGAAATCACCACCAGCATTTCAATCAGCGTGAACCCGGGAAGGTGACGCGTGACGCGTGACCCGTGACAGGAATGCGCCTGGCGGGCTGTCGCCGCCATCTCGTCGCCTGCCACTTGTCGCGTGCCGTTTTTCATTATTGCCAGCTTATAACATTGTCCTTGTTGAAGCCCTGGTTCGCCGCTGTAGTCGGGTCAATTTTCCCGTCCGGCCCGGCGGACCAGACCATGACCGTGCCGCGATACTTGTAATCATCCGGATTCGCCGGAATACCGGAACTGATCAAGCCATTCAAGCCGGCGGTGCTGCTGCCGCTTTGCCATGAAACGGATTTGTTGCAATAAAACGTGTCCTGACACTGCCCGTCGTAATTCAAATCCATCGAGATGATGTAGGGATTGCCCCACGGATCGCGATAAACCAAATCCGTGCCGACGCCCGGCGAACTTGAGTCGCTCGGCCTGTGGGCGTTCAGAAATACCTTTTGCTGCGGATTCATCACATGGTTCGTGTTGATGGTCGGCGCCCCGCTGTTTGGGTAAGTCGTAACGTCCATCAAAATGGCGATGACCTCGGCGTTGCTCATGATGGAGCCGTTCACAGAAGTTCCTACTGACGGTGAACCGGTCGGTGTTTGAAATATTCCGCCATAGGTAAAATCACCGTTGGGACTTTTCACGGCATGCGCGTTTTGCCCGGCCTGATTTTGCGCGGCGGGTGAAACTGGAAACCGGCCATAAGCCGAGTCGTAAGACTGAATGGCCGTGGCAATGTCAGTGGCCTCCAAATGCGCCTTGACCCTTTTGGCGTGCTTGTTGGCCGCTGCCAGCGCCGGCAGCAGCAGTCCCGCCAAAATGCTGATGATGAAGATGACGGTCAGCAGTTCAACGAGCGTGAAGCCCGCCCGGTTCCGGCGTGAATGAGGTAGGTTGGTTTTCATGGTTTTGGAAAAAGTGAAATTCCGGCGCAAAGAATAAATGTCCAGCGATGGCGCAAATAATGGCCTGGCGCCGGCGCGGCGGCGCGGTGACGGACGCCGCACCTCGATGCGCGGCTCCCACGCGCAGTCCTGCCAGTCCACGGCAAGGAACCGGCGGCGCGGGCGATTTCCCAATTTTGTGTCGGCGGGCATAAAAATTTCAGGGCAGCGGGCTGTTGTTCTGCGGCTGTTTGCTCCAGTTGCAGATGAGATATTTTTTCCCGGAATACGAAAGCTGAATCCAAAGGTCATACCCGCCGGGATTGTTTGTCCCCTGGGTCACGTAGCGCCACGGGTTGGATGAGAAACCAGCCAACGGCATGTAACTTGGGTCCGGTCCGCCGACGGAGCCGACAAACAGCTTTACGCCGTTGTAGGCCGCCGTTTGATTGGGCCTTAATTCGTGGATGAAATTTTTTGCCTGGACGGCGTCTTCACCGCTGCCTTTGGAGCAATTCACAATGCCGTTGACTTTCAGGTTTGACAGCAAGGCGGTGGTGGTGACGCTGTCCGCCGAGTCCAAGGTGGTGTAGGTGCCGTTCGCCAGGGTGGTTCCCTCCAGTTCATAATAAAGCTGGTTGAGCAGCGGGCCTTGCGGACTGTCCGGCGGATAAAAGCCGAAGGTGTCCTTGTAGCCGGCAATGGCGGCTTGCAACTGCCCCATTTCCACCTCGGTCTGGTGTTCATACTGGTTGAGTTTCACCGCGTGATAAGCGGGAACCGTGAAGGCGACCACCACGCTGATGATGGCGATGACCACGAGCAGTTCGACGAGCGTGAATCCATTTACGATTTTCGATTTATGATTTGCGATTTGAAACCAGCGCCGGGAGACTTCCGGTTTTTCAACCGGCAATCGGCAATCGGCAATCGGCAATTTATTTTTCATTTTATTTTTCCCGCAATTCGTCTTCCATCCGCTCGCTCAACCATTGTTTGATCATGCTCTGGTAATTCAGATACCGCGACCGCGCGAGCCGCTTGATGCGCGCCAGCATCCGGGGGTCAATCCGCAGCGTGATGGTCACGGACTCGGATGCCTCGGCGCTGCCCGACATGGCCGCCTCCATCAGCCGCAAGTCCGGCCGGTTTTCCGACCAGAAACCGGCCTCGGCCTC
>Ga0181529_10003464_pt1 | contig 17949 bp, 12 predicted proteins | sample PEATcosm2014_Bin_36_FD_119763 | JGI IMG/M metagenome (GOLD analysis project Ga0181529, IMG submission 119763) | Peatland microbial communities from MTU Mesocosm Facility, Houghton, MI, USA - PEATcosm2014_Bin10_30_metaG | ecosystem: Environmental > Terrestrial > Soil > Wetlands > Peat | place... | reverse complement strand
TCCAATTGTTAATGCTGAGTTGTAAGGAAGAGTTAGAGGTACGTTAGGTGGCGTAACTGTTGCTTGGCGTGTAACGTTGCCAGCGGTACCATCAGCACCGCTCATTGGAAGCGGGTTGCCAGACAAAGCAGCACCAACAGCAGCCGTACCGGATGGTGTTACAGCCGCAGGAAATGGACTTGTCGATGTTGCGGTACGAATGACTTTAATCTGTGCAACACCAGATGTATAAGCGGTGCAACGAATTCTGAAATACTGAAATCCTGGCAAAAATACGACGGCTGAAAGCGGAGTAGATGCTGCAAAAGCAGTAGTAATAGCACCACCAGTATTCGTATTGACAGCGGCGACAGTTAGCCAAGTTCCTGAAATTGGATCGTCTACTGTGGCTTCAAAAATCAAAGATAAGTTGAATGTTCCATAAACATGTACGAGGGCGCTGGTGTACCCTTGCATGGCAATAGGACCGAAACCATTTTGGTTAGCCGCAGTCACACCATATAGACCACCGCCAACAACCGCAGCAATTGCCGGTGTTGTCGGAACAATATCATCAGATGCCAATGTAACTGGAATTGATGTACCACCGATCTGCTTTCCATACCGATCAAACTTGACGTAAGTCGGGTACGTCGGATCATGAAGTGCGTGTTCAAGGGTAAACGCATTGCCGGTTTTCAAGCTGTCCAGATCGGCGTTTAAGACGACCTGAAGCGAGTTGTTGGCATCGACGTATGCTTGCTTGTTAGTTTGACCTGTGCCGTCTTGCAAGGCCACCTGAAGGCTTCCTGTGGCCGACACGCTGGTTCCTAAAAATGGATTGTTGGCATCGGAAATCGAAATTTCATTCGGGCCGGTATCTGCGAGGGCAACTGAAATGATGTTGAACGTTGGGGCCGGGGAAGGCGGCGTCGAATTGTTAATGCAGTGAAGGTGAACCGGAAGTGTGCTGATAACCGGAAGTACGTAGTTAATCACCGCTCCAGGAACATCGTATGTGTCAACGTAGTAGCTGATCTTTTCCTTACTGAAAATGATTCTGTAAGTATGGAAGTTTCCGTCTGTTACCGCAGTCAAAGCTGTGGCTGTTCTGCTTCCACCCGAATAGACAACAGCGTTCAATGCGCCGGTAGTGTCAATTTCAAATCCGATTGCGTTGACCATCGGTGCTGTGGCCGAAGGCGATAAAGTCGGTGTACCTAATCCCCAAAAACGATGTGTATTCGTTACAACTGATGCTTCAAATTGCACTGCGGCTTTGAAGAGCAAGCTATTGATACCAGCCGCAATGAATGCTGGATTTGAAGAAACCATGCCATAAGTTGAAGCACCTGTACCAGTAGCAAAGACCAAATTTCCGGCTGAAATAGATACAGCGCCCATCAAACCGGACCATCTTATTGAATTGAGTGTTGGTCCATCAAAGCCATCCGAAAACAGTTCGGAAGTTTCGTTGGCAACACGAAGACGTGCATTTGGCTGGATGGTTCCAAAGTAGGGCGAAGCTCCAGCGCCGCCAGGAGTAGTCAGAATGGTCTGTGCTGAATTTCCGGTAACTGTGACGAATGATTCGGCGGCTGTGGGGTCTCCAATGACAACACGCTGTCGTTCGACGGTGTTCGAGTTTACGGTGATTTCGGATGTATCAATCTTTTTACCCGTGGAATCCGGTGTAACTTGTATGTACTGGTCTGACATACAGGTATTTAGCGTTGGGCTTCTAAGTACGCAATGGCGTGTTTGAGTACCAGAACATCATGAAACAATCCAAGAGCAGAATTGCATTCATGACACAGGAGACCTCGAATTATGTTAGTTTTATAATCGTGGTCAACAGCGAGTTTTCGTCTTCCTGGTTGATGACATTCACGAACTAATAAATACAATGGCAAAGTCAATCCAATGACTTAGGAGTCAATACAATGGCGTTAGACTATCTCTTCGAGTGCCGTTTTTCCGATGGCACGATCCTCAAACAGACACAAGCAGACATTTCCACTATAGATGTAACCAAAAGTGCGTTCTATGACGTGCTTCAAGGCGTTCCTGTCGTTTTTAGCATTTCAAATGGGGCACACTTGTACACTATCGATTTGGGAGACGGCCATTTTGAGATTGATGGCATCCGCTTCTTCATACACGGCAATCGGCCAGAGGGAGATTGCACATATCGTCTGATCTACTTCAGACGGCACCAACACAATACATCGCAAGGCGTCGGGCGATCACATTCGGTGGAATATCATATCGGCTGGCAGACAACCATTGCTGGAGAGAATTACCAGCAGACGATTTCGGTGGTGGACTAATATGGAAACAATTGTGAAATTATTTTCAGCAATTTATGTGACGGCAGAGCACGCAGCGTACTCGGAATCAGTCTGGAGAAAGCCGACATGTTGTTAAGCGCCCGGACACGTATGAAATCGTGAAGGCTGCTTTGGGCGAAGGTCTTCAAAAAGCATTAGAGATTTTGCAGCAGATGGTAAACACGATTCCAATTCGGGTTGACTGCAATGTGAACTTGCCTTCGGCTCTTATGAAGGGAGTTTTCGGAGGATAAGGAAATGGCAGATATGACCGGCACTGCTAGAATGGTCAATGCAGTGTTCCGTATCTATGCCGGTTTGCTGCAAGGCATTTTCAAAGTTGGGTACACATCTGATCCGAATCAATCTGGTGTTTCCAACATCCGAAACACGACACACCAGATACAAACTGGCATCTCTCGTATTGATCGTATTGATACCAAGAACCTGTTTGGTGTATCGAGAATCCAGGTCACGACTCCACAAACACAGCTTGGTGTTTCGAGAATCCGTGTAACAGGCAATCAAAAAACTCAAACTGGTGTCTCGCACATCAAAGCGGCCAATGTTACAAGAACGAAGACCCAGACGGGCATCTCCAGAATTCAGATCGCAGGAGAACAATACACACTAACGGGTATTTCGAGAATCGAACTTCTGACGACACAAAATCAGTTTGGTGTTTCTCGCATCTATAACACGACAACGAAGACACAGACTGGTAAGTCTCGCTTCCGGGTCACAACTTTACAGACCCAACTTGGTGTGTCCAGAATCCGGGTCACCACACTTCAGACACAAGCGGGCGTCTCCAGAATTCGTGTGGTTGGAAATCTGAAGACGCAGACCGGCGTGTCTCGTATCCAAATTGCTGATAATCAGAAGACACAGCTTGGTGTTTCACGAATCAAAGCTACCACAACACAAACACAAGTAGGTCATGCCTGGATCAATATAAGAACCACAAAGACGCAGAATGGTGTTTCTCGTATTCAGATTGTCACCCCACAGACCCAACTTGGTAAGTGTTTCATCGACAGAGAAGATCAAAAAACTCAAGCTGGTGTCTCAAGGATTCAAGTTGCCGGTAATCAAAAAACGCAGTATGGTATTTCACGGATCACGCATACAACGACACAGACACACGCTGGTGTTTCAAAAATCCAGGCTACTACAGATAAGACACAGCTTGGTGTTTCTAACCTTCGTGCGACAACAACAAACCCGCAGCTTGGTGTGTCGAACCTTCGGGTAACCACACAGAAAACACAATCCGGCGTCTCCAGAATTCAAAATACCTCTGGTGACAAGACTCAGCTTGGTGTATCGAACCTTCGGGCCACAACGGACAGAACACAGCTTGGTGCGTCCGACATTCGGGCGACGACGGCCAAAACACAGACAGGCGTGTCTCGTTTCACCCGCACCACACAAAAAACACAGCTTGGTGTGTCGAACATACGTGTTACCATAATTAAGACTCAATTTGGTGTTTCAAGAATTGAGATCCTGACGACACAGACACAGCTTGGAAAGTCTCGCATTCAGATCACCACCGATCAGACACAGCTTGGAAAGTCTCGTATTCAGATCACCACTGATAAGACACAAAATGGTGTTTCGAGAATTACAGCTACTACGCAGCAGATACAAACAGGTAAGTGCCGTATTGAAGTTTCTGGTAATCAAAAGACGCAAGCTGGTGTATCTCGTGTTCAGATCACAACAGATCAAACACAGCCTGGAAAGTCTCGTGTCCAGATTACAACAATTCGAGTACAGCTTGGTACCGCTTGGATCAACTACAGAACGATACAGACGCAGGTTGGTGTTTCGAGAATTACAGCTACTACGACGCAAACGCAAACTGGTAAGACGTTTGTTATTCGAGAAGGCGACAAGATACAGGCCGGTATTTCGAGCATCCGCAATACGACAACTCGTACACAGGCGGGGGTCTCTCGTGTCCAGATTACCAGCACACAGACACAATCTGGGGTGTCAAGAATCAAGGTAACAACGACCCAAAACCAGTTTGGTCTGTCTGCAATTCGCAACACAACTACACAGACACAGGCTGGCATCTCAAGAGTCCAGATCACGACGGATCGTACACAGAATGGTGTTTCCAGAATCCAGATCACAACTACACAGACTCAAAACGGTAGTGCTCGAATCACGATTCAGAGCATACAGATTCAAAGTGGTATCTCTCGTGTCCAGATCACAACGGATCAGACGCAGTTAGGAACATCGGCAGTTCAGAACACCACCAATCAGAATCAATCAGGTGTGTCCAGAATCCAGATCACATTGTTACAGACTCAAACTGGAGTCTCCAGGATTCAAGCCACTGCCGTTCAGATGCAAAGTGGTGTGTCCAGAATCCGGGTCACCACACTTCAGACTCAGTTTGGTATATCGGTAATTCAGAACACCACCGCTCAGAACCAGCTTGGTGTGTCTCGTGTTAAAATTACATCAGATCAAAATCAACTTGGTACGTCTCGAATCCAGATCACTACGCCACAGATGCAAGATGGTGTCACAAACATCTTTACTGTGAAGCAGGAATCGAGCAGCATTTATACCGACACGACCAGTCAATCTTCGTGGTCGGTGTCTTCTACGATAACCCTTGGGCCGACAGATGGCTTGATTGTCGGATTGGCAAGCGCACGACAGAACATCACAAGTATTACGTGGAACGGAATCAACTTGTCCGAAGATATGACGATCCACGGTGGTTCGGCGTCCTATCCACAGTCTTCAATTTGGTCATTGCTGGCCGGATACACAAACATCATTACGGGCACTGTCACCGCTCCGTTGGTTATTAACTTTGCGGTTCCTGTCACAGACAAGATCGCCATCATTGAGGTTGTACAAGGCATCTACGGATTGGAAGACATGTCCGCAAGCACAGCGACGAATGGTTCACCGGGTGCAGTAGTCGAAACAGACGATTCGTTGAAGTACGTCTTTGGTCTCGTCGCCGCTCAACAAAACTATGCAACCTATGTGAACGGCACACCAAATTCTCCGTTCATTCAAGGACAACTCGCCGGAACCAGCAACTACACAGCTTCGGAGATCTATTACAGCGGCCCGGATAGTGGTTTCTTGAACGCAGGACTGACAGGATCTTCGTCGGCTCCGTGGGCATTCTCTGTCGCCTTCTTCAAGTATCTACCAGAGAAACCCCTGACCGGCGTCTCCAGAATCCAAAACACGACTCTACAGACGCAAAGTGGGGTGTCGAACATCTATAACACCACACAGCGGAATCAAACTGGTGGCGCTAGATTCCTACCTTCGATCTATTCACAGACGACGCAGACGCAAAGTGGCGTATCCAAGATTCGAGTGACCACCGATCAAAATCAACTTGGCGTTACAAAGATCGCTGTTATTACGTCGCATGGAATGGATGGTGTTTCGAGGATTCAAAGCACCACCAAGCAGAACCAGACTGGCGTCACGAATATCTTAATCACAACGACGCAGACAGTGGAAGGCGTTTCAAGAGTTCAGATCGTCACGACGCAAAATCAGAATGGTGTCGCAAAGATTTCCATAACTACCAATCAGCAGCAACTTGGTACGTCTAGCATCTACAACACCACAATGCAGAATCAACTTGGTGTTGCTTACATCAATAAAGCCGGTGTTCAAAGCCAAGTTGGTAGAACAAGAATTCAAGTAACTACCAGTCAGACGCAATCTGGTCTTTCGAGAATCCAGATCACCGCCGATCAAACACAGGTTGGTAAATCAAGAATCACAAGCGCATCCACACAGAACCAAACTGGTACTGCTTTAATCGAATCATCTGGAATCAAAGAAGAGACTGGAATTTCAAAAATCACGGCCCGTGCTGCACAGACACAGCTTGGTATTACACGCATCAACCTACACGCATATCAAACACAGCTTGGATCTGCCGACATTCGTAACACCACAATACAGGCGCAAACTGGTGCTTCGAGAATCGAGATCCTGACAGTACAGATACAAGCTGGTCTTTCGAGAATCCAGTTGACTCGTGTTTATACGCAAACTGGTACCTCCAGAATCACAGCAACAACTCAACATCCGCAGACCGGCCATGCTTCTGTCGCCGCAGTAACGACGAGAACACAATCCGGTGTAAGCAGAATCGGATATATCACAAACCAGACACAGCTTGGTGTGTCTCGTATCCAGGCAACTACGCCTCGCATACAGCTTGGCAACTCTTCGGTTCGCAATACGACCACGAAGACCCAAACTGGTAAGAGCAGAATCCAGATTCGGACGCAACAGACCCAAATAGGCATCTCTAAGCTCACATCTCTATCGAGCAAGACGCAGACCGGCAAGTCTTCGATTCGCAACACAACGGCCAAGACGCAAAATGGTAAGACCAGCATCCGTCAAAGAAGTACGCAGGTTCACAACGGTGTCAGCAGAATTCAGATCACGCAATTGCCTTACTACATGGAAGGCAATACGTCGATCCACAATACGACAATCAAGGTACAACATGGCGTCTGCCGCATCCAAAAGACTGACTCGCATACCCTGACAGGCGTAAGCAGAATCCGTCTCACAACTCGTCAGACACAGCATGGTGTCTCCAGAATCTATAACACAACGCCGCAGATGCAACTTGGTGTGTCGAGAATCAAGGTCACGGCGGTTCGCATTGAAACAGGAAAGACTAGAATCCAACTCACTACGCTTCATAATCAGCACGGTGTCTCAAGAGTTGGACTGCACACAACTCAGGTTCAGAATGGTGTAAGCAGAATTCAGGCCACGAAGACAAGAGCACAGCTTGGCAAGACAAGACTTCAACTGACCACGCTTCATAATCAGCCTGGTATCTCCAGATTGATGTTCTTGAGAACGTACAATCAGACCGGCATCACTAGAATCACGGCGACGGCACAGCGCACACAAAGCGGCAAGACCAGCATTCGGAAGACTACGACCCGGACAGAGACCGGCCTGTCGAGAATCCGCATCACAGGTGTTCAGCATACATTAGCGGGCATCAGCCGTGTTCAAATCACGATGCTGCACGCCCAGGCCGGAACTGCTCGAATCCAACAGACGAGAATCAAGACACAGACTGGTAAGGCAAGATTCCAGGCTACGACAGTTCACACTCAAACCGGAACTGCCAACATCAGCAAGATCGTATTCCAGATCGGTATCAGCCGCATTCAGATCACGACAGTTCGCAGCCAGAATGGAAAGGCTCGTATCCAGATCACGTCTAGCGCACAAATTTCTGGTATCTCCCGATTGCAGATCGCTACTCCGCAGACACAAAGTGGTGTTTCGTTCATCAACAACAGAACGAGACAGGTCCAGGTCGGTAAGGCCAGAGTCCAGGTCACTACAACTCAGACTGCTGGCGCTGCGCTTGGTATCTCCAGAATTCAGGTAAATGGCAATCTTGTCAATCAGCTTGGTGTGTCGAGAGTTGGTCTCCGCACCGTACAAAACCAGTCTGGAACGATCAAGATTTTGTCCAGTACATTTGGCTTCATTAACGCACAGCAGTGGTTGTAGTTTCAGTTTATTATAAATATGAATATGAATGAATTGAAACTCCGTTTTGGGAGATTGACGGTTTTAAAAATTGGGGAGCCATATTTAACAAAGTCCGGTGGAAGAATTGAACGCTGGATTTGTAACTGTGACTGCGGAAAACAAATTTTAGTTAGAAAGTACCCGATACTTGATGGAAGGACAAGAAGCTGCGGTTGTCTTCGTAGAGAAACGACATCATTTCATAGAAAATATGCAGACCCAAAGCAAGCTCAAATAAATGCTACACTACGCACTTATGTGAAAAATGCTAAAGATCGAGATATTGATTGGGAGTTAACCGATGTTCAGGCCGTTACTCTGTTCTTAGCTCCATGTTTTTATTGCGGCGACCTACAGAGCAATGAATGTAAAGCACCAAAACGAGTGAGATCGGGTGAATCATTTCGATACAATGGCATTGATAGGCTAGATAGTTTTGTTGGATATACAATCGAAAATTGCGTGCCATGCTGTAAGATTCATAATTCAATGAAAGGAAAAATGAACAAAGACACGTTTGTTCAGGAGTGCAAAAAAGTAGTGCAATATTTGTATAATAGAGAAGGAGAGGTTCCCGACCTCGCTCGGCGGCACAAGCGTAAGGAGGAATCATATGTCGTCACCAGCAAGTAGACAAGAGTTGATTGATTGGTGTTACCGCAAACTTGGTGCGCCAGTGATTGAAATTAACGTTGATCCAGATCAAGTAGAAGACCGAATTGATGAAGCGTTTCTTATGTTTCAACAATTTCATATGGATGCAGTTGAAAAGTTGTATTTGCCTCATCAGCTTTCGGCACAAGACATAGCAAACGAATATATTCAGATTCCACCACCAATAATTTCGATTATTCGTGTTATTCCAGTTGGAAATTCAAATCAAAGTATGGGTATGTTCGATATTCAATACCAAATGAGGTTAAATGATCTCTATACCTTTACAAGTACTTCTATCATGCATTACGATGTCATGATGAAGCATTTGGCCCTTTTGAATTTTGAATTTAACACTGATTCTGGCTTACAATTTACTCGACACCAACAACAGCTTCGGATCAATTGGGATTGGTCAAATTCGGTGGGCGTGAATGACTACATCATTATTGAATGTTACCGTATCCTTGATCCGAATGCCTGTCCAGATGTTTATAACGATAAGTGGCTCAAAGATTATTGCACATGTTTGATTAAGCTACAATGGGGAAGCAACCTTCAAAAATATGCCGGTGTTCAGTTGATCGGCGGTTCTCAGTTAAACGGCACAGAGATTTATCAACAGGCGTTGGCCGAAAAAGAAAAATTGGAAGAAATATTACAATCAACTTTTTGTCTTCCAATTGACTGGATTATGGGTTAGCCCACTAAGAATACCATCGGCTATTATTTTGGTATAGATAGTTATATGGAAATTTATGTTTTGACAAATACAATTAACAAAAAGCAGTATGTTGGAATGACTCAAGAGACACCGCAAAAACGATTCAGGCGGCATGTTGTTACTGCTAAGAAAGGATCAGATTGTGCTATTCATCGTGCAATTCGTAAATATGGTGAAGAAGCGTTTGTAATCGAATCAGTTGATACAGCGGCGACGAAAGACGAGTTGAAAACCAAAGAAATTAAATGGATTGTAAAACTCAATACGTTCGGTAACGGTTATAACATGACTCCTGGTGGCGATGGTGGAGGTCGCAAAGTGTCAGATGTGACAAAGAAAAAGATGTCTGTTACAAAGAAAAAGTATTTTCAAGATCATCCAGAAGCACGAAAGATGGCATCTGAATATGGGAGGCAAGCTGTTATTACAGAAGACACTCGTCGCATTTGGCATGAACAGAGATTAGGAAATCAAAGAGCCAAAGGTATGACTTACCATCACACAGTTGAAGCTAAAATAGCTATTAGTAAAGTACATAAAGGGAAAATTGTTTCGAAAGAAACTCGTCAAAAAATTTCACTAAGAGAGAATAGAGCTTATGGCGAACGCAATGCAATGGCTGATCCAGTAAATAGGGCAAAAGTAACTGCTTCTAAAATTGGTCGTAAAAGAGAGTATCAATCAGACGGGTCTTTTCGTTATGTCTTTCCTAAAAGACTAAATACTCATTCGGAATCACCTAGTTAGGAGAATTATCCATGCATCTCTTTCGTAACATGCAAGAACCGGAATCGACAGACATTACGCAGTACCCTGGATATATTAAGTTATCCGGTGACGAGCAAAAGAAGGTTGCGGAAACGTACACCAATGTCTACAACAACAATCAAGGTAAACTTGGTTTCAAAGTCGCACAGGGCATTGCCTTCGAGACTGCTAAGAAGATGTGTGAGAGCTTTGTGGTTGAAAAGGACTACATTGGCAATGCAGCGTCTAACAAAAAGTATCAATCGGAGGGGGAATTCGACGCTACTCGTGATGCTTCTCCTGGCACGATTGCTGATGAAGCTGGCGACGGTACGGTTGACAAGACAATCAGCAAGCCGGGTCCAACTTATGAGGATCAGAAGGCAAAGTTCAAATGCTCCGAAAAGAGATGTGACATCTCTGCTTATGAGCACAAGCACGCTGGCGACAAGATCTACAAGCCAACGTACCCAGGATACAAAGACATTGATCGTCTGAAGCAAGCTACTATGCCCCAGGCCCACAAAACACCGAAAGTTGGCATGACCGAAGATGAGATCAATGAATTCGCCGTCTCGCAGACCGGCAAACGCTTCGTCATGAAAGATGGTGTGAAGCACAAAGTCATCGGCGTTCGTGATGGACAGTTGGTAACCGAGCCTGTCAGGACGAAGAAGAAAGTTACGGAAGGTGAAGCCGAAGAGTTTCAGGCCGCAAATGACAACTTGGTTGGAATGACAGAAGCCGGATTTGAAGGTCTCATCAGCGCAGCCAATCCAGAAGAAGACGGCGCAGCAAGACAGCTTCGTCTGAATCACGACAAGATGTGCCTGGGTTGCGGTAGCGTTCACCCATTGGACGTGATGTGCTTCGATGGCAGAACACACTCTGAAGCTGGTGCTCCGGGCGGTGGTAATGGCGCAGCCGACATTTTGAAACAGAATCACGCTCAAAAGGGGATGAAAGGTATGGGAGAACAAACTGATCCGTTGATTTCCGCAGTTGCAAGCTATCTTACAAATCGTGCGAAGATTTCCGGCTTGATGGAAAGTCTGGAAGAAGGCGCTGGCGACATTCAGAAAAAGAACTTGGAAAACAAGTGTCCGAATTGTGGTTCTCTGAAGAAGGACGAGAAGTGCCCAAAGTGCGACTCCGATCAAGAGCCTAGTGACAAGAAGGCCGACGACGATAGCGAAGATTCTGAAGAGATCTTGAAGAAGAATCACAAAGAGAAGGGCGAGAGCTTGGGCAAAGATGTCGATGAAGCTGAACTTGATGAAAAGCATATTGGCTTCAAAGCTCTGCAAGGCAAGCTGGAAAGAAGCGGACACAGCAAAGAAAGTGCTGGCGCTATTGCAGCTTCAATCGGCGCAAAGAAGTATGGTAAAGCGGCTATGCACAAAGCTGCCGCATCACATACTCCGCTTGGCGAAGATGAAGACATTCAGGAAGCTCTTGACGAAATTTGGGATGAGAACTTCTACCCGGCCAAGCCGCTTGAAGAGTCCTGCGGTAATTGCAGCCACCCGAAGTCATACCACATGAAGGCTTGCCAGACTTGCAACGAATGCACTGGCTTTGTGGCTGAAAATACTCTCGAAGAAAAGCACAAGAAAGATCAGATCTGTTTCTGCGGCCATGAGTTTGGTGGTCACAGTAAAGGTGGCTGCAAGGTCTGCAAGCACGAGGGTGTCGTAAAGCCGGAACGTGCCGCTCACCAGTTCAAGAAAAACGACTGGGGTGAAAAGTTTGAATCTGACTATGCTAAGATCTTCGCAGCACAGCAAGGCAAGATCAACACAACTTTTGCGAATGCCCGACTGAATTGGTTGCCGGAAGAGCTTGAACTGACGGAAGGCAAAGGATACGAAGACATCGGCCCTGGCGATCACGTCAAGTTCAATCATCCTCTTCGTGGCAGCGACAAGGTTCCGCAGCAAGGTAAAGGTCGAGTTGTCATGAAAGGCCCTGCCGGTTGGGTTCTGAACACGGGCGGCAAGCACGGCACACCAGCTATCGTCTCGCCTGAGAATTATGTGAGTCACCGCAAAGCAAAGAAGCGGATGACTGAAGACGAAATGATCGACAGCATGGTAGAAACTGAAATCCAGGAATCTAACAATTACCCGGACTACCATGAAGTTCTGAACAAGCATGGGTACAAGTCGAAAGGGTGGTCTCCTGAACATGAAAGTTCCGATGAAGGTCATCACACTTACACTCACGCCGATGGTTCGCACGTGACTCTTCACAGCAATGCCAATGAGCCTGGACACTTTCATTCTTGGAAGCACAAGGGCAAGAACAAAAAGTTGGTAGGAAACTCTGGTGATTCTCCAAAGTCTCTTGATAGTCACTTGAAAGGTGTCGCACGGGCGCATAGATCCGGTGAAGCACGCAAAGATCGTGAAGCCACAATGAAGAGTCTTGGCCTGAACAAAGTGAAAGGCTCTGTGAGTGGAAAGACTTATTGGGAATCGGAAGAGCAACCAGTAGCGGAAGATGAAAAACCATCACTCGGAAAAGCATCACGCACACCGCAATTTTGGGAAAAACCAATGGCTCCCAAAGTCAAAGATGCTGTCTCCGCTGCTGTGGGCAAACCAGTCAAGGAAGAAGTCGATCCGTTGATTGCAGCCACCACTGGTTACATCAAGAGTGAAGTAGATCGTGCTGGCGGGCCGACAGACCTGGACGAATGGAAGAACAAGCGTAGTGAGTTTGCCAATCCAGGTAGTGCGCTTCGTGCAGCTTCCAAATCCAATCCCCGCAACCTACCTTGCCCGACATGCAAGCAAGAAAACAAACTGACACCGAAGGACAAAGCCAAAGGCTATCAGTGCGATGATTGCGCCAACATGGAAGAGCGTGGATGGTAAGCGGCGATGACAGACTGGACTGAGAAGGATACGCATAACGTTCTAACCCAACACGGTTATAAGAAACCGGCGAATGGGCCATCGTACATGCGTTCCTATACTCATCCAGAAGGTCATAAGATCGAGATTGACCGGAACATCTACAAGCATACGAAAGCAAATGGTGAAGTCACTCGTGGACACGTGAGTAACTTACCACGTGCAATGCGCCAACTTCATCCATCAAAACTGAAAATGATGGAAGTCGAGTTGGACATTTACGACTCGAAAGAAAAGAACGCCGCCGATGACAAGATGACGGTACAAGGTATTGCAGATCGTTTCAAGAACGACATTGGATACAATCGTGGTGATTGGGGCAAGGCGCAGATTAAGTACTCTCCCGGCCCGACATATGAAGAGGATAACATGGCCGAAAATTTTCAACTATTGAGAGCGGTTCTTTTGGAAGCTCAGTCCTTTGAACCTGTACACACCAAGCACACCGAAGATCCAATCACTGACTGTGCCGTCTGCGGAAAAGGCAACCACGTTCCTGCAAAGCATTTTGGCAAAGCTCTGGCTGGCGAGAACAATCAGCCGGTCAAAGAAGCAGCAGAAAACTGCAAAGATTGCGGCAAGCCTCATGACGACAATGTTCCGTGTCCGAATAAGAAACTCTTGTTCGGTGATGAACTGAAAGAGAATCAAGCCAAGTGTGTGAAGTGTCATACTCCGTTCAAGTACACGCCGAAAGATGACAAAGACATGCGGAACACTTGCACGTCTTGCAACAAAAAGTTGGCGGCTGGCCGTGGCCATCAACGTATTGTGAAGTACGATCCTTCTGTGGATGAAGCTATGAAGTTCTCCAGAGAACACGACACACCAGAACAAGCTGAGAAACACAAAGCATCATTGGAGAGACAAGGTGTCAAAGCCTGGGTGAATCATGCGCCGGATGGCAAGCATCACACGTTCTGGATGCAGGAAGCAGAACAGATGGGCCACAAGAAAGGCGATAAGGTGAAACCTCTCGCTGGTCCGCACAAAGGTCATCCACACGAAGTGATTCACGTTCACTCCGATGGCCGTCTGAACATTCGTCCGATTGGTCTTCGTCCAAAACAGATCAAGTATCATTTGGGCGCAGCAACCGCTAACCCGGATCAAGTCGAAAGGATGACAGAGGAAGTTGTGTCCGAAGCCAAGAAAAAGAAGTGGGACAAGATTGCTCACGTGGCCGCAATTGCACGTAGCACCATCGGCCCTATCAAGAAAGGCCAAGTCATCACACCGAAGAAAGATCGCAAACCAAAGTACAAAGTTGACTATACGAAGGAAGGATAGTTATGAAGAAATTTGAAGCCTTTATAGACTTTATACGAGAAGAGGTTGAACCCAATCTTGGAATATATGGTGAAGTCACTGACAAGGCGAAACATGGTTTGTCGAAATTGTTGGCTGATTTACACGTGGCTTTCATCAAGGTTCACAATTTTCACTGGAATGTCATCGGCCAGTTTTTTGGTCCGCTGCACGCCTTGTTTGATTCCGTTTATGGACACTTGGGTGAACATATCGACAAAGTAGCAGAACGTATTCGTGCCATTGGTGGTGTAGCGCCAGGGTCTATGAAAGAGTATCTTGAAATGGCAACTCTCACCGAAGAACGAGGCGAGTCTCGGCCTACTCATGAAATGCTTTTCAAACTGGTGGCCGATTTGGAGCACCTTTCATCAGCCGGAAGGGAATTGATCGAGGAAGTGGACGGCGACGAAGGTACCATGAATTTGTTGGCTGACTTTGTAGAGCAGATAGACAAAGACGCATGGGTCACTCGCACACACTTGAATACTTGAGTATAAATACAAACGGCTGCATGGGAAGTTATGACCTTCTCAATGCAGCCTAAACACAACGGAGTGTACCCATCATGTCTGAAGACAATTTATCATCCAAATATTTTGAAGGAAAGCCTTGTGTGAAATGTGGACATATAACAAGACTTGTGTCTACTAAAAGATGTTTGTAAAAATGAAATGGGACGAAAGTGGTATCAAGAGAACCGAAAAAAGGTTAGCGAACAACGCCGAAAAAGATATCAAGAAAATTCAGAAAAACAACTCAAACAATCTCGAAAATGGAAACAGGAAAATCCCATAAAGCATTATGAATATAATTGTAAGTGGCGGCAAGCGAATCCTGAAAAGGTTAGTGAATATGGTCGGAAGCGACGGCAAGCCGATATAGAAAAATATCGTGAGCATCAACGAAAATGGTGTCAAGCGAATCGAGAAAAAACTTGTGTTTATACTGCTAAGAATAGAGCATTACGAACGCAAGCCGAAGGCTTTTATACCGTACAAGAATGGACTGACTTAAAAACCAAGTGGAATACTAGATGTCTGTGTTGTGGTATTCACGAATCTGAACTTGCGATAAGACCACGATACAAAAACATGGAACCGGATCACATCATTCCTCTTTCAAAAGGCGGCACGAATTGGATATCGAACATTCAGCCGTTGTGCCACGATTGTAATGGCATGGGTGGAAAAGGCACAGGCACTACAGATTTCCGAAAGATGCCGCATCCGTTCTGCCTGTAGAATAGCGATTCCTGGCCCGTAGAAGGCCGTAGAAACGCCGAGGCCCTTGGGGTGTACCCAAGAGGGCCTCTTTTTGTCTGGAGCGATTGTAGGGCTTCTATTCGATGTCCGGGCCGGTTTCCATGTCGAAGTCATCGGCGGCAACGGCTTCATCGTCAAATTCCGGCTCTTCGCCGCCGTCTTCGTCGCCTTCGTTCCGGTAGTCATCAGCTTCCCGCTGATTGAGCAAGTAGAGATCGTCTTCCTGCTCGTAGGTTCCGTACTCGTCAAATTCGTCCATTTCGATTCTCCTATGCAAACTGGTTCTGCAAGGCTGAGAATGCCCTTCGGCTGGTACTGCCTTGATGTTGGAGGTTTTTCATCATTACTCCTGGGCGGCGATCTTGGCATCAAGACGACGAGCGGCCTTTTTGACGGTGCGGTACTGAACACCACCGCTGTGAGTGCGGCGCTTGGCTTTGTTGGCACCCCAAAACATCCTGGTGAGTTTGTTGTAGACGCTTTTTATGTTTCTTAGATTAACAGATCCCGACTCGAATGTCAATAGGTACATCTACTTTTATCGAGTCCACAATCCTTCCGAAATGCATAAAAGTGAATATATGATGAACAACATTGTCGCCACCAAACTCCAACCTAACACATTTTTCAGTCGGGGAACTTGTGGTACCGGCCCGTTAAAGTAGAGAGTGATCTTCCATTTGAGCCAACAGATGTCGATCAGCCGCAATTCTTTGTCCGTGAAAGTGGACGGCCACCAAACAATTCGAGAGGGAGAAAACCAGATAGTAGAGTGTCTCATTTATAGACCCCGAGCAAGAATTGACGCCGGAACACGAACACCCTTTGCGCCAGCCAGAATTGGACGTTGACGAGGGTTATGGCGTGTCCCACGTAGCTTTGAAGTTGAATCCTGGCATTTCCATGATTTCGGGACTTACACATTCACCCGGAATCACAGTGTTGTTGGACTTTCATCGGGCTACGCCATTGTTATCGATATATGCTTCACTCATGTTCATGATCCTAACACAATAGATGTATCAATGTCAATGGATATGTTAGCGGCTCAACATTTCGTACTGGCGGGCGGTCTCGATGCGGTCATGCACCGGGATCGGATAGGCGTTGATGGAACGGATGCGGCTGTCGGAAGAGGTCACGAAGTTGCCGCCAAACATGTAGCCGACGCAGTTGTCAGGCACCGGAGCGAGGGGTTCGGCATGGATGTACAGCTTGCCGCCGATGGTGCGCCGTACCAGCTTGAGGGCAGGGCACTTTGCAGTGGCTTCAAAAATCTCGTCCACTGCCGGGTCCACAATTACGAACTCGAATTTGCTGGATACGCCGCCGTTGGTTCAAAGTCTACCATACAGATACATCTATCACAGTTTGCTCCTACGAATAGCACAGGTCGCAAGTGAAAGTCAAGTGGGCGTTTTAGTGGGCGTACTGCCATTCTTGCTTGGTGAAGTATTCTGCCTTGCCTTTCGTATAGTCGAGATGGCGCAACAAATCACCGAGCGAAATCGTCATGTATGTGCAGTAAGACCAGTCTTTACCGTATTGATCCGGGTCCGGGCGCATGATATGTTCGGCTTCAAAATCTTTGCCGTCTGAGTGAGCACGTTGGGTGACACGAATCTCTGAGTTATACCCTGGTTTGCGGAACTTGATTTGGCGTCCGATGTTGATATCTTGGCAATCCACGATCAACCAGCCATAATCGGCCAGCGCATGAATCCAACGATAAAAGATCGCATCCAAAGACTGCGGTGTCTCCTGTGGTTGTACAGGCGGCGGCGCACTAGCTGTGGGTCTAGTGCTGGTGGGTTTTGGTACCCCAACCATGAATTCGCACGTTAGTTTGTATTTCAAACATAACTCAATAGCAAGATTACGTGCCGCAGCGCCCTCTTGGGGTGTGCCGGGACGTTTTGCTAATCGAATGAGACTCGCAATCTTCCTATGTATATTCTTATCCGCAAGCATATGTGGTCTCAGTAAGATACGCTGCGGCGTTTTTACATACTTCAGGATCATCTTGAAGAAGATCTATAGCACGATTACATGAGCCACATAGCAGTCCACGTATTTTTCCAGTTTTGTGATTGTGATCTATATGTGCAGTGGTTTGTCTTGATATGGGATCAAAAACTCTATTACAAATTGCACATTGATTATTTTGATTCGATATAATCTGATTGTACTCTGTGATGGTGGAATTATACCGTTTGAGACGACTGCGTTGTTTTGTTTCTTTACCATTCAACGATTGGCGATACTGTTGGTGGTATAATTTGTATTCTGGAGATTGATAACGAAGGTTGTTATTGTTTCGACATTGTATTGATACGTCGTATTCATGTTTACACATCACACAATTTTTGTTGCTTACATACCGCAGTGTGGACCCACATTTTCTACAAATTTTTCCGTCAAATTTTTTAGTTTCTTGTTTC